>OCHV01000081.1_pt1 | contig 106394 bp, 85 predicted proteins | sample 1538461 | NCBI WGS metagenome assembly OCHV01 (sample SAMN04571692, study PRJEB22368) | human gut metagenome | biome: human gut; material: stool | host: Homo sapiens | place: Luxembourg | collected 2012-08-03 | reverse complement strand
AGGGTCGGAAAACTTCCGACCCTTTATTGTTTTTCGATCCCATTTTGCTTTCAGGCATAGGGGGATCGAACCCCGAGAGGGGCGAACAGCCCAGTAGGCTGTTCAGGAAAAGGCAAAGGCGGATATATGACACGAAAAATTGCCGTAAGTGCTTGTTTGCTAGGGGTTCCTTGTCGTTATGATGGTGGCTCAAAACCAAATGAAGAAGTACTTACCTTTCTAAAATCTCACGACTGTGAAGTGGTAAGAATTTGTCCTGAAGTTATGGGAGGCCTTTCTATTCCGCATCCCGCCAATGAAATTCAGATGCGCAACAATAAGCGGTATGTGTGTGACGCTGAAGGCAACGACAATACGGAAGCTTTTGAAAAAGGGGCACGTATTGCTTGTGAGCGTGCGTGCGCAAAGGGATGTAGTCATGCTATCTTAAAGGCAAAAAGCCCTTCGTGTGGGGTGAATGAAGTGTACGACGGAAGCTTTTCTAAAACTCTTATTCCGGGTGATGGGGTAGCTTTTGCGCGAAAAGGGTATTACACTTGCGACAGAAAAAACGTTTAAACGTGTTTTCGAAAAAGACTTCAAATAACAATAGAGCTTAAAAAGGGGTTGAGCGCTATTTCAAGAACAAGCGGCCACTTCACTGGGATGGTCGGCAAGGTATTGTTCTACTTCCTCAAAGGCACGACCACAAGCCCCCGGTACTACTTTTATGCCTGCATTTTCCATGCTTTCAATTTCTTTACTAGAAATAGCACCACAAATGAGAATCTTGACATCAATTTGCCGCAAAAAATTGGCCTGAGAACCGCAAAGATGTCCTTGGCTGGGAAGGTTACGCGAATCAACCATTTCACCATTTTCTATTTTGTAGTAATTAAAGTTGGTGCAACAGCTAAAATGGCTGCTCACATCCAAACCTTCACTAGCTACAGCAATTCTCATGGCTTCCCTTACCGATACTTACTTTGGTTGCAGATACATAAGAGATCCACAAGAACATGCATGGTTTAGTGTTTCGTGGCTGAATGTAGTAAGTGCGGTGTTTGGGGCACAGCCAGAACTATCCTGTTAATCTCTCCTTGTTATCCGTATGTAATCACGATAGCGCCTAATAGGAGGATGGCTGTAATCTTTCGTTCAAGGGCTGAATTCAGGGTGCGATAGGAATGCCGCCTTGTTTGTTCTGTGGAAGAACAAAGAATTACTTGTCCGTGATATGCGGTTTTAGGGTAGCGAAAAGAAATTTTTAAAATTGCCCAAAAAAGTACTTGCATCTTAGTAAAAGTCTTGTAATAATAAACGGGCTGCTGTTGAAGCAGGAAAAAAGTCCCCATCGTCTAGCGGTCAGGACGCGGCCCTTTCAAGGCTGAAACACGGGTTCGATTCCCGTTGGGGGCACCACAAATTACAGGTTCTGCTTAGCAGAACCTTTTTTGTTAGTTGGGGCTTTAGGTGTCAGAAGAATAGGGGTTAGGCTTCGGCTGATTGGGTTAGACTTCGGCTGATTATATTCTTGACAGTTAAGGCTCTTGTGTTGGATTGGGCACCCGATGACGGGTTCCCTGTATTTCTGACAAGGAGACTTTCTTGAAGAAACTGCTTGCTCAGTTTATGAAATTCGGTGTCGTGGGTGTTATAGCGTTTGTTATCGACTACGGCTTTATGATATTGCTTACGGAAGTCTTTGGGGTTCCGTATCTTATCAGTACCACTGTTTCCTTCATTATTTCAGTTGTCTTTAACTACTTTGCCTCTATGCGTTTTGTCTTTAAACGCAAAGACGATATGAGTCGTAGACGCGAATTCATTATTTTTGTCATTCTTTCTGTTATTGGCCTGGTAATTAACGACGTATTTATGTGGTTGATGGTAGACTTCTTGTTTATTGACTATCGTATTTCCAAGATTGTGGTTACCTTTATCGTTGCGGTATGGAATTTCGTAACAAGAAAGATTTTCCTTGAGGCTAAAGAATAACCTCTTGCTTTTCTCGTTAATTCCAACACTCTTTTCCGTTATGTTTGATATTGCGCGATAATAAAATCTTGTAGAAATACCAAGGGTCTATTTCTAATCAAGGTCGTTGTGATGCGATGGGAAGAGGAACGTGTATGAATGTGTCGTTCAAAACCATACGTCGTTCGGGCGATAAAGTGTATATTCTTTCGGAAATTTCCGATTACGACGAACGTCTTCCTGTGGTGCTTTCTGCGTCCACTGAAACGGGTGCACTCATTCCTTCAGATACGTTTCCTTACTGTGACATTAACGATACGTTTGCGCTAAGAGATGTACTCTACGACGGTGCGCTTGCTAACCGAGGTATGCCCTTGCCGCCTCTTCACACGAAAAACTCCGCAGGGGTTCGTTTCTTTGTTATTTCGCTTCCTTGGCTTGAGGTGAAGCGCTGGGATTTGGTGTTTCGGGCTATTGACGCTTCGGGTTCGGTGGTATCGTCCTGTCGTAAGTCGCTCGATATGCTTACCACATCGCTTAAAGCTATTGCTTCTGAACGCACCAGCCCAGAAATGGGCGAAATGATAGAAGATCTTGATGGCAGGTTTGTTCACGATCGAATTCATGTTAGTTTTATTCGCGCTATTGAAGTGGAAGATGGCTATCGTGTTTCGGCGCTGCTAGAAATGCCCTACCACGATGAAACCTTCGTCGAATGCGATTTCCTTGATGCTCATGGTAATTCTCTTTCGATGGATTATGCCGTGGTGGAAGATTCAATCGCACAGCCTGAGGAATATGGGTCGCTTCGTCGGCGCTATATGGTTGTGTCGTTTTTGGTGGACAAATTAAGGCCGTATCGCTGTCTTTGCGCCACCGATACTAGGGGAACAATTTCTCCTGGTTTTGCCATGCTTGGGGTGCGCACTCTAGATGCTCTTTTGGCGCGTTTTCATGAACGCACTACCAGTGCGTTCAATGATCCCGAATATCACAAATGGTTTGTTGAACACCACCGTGCCGATGTTCCTGCTCTGTTAGAGCAAGTTGCAACAAAGTTTCCCTATGCACCACTTTTCAGTATTGTGTGTCTTCTAGCGGATGATCCCGATCATCACATTTATGACTTTGTTAATTCAGTTGCTCAGCAAAGCTATGGTCGCTGGGAACTTATCATGGTCGATATGCTGGGCACGAAGGGCAGGGTTTCTGATCTTAAGGAATTTCTGGATGATGATCGCTTCTATGTGATTGACGCCGATCCAACCATCGGTTTAGACGACAATTTTGCTGCTGGTCTTGCAGCGGCAGAAGGCGACTTTATGGTATTTACCCAGGTTCGCGATGTGTTGGCCCCCGATGCGCTCTTCGAATTCGTGCGTGCAATTAACGAACATCCCGATTGTGATTTTCTCTATTCGGATGTAGACACGTGCGATGCGCAAGGAGTTCATTCGCAGCCTTTGTTCCGTCCCGATTTTTCTCCGGAGTTTTTGCGTTCGTATAACTATATTCGTGATTTAGTAGTTTTGCGCGAATCGCTCTATGAAGAAATATCTCCGCTTACGTATAGCATGTTTAGCGCATCGGGTTATGAATTGGTTTTGCGCACAACGGAAAAAGCGCGAAGGGTTTGCCATGTTCCGCGCGTATTATGCCATCGCAGATTTGCAACGGTAGAAGCCCCCGAAGCAATGCTTTCTCGTTTGGAGCAAGAAACAGGAAGGAAAGCGCTAGTTGCTCATTGTCAGCGCATTGGTTTGAAAGCCGAAGTATTGAATGAAGATACGATGGGTCACTATCGAGTTCGGCATGTGCTAGTCGATCGTCCTTTAGTAACCATTGTAGTTTCCTACGAAGGCGGCGACCCGAAAGTTTTGCATACATGCATTCGCTCGCTTTATGACAAGATCACCTATCAAAACTTTGAAGTTGTGGTGGTGGATGCGGGTGATCACACCCAAGAAGATGAAGAATGTTTTGAGGATTTACAAAATACCTTTGAAACGTTTTCAGTGCTTTGCTGGGATCAGCCTATTAACCGTTCCAAAATAGCAAACTATTCCGTAAAAGAAACAAAGGGCGATTTTTTGCTGTTTATCAATAGTGATGCGCGAGTGCTCACCGATGATGCCTTAGAAGTTTTACTGGGGTATTTCCAATCGAGCGATGTAGGCATTGTGGGCCCTAAACAGCTGTTTGTTGACGGAACCATTGAACACGCAGGTATTGTGGTGGGTGGATCCCGTGTGGTTACTCCGCTTTTCCGACACTTGCCTTCCACCTGGCATGGATATCTTGATCGCGCAAAGGTTGCGCAAAATGTTTCTGCGGTAACGGGTGAATGCATGATGGTGCGCCGTGAAGCATATGATAAAGCGGGTGGTTTCAGTGAAGAACTTGCTCTTTTTTATGCTGATGTCGATTTCTGCCTGAAAGCACGCGAGGCAGGCTACTTAACGGTTTATACGCCTTTTGTTGAATTGACCCACCTTAAAAGTTCATCGCGATTGAGGATTCATTCCAAAGAGCTCCGTATGAAACGCCGTCGTGAAATGGCGTACTTGCAAGCAGCTTGGCCCTGTGATTTTGTGGAAGGTGATGCATTTTGCAATCCTAACCTTGATCACGATAGTTCCTATTTCGCCTTAAAACACACGAACTAATACGAGTATTACGAATATGAATGTACGTTTAGAAAGCATGAGCCATGGAGATGGAAAGGTTTATCTCCAATTAGTACTTGATCGTCTGGCACCTCAGGCAGAAGTACTCTTGGATGCGCATCTTAAAGATGGCACAAAGATTCCTTCTCATCTGTTTCCTTTTGTGCCAATAGATCCTGCTTCTGCAGCTAATTACGTGGTTATTCTTCCGTATTTTGAGGTGCGCGAAGTCGATCTTACTTTTGTTGAATTTTCCGGAGAAGGCGAACCTCTCGGGCAAAGTCGTTTGACCGTTGAAATGAACATGATGCGGTGGCGAACACGTTTCAATGCGCTTGTCCACAATGAACTTATGGCGCAGATGTTTGATATCGAGCGTGAATACAGCGCAAATCGCATGAATATCTTTTTTACTGAAGCCATAGAAGACGGCGATGAAATCGTGGTCAAAATGCTGGTTGATATGCCTCATGTTGATGGTGCTGAGGTTATGGTGGATTTTCTTGACCAATGGGGAAACGAACTCGACTTGCCCGTATATCCTCTCATTGACGAAGTAAGTCAGCCTCGTCAGTTTGGTGATACTCCTCGGTTACATATTGGTTTTTCCGTGCGTGTTTTACAGGAATCTAAGGATTTTTGTGCGGCGGTATATGATTCGAACGAAAAAATACCAGGTGGTTTCGCGCGTTTCTGTGATGAAACGTACGAGTCGCTGCAGGAATCTTTTGCTCTTACGTTGGCGGATGCATCAAAGGATGAAGACTACGAACAGTGGTATCGCGATCATTGCGAAACTATTGCAGGACTGGACCTTCAGCGAGGCTTATCGTTTTCCTTTGAACCAACCATTAGCTTGGTTCTTCCTTTATACAAGGAAGATGTGTGCTATCTGCCTGCTACGTTATTGTCACTTTTGCAGCAAACCTACACCTTATTTGAATTGGTGGTCGTGGATTGTGGGCTCGACGAAGAAACGTATACGCGAACTTTTAGTAAGTGGCATGACGATGAAAGGCTTGTGCATATTGCTGCCGATGCTTCATTGGAAGAAGCTGCTGCTCGGGTAAGTGGCATGATGCAGTCAACAGGGGATATATGTGCCATTTTGGATCCGCGTATTATTTTGGCCCCTGAAGCATTATTTGAATATGTGCGCGCTATTAATAAGGCTGGCGCTCAATCTCATACACCAGAAACGGCAAACGAGGCTGCAAAAGCGACAGGGAATTCGAACCTTAATTCTTACAAAGCAGCAGCGAATACGACGCCCGGCTCTCGCAACGCACTTGATGTGGTATACGCTAATCACGATTATTTCGATCGTGAAAAGGGATTTCATAACCCGCAGTTTAAACCGGTGTTTTCTCCCGACTTGTTGTATTCGTACTTTTATGCGGGTCCCTTGGTTTTTTATTCAAGGGAAATTATCACAGCGGTATCGCAGGATGAAGGCTTTTCAACCGATGCGTTCGAATACGATCTAATGCTGAAAGCTTCGAAAAAAACTACTAAGATACAGCGGATCGATAAAGTTTTGTATCACGTGCAAGATGCAGCATGTATTTCTGCAGAAGCGGACAAGATTGAATCAAGGCGTGAAGAAGAAGCATTTCGTTTGGGAAGAAAGGCCCTTGCACTGTTTTTGCGCCGTGAGAATATTGAAGCGGTGGTGTTGTCTGAAATTGCGCAGCGCCGTTACCAGGTGAAGTATCGGCTGCCGCAATCGCGGCCTACGCTTTCGATCATTATTCCCATTAAAGACGAAGTCGAATTATTAGATACGTGTCTTTCTTCGCTGGTGGAACATGACACTCTTGATAGGTGCGAGCTGGTAATTGTTGATAACAACAGCGTTAATCCTGCCACTAAAGAATATCTGCAAGATCTTGACTGCAAGCTGCCCCATGTTCGTGTTATTTCTTATGCGAAACCCTACAATCCGCCTGCGATCGCTAATGCGGCAGCAGCCACCTGCAAATCGGATTTCCTTTTGTTTTTAGATAACGATACTGAAGTAATTTCTGAAGGAGCTCTTTCTGCCTTGTTGGCTCATTGCATGCGTGAAGATGTGGGAGTGGTAGGCCCTAAACTTCTGTATCCCGATGACACTATTCAACATGCGGGCATTATGGTTGGTGCTTACGGATCGGCAGGGAATATAGGCGTTAATTTACCCCGTTCAGCTTATGGGTATGCCAAGCGTTTTATCTGCGCAAGCAATCTTTCAGCGGTATCCGCTTCAGCAATGATGGTAAAGCGTTCGGTGTTTAATGAGGTTGGCGGTTTTGATGAGCGCTTCCAGGTAAGTTGTCATGATGTCGATTTCTGCCTGAAGGTTATTAAGGCGGGCTATCGGGTTGTGTATAACGGGGACGTTGAGTTCTACCATCAAGAAAACGCAACAGTAGGGCACGGGCTGACTGACGAACAGGTGGTGCGTGCCGAACGAGAACGAGCTTTTCTTCACTATCGTTGGCCACGTTACTTTATTGAAGGGGACCCCTATTTCAGTACATGTTTTGATAGCGAATCTCCCTATTTCCGCTTAAGCTAACCTGTGCTGCCTTGCTTGTTCAGGTGCTTGAGTGTCTCGGTTTTGTGTGTTTGGTACAGATTCTTGAGAAGCGTATACCCTTACGGTATATTAGGAAAGCTGTGAATTAAACACGCTTAAGCAATAGCCTAAGGAATACGAGCTATGATTCAAATTGAGAATCTTAACAAAACATATCAAGTGGCTAACAAAGAATCCCATGTAGCCTTGCGTGATATTAACCTGACCATCGAAGATGGTTCAATCTTTGGCATCATTGGTCAGTCGGGTGCGGGCAAATCTACGTTGGTCCGTTGTATCAATCTGTTAGAGCGTCCTACTTCAGGTACGATTATGATTGATGGTCGTGATATTACCCAGTTATCCGGTAAAGAATTGCTGGATTTTCGTAGCTCGGTAGGCATGATTTTCCAAAACTTTAGCCTTTTTCAGCAGCGTAGCGTGTTGCGTAATGTTATGTTTCCTCTTGAATTACGTCATGTAGACAAGAAAAAAGCAGAAGAACGTGCTCTTGAACTGCTTGCCATGGTTGGTTTAGAGGAAAAGGCCAACAAATACCCCAGTCAGCTTTCCGGTGGTCAGCAGCAGCGCGTAGCAATTGCACGTGCTTTGGCTAATCGCCCTTCGATTATGCTGTGCGACGAAGCAACCAGTGCACTTGACACCATGACTACGCATTCCATCTTGGAATTGCTCAAGCGCATTAATCAAGAACTAGGGGTAACTCTTATTATCATTACTCACTCTCTTACCGTGGCAGAACTTATTTGCGACAACGTAGTTGTTATCGATGAGGGTGTTATTGTGGAGCAGGGCAAAACTGAAGATATTTTCTCTAATCCACAAAGTGACGTTGCAAAAAAGCTCCTTGAGAAAAGGCTGTAATACCCATGGAATACCTTCAGATATTTTTTGAACAATACGGCGAACTTCTTCTTCAGGGTACCTGGGACACCATTGTTATGACGCTGGTGTCAACGGTATTTGCCTATATCATTGGCATTCCGTTGGGTGTGGCTGTTGTGCTAACCGATCCGAAGAAGGGCCTGCTGCCCCATAGAGCTATTAATGCGGTCTTAGGTTGGATTATCAATATTGGCCGCTCTATTCCGTTCATTATTCTTTTGGTTGCCATTATTCCGTTTACCCGTTTGGTGGTAGGTACTTCACTGGGTGTTCCCGGTGCTATTGTGCCTTTGGTTGTTTCTGCTGCTCCTTTTGTGGGACGCATGGTAGAACAAAGCTTGGCCGAAGTGGATGCAAGTCTTATTGAAGCAGCTCAAAGCTTTGGTGCTACGGTGTGGCAAATTGTGCTGAAGGTATACTTAATGGAAAGCTTACCTTCGTTAATTCGCGGCTTTTCCATTACACTTATCACCTTGTTGGGTTATTCCGCTATGGCGGGTACTGTTGGTGCAGGCGGCTTAGGTGATATTGCTATTCGCTATGGCTACCAGCGCTACATGGTCGATATGATGATTGCCACCATTGTTATTTTGATTGTAGTAGTGCAAATAATCCAAAGCGTTTGCGATTTTGCTGCACGTAAGGTGGACAAGAAAAAATAGAGCGCGCGGTAACAGAACCTGACGCATCAAATCTATAACGTTCTTCTCAAAGCGCACCCAAAAGGGTGTGCTTTGTTGCATAAGGAAGCTTCCTCGAAACAGGAACGAAACAAGCACATCGGTATAATGAAGGGTGGTTGTTGTAGTGCATCGTCGGGAAGGACGTAACCATGACTGGTAGCCCTGATCAAGATTTCGTATTAAAAACTATTAAATCACGCGATGTCCATTTCGTACGATTTTGGTTTTGCGATGTTCTTGGCTATATGAAATCATTTGCGGTTATTCCAAGTGAATTGGAAAACGCATTTGAAGAAGGCATGGGCTTTGATGCAAGCTGTGTTCGCGGATTTGCGCACACGAGCGAATCTGACATGCTTGCCTATCCTGAAGCTGCAACATTTCAAATCTTGCCTTGGCGTCCCGAACGCAATGCGGTTGCCCGTATGTTTTGTTCCATCAAAACTCCTGAAGGAGAGTATTTCGATGGCGATTCGCGTTATGTGTTAAAGCGCCAAGTAGCAAAGGCGGCAAAGTTGGGCTATGTGCTTAATGTTGGCCCCGAGCTTGAATATTTTTATTTTAAAGATCCTTGTGACACCGAGCCGCTTGACCAGGGCGGTTATTTCGATCTTACGTCACTTGATATGGCAAGCGACTTGCGCCGCGATACCATTCTTACCTTGGAAAAAATGGGTATCCCAGTAGAGTATTCTCACCATGAAAGCGGCCCTTCTCAGCAAGAGATTGACCTTCGCTTTGCCGATGCGCTTACTATGGCAGACAATGTTATGACCTATAAATTGGTGGTAAAAGAAATTGCAAGTAAGTATGGGGTATACGCTTCCTTTATGCCAAAACCTCTTACCAACGCGCCTGGTTCGGGGATGCATATCCATCAAAGCTTATTTGATGCAAAGGGAAATAATGCGTTTTTCGACAGCAATGACCCTGATGGTTTCAACTTGTCCGAATTAGCAAAACACTACATTGCCGGATTGCTGAAATATGCTCCTGAATACTGCCTGCTTACTAATCCGTGCGTGAATTCTTACAAGCGTCTTGTGCCAGGCGGGGAAGCGCCCGTGCATATTACGTGGGCGCGTAATAACCGTTCTGCTTTGGTGCGCATTCCTGGATACAAGCCCCACAAAGAAGAAGCGTGCAGAGTGGAACTGCGCTGCCCCGATCCTTCTGCTAATCCGTATTTGGCATTTTCTGCGGTGCTTGCGGCAGGACTTAAGGGTATTGAGGAAAACTTGGAGTTGCAGGATTCTATTGAAGATAGCGATTGGTCGCATCTTTCACGTCAGGAACTGCATGCGCAAGGAATTGAAACGCTTCCCGATACGTTAGGCGAAGCGGTTGAGCGTTTTGCGAAATCAGGACTCATGAAAGAAGTACTGGGAGATCACATTCATTCATTCTTGGTGGATGCAAAGCGCAAGGAATGGAACGAATACTTGCGTCAGGTATCTAACTGGGAGCTTGATCGTTATTTGGGCGTATTGTAGGTAGGGTGTGAGTGCGATGCAACAAAGAAAAAAAGTTGTTTTTATTGCAGATAGTCTCGACAATGCGCATAAATTTCAGGCGGTTTTATCGGGACTTGATGTGGATGTGATTGCGGGCTCTTCGCTTCAGTTCAAAAAAATATTGAATGATAATCCTGCGTTTGATCTTATTATTTATGAATTACCTTCAACAGGATCTCAAGTTTTGCCTGAGATAGAAAAAGCGCTGGTGGATGACGGTAATATTCCGCTGCTAATCATTGTGAAAGAACACATGATCCAAGGGCTGAGCCTGCCTGTACAAATAAAGAGTGACTTTGTGGTGCATGGTGCGAGTGTGGAAGAATGCTCTCTTCGCATTCGTCAGCTGCTGTGGCCTGGTAATGAAGGCAGCGCAAACGATGTTATTACGGTTGAAGGAATGACTGTCAATCTTGCTACCTATCAGGTGTCGGTCAACGACGAGCCAGTGGATTTTACGTATCTTGAGTATGCGTTGCTGGCGTTTTTGGTTACTCATCCGGGACGTACCTATTCGCGCGATGCATTGTTGCGCCGAGTGTGGGGCTTTGATTATTTCGGAGGCTCTCGTACGGTTGATGTACACGTACGTCGTGTGCGCGCAAAATTAGGTCCAGAATTATCGCAGCATTTGGAAACAGTTCGCGGGGTAGGGTATCTTTGGAATTCCTAAGGTAAGTAACGCGCAACGGGTATAATCGAAGGCATCCCAATCGAGAGGATTGTTTGTATGACTAAAACCGTTGCCGTAATTGACGGAAATTCGTTGATGCATCGTGCTTATCATGCGGTGCCACCTACTATGACTGCACCTGATGGAACACCCACTAACGCAGCGTTTGGTTTCATTTCCATGTTGGTTAAATTTATAGAAATGGCGAATCCAGATGCCATTATTTGCGCGTTCGATAAGGGTCGTCCGGCGTTTCGTATGGAAGCATTAAAGCAGTACAAAGCACAACGTCCTCCTATGGATGATGATTTGCGCGTGCAATTCCCCGTTATCGAAAAGTTGCTGGTTTCAATGGGTATCCCTGTTGTTTCCCTTAAAGGTTGGGAAGGTGACGATATTTTAGGCACCATTGCTGCACGTGATGAAGAACTGGGATATCAAACTCTTTTAGTAACGGGAGATAAAGATGCTTATCAGTTGGTAAGCGATCTTACCCGCGTGGTAACCACCAAGCGCGGTATTACCGATGTGGTGATTTATGGTCCTGCAGAGGTAGAAGAACGCTATGGAGTAACACCTGCGCAGTTTACTGACTTTTTAGGACTCAAGGGCGATAAGTCTGACAATATTCCTGGGGTACCCGGAATTGGTGATAAAAAAGCTGCTTCCATGCTTCAGTCTTATGGCAATCTGGAGGGGATTTATGACAATCTCGATAAGTTTAAAGGCAAGCAGCTCGAAAATTTAACCGAGTATAAAGATGATGCTTTTTTGTCGCGCCAGGTTGCAACAATTGTGCGTGATGCGGATATCGATGTGGACCCTTCCGCGGTTTCCTTTCCTGATTTTGAAGTAGAAGAGGTAACCAAGGCATTTTCCGAGGTTCGTTTTATGGCACATCTGAATAAGGTGCTTAAATTAGCGGGATCTTCTGCTTCGTTTTCTGAAGCAGCTTCTTTTGAAGTTGTTTCGAATACCTGCGAAGGCACCGATGCACAACAAGCGCTTGATGCGTATATTGCATCGAATCCTTCAGGTCCCGTTGCGCTGTCCTGGAGGCGTGATGCGCAAATATCCTTGTTTGATCCAGGTCTTTCACTTGCGGTTTTATTGGATGATACCGTAGCGTTTTTCCGTGAAGAAGAAGCGTGCCAGGTACTAGCGCGCATTGTGAAAGAAATGCCGTTTGCTGCCTTTGATGCAAAGGCGTTAGTGGAATGTATTTTCCCGCACGACGGATCGCAAAAGGCCTATATTTCAGCTCAAGATGTTTTGGCAATGCAGGTTTTTGATGTTGCTTTAGCGGGATATGTGGTCGATTCCAATAATGGTACTTCGACGCTTGCGGCATTGATGGAGCGTTTTGCGGCAGCGGTTTTGCCTGAGGAAGAGGATGCAGATAAGGCTCTTGTGGTTGAAACGTGCGCTATTGCAGCGCTGGTTGAGCCTTTAACCAAAGCACTTAAAGAACGCGAGGTATATCACGTCTATCAGGATATCGATATGCCGTTAATTGGTGTGCTAGCTTACATGGAGCGAACGGGTGCTGCTCTTGATTTTGATCACCTAAACCAGCTTGCCCACGATGCGGGATGTGAAATTGATCGTTTGCGTGAGGCTATCTATACGGCAGCTGGTAGGGAATTTAATGTGGATTCTCCCAAGCAGCTTTCTGAAGTTTTGTTTGATGAAATTGGTTTGAAGCCCATCAAGAAAAACCAGCGCGGTTATTCAACCGATGCAAAGGTGCTAAAGGAACTTTCTGCTGAACACGAATTACCTGGATTGGTGCTGGAATATCGCGAATATGCAAAGATTAAATCAACCTATATTGATGCTTTGCCGCGTATGGTTGCTGCCGATGGGCGCGTGCATACGTCTTTTAATGAAATGGTTACCACCACAGGTCGTCTTTCTTCGTCTGATCCTAACCTGCAAAATATTCCGGTACGTACCGAATTTGGCCGCAATATTCGCACGTGCTTTGTGCCACTTCATGAAGGGGAAATGTTTCTTTCGGCGGACTATTCCCAAATTGAACTTCGTCTTTTGGCACATTTATCGGGTGATGAACATTTAATCGAAGAATTTTGTTCAGGTGAAGATTTCCATGCCCGCACCGCTTCACGTGTGTTTGGCATTCCGGTAGAAGATATAACACCTGAATTGCGCAGTCGTGCTAAGGCGGTAAACTTTGGCATTGTCTATGGCCAGCAAGCCTACGGTTTGGCCCAGTCGCTCAATATTCCTATTTATGAAGCCAAAGAAATGATTGAGCGTTATTTTGCTGCCTATCCTGGGGTACGACAATTCTTGGATGAAGTGGTGGCATCTGCTCATGAGTGTGGTTACGCAACTACTTTATTTGGTCGTCGCCGCTATATTCCCGAACTGAAAGCGAAAAATCCCGCTCAGCGCGGTTTTGGCGAACGTACTGCCATGAATCATCCCATGCAGGGTACCGCGGCCGATATTATTAAGCTTGCCATGCGCCAGGTTATGGATAAGTTGGTAGAAGGTTCATATGATGCACGTTTAATGCTTCAGGTTCATGACGAATTGGACCTTTCCGTACCGCTTGCAGAAGTGGATGAAGTGGCTTCGTTGGTAAAAGAAATTATGGAGTCTGTGGTAGAACTTTCTGTTCCTTTAGTGGCGGATGTGTCGAGTGGAAGAAATTGGGCAGAAGCTCATTAAATTTGAGTGTAAACGTGCTAATATATACGGTCGACTCTCGGTATATAAGGTATCAGTTAGTGGTCATGTAGATCTTTGTGAAAATTCAAGGTTTTACGTTGACACCGTCCACGCTGGCTGATAAGATAACGCCTTGCGTTTTGGCATTTTTATAGGAGATTATTCATGTACGCTATTATTAAAACGGGCGGCAAGCAGTACAAAGTGGCCGCTGGTGATTTTCTTAACGTTGAGAAGCTCGACGCTGAAGTAGGCAGCACCGTAGCTTTGGATGCTATTGCTATCGTAGATGGCAAGAATGTTGTTGCTGATCCTGCAGAGGCTGCAAAGACCAAGGTTGAGGCTAAGGTTGTAGAGCAGTTCAAGGGTGAAAAGCAGCTCGTATTTAAGTTCAAGAAGCGCAAGAACTACAAGAAGATGCGCGGTCATCGTCAGAACCTGACCCGTATTCAGATTTGCGCTGTAGGTTCCGAGCAAGCGTAAGCAAAGGAGGGAATATACATGGCACACAAGAAAGGTCAAGGTTCCATCCGCAACGGTCGCGATTCCCAGTCCAAGCGCCTTGGTTGCAAGCGCTTTGCCGGTGAACTCGTTGGTGCGGGCAACATTTTGGTTCGTCAGCGTGGTACCCACTTCCACCCCGGTGAGAATGTAGGTCGTGGTAAGGACGACACCCTGTTCGCTTTGTGCGAAGGTCGCGTTGAATACACCAAGGGCGCACGCCGTAAGGTTCATGTTCGTCCTGAGGCGTAAATAATAGTTTACTTTACCTTTTAATTTCAAAGCCCTCTGCGCTGCAGGGGGCTTTTCGTTTAGAATCGGACATACTATGTTTACAGATAAAGTTCGCATATTTGTTAAAGCAGGCGATGGCGGAGCAGGCTGCATGTCTTTTCGTCGTGAGGCTCATGTGCCTAAAGGTGGCCCTGACGGCGGCGATGGCGGTAAAGGCGGGGATGTAATCCTCAAGGCAGACATGCGTGTTTCTTCGCTGATCGATTATCGCTTTAAACATCATTTCAAAGCCACCCGCGGTACCCATGGTAAAGGTTCAAAAATGAACGGTGCCAACGGGGAAGACCTTATCCTGAAGGTTCCTGTGGGTACCTTGGTGCGTGAATACAATGAAGAAACCAAGGAAACGGGCGAAATAATTGCTGACCTTACCCATGACGGCGAACAGATTATTGTGGCTCGTGGTGGTATTGGCGGTCGCGGTAACACACATTTTGTTACACCTACGCGTCGTGCACCTGCTTTTGCAGAACTTGGCGTGCCTGCGGAAGAGTGTTGGATAGAACTAGAAATGAAACTGATGGCCGATGCTGCCTTAGTGGGGGTTCCTTCTGCGGGTAAATCGTCCCTTATTTCGCGTATATCGGCCGCAAAACCTAAAATTGCCGACTATCCTTTCACTACGTTAGTTCCTAATTTAGGTGTGGTAAAAATTGACACCTATAATTATGTAGTAGCAGACGTTCCTGGCTTAATTGAAGGCGCTCATGAAGGTAAGGGTTTGGGGCATGAATTTTTGCGTCATATCGAACGCAGCGCCCTTATTGTGCATGTAGTTGATCTTACGGGTGGCTATGAAGGTCGCGATCCGGTAGAGGATTATCGCATCATCAATAACGAACTGAAGTTATATGCCCCTGAATTGGCTGAGCGTCCCTGTATCGTAGTAGGTAACAAGATTGACGCACCTGGTGCAAAAGAGGCTGCCGAACGTTTAGCGGAAGAAGTACGTAGCGATTCTTTGGCTCGTGTTGGCGGTAACGAATTCGAAAAAAGCCCCCTGGATCCAAAACTGTACTGCACCAGTGCAGTAACGGGTGAGGGTATAGAAATCCTTATGCGTGTGTGTGGCTCCCGTGTTGCAGAGCTTCGCGAGGAAGCACGTCGTGCCCAGGAAGGAAAAGAACACTTCGACCAAATTTGGCAACATCGTCGCGATGAGCGCGATAAGCGATTTGAAATTACTCAGCTTTCCGAAGGGGTATTTCGTGTTACGGGCAAGCAGATTGAGCGTATGGTTATTCAGACTGACTGGGAAAACGATGAAGCTATTACCTTCTTGCAACACCGCTTTAAGCGCTTAAAGCTTGATCAAGCACTCGAAGAAGCAGGTGCACGTGATGGCGATGAAATTCGCATCTTGGGATATGAATTTGAATTTGAATCTGCACGAATGCGTGAGGAAGACATATATAGCGGATTGGATATTTAGTTCATGCGAAATGGCAGACGAGTCATAGTTATCAAAATTGGTTCTTCAACGCTCGTTGATAAGCAAGGCAGGCTTGATCGGGGTTACTTCGAAGGTCTTGCAGCTCAAGTTCATGCTTTGCGTGTCGCGGGGTGGAGTCCGTTAATTGTGTCAAGTGCTGCCATTGCCTGCGGGCTTGAAGCGCTCGGTATAACCAAGCGTCCCAGTGACATGCCTTCATTGCAAGCAGCAGCATCGGTGGGACAAAATGCGTTAATGGCAACGTATGCGCAAGCTTTTTCAAAATACGACATTCTAACGTCGTGTGTTTTAATAACTCGCCACAGCACAGCAAATCGCAATGCGTATCTTCATGCGCGCGATACGCTTGAACGTTTGTTGGACTTTAACGTTGTTCCTATCATCAATGAAAATGATACGGTGTCCGTTGAACAAATTCGTTTTGGCGATAACGATACGTTGGCTGCGTTGGTTTCCTGTTTAATCCAAGCAGATTTATGCGTTATTTTTTCTGATATCGAAGGGCTATTTACTGCCAATCCCTCCCTTGACCCAACCGCTACGTTGGTGCCTGAGGTTACTCATATAACGCGTGAGCTTATGGCAACTGCGGGAGGCGCTACTTCTAAAGTGGGTAGTGGCGGCATGATTACCAAAATACGTGCAGCGCGTGTGCTTATGGTTGCAGGAATCACGATGGTAATTTGTCATGGTAGGGAACCGCAGGCCTTGCCTCGTATAGTTGCAGGGGAAGCAGTGGGCACCCGTTTTGTTGCTCAAAAGGTTCCTCACGACATTACTCCACGTAAATTGTGGATTGCGCTAGGCGATTCAGCTAAAGGGGTTATCGAGGTTGATCAAGGAGCAAAACGAGCCTTGGTGGAGCGAGGATCTTCTCTTCTTCCGGTGGGAATAGTATCAGTTGAAGGAGATTTTACTCAGGGCGATATTGTGGATATTAAAGATACTGAGGGGTATCTTTTTGCACGTGGACGTGCGGGAGCTCCCTATGCCGAAATGAGCTTGGCGCGTGGGCGTAGTCAAGATGAACTGAAGGGCAACGAACTGCTGGAGCACTTAAATTCTAAGCCGGCAGTTCACCGAGACGAATTGGTGGTGTTCGAATGAGTGAGGCAAAACGTGCTGCGCTAAGGGCTCGTAAGGTTACTCCTGTTTTGGCGCAGGCATCAAATGAGCTACGAAACAAGGCACTCTTTTCTATGGCAGCAGCGCTTCGTAGTGAGGCTGATCGTATCCTTGAGGCAAATGAAAAGGATTGCGAAGCTGCTCGTGCGAAACACACCAAGGATTCGCTTATTGATCGTTTGATGCTCAATGCTGATCGTATTGAGAGTATGGCTTCAGCCCTAGAGGCACTTGCCGATCTGCGTGACCCACTTGATAGAGTTTTGGAAGAGCGAACACTGTATAACGGCTTGGCTTTGCGTCGTGTTTCCGTACCTTTAGGGGTGGTTGCCATGGTGTATGAAGCACGGCCTAATGTAACAGCGGATGCGGCGGGTATTTGCATCAAGTCAGGCAATGCGGCGGTGCTTCGCGGAGGTTCGCTTGCGGTTCATTCCAACACGGCTATCGCAGAAATTCTGCGCGGTGCCGTAGAAAAAGTTGGTCTTCCGGCGGACTGCATTGTTGCTATTCAATCCACTGATCGTGCTGAAACTGATGAACTTTTGTCGCTGCATGGTATCGTGGATGTTCTTATTCCTCGTGGGGGAGCAGGTCTTATTCAACATTGTGTGGAACAAGCAAAGGTGCCCGTCATTGAAACCGGCACGGGCAACTGTCATGTATACGTACACGAAACAGGTAATTTAGAACATGCGCGCGCCATTATTATGAATGCAAAAACGCAGCGTCCTGGCGTGTGTAATGCCGAAGAATCGCTTTTGGTGGATGAATCTATTGCGCGTGATTTTCTCCCAGAGATGCTTACCCAGCTTGCACAAGCAGGCGTTACCATTCATGGCGATGCTCTAACGCGCGAATGTGCTGTACTGGTGGATAAGACGAACGGTACAAGTTGTGTGCTAGATCATTTTGTAGATGCTACCGAAGACGACTGGGGACGTGAATATTTAGGCTTAGAAATAAGCGTGAAGGTGCTTACTGGTGGTGTGGATGAAGCTATTGCGCATATTAATCGCTATGGTACCGGTCATTCGGAGTGCATTATTACCGAAACTCCTGAAGTGGGTAAGCGCTTCCAAAAGCTGATCGATGCGGCCGCTGTGTACGTGAATGCTTCAACTCGTTTTACTGATGGTGGGGAATTTGGTCTTGGTGCGGAAATTGGTATTTCTACGCAGAAGCTTCACGTGCGTGGACCATTTGCCTTGGATGCACTTACTTCTTCGAAATACTTGATTGATGGTACAGGTCAGGTGAGATCGTAGGCTATGAGTGCAATTGATGTCATAGAGGCGGTTCGTAAGGCACGCAATACTCCAGAGCCAGTTATCTGTGAGCGATTTGACAATTTAGGGCGAAATGGGGCTCGTCGTCGTATTGGCATTATGGGTGGCACCTTTGACCCTATACACAATGGTCATTTAGTCTGCGCTGAACAGGTGCGTGAAGATTTTAAACTTCATGCTATTATTTTTATTCCAACGGGGCAGCCCGTGTTTAAGCGCGGAAAAAAAATTGCTTCTGGACAGCAGCGCCTTGCTATGTGTCGCGGCGCCATTGCAGATAACCCCTTTTTTGATGTAAGCGCCATAGAGGTAGCACGTGAGGGGGATACCTATACTATTGATACGCTTCGAACGCTCCGTGCTCATTATCCTGAAAATGTGGAATTGTTTTTTATCGCGGGTGCCGATGCAATAGCCAGTGTTTCAAAGTGGAAAGATTCTGATGAAATGGGTACTTTAGCCCATTTTGTGGCAGTTGATCGGCCAGGATATGAACTTTCTGAAGAACGTCGTGAGGCCATCAAGAAAAGTGCTCCGGGAATTGATATTTCATTTTTAACAATTGAAGCTCTGGCAATTTCATCCAGTGAGCTTCGTAATCGTCTAGAATCAGGACGTTCTATTCGTTATCTAACTCCTCAAGTGGTTGTGGATCATGTAATGGAACATAAGCTTTACACGAATGAGGAGGCTGTTCATGGCTAAAAACCATGCCAATAACGACAAGAAAAAGCAAAGAGAGCTGCGAGAACCAACAGCTGCAGAACTTTCAGAGTTTGCTTATCAGCCCACTGAAATTACCGGACTTAACGAAAACAAACCTTTTGGTTCTACTTCGTATAAGTACATGAAGGGCTTATTGATGCAACGCGTTGATCCGGCGCGCTATGTACATAGTTTGTCGGTTGCTAAGACCGCTCGCAAAATTGCTCGTGTTTACGGTTATGATCCCCATGTGGCACGCATGGCTGGTTTGCTTCATGACTGGGATAAGGCACTATCACCTAAGCGTTTAGCGGATCGTGTTAAACACTATGGTATTGAAGTTGACCAAGAAGTAGTTGAATCTACTCCTTGGGTGTTGCATGGCATGACGGCTGCAGCGGTGTTAGCGGAAGAAGCGCCCCAGTTTGGAGAAGAGCTTTATTCTGCTATCGCACGTCATACCGTAGGCGCTCCCGATATGAGCCCTCTGGATATGATTGTCTTTGTAGCAGATAAGGTAGAACCAACCCATGAAGTATCTGTCTATAAGCAGCTATACAAACAAATAGGTGATATTACCCTAGAAGAATTATTCTTTGGAGTTTTAAAAGAAAGCATGGCATATTTAGTTCGTGCAGAAAAACCAATTACGAAAGATTCGGTTGTCGTGTGGAACTGGTATAGCCAGGCTCGCAAGAAAAAGGAGAACAAATAGTGACTGAGACAGTAGCGTCTAAGCAGCAAAAGACCTCTCGTGAATGTGCTTTGATTGCGGCTCGTGCGGCCGATGAACGTAAAGCCACCGATATTATGGTTATTAAAGTGGGCGACTTAGTGGATGTAACAGATTACTTTGTCATTGCTACTGGCGCTAATACTCCTCAGGTGGAAGCCATTTTGGATAATATCGAAGAAGCACTCCGCAAAGAAGCGGGGGTTAAGCCCGCTTCTCGCGAAGCGACCAATGATCATTCATGGGAGCTTTTAGATTACGGTTCGTTCGTGGTGGATATTTTCCAGCCGGAGGCACGCGATTATTATCGTCTTGAAATGCTTTGGAGTGATGCTCCTATTATTGATCTGGCGGAAGCAGGTATTGAGCACCCTGAATATTCTGAGCGCATTGCCAAGCTTGTGGGACATGTCGAAGAGGCTCGTAGCTAAGCACTCGGATAAGAGTTAAGCTGAAGCGCACCTTTGAAAAGTGTATGTCGGTCGGGCAGATCGTGATCTTTTACGACTTCATAGGCTTTTCAAAGGTGCGCTTCGGTTTCGTGTGTCTATATCGGTTTTTAGTAAAAATCTTCATTAAAACCTACAAATAGCTTTTGATTTAACCGCATCGTGAATCATAAAGGCGTTTACCCCTTCATACCCTTACCGAACAGTGCGCGCTCCATATAAGGAACTCCTTGTTCTAAGGAATAGGGATTTTGTGGACTCATGAAGGTTCGAATTCGCACGGAGCGTGCAAAGTAAAGCGTCCAGAAGATTGTCCATAACAAGGCAAGCATAACCAGCGCCCAATGTTCACCAACAGTAGAGCCGTAATAGAGGGTCTCTGAAATGTTATACAAATAGTTTACGTTGATTATTTCCTTAAGCACGAATACTACAAAATTCCCCGCAGCTGCTAAGATGCCTGCGATTTGGAAGAAGCGTAAAAAGGAAACGTTGCGGGTAATAAGTTGAATAAGGGATGCAATGATAGTAATTGAATAGGCAATAAGGGTAGCTATCGCAATAAAGTTTGCGCATGCTTCTAAAATGCTGCTTGCCGAATAAGGGGCCAGCCCATTATTAAATGCCGCGATAGAGTACAGGAAACTCTCTAACGCATCAGGAAATCCTGCCAGCATAATGAAAGCATAAATTGCCTGCATAATAATGAAGGCAAGTAAAGCTCCTCCGATTTTGCTGTATTCAGACACAACAAAAGAATTTGTTGGATTTATGGGAGGAACAGAAGCATTCGCAGGATAACAAGGGCTGCCCGTAGGCGGAGCAGGTGGCTGTTGATGCGAAACGCTTTGCGTAGCCTGTTGCTGAGCGTTTGAATTCACGGTTTGAATAGGCGGCTGTTGTTGGGCATCTGGATTGATGTTTTGAACAGGATTCTGCTGGACATTTTGATTGCCATATTGAATGTTTTGGGGTTGTTCGCCCTGACAATTCGTGTTCTGTGGTTCTTGATTCATAGGTACCACCTCACAAGGGATAGGTATAGCTTGAGTACTGTTCAAGGACCCTTAGAGAATTCATTGTATAAAGGCGGATATGGAAAGAACAAGGATTTCTCTTTGTTGAATGAACCTTGTTACGCTACCGTTGCAATATGCTGACGGTTTCTACATGGAATGATTGTGGGAAAAGATCTACTGGTGTTGCGTTTTGTAGCGTGTAGCCTGCGCCTTTGAAACGAGCAATATCGCGTGCCCAGGTAGCGGGGTCACAGCTTACGTAGGCAACTCGTTTTGCTCCTGTAGCCGCAATACTTTCCACTACACCTTTTGCCAGACCAGCGCGAGGCGGATCAACAATAAGCGCATCTAATTCGCCTAGGGTAGGAAGTTCTCGTGCGCTGTCACCGCCAATTACTTCGATGTTGGTCATGTTTGCTGCGTCCATATTGCGTCGTAAATCGCGCACACTTGAAGCGGCTGATTCTACTGCATATACAAAGTCGCACTTTTTAGCCAAAGGTAAGGTAAAGGTACCAGCGCCGCAGTATAAATCAGCTACTATGCTCTTTTTGTCAACTTCCAGTCCTTCAAGCACGAGCTTAATCATAGTTTCTGCTTGGGCAGTATTTACCTGAAAAAAGCTTGGCGCGCTGATGCGGTACGTAGTGCCAAGTAACTCTTCGCTCCAGCATCCTTTTCCGTAGAGCGCTTCTACTTTCTTTACCTTGCGGGCTTTTCCGGTATCGGCAATAACACGCACAATACTTGAACATTTGAGAGCGCTTTTAAGAGTATCTGCCACAATTTTGCGAGGGAAGGCAGAGGGCTTAGTCCACAGGGCTACTTCGGTATCTTTGGTGCGAACGCTTCGGCGGATGCCTACACGGAAAATATCCAAATCGTTACTTCCTTGCAGGTAGGCAAGAGCCCCTCGAAGAGCTCCCGGTGCTTTTTCTATACCCTGAGCGCCGAGGAGGCATTGTTTGGGAATGGGAGCAAAAGTGCCACCTTGTTCGTGAAAACCTAAAGCAAACTTACCACGCGCATCACTTCCGCAGGAAAATTCCAATTTGTTGCGGTAACCTATTTCCCGTTTTGAGGGAATGCAGGGTGCCACCAACTTTTCTGCTTCATCGCGTTTGAATCCACCAATACGGGAAAGCTGACTTACTACATTTGCTCGTTTTGCTTCAAGTTGGGCGATGTATGCTATATGCATCCAAGGGCATCCACCGCAAATATCGGCATGAGGACAGGCAGGTTTAACGCGCAGGGGACTTGGTTCAACAATAGTTTGAATCACTCCTTCACTATAGGAAGAAGTTTCGTGAGTAAGCGTAACCTCTACTACATCACCTGGTGCTGTTTTGGGTACAAACACTACTTTCCCTTCGGGACTGCGACCAACGCCTGCTTGACCATAGGCTAAAGAATCAATAGTTATACGAAGGGAAGAAGTCATACTGTCCGCCATTTCCTTTGGTTTTCGTGCAGAAATTTTAACCTTGTCAATCTTAACGTATAATAATGTAACTTGAGCCCTCTTAGCTCAGGGGATAGAGCGTCTGCCTCCGGAGCAGAAAGTCGCAGGTTCGAATCCTGTAGAGGGCGCCAATTTAAAAAATGTTCGAACCCGTGGGATGTTTATTCTCGCGGGTACGAGTTGAAGGAAATAGCAGTAAGGGGAAACTATGGCAATGTACATACCCGAATACAAGCCTAACGGAAAAGAAATTGCAGTGGTAAAAACCTCCAAGGGTGATATTCGTGTGCAGCTTATGGGCGAAGATGCGCCAATTCATGTGGGCAATTTTGTTGAGCTTGCGCAAAAGGGCTTTTACGATAACTTGAAGTTCCATCGTTATGTTCCTAATTTCGTAATCCAGGGTGGTTGCCCTAATACGCGTGATCTTGATTCGGAACAGGTAAAGGCAGCGGAAGGCAATCCTTTTGCTGGTTTAGGCACTGGTGGTCCCGGTTACACCATCAAGGAAGAATACACCACCAATCCTAACAACAAGCATCTTGATGGCACGCTTGCTATGGCTCGTTCGCAGAACCCTAATTCTGCTGGTTCTCAGTTCTATTTCTGTCTTGGTGCTCAGCCTTTCTTGGATTCGGGCTATACTGTGTTCGGTCAAACAATTGAAGGGCTTGACGTTATTGGCCAGCTTCGTGTTGGCGATGTAATAGAAACTATCCTTATCGAAAATGCTAACTAGTAAACAGCTCTAGTAAACAACTCTGTCTGGCGCGTGAGCGAACTTACCAGACACTACGACTCGTTATCGGGATCGTAAGAGAGGAAACGAACTATATATGAACAACGAGACTTTCCAGCAGGCAAGAAGCGCATATGTTTCTAAACAGTATGAAGTAGCACTTGAAAAGTTTACTGAGTGCCTGCAGGACACCTCTGTTTCAAAGGCGCCAGGAGAATTGGGGCTTTTGTATCACCAGATTGGTAATTGTCTGGTTAAACTTAATGATCCTAATGAAGCAATTCATGCGTATTCCCAGGCACTCATCGATGAATCGTATGATGCGTTGGGGTCGGTAAGTTATAACCTGGGTATGGTGTATGCATCTCAGGGAGATTTTGAAGATGCTATTACCAATTTCCAGTCAGCCCTAGATGATTCGCGCTACCCAACGCCTTATAAGGCCTATCAAGCTATGGGCAATGCTTTGTTGAAATTGGGCAAATCGGCTGAAGCGGGCGCAGCATTTCGATCTGCCGCTCTTGACGAAATGAACCCTGATCCTACTAAGGCGCTTCTTAATCTGGGTGTTTGTTTTATGGCGCTTGATCGACCTATGGATGCTATTGCATCGTATGAAAGTGCTCTTCAGTTTGACATGACCCCCGAAACACGCAACAAGCTTTTTGCCAATATGGGTCAGGCTTATGTGGCTGATGGAAAAATGGACAAGGCAGTACGTGCCTTTGAATCGGCTCTCGCAGATAAAACCTATGTGTTTAACGATGCTGCTAATGTGGATTACCAGCGTGCGGTAGCTGCAGTGGCTTCGGGTGCTACGGGCGAACAGGAGGTGGCACCAGCACCGGTATCTACTCAGACCGACCTTTCAGGGCTGGACGTTCCCGGAGACGGAGTGCCTATTGAGGCGCAGCCACTTTCTCCGTCCGAAATGGGTACTACGCAAATTTCGGAGACCAGCATTATGCGAAGCATTGCTGAAGCGGAACAAAACAGCGATTTCTTTGCCGCTCAGCAGGCCGATTTCCAGGATTGGACGCAGGGTGTAAAGAAAAAGCATCGTCATCGCGGTTTGAAAATCTTTTTCGTTATCCTTATTCTGCTCTGCTTGATTGGTGGTGGCGGAACCTTTGCGTATGTTCAAGGTGTTGGCTTCCCGACACAGCAGGATCAAATTACTGCTTTATTTGGAGATCCTTCCAATAGCGACGTCTATGCCTCTACGCTTGATGATGAAACTAAGGCTCGCATTTCTGACATGATTGCGCAAGGAAGCACTATCTCGATAGATGGTACGGTTAATAACTTCAGTAGTGCTGATGTGTATGTAACGGCAACCACGCCCGAAGGGGGAGAAGTGCCCTACCAGGTATCCCTTGTACGCGATGGTCTTGGCTGGAAGGTAGCAAATATTTCTTTAGCCTTTGCAAGCCAGCAAGCACAATAAAAGAGATTCGAGGTCAGTGGTTCTAAAGCAGAATCCTAGCCTTGTTTCATAACACGCAAGTAATCTATCTTTCTTTGAAAGGAACAAAGCATGGCAATCGAAAAGACCTACAGCATGATTAAGCCTGACGGTGTTCGCAATGGTCATATTGGTGAAATCGTTGCTCGTTTTGAACGCGCTGGACTTAAGATCGAGCGTATGGAAATGGGCATGGTGACGCCAGAACAGGCTGCTGCTAACTATGCAGAGCACGAAGGCAAGCCATTCTATGATGGTCTTATTTCCTACATCACTTCTGGTCCTGTAGTAAAGATGGTTGTTTCTGGCGAAGGCGCTGTTAAGAAGTGCCGCTCTTTGATGGGTGCAACCAATCCTGCTGAAGCTGCTCCTGGAACCATTCGTGGCGATTTCGGCTTGATCATGGACGAAAATGTTATTCATGGTTCTGACTCGGTAGAATCTGCTGAACGTGAGATTGGTATTTTCTTTAAGTAAGCAGACCTAGAGAGCCTAAACGCATTCAAAAAATGTCGTGTATTTTACGAGCTCTGGCGTTATGCTAGGGCTCGTAGTGTGTAGGAGAGCTGTTTTTATAGCAAAGGCACATCTCTTGTTTTACCGCAGGATTTATGTGGTGTGCTAAAATTCATGTTTACGATTGCTCACAAATAGTTTTAAGGATGATGCATGTCTTTCCTTGATTTTATACAGAATGCTACTTCGTCAAATTCGTACGATATGGCAATTGACCTTGGTACGGCAAATACTCTTGTTGCTATTACCGGTCAAGGTATTGTTATTAACGAGCCTTCGGTTGTTGCTATTGAACGCAGCACTCATCGCGTGCTCGCCGTTGGTCATGAAGCAAAAAATATGATCAACCATACACCCGATACGTTTTCTGCAGAACACCCGCTTCATGATGGCGTTATTGCTGATTATGATGTAACGGAAGCTATGATTTCTGCTTTTATTAATAAGGCTGCTCCTCGTCGTTACCCTTGGCAGCCTAAGCCTCGTATTGTGGTATGTATCCCTTGTGGTGCTACTTCGGTTGAAAAGCGTGCGGTATTTGAGGCTACCATTCAGGCAGGTGCTCGACAGGCTTACCTTATTGAAGAACCCATGGCTGCTGCTATGGGTGCCGATTTGCCCGTAACAGAACCTACTGGTTCTATGGTGGTTGATATCGGTGGCGGTACTACTGAAGTTGCCGTTATTTCTTTGGGTGGTATTGTTACCTCTTCTTCTTTGCGCCTTGCGGGTAATCGACTTGATGAAGCAATTGCGATGCATTTGCGTGATCTTCTTGGAATTAAGATTGGCGAGCGCACGGCTGAGGTTATTAAGATTAAGATAGGTTCTATTCTGCCTTTCGAAGATGGTCGTGAACGTGACATGATTATCTCTGGTCAGGACGTACTTACCGAACAACCCAAGGAAGTTACGATTCAGTCCGAAGACGTTCGTGATGCGCTCCAGGCTCCCATTGACGAAATGGTAGTTCACATTAAGGAAACCTTCAAAAAGACCAATCCCGACTTGGCCTCCGATATTATTTCGAATGGCATCTTGCTCACAGGAGGCGGCGGATTGCTTAATGGTCTTGATCGTTATTTCTCGCAGCAGCTTGAAATTCCTGTTTGGACCAGTGAGACAGCACTTACCAATGTGGTAACGGGTTGCTTGAGGGTTTTGGAAACACCTACGGCATTAAAGCAAATACTCTCGAGATCAAAATAGGAGATCTTCGCATACGATGGCCCTGAACTTGAACGATAAACGCATCCCATTCGGTGGCCAATTCAATTCAACGATACTGCTGGTGGCATTGCTGGTGGTTTCGTTGGTTTTGGTCGTTGTTTATGCGCGCGAAGGGGACGGTGGTCCCCTTCATACAATACAAGATTCCACTTCAGCCTTGTCTTCCCCCTTGTCTTCAGTAGGGGCGGCAAGTAGTTCATTGGCGGCTTCTGCTACTACCTCACTTGAGGATTTAACCGCAGATGGGCAAACCATGAGTCAGTTGCAAGAAAACAATGCAACTCTAAGCCAGATGGTGGTTGAATTGGAAGAGTACCGTCAAGAAGCAAACCGTCTTGAATCACTTATTGGGCTTCATGATGCCTATGGTTTTACTTCAGTAGCTGCGCGTGTAACAGGATATTCTTCCGATTCGTATAATCGCATTATTACGATAGATGCTGGTTCTGCTTCGGGAGTAACTGAAGGACTGCCTGTTATGGGTTCAACGGGCGTTATTGGCCAGGTAATTTCTGTAAGCACGTATTCTTCCCAGGTTCGTTTACTTAATGATGCACAAAGCGGTGTGGCAGTCATGTTGCAGTCTTCGCGCTCGGAAGGTATTTTGTCTGGCTCTGTTGAAGGCGTGTTGTATTTAGAAGGCGTCGATGAAGGGGTAGAAGTAAAAGAAGGCGAAGCAGTTATTACTTCTGGCTTAGGAGGCGGCTACTTCAGGGGCCTTGTTATTGGCACCGTTTCCAAGGTTGAACAGCGTCAAGGCGATGCTACCCGTACGATTGTTATTACCCCGAATGCTTCGTTTGATAACATCAGCGAGGTACTAGTAGTGCTTGGCATGAGTAATGAAGGCGCGGCAGATGAAAATCAATCGAATGCTAATGCGGTTGTTAATGCGGTAGGCCCCGATGCGCTTTTAGGTAATACGCCTACATCTAATACGGAAAACAACAATGATCAGTCCCAGAATAATTCCGATGGGGATAGTGGGTCTGACGATTCTAATTCAGAAAATGACACCAATTCAGACGAGGGAAGCGAGTGATAAGTATGCGCGAATGGATGCTTCCTTTAATTTGTTCAGCCGTAATTGTGGTAATTCAAATAGTATTTGCTCCTATTTTGAATATTTTTTCGGTAGTTCCCAGCTTTATTGTGGCTTTTGTTTTGGTGCTTTCAGTGCTGCGTAGGCCAGATTCGACGTACATTTATGCGTTTGTGCTTGGTTTAATTGCCGATTTGCTTTCTCAGACACCCGTGGGCCTTACCTCGCTTTTGTTGCTGGCAATAACTTTTGTAATGTCTCGCGTTTTTGAGGTGCTTGACGATACTACGATTGCGATGCCTTTAATTGCTTTTGCGGCAGCAATTTTTGCTTTTGAACTGGTATTCATGATTGTTCTCATGATCACAGGATATCAGGGCAGTTTCATTGAACTGTTCTTGCAAAGGGCTCTTCCCGCTACCGTTATCAACGCAATTATTGCGGCGTTACTGTTTGTTATTATGAGGCGCTTACCTCTTGCGCAGCAGGTTAATGATGCGTGGAAGGTATCTGGCGGCGGTCGATTCCAGTAAACCATAGGGGTTGTTTATGTTATCGGCCATTTTAACAACCATAGCTGCCCTGGTGGTGCTGGGCGTACTTGCGGTGGTAATCTTTCGTGTTCGTTCACAGTCATCTTCATCGCGAACACGCGATCGCATGCAGGTCAAATCGGTTACCTCGGTAGGTATTTCTGCCCAGACGCCTAAAACGTCGGTGAGTTCTGGCTCGGGAGCTTCATTTGGAGGCACTTCGGTAACGGGCGATGGCCTTCGTAATCGCTTTATTGCGGTTGGCGTACTTGCTGCAGGTGTATTTAGCGCGCTTGGTGTGCGTCTTTTTGGTCTGCAGGTATTAGACAGTGCAACGTATAGCGAAGAAGCGCAGGCAAATCTTTATACCACAGTAAGCACTCCGGCACCGCGTGGTGTAATTTATGATGCACAAGGGGTTGCCCTGGTAACCAATCGGCAGGTACAAACAGTTTTGGCCGATTCTGAAGTGGCGGATAACCCTGATGTACTTTTACGTCTTTCAGCACTTTTAGGTATTCCCTATGAAGTGGTCCGTTCGCGCGTGATGGATTCTTCTTCAGGTGCTCAATCTCAACGTGTGGTGGCAAGTGATGTAAAACTGCGCGATATTGCCTATATTTCCGAACATCGCGATGCTTTTCCGGGGGTAACTACGCAGGTACGCACTACTCGCTCATATCCCTACGGTGCTCTTGCGGCGCATGTGTTGGGATATACCGGTACGGCTTCAGAAGATGATTTGAAAAATGCTGCTGAAGGCCGCGATATTGAAAGTGGTGACGCGGTAGGTAAAAGTGGGGTAGAGCAAACCTACGATGCACTTATTGCAGGCGATCATGGCCAGCGAATTTTGGTAACCGATGCATCTGGTGTTGTTCAGCAGGTGGTAGCTGAAACTGATCCTACTAAGGGCAATGATGTGTATCTTACTATTGATGCACGCGTACAACATGTTGCCGATGTTGCGCTTAAAGAAGCGGTAACGGGAGGCACGGGCACCGCTGCGGCGTGCGTTGTTATTGATGTGCAAACAGGCGGCATCGTGGCAATGTCGAACTATCCTACCTATGAGCCCGAGCGTTTTATTGGTGGTATTTCGCAGGATACCTGGGATGCCTATCAAACCGAAGAATCTCATTATCCCTTGATGAATCGCGCTATTGCAGGTACGTATCCTGCGGCTTCATGCTTCAAGGCGTTTACCGGTCTTGCGGGTCTTACTTATGGCTTTGCTGATACTACACGCACCTGGGACTGTACGGGTACGTGGACGGGCTTTGGCGATGAATTTCCTCAGAAGTGCTGGCTTGAAACGGGTCATGGTGCAATTACGTTTCGCGAAGGCGTAATTGAATCGTGCGACACGGTATTCTATGAAATCGCAAAAGATTTCTATGATGCGCGTGGCACCATAGGTAATGAAGCCATGCAAGATTTCATTAAAGAGTTTGGGTATGCGGCTTCCACTCATATCGATTTATCGGGTGAAGCGGAAGGACGTATTCCTACACCGCAATGGAAGCAGGAATATTTTAAAGATGTTCCTGAAGAGGCGCAGTGGCTTCCGGGTGATATGTCAAACATGGTTATTGGCCAGGGTTATGTTTTGGTAACACCTATCCAGGTTGCACGCGCCTATGCAGCGGTAGCAACGGGTAAATTGTTGCGTCCGCACCTTTTAAAGGAAGTTCGTAATTCCTTGGGTGAAACGGTCTTGTCGTTTGAAACGGTGGAAGACTACCACCCCGATGTTGATCCGTCATTGCTGGCGGTTATGCAGGATGCGCTTCATGGTGTAGCAACAGAAAACGCTTCTGTTGCTGCTGATTTTGGAAAGTATTCTTGGAGTGCTGCAGCGAAAACGGGTACGGCAGAAGTTGCTGGCAAGCAGGACATGGCATGGTTTTCCTGCTATGCGCCTTATGAAGAACCACGCTTTGCTTTGGCGCTCTGTTTGGAAGAAGGCGGCAGTGGTGGTACTACCGGTTCTCCTATTGCTGCTCATATTATGGATGCGGCAATACAATCGCTTGACGGCAAGCTTGATGAAAAATTAACCGTTCTTTCAGCTACTAAGGTTGAGGGAGAGTCGGGAAGTACTGATAACACCGACGATACGAGTGATGAAGATTCGGAAGAGTAGGTGTCTTGTATGGCTCAGATGATGAACGAAATCAGTTCGGTGCGCCCGCAGGATCCCACTGTTGCAAAAACGTTTAAACCAAGGCGTTTTAAGTACATCAATCCGCTTTTTATATTCTTTATGCTGGCTTTGGTGTCCTATGGTCTGTTAGTTCAGTTTTCTGCCACAGCATCCGACCCGGATTACAGCTTTTCCCGACAGCTTATGGGTGTTGCGGTAGGAGTGGTTTTATTCGTTGCAATCACTCGTCTGGACTATCATGCGCTTTCGGGCTATACGACCGTATTTCTTATTATCAATGTGGTACTGCTTCTTTCGCCTCATATACCGGGAATTGGTGTGGAAGTAAATGGTGGCCAATCCTGGATTAATATTGGCATGCAAATACAGCCAGGCGAATTTGCCAAGGTCACCGTGGTACTTTTGGCAGCTTCGGTTATGGCACGCTATGGGGGCAGACTTAACGATTTGCGCGAATTCATTAAAGCGCTTCTTATTTTGGCGGTGCCCTTTGTTTGTGTTATGACCCAGCCTGACTTAGGCACGGGCCTGGTTTACCTTATGATTGCGGGGTTTGCTCTTATTATTGGTGGTGCAAACTGGCGTTTTATCGTGGGTACCATTGGTGTCTTAGTGGTGTTGGTAGCGGCAATCCTTCTGATTGACCCAGTGCTTGATCAGTTGTTTGGGCATGATGTTTTGTTAAAGGATTATCAGAAATCGCGTCTTACGGTGTTTCTTGACCCTACTCATGATACTTCAGGCGATGGCTATAACCTTCAACAAGCCAAAATCGCTATTGGTAGTGGTGGCCTTTTTGGTAAAGGCTTTATGCAGGCAACACAGTCTTCTCTAGGCTTTTTGCCTGAAGCACCAACGGACTTTGTATTCTGCGTTCTTGCTGAAGAATTTGGGTTTTTTGGTGCATTGGTTTTGATTGCGCTCTATATCGGTTTAATTGTGTGCTCGGTAAATGTTGCACGAAATTCGGGCGACTTATTTGGAACCATTATTGTTATCTGTGTTGTGGGTATGTGGCTTTTCCAAATTCTGGAAAACATTGGCATGACCTGTGGGCTGATGCCAATTACCGGTATTCCGCTTCCCTTTATTAGTTATGGTTCATCATTTATGATCGTAAACTTCATGATGCTTGGTTTAATTAACTCTGTTTGGGTGCATAATGGTCGCTAAGTGAAAGGGGACCGCTATGAAAATTCCGGTAGATATTCCCGCAGTGCTTTCCGCTGCTCTTGATATTGATCGCGCAAGTTCTATTCCGGTTTCGGTAAATATTCTTATTGACGAAACTGCTTCTCCTGATTTTCAAGTATTTGTGCGTGCAGGTTTTAACAGTGAATCACCTAATTCTCGCGTAATGGTTAGTTATTTTCCTACGCAAACTCCCGATACACATTTGGGGTGCGATTTAACCATTATTGCGGCAGCGAAAAACGAATCAGTGGGGGCGTTAGCACAAGAGTTTCGTGATCAGGGTACTCCGGTGCTGGTGGTAGCAGAAAATGGCGAAGAGGTATGTACTCTTGCTGAAAAAACAGGCTACACCTTACCTGAACATGATGTGGTATACGTGCAAAGTACTGAGTTTGATGACGAATTAAAAGGTGAACTTGCTCAGAAAATTGGCACATGGATTGTATCGGCGGTTGATACAGATAAGAAACTTGCTTTTTCCATTGCCTATCCGTTTGTGCGTCGTCTTTTAGCAATCGATGCCATTTCTCAGACAGCTCTGCAAAATGCAGGCATTGGCGTTGTGGTGTTTGTGCCTGGCGCAGATATGCCTTTAATGACGGCAAATCAAATAAAAATGATTTTGCAGATTGCGGCAGCGTACGGTCAGCCCTTAGGTCCAGAGCGCGTTTTGGAGCTTTTAGGGGTGTTGGTTAACGCGTTTATATTCAGAAACATTTCTCGTCAGCTTGCGGGGCTTGTACCAGCACTTGGTTGGGCGGTAAAGGGTACGATGGGTTATCTGGGCACTCAGGCAATTGGGCGAGCTGCCATAGAGTACTTTGAAGGTGGAGGCAATGTTGCAGGCTTAGTAGCCTTAGCTGGTAAGGCTACTAACGAAACAGCTAAGGTGGTTACTTTCGTGCAGAGCGAACCAACCCTGCGCAATGTGGGCGAAAAGGTTGCGCCAGTAGCGCGTAAAGCGGTTTCGGTAGCGCTTGATGCGGTGGTGCCGGTTGCGCAATCGGCAGGTAAAACCATCCTGTCTTCCTTAAAACCAGGGGTTCGCAAGTAAAACCAATCTTCTTTTGAAACGCTAATCCTGATTTAGGTTTATCTTTGGTAAGGCATCTTTAACTTCCCTTCAAAACAAGCGAAGCACTTACTCGCTTTTCAAGAAGGCTCAAGTGCGCAGCGAAATAATTTGACGAATGATTTTGGAATCCCTCAATCAAAGATCAAATACCAGGGGCTGCGCATTTTTAAAGCCATCTTTCAAAGCGGTGCTTCGAATAGTTTTTCAGAAAAGTAAAAAATGCCTTATGAAGATGTTTGCTAAATGAGGCAAGCCTAGGCAGGGAAGTAAAAGGTGCCTTATAGAAAACCTCCTGTAACCTAAGTTGAGCAATGCAAGAAAAGCAGCGAGATAAAGTATTTAAATCCCCTGATCAAAAGCTAGTTGGAAAAAAATTAAAAAAAGTTCTTGCACGCTTTTCAATTTCCTGTATACTAGCATTCGCTGCTGAAGCACGGGGTGTTAGCTCAGTTGGTTAGAGCGCCGGCCTGTCACGTCGGAGGTCGCGGGTTCGAGTCCCGTACATCCCGCCAGTTTGGAAAATCATGAAGCTCCCATAAGGGAGCTTCATTTGTTTTAGGGATAACCTTTGATTCGTTACAGATTTGTATGCTCTGGGTATTTTGTTCTGTTCCGAATCGGCATAGTGTATAGTTTTTGTTGCTTAGCACTCGATTGAGTTTTGGCCTTTGCACGGTTTGCTTAGGGCTGCTGCTTAGGGATACAGCCGAGCAAACGTTGGTGATTGTACGGTAAGGAATTGTGGGAAAATGGGGGAAACCGTTCAAAAAAAGCCTGTAGAAATTGCAGTCTTTGATTTTGATGGAACTTCTATCTCGGGTAACTCTCCCGTTATTCTGGTGCGCTATCTTCAGCGCAAAAAAATGCTTAAAAAGCGTGTTCTTACCCGCATTATTTTTTGGGGACTTAGATATAAGCTCCGTCTTCCTCAAAACGAAAGTTGGGTACGCGGTGCTGTGTTTTCCGCTTTCGAAGGACAAAAGCAAGAAGAGGTTGATCGTTTTCTTGAATCCTTTTATGACGAGCATTTAGAAAAAATCTTTCGTCCTAAGGCAGACGAAGCCATTGCGCACCATCTTTCCTGTGGTCGTGAGGTATGGGTGGTTTCTGCAACCTTCGAACCTCTTATACGTCAGGCAATGAAAACTCACCGCTTTACCCATGAATTTTCGACTCGTATGGCTGTTGATGAAAACGGATGCTATACCTGTCAGGTCGAGGGTTTGCCGGTTGAAGGAGAAGAAAAGCTTAATCGTATTACTGCGTATGCGAACGAAAAATACGGTGAAGGCAATTGGGTTCTTACTCATGCCTATGGTGATCATCATTCCGATCGTGCCATGCTTCAAGCAGCGCTCAATCCCTGTGCGGTTACCCCTGATCGCCCTTTGCGTCGGAGCGCAAAAGAGCACGGCTGGAATATTCTTTCTTGGTAGCAGTGTTCATTCCTTGTGAAAAAGGTACGAATATCTAACAAATTACGGTTTGTTCACATTCCTAGGAATAGCCTGTTTTACAATTAACTGTGAGTAAAAAACTAGCATTATTAGCGGAATATTAAAGACGTATAGAATATTGAAACAAGAATTAAAAGGAGGTGCACGATGATGAACGAAGAATCTACGTTTGGCGGATCATCGTTCCAGGATCAAAATGCGCATTCCAATTCTTCAGAGGCTTATCTTCAGCGTGCGGCTTCAGCAGTAGAAGAAGGCGATATTGTATTAGGTATCCATCTTTATATGGCTGCCTATGAGCGTGCTTTGCGTGAAAATAGAATTCCTAATGAAGCGGTGCTTGAAGGCATGGCGAAAGCGTGGGATTTAGCGATTCGTGCCAAGCAACGCTCTCTTGCAGAATATATTTTCGAAAAGCTTGAAGCATTCTGGACGCCAGAGGAAATGGCGCGTCATGCCGAAGAGTTGCAAAAGCTTGCGTTTGATAAATTAGAGGAATATGGTTTAGATCGCAGTCTTGTAGAAGATATGGCTGACATGGTAAGCCAGGATTTGATGGATGCAACCGATGATGTGCTCTATCGTTTCGATGGCGATATGGTGGATAAAACTTCCTTATCTATGAAGGGCTCTTCAAACAACGCTCCAGGTTTTTCTCGGGAGGTATCCCAGGGTGAAGTGAACGGGGCATCCACTCACAATGGTGTGTCTTCGACATCGGGGGATGCAACGGTAGCGCCAAAGGAATCTAGTGCGTTACCAAACCTTTCTCAGAATGGCTCTGGTGTGGCTGCTGATGCTTCTGCTTCCACGCCTTCTTCGCTCTCTTCAAGTAAAGAGTCTAATCAAGATCATAAGGATGGCGAAAAGGATTCTAGTGCGGCAACTCCTGGTGCTCTTGAAATAGAATCTACGGTTATTCCTCCCGATTCTCCGCTTGCTGCTGCGTTTGCTCAGCTTTCTTCTCTTGCTATGGGTGGTACTCCTTCGCAGGAGTCGCAAGAGGTAGCTCAGCAGCAGTTTAACTACAGCAATCTTGTGGGGTTTGACCGTGCAATTAGCGCTATGGCTAAACTGGGAGTTGGACGAGGTAAAGATCCGGAATTCGCTCAGTTCTTAAAGATGCTCAATTTCCGTCATGGCCTTCCAGGGATGCCTGGTTTAGGAACGCTGGTTTTCCGTAGCCCCGCTCGTGAAGATGCTAACTGCTTTATGGTGGCAACAGTAGGGGAGCTTGGCTTACCTGCAATACGCATGCGCCTTGATCGCAATGCGATGGGCCAGGTGGTTTTATGCGTTATGGCATCACCTAATTTCAAGGCTCGCCTTTCGGGTGTTTCTAAAAATGGATTTGATTCTCCTACGGTTGTGGTATTGGAAGATCTCGACCTGTGGGATTTGCCGTTTTTTGACGGATCGCTTGACGATATGCAATCGCTTTTGACCATTCAGCTTTCTCGTGGTGCACGTGAAGCGCTTGCTTTGGTGCAGGCTGCTCTTACCAGCCCAGAAACTACGGTGCTTATTTCGGCCTCCGAGCCCAATGATATCGACCCCTTTTTCTGGGATTTAATGGGTGACCATCGTTTTGTGGATATAGATTTACCTAACGAAGATGAACGTCGTGCAATTTGGCTCAGCGAACAGTCCCAGCATCCTTCCATGCGTGGACTTAACAGGGGTCAGTTGGTTGATTTTTCTCGTGGGTTATCTCGCTTTGAAATTTACGCTATTTCAAACGAAGCGGTAGAGGAAGCCTATCGTGAAAGCGTTGCGCGTAATACGTTTTGCGCGGTCGAAACCGATAAGGTCTTAATGCGTCTGTCCAATTTCCAGCCTTTGGAATCTGAAGAGTATAAACGCATGGAAGATTTGGCGGTCGAGCGCTTTAGAAAAGAACTACTCAATATTGACGATCTACTGGAGGACTAACTGATGAGCATCACGCGCCGCTGCGACTACGCGTGCCGTATCATCCGTGCCGCTTACAAAAATGGCGAATCATATGTTTCGATTGCTGAAGTGGCAGAAGCGGAACAGATTCCCTATTCTTTTGCGCGAAGCATTCAGCATGAATTAGTTAAAGCAGGCCTTTTGCGCACCATTCGTGGTGTGCATGGAGGCCTTGTTTTGAATTGCGATCCTTCGGTTGTTACGGTCTATGATGTTCTTACGAGCGTAAGTGGCGATGCTATGTCGGTGGCTGAATGCACCAATTGTGGTTATTCGTGTTGCCATAAGGGATCGTGTGCGTTTAATGCCGTATGGCGTGCGGCAGATGCGGTACTAAAGAATCTGTATTCTTCTATTTCTTTAAAAGATCTTTTTGAGCAAGGAGAAAATCATCCTGCTCTTCAAGCTGCATTTGCGCTTGATTCTTCCTCTGAAGTTTCAAGGGAAGACTGCTAGGTGATGACTACCAAATCGGTTGCTAAGGCTTCTAAAGCCATCAAAGTGGGTGGAGCCGAATGCCTTCTTGCTGATACGGATAAGGTGAAGGGCAATGAAAAATTCTTCGCTCATGCGGGCAAGGTGGAGGAAGCCGAAGTGCGCTTCACTGATGCGGAACGTGCCTTTATTTCTAAAATATGGGATGAAGGTAAGCGCTTGTATCGAGACCTTCCTTGGAGAGGTATTAGTGATCCTTATGCCGTGCTTGTTTCTGAAGTAATGCTTCAGCAAACACAAGTAGCGCGAGTTGAAAAATATTGGGATCGCTTTTTGAAGCTTTTTCCTACGCTTGATGCCTTGGCAAGTGCGGAAACATCTCTTGTGCTAGAAGCATGGCAGGGCTTGGGTTATAACCGTCGCGCTCTTGCTCTTAAGCGGTGCGCGGAACAGTGTGCTGAAAAGTATCAAGGTAGCCTTCCTGTTTCGTATGATGAACTGTTAGCGCTTCCTGGCATTGGTAAGGCTACTGCAGGGGGAGTGCTAGCGTTCGCATATCAAAAACCAGTGCTCTACCTAGAAACAAACGTGCGTACGGTGTTCCTTCACGAATTCTTTCCTGATAAAGAAGGTGTTCCCGATCATGAATTAGAGCCGTTGGTTGAAAAAACGTGTTCCAAGGACAATCCACGCGGGTGGTATTATGCCTTGTTGGATTACGGCGCCTATTTAAAGTCAATACTCCCTAATCCTTCTCGTCGATCGCGTCATCATGTACAGCAGTCGAAATTTGAAGGTTCGCGCAGGCAGAAACGTGCCGAGCTGGTTCGGGTTGTGCTAGCGCAGCAGGAAATTACGTTTAGCGATGCGTGCGCTGCTTTGAATGAATTTGAGCAGGCCCACGGAAGAGGGGAAGTTGATCCTGGTCTTATTCACTCCATTTTGGATGACCTGGTTCGCGAAGGGTTTTTTAAAGTGCACGGCGCAGGGAAGGATACCGTGTACTGCGCTTCATAAGGTTCGGAAGCTAAGTGTTTATCTGACTAAACGCATCAGCTCACACGCTTTCGCTGTTCAAATAGTCTCATCGTATGCACGGTGAGGCTATTTTCATGCGCTTCGCTGCATCAGTATTAAAAAACGCGCCTTTGCAGGCGCGATTTAAAATTAGTGTTCTGAGTTCGCTTCAACGTTTAGTCAGATAAGCACCAACGAATCGAAAAGTGCATCAACACATCAACTAAAGTGTGTACGGGGTAGCTTTAATAGTTACCCTATGGGACTTCTCAGTAAGATGCAAAGTAAGTGCCATACTGAGAAGCCGTTACGAGAGCGGGTGTTATTCGGCGGGATAACTACCAAGTACTTTCACTTCACGCAACTTTAAACGCAAACAATCCAGTGCGGTTTTAATAGCAGGATCGGCTGGGGTTCCCTCTAAATCAACAAAGAACAAATAGTCTCCCAGTCCTTGTTTGGTGGGGCGCGACTGAATCATGGTTAAGTTAACGTTGGCGTAATTAAGTTCAGAGAGAATCATTAAAAGCGATCCTGGCTTGTCGGCGTTCAGGGAAAGTGCCAGAGATGTTTTCATGTGTTCACTATGGAGTACTGGTTCATGGCCTTGGCGGGCGATTAAGGCAAAACGAGTTTGGTTGCCGTAGTGGTCTTCAATGTCTCGTTCTTGAATTTTGCCCTTAAATAGTTCTGCAGCAAATTCAGAAGAAATGCCGGCGATCGTTTTGTCTTGTGATGCTTGGCGTGCTCCTTCTGCAGTAGAAGAAGCTGCAACACGTGCAAGTAAAGGAAAACGGTTGTTTAAGTACCGACGACACTGTGCTAATCCTTGAGGGTGACTTACGATAGTTTTTATATCGGCTAATTCAGCTTCGGGATGCAGTACTAAGCAGTGATGAATGTCCAACACCGCTGACCCCATAATGGATACACCACCCTTGAACGCAAGTGTGTCAAGCGTGGCAGTTACCACTCCTTCAAGAGAATTTTCAATGGGCATAACGCCAAATTCTGCTTTACCGCGATCGACTGCCTCATGAACTTCATTAAACGAAGGACATTCAATAAGCTCAACTTCTTCGCATTTCATGCGTTTTGCAAACAGACGAGCTGCTTCGTGGGAGTAGGTTCCTACTGGTCCAAGATATGCGATAGTAGTGGGCTGAGTCATGTCGTTCCTTTCGTATAAATTTTGAACATAATACTCCACTCTGAGTGGTGTAGGGGTTTCTTTTGCGTAAACGATGGCAAATAAACTTCAATGACCTCAATAAGAAAAGCTTTGAAGTGCTCGAAAGAAAATAGGACGATTTTTTAAAAATGACCATTTGCTAATGGTAGAATTCAAAATAATGTTCAAACGTTGGAATATTCTCAAAAAAATAGGTAACAAAAACGAATTTTTGTACCAGCGTACGGAATGTTTCTTTTTGATCATTTGACCAGATGATCACTTATGAAGGAAATGTGTGTTACTACCAATATTTTGGGTAACATTTTCGTGCCGCTGGCGGGAATAACCCGATATTCGCAAGTTAGTCAGTCTTTTTTGAGAAGAAATCCACGAAAATGTGTACAGAGGTTTTACAGGACAATACACCCTTAAGGAGGTGTGCACATGGTAACAGAGGCAATCAGTCCAGAGTTTTTAAGCAAGCTGGAGGCACGTGGCGTGTCTCGTCGTAGCTTCATGAAGCTCTGCGGCTCGCTCGCCGTTGCGGCAGGCTTGTCTGAGCTCGCTGCTCCTCGCGTTGCTCAGGCGATCGAGAACTCCGTTATCGGCGCAGAATCAGGTGCTTTGTATCCCGTAATTTGGATCGAAGGCGCTTCTTGCACCGGTTGTACGGAATCTTTCGCACAGGTTGACGCCCCTGATCCAGCAACCGTAGTGTTGGAAATGATTTCGCTTAACTACTGCGAAACCCTTTCTGCTGCTGCAGGTTGGTCAATGGAAGAGGCCAAAGCACAGACAATCGAGGCAGGGAATTACATTCTCATCTACGAAGGTGCGGTTTTGGAGGGCTGGAACGGTGAAGCATTGCGCGTTGCCAATGAGCCCGGTACCGAGCACCTTATCCATGCTGCAGAAAATGCAAACGCTGTTGTGGCGTTGGGTTCTTGTGCAGTAAATGGTGGTTGGATGGGAGCTAACCCTAATTCGTCAGGTGCATTAGGTGTACAGCAGTTCCTTCGTAAGTCAGGAATTGACACCCCCGTTATCAATATCCCTGGCTGCCCAGCAAATCCTGAATGGCTTGAAGCTGTTTTGGTAGATGCAATTCTTGTTGGTCAGTTGCCTGAACTTAACGGTGAAAACAAGCCATCCGTTATGTTCAACCAGACCATTCATGACAACTGCGAGCGTCGTGGTCACTTTGAGAATGGTGAATTCGTTTATGCCTTTGGCACCAAGGAAGAGGCAATGAATTACTGCCTGTATCCTATGGGTTGCCGCGGTCCTCAGACTAAGGCTAACTGCGGTATCGTTCGCTGGAACCATCGTCGTTCTTGGTGTGTTGCTTCGGGCGGTCCTTGCATTGGTTGCTGCACTGCTAACCCCAATGATCCCGGCGAGAACTGGGTTGAAACCAACACCCCATTCCGCGCTCGCTTCCGCGATTTGCGCATTGGCGGCATGACTATTCAGCCTGAAGCTATTGCTTGGACTTTGACGGGCGTTGTAGCTGCTGCACTTGTTATTCATGGCTTCGGCATGAAGAAGACTGGCCGCACCAGCGGTGGCGCTGACTTCGAGAAGGTACGTGAATGGGACGCAAAGCATCCTGATCAGGCCATCGGTCAGTATGACGAAGATGTTCTGAAGGGAGGCAAGTAAACAATGACTCGTTCAGTTATCGACCCGATTACCCGTATTGAGGGCCATCTGCGCGTAGAGATGGAAGTAGAAAACGGCGTTGTTACTGATGCATGGATGTCCGGCGGTTGTTTCCGCGGCATGGAATTGGTAGTTCAGGATCGCACCCCTGAAGATGCTGCTCATATTGTTCAGCGTATTTGTGGTGTTTGCCCTGTATCTCACGCTCATGCTTCTTCTATCGCAGCAGAAAAGGCATACGGCATTGAAATTCCTAACAATGCTCGTATCATTCGTAACCTCATTGAGGGTGGTCAGTTCCTTCACAGCCACATTTTGTGGTTCTACACCCTGGCTGCACTTGACTACGTAAACCCACTCAATGCTTTGAACGCAAACATTGCAGATGCTTACGACCTGGTTGAGGCAGCAGGTACTTCTTGCCAGTCCGACTTAAAGGCATTGGCTGAGCGTCTTACTAAGTTCGCTGAAAACGGTCAGATGTCTATTTTCTCTGGCAACTGGTGGAAGAATGGCTCTAAGGATACCGAGTTCAATCTTCCTGCAGAACTTGATCTTATCTGCACTGCTCACTACATCGAAGCATTAACCATGCAGTCCAAGGCATCTGAAATCTGCGGTTTGCTTGGCGGTAAGATGCCTCATGTAATGACGCTGGTTCCTGGTGGTACTTCCTTCGTACCTACCGAAGAAAAGCTTGACGATTTGTGGTCACTCTGCCACGAGCTTCGTGACTGGGTAGCTGCAACCATGCTTCCTGACACCAAGGCAATTGCTCCTTACTACTTGCCAGCTCTTGAGTTTGGTAAGGGTTGCGGTCGTTATGTTGCTTGGGGCGTATTTGAGCGTCCATCCTTCGAAATGGCTGATCGTTATCTGCCTTCTGGCGTTATTGATGAAAACCTCAACCTTTCTGAGGTTAATGAGGACCTTATCAAGGAATACGTTGGTCACTCTTGGTACGTTGGTGATTCTGACCTTAATCCTCGCGAGGGTGTTACCCAGCCTGAATTTACCGAGTACTACAAGGAAGGCACGCTGTTCGAAGAGAACGGTCATGAGTTCGGTGAAATTGCTGACCGCTACACTTGGTCAAAGGCACCAAGCTATGATGGTAAGTGCATGGAAGCTGGTCCATTCTCTCGTGTATTGGCGGCTTATCTGCGTGGCAACGAATTCATTAAGACCAACCTTGATAAGCTTTGCGCTGATTTGAACCTTACTATTCCTCAGCTTCAGTCCACCCTTGGTCGTGTAGCTGCTCGTCAGGTTGAATCGCTCTACATCGCAAACCTTATGTGTGACTGGGTAGATGAACTCATCGAAGCAATTAAGGGTGGCGACAGCGAATACTTCCGCGCTCCTTCTACGTTGACCGGTGACGGCACGGGCTTCTGGGAAGCACCTCGTGGCGCTCTTTACCACACCGAGCATGTTAACAACGGTAAGATTACTGGTTACCAGATCATTATTCCTACCACCTGGAACATTGCTCCTCGTAATGCAGATGGCGTTCCTGGTCCTATCGAACAGGCAGTTATCGGCAATCCTGTTGATGACGTTGAAATGCCAATCAATGTTCTTCGTACGGTTCATAGTTTCGACCCATGCACCGCTTGTGCAGTTCATGTAACTGAGCCTTCAACCGGTAAGCACTTCGAAACGGTTACTAGCCCTTGGGGGGTGAAGTAAATGGCACATTTGGCTCACTATAAAGAAGCTCATCCAATGCCCATGCGTGTGACGCACTGGATTAACCTCATCTGCATGGCTTGCTTGATCTTCTCTGGTTTCTTGATTCACTTCCCGTTCTGGGCAGCATTGACGGGTGTAGCTCGTGGCGCACATGTTTTCCTGGGTATTGTTCTTTTGGTTAACTGCATCGTGCGTATTGTGTTTGCATTCTTGCTTCAAACTGCTCCTACGGGTGGTACGCGCAACTTGGTTCGCGACTACAAGACCTGGCTTCCTCAGGCAGACAATCGCCACCAGTTGGTATCTTGGGTTAAGTACTATCTGTTCATCAAGAAGGATCATCCTCTGTCAGCTAAGCTGGGTGTTCCTCAAAAGATTTCTTATCTTGGTGTTGGCGTACTTATCCTTATCATGGCCTACACTGGCTTCTGCCTTTGGGTTCCTACCGCATCTTGGACGTTCTTCGCAGCAGGTACATCTTTGGTAGGTGGCATGATGTCTATGCGCATCATTCACTACTTCATGATGTTTGTATTCATCATCTTCAGCATGTTGCACATTTACCTCGTATTCATCGAGGGTACTGCTCCTGCTAAGTTGATGCTTCTGGGCAAGGAACATGGTGGCAAGGTTTACGATCCTAACCGTCACGTTATCGTTGGTGAAGATCACTCGGTAGATGCTCACTAAAATGGAGGTAAGTGCTGGCTGCTCGCTTGGCGTTTGTATGGGTGAATAGGCTACTAATAGTAGTTGCAGCTAGTTCGTTCTTCTAGTAAGTAATTGCAATAAGAAAACTCCGATTCAGCTTGACTGGATCGGAGTTTTTTCTATAGGGGCATGGCAAAAATTGCGAAAAAAGCGGGCAGTTTTGCGGACATCTTTTAATACTCTGGCATATTTGGGTCTATGCTTATTAGGGTCTATTCGAGATTATGACAAGACATTTTCTATATACCGCGTTTATTTGCAGGTATTGCAGTGATGACAAGCATGTAGGGCAGAAGGTGCGGTTGCAATTCCTCCCAGTGCGGTTTCTCGTAGAGTTGCAGGAAGCGCATGTCCTACTTCGAGCATGACACGTGCCATTTCATCGAAGGGGACTAAGCTTGTAATGCCCGATAAGGCTAGTTGTGCTGATGAAAAGGCTGCGGAAACACCAATTGCATTGCGGTTTTGACAGGGAACTTCTACTAATCCCCCTACGGGGTCGCATACCAGACCGAGTAAGTTTGACAGGCAAAGGGATGCGGCATCAAGACACTGTTTTGGGGTGCCTCCCAACATCTGTACGAGAGCACCCGCTGCCATAGCGGCAGCGCTTCCTACTTCTGCCTGACAACCGCCTTCAGCGCCAGCAACACAGGCGTTAGTAGAAAGGAGGTAGCCAATTGCTGCGGCACAGAAAAGTGCATCCTGCAAACATTCTGAAGGTCCCTCCGGTGAGGGTTCCTTTCGGGAGAATTCTTCCTGCGAAGTTTCACTTTGGAAGGGCTCGTTCAGTAAGGGTTCGTCTTGGAAGAGTAGACCTAAATATTCTGCTTCTGCTAAAAGGCACCCGGGTACTACGCCAGCCGATCCTGCAGTAGGAGCAGCAACGATAACGCCCATGGCAGCACTGCGCTCTAATACCGCCATTGCGCGTGCAACGGCATTAGTTTGTACGGTACCCATTAAACTGCCTGCAAGGCCGAAAGTGTTCTTGTTTATTTTTTGAGCTTCCCCGCCGATAAAACCTCCCAACGATGGCTTTGGATTAAGCAGGGGATCACTCGTTTCTTCTTTCATGACTTGTATTACCTTGCGAATAGTATGCGTGGTAGCTTCTTTGCCGTATAAATAACGTTCGCGTTCGGTCATTATTTTTCCGATATTTACGCTTTGAGCTTCACACAGGGACAGTAATTCTTGCGCAGAGGAAAAAAGATAAGGATTGGATGCTGAATGGGAAGAAGAAGGTGCTGCGCTTCCGGGAACTTCAATAAAGGTAGCGTAATCTACCAAATCTAAGCTTTTAACCTTTTCGATAAAAGACGATCCAGAATAGTATTCGTCAGTTTCAAAGACCGAATAAGCCTGCCCGCCTGCTTCAGTTCGATAGGTGCTGCAAAAGGCAATGTTTACGCTCTCTTCTGCAAGCAGGGTGGTGAGTGCTGCAAGAGCACCAGGGGCATCGCGGTGAGCAACGAATAAGGTGCAATAAGCACCAGAAATGTTAACCTCTACTTCATTAATACGGCTGATGCGAATTTTCCCGCCTCCTAGGCTTTCTCCTCGGACGGTGGCGTGTAGCCCTTGTGTATTTGTCATTTCAATATCGACGGTATTAGGATGGAGGGAGGTATTTTCACCCGCAACAACAAATTCAAAGTTCATTGAACGTTCTTTTGCAAGAGTAAAAGCATCTCGAATTTGTTCATCGTCGGTTTGAAGCCCTAGCATGCCTGCTACCAAAGCGCGATCGGTACCATGACCCTGATAGGTTTGAGCAAAACTATTCCAAAGGGTAAAGCGCACCGAAGTAATAGTTCCTTCCAAAAGGGAAGAAGCAACTTGTGCTAAGCGAAGTGCCCCTGCGGTGTGGGAAGAGGAAGGACCAACCATAATAGGTCCTAAGATTTCAAAAGCAGAAGTTGCAAGAGAAGCGGATTGTTGAGACATGGCATTATTCCTATCGCTATAGGTAAGCTGTCAATAAACTACCGTTTGGAAGCAAATTGGAGCATGAATATTGGTTGCTAATTTCGCTCTGATAACATAGCTAGCAACTAAGAATTATGCAAGGCAAAAGCACAACTATACGTTGAAAAACTAAGCATCAAAAACATGCATTTCTTCTTGGATTTGGAGAGTTTAAAGAACGGTGAGAAGGAATAGCGAGAAAAAGCTATAAAGCTAGTTGCGTACACCTTAAGCGGAAGGGTAGTCGGGTGAGTAAGGATACTAAACATAATGCTAACCAACCTGATCAGTATAGGGAGGTTTCTATTGATGAAATCTCCCTAGAGGGGTTGCCGCCTCTCAACCTTGGCGCGCTTTTTATGCCTCCCATTTGGGGACCCGCTCATGGTATTTGGATTACGATTCTTTATTATCCCGCTTGGCTTCTTATTGATAACTTGTTGTATGGTGCGTATGCTAACCCTTCGCCCTTGGCGGTGGTGTTGGCAATTATTGCCGCGCTCATTCTTGCGGGAGTTACCGTAGTGTTTGCTCGTGCTTCGCAGGTATATGCTCTTCGTCGTGATTTGTCATTGGGAAAAACGAAAGAACAATACCGCAAACGTCAAGTAAAGTGGGCTGTTGCTATGGGAATTCTTGCGGCGATAATGATTGCGGCAGCAACCTACTACAATCTGGTAATACGACCTACCATAGGGGCATAGAAATAGGCAGATGTTTCGCGTTAGTAGCTTGTGCGACGTGCATAACATGCGTGATGCGTGCAACGTGCAGCGCATGGAGTGCCGTTAGTAGGCAGATTTAAGGGAGTTTTAGTGGGAGCTAAGCTGCTACGTAACTTTCATAGTGATAGAGGAGAATAGAGATATGCGTATCGCAGTCTTTTTTGTAGGCAATCGTTTGATGCTTGATGATGGCATTGGACCTGCTGTATACGATTATATTCATGAACAGTATACGTTGCCTGAAAATGTAGACACCTATGATGTGGGCTGCATGACGCTTGACATGGTATCTAAGGTGCAAGAATACGACGCGCTTATCACGGTCGATGCGGTAGATGGAACTGATGCGCAACCGGGAACCGTATTTCGCTACGAACCCTACGATATTGCCCGCGCCACGGGTGCACGCACGTCGCTGCATGATTTAAAGCTTGCCGATCTTTTTGATGCTGCCACCATGCTTGGCTTTGAAGCTGAGGGCTTGTGTTTTGGTATGCAGGTGGAAAATTTGGAGCCAGCAGAATTTATAGAAGGCCTTACTCCTCAGGTGGCAGAACGTTTGCCCTTTTTAGCAGAAACAGTGGTTGCAGAATTGGTGCGTCGCGGGTGCGATATCACGCGCAAGGACGGAAAGCCGCTTCAGCAAGTAAAGTAGCTCCTGCTATGAAGCTTCAGTAAACAAAGTGGCTTCTTGTCATAAATAAAGTAACCCCTTGTTATAAATTAGGTGGGTCGCTTGGATTGCAAACGCTCCAGCTGGTTAAAATGACGAGCTGTGGTCAAAATGACGAAATTCTTATTCGGGCGAGGCGATCCAAACAGCTGGTGTGCAGGGTAGGCAACCTAAGAGCAACCCAAGCAGCTGGTGTGCGGGGTGACCCAAGCGGCTAGCGTGTGACACCGGAACGGCTTTTATTGTTTGAGACGTGCAGGCGGGATGGGATGCTCATTCATGTATTCAATAAAATGCGCTTGGCCTTCGCTCATGGTTTCGTTACTGCGGTAAATAAGATAGAGCTTGTGAAAATCTTCGGCCACTTCATCAATGGGGATACAAACAATATCCTTGAATGCGCCTACTAAAAATGAGTAGTCAACAAAGGCAATGGCATGTTCGTCAGCAGATACCATTGAACAGATGGTAATTTCTTCCTTGAACTGTTCTTCAATGTCCAGGTCATAGCCTTCAACGCAGGCGGAGATGTCGTCATGCGGGGGCCAGCCTTTGGCATAGGACAGAATGTGATAACCCTTCAATTCTTCAAGCGAAATGCTTTTTCGCTGAGCAAGAGGGTTATCCTTATTTACGGCGACCACCAACTGTTGTGCCCAGTAGGGGGTAAAGGTTAGCCCTGCGGGAGCATCTTCTAGTTTTGCGGCAAATACTACATCAAGTTCTCCTGCAGCAAGATCGTTCAGTAGGCTACCACTAAAGCCCTGAATGATTTTCACTGAAAGCGTAGGATCAGCTTCGGCGCGAAAGGAACGAACTACTTGTGCCCAATCTTCACTTTGAATAGTAAAAGGAACCCCAATACATAAGGTTTCGGTACGGTTGTTCAGCATAGCATCTACTTTACTCATACCCATTTCAATGTTTTTGAGTGCAAGTGAGGCATAGCGATAGAATTCTTTGCCGTAAGGGCTCAAGGTAAACGTGCTGCCATTTTTGGTGAACAGGGGTGCATGAAGATCTTCTTCTAAACGTGAAATAGCAAGGGAAAGTGTTGAGCGCGCAATACCTAGGGAACGTGCGGAATTGGCAAAGTGTTCCTGGTCGGCAAGGGTAATGAAATACTTTAAATGAGCTAAGTTCACAAGTTCTCCTTTGGAGCGTGAGGGCATAAATCAGATATAAAACAAGCACTGCAGCGAGGTCTACGGGCTATGCAAAACTCACGCCCAAAAAGTACCCATTGATGATTAATGGGCTTCCAGTATTCTTTTGGATAGAGTTTTAAGAGCGCTTGTTCGGTTTTAGCGGGCGTGTCTGCCGAAGGACCTGCGAACTTCAACATATGGGCTATGCGGAATACATGGGTATCAACAGCAATTCCTTCGACAATACCAAAGGCTTCATTTAAAACAATGTTAGCGGTTTTCCTTCCGACACCGGGAAGGCGTTGTAGTTCTTCCATAGTATGGGGTACTTCGCCGCCAAAATCAGACATTATCATTTGTGCTGCTGCAATGCAGTTTTTTGCCTTATTGCGATAAAAGCCAATGGAGTGAATAATATCCATGACCTCTTCAACGTTGGCTTGTGCCATAGTTTCAGGGGTCCCATATTTTTCGAACAATCGGGGGGTAACCTTATTTACTCCTGCGTCGGTAGTTTGTGCAGATAAAAGAACTGCAATGGTAAGCGTAAAAGGGCTGGTATAGTGAAGGGCGCATTCTGCTTGACCGTAATAGGCATTCATGCGGTCTGCAACAGCTAATGCGCGGGCGCGTTTATCTGCAACTTTTTCTCGTGCCATAGCGGTTCCTTTAGCGGTTGATGTGGTGAAATTAAGCAAGCATTAGTATGCTGCAAAAGCAAAGATGTTGCAGCTTAAGAGATAGAAATAACCAATAAACTGCAAGGTTTTATACCTTTAGTTCGCCTTGCGGGATATATTGGGAGCGGTTTTAAAAGGGGTTATACCACGATGCTGATAGATCTTCTTTCTGCTACGTTGAAAAAATCTCACGCTGTTGATGAAGCGTGGCAAAAAATGGATTCTCATGAGGATGCGGTTATTGGTGTGGCCTCATCGGCGCGTCCGTTTTTGGTGGCAGCGCGTTTTGTGGAAGACCCACGAACTACTCTGGTGGTATGCGCTGGTGAAGATGCAGCTGATACCTTTGCGCGTACGGTAGGTGCCTTTGTGGGAGAGGAAAGGGTGTTCCGTTATGCGGATTATGAAGGGAATCCCTTTTCGGTAGAGGCGCCCCTGCAACCGCGTTTGCATGGGTCGCGCTTAGAGGCGCTTTGGGCTCTTCAAAATAAAAAGCCAGTTATTGTGGTTGCTTCGGCACGAGCGTTGCTGCGAAAAATTGCAAGCCCTAAAAGCAATCTTGCGCGTCCCTTAGTGCTCAAGCAAGGAGTTGACTTGGCGGAACATCCGCAAGGTAGCGTTTCTTGTTTTGAAGACTTAGCTGAAACTTTGGTGGCAATGGGATACGACAATGCAGGTCAGTTGGAAGGCCCCGGTACGTTCTGCGTGCAGGGAGGTACCATTGATATTTTCCCGGGGAATTTATCCTATCCAATTCGTTGTGATTTTTTTGGTGATGAATTGGACGAAATTCGTCGCTTTTTACCTTCGACTGGTCAGACCATTTCCTCTCTTTCTGAAGTTGAAATTTTCCCCGTGCGGGAATTTAGGGCCGATGCTGCATCTATTCGTCGGGCACAGCGTCATCTTGCCAAAAGTGCTGCGACGAATAGGGAAATGCGCGAATTGTTGGAGCGCTTGGAGGATGATTCGAAAGAAATCCCCGACGTATTAACTCCTTATTTAGTGGAAGAGGCAACGAGTGTAGGGGTGTATCTAGCGAAGAACGCCTTGACGGTGCTTATAGAACCACGATCATTGTTTGACGATGCGCAGCATGCCCTTGATTCCTACGCTAAGTTAGCTTCGGGAACTTCTATTCCCGTTTACGATGTATTCTCTCGTGCAACGGAGCTCAATTTTGGCAATAATCCTCGTGCCACTTATGTGTCTATTATGCGCGTAGGAGTCCAGCTTGATAGTGAACTGGTGGTAAAGCGTGTTGAAGTTGCGGGGGATCCGGAAAAGCTATACGGTCGGTTACGTTCTCTTGCAGAAGCAGGCTTTACCGTGGTGTTTTCGGTGCCTCATTTTAGAGCTCGTCAAGAAATAAAACTTTCTTTGGTTGACTTGGGAATTCCTATCAATGAAGTGCTTGATGTGGTGGGCGATCCTACGGCAAAATTGCGTCGTGGTCAGGTGAATATCGTTGATGTGGATATACCGCTTGGTATGATTTTTCCCGCAGCAAAAATGGCTCTGGTTTCTTTGGCAGACACACAGGGTTCCATGGCTACGCGCAAGCGTTCTCGCGTTGATGTAACAGAAATTACCTTTCCCTATAAACCGGGAGACTATGTTGTTCATGCGGCACATGGCGTTGCCTTTTTCCGCGATATAGTGCGGCAGGATGTTAGTGGTTCAGAGCGTGACTATTTACTTTTGGAATATGCCGAAGGGGATAAGCTTTATGTTCCTGTTGAGCAGCTTGATCGAGTAACCCGTTATGTGGGCCCTGAAGGATCTTCGCCACGTTTGACGCGCTTGAATACTTCCGATTGGTCACGTGCGCTTACCAAAGCACGAAAAGCTACCAAAAAACTAGCCTTTGACCTAGTTGATGTGTATACGCGCCGTGCTGCTACTCAGGGCTATCGTTATGGGGAAGACACCTTAGCTCAGCATGAAATGGAAGAAAGTTTCCCTTATCAAGAAACGCCTGATCAGCTTGCTGCTATTGCTGATATTAAAGCGGATATGCAATCTCCCCATCCCATGGATAGGCTGGTATGTGGTGATGTGGGCTTTGGGAAAACCGAAGTAGCTCTTCGTGCAGCTTTTAAGGCAACGCAGGATAACAAGCAAGTAATGGTGCTCTGTCCTACTACTATTTTGGCGCAACAACACTACGCCACGTTTTCTGAACGTTTTGCGCCCTTTAATGTGCGGGTAGAAGTGCTTTCGCGTTTTCGCACACCCGCTCAGCAAAAAGCAGCTCTTGAAGATTTTGCCAGTGGCAAGGTTGCGGTGCTGGTAGGCACTCATCGCCTGCTATCCCGAGACGTGAATCCGCATGATTTAGGGCTGGTGATTATCGACGAAGAGCAGCGCTTTGGCGTGGGACATAAAGAACAGCTGAAAAATATGCGTGAATCCATTGATGTGCTTACGCTTTCGGCAACGCCTATTCCGCGTACGATGCAGATGGGTCTATCGGGCGTTCGTGATATGAGTTTGATTCTGACACCCCCTGATGACCGCAGACCGGTAAAAGTTCATGTGGGCGAATGGGATCCTGATCTAGTAAGTGATGCTATTCGACGTGAACTTGAACGTAAGGGACAGGTGTATTACGTCAGCAACCGTGTGCGCTCCATCGATGAAGCAGTTCAGCGAGTTCATGCTGCTGCGGGTGAAGCTCGTGTGGGAGTGGCTCATGGCAAAATGACCAAAGAACAACTTGAACATGTGATGGAAGATTTTTCTGCGGGTGAGCTTGATGTGCTGGTAGCAACTACCATTATTGAAAGCGGCATTGATAATCCTCATACCAATACGCTAATTATTGAAGATTCACAGCGACTTGGCTTAGCGCAAATGTATCAGCTTAAAGGTCGTGTTGGCAGATCCTCAACGCAGGCGTATGCGTACTTCTTATTTCCTGACAATATCACAATGACTGAAGAAGCCATGGCGCGTTTGACGGCGCTTAATGAACATACCGAATTGGGAAGTGGCATGCGCGTTGCCATGCGCGACTTGGAAATTCGCGGGGCAGGTAGCTTGTTGGGGGCGGAACAGAGCGGCAATATGTCGGCGGTTGGCTTCGATCTCTTTGCTCAGATGCTTGCAACGGCGGTTAATATGACCCGTGAAGGAAACACTAACAGTACCGAGTACTTGCCACCTGCGTTATCGGATATCGTAGTAAACATCCCGGGGCATACATATTTTCCAGAAGAATATTTACCCGATGCGGATGAGCGGGTGCTTTACTATCGAAAGATTGCTAGTGCCGATACCCTTGAAGCGGTAGAACAGGTATATCAGGAACTGATAGAAAAGCATCCTGAAATGCCTCAGGCTGCCCTGAATCAAATTGAAAAAGCGCGGCTGAAGGCATTTGCAAATGAACATGGCATTCGTTTGATTTCGGTAACTAGTGGAAAACTGGTTGTTGAACCTATTACGCTTACCAAAACACAAGCATCAACGCTTCGTCGCAAAGCTGGTCGCTATTTAGCTGACAAGAAGAAAATGACCGTACCTTTGCGTGTGTTCATGCCTAAAAATACTGAAGACAATCCCGACGATGCCAGTATGCTTGCCCAGGTGTTTGCGTATTTGCGCGGGCTGTTTGAAGAGCAGAATACCAATAAGTAGGTGAAGAACGGCATTACTTTAAAGTGATTGTGGGAAAAGGCCTATAAAGGTTTGTTCAAGACAAACTCCGCGCTATTTCACTCATCATTAAGGCAAAAGAGCGTAGCGTTATGATGCGACGTAGGGGATAACTATCCCTGGCGTTTTCCTCGCAAATCTAGGGCTACGCTTTTTTAATGCCTTAATGCTGAGTGGCGCTTCGCGATTATCTTTCACAAACCTTCATAGGCCTTTTAGACAAATCAGTTTTTTAAAGAAAAGACTTTATCTTGAAGAAACCTTTATAGGTCTTCTTAGGCAAAGCGGGTTTTAAAAATGCTGAAAGTTTGCTTTTATGTTATTGAGGAAAAACAGGCTAATTGGAATAGCTTAGGTCAAAGCCCTTACATGACAATAGGCTTCATTGACATGTTGTATAGCTCTACGTAGATACCTTCATCAAGGGTAATTTCTTCTGGATCATCGCCTTTGATATAGTAGGCTTCATACAGATAGCTATCGGTGTCAAAATCAAGATCACTCATAACATAGCAGGCGCTATAATCATTCGCTTCTCCAAGGGAGAGCTGATACGTTCCCGCAGGAATATCGGTTCCCACGCGATAGGTGCCACTAAGGTAGGGAGCACTAAAGGTTTCTTTAAAGGAATCAAGAGGTTGCATGGTTCCATCGTTTACCAGAACAAGAACTTCGCCCTCTTCCACTTCCATGAGGTTATGGCCATAGTAGTTATTGATATGATCCACATTGAACGTTCCCTCTGTTTCTGTTGGTTCAAGAATGAAGAAATAGGAAAGTTCATCGTTGCTTCCGGTAAACCAGTAACTTCCCTGAGGTAGATCGCTTCCTACAAAGTACACGCCATCCGAATACAATCCTTCTTTATTGGGTTTCTTTGAATTCTCGGAAAAATATGAGGACTGAATAGTGTTCAGGTCATCGGTGGTTATGGCTGCATCAGCTGCAGTTCCAGAAAGACCAAAGGCGTCACGGAAAAATTCATTATTAACTGAAACGGTCGAGTCGGTAATAGGGTCGGGTGCGTCTGGCTGTAAGGGGAGCAGGTAGTTCTGCTCTAATTGTTGCGCTGAAGGGCTTGAAGTTATCGCGCTGGTACAGGCAACACATCCTGCAATTCCTAAAAGGAAAACAAGAATAACGGCAATTATGGCAGCTATCAAACAGCCATGGTGTTTTTTGGGAGGCTTGGGCGCGGGAGGGATATTTGGTACTTGTCCTGGCTGATTGGTCCCTTGGGGTTGTGCGGTGGGCACGCTTTGAGGTTGTGCAGGCTGCATGGGCTGAACTGGCGGCTGGCTATAAGATGGTGCGTTATGTTTGGTTGGGGTTTGTGGAGGATTTCCCCAGTAGGAAGGATCAGGATTCTTTGCCATGAGAAGTCCTTTCACAATACTCATGAGCAGTAAGTTCTTTATACAAACAAGCGTTATTTTCGCATGCGGAAACACATATTCCGCAGGCAACACAACGTGTAACATTAACTACAGGATAACCATCTTCACCGTTTTGTCGCGCACCTGTAGGACAAGCGTTAACACAAGCTTTTGATTGTTTGCAAAGTTCAACATTGGTGGTAGAGGCATAGCGGGTAAGGTTGGAAGCCCTGTCAGGCAAAGCGCGCGCTGCTTCTACGATAAGCTTTTGCCGTGGCCAGATTTGCTTTTGTCTGAACACTTCAGGAACGGTTTCTAGTTGCTGGGCAGCCTTAATTCTGCCCTGTGCACGAAATCGTTCCTGACTTTCATGGAAAGAGTCGATGGTGCCCGCATTTTGTCTGCGATGCTTTCCTGTGGCAATATCTTTACCTTCATTGGCAAGCACTGCCAAAATATCGCGTCTGCTTCCTTCATCAACATTTGCATACAGCGAGAGCACCGATTCACGTTCGGGAATAAAAGATGCTGAATAAATGGTTCTTCCGGTCCATGATTGCGCTTGGTTAAGAGCGTGTTCGAAAAGAAGAGGAGCTATTTCTCCTGCTATTTCACAATTGTGGCAATAGGAAGAATCCAAATAAAGTTCCACCTTAAGGTTTTTAGCAAGTACGTAACTCCAAAATTCAGGAGGGACGCTAGCTAGGCAGGGAAGTACCACCACATTGCTGCGTGGAGCAATGCCTTCGAAAATGTGTTCATTACAGGTAAGGCAAACTGATCCTTCTGATTGTGCTTCGCGCTCACAACGCGCTGCCAGATCCTCTAATGTTATACGGCTCCAAGCAAAGGCATCGCAAATGCCCGCACATATACCGCATCGCGTACAAAGGGCTTCATCAATTTCAGGACCTTTATCAGTGAGGGTAATAGCGTTGTGTGGACATGCGGCAAGGCAGCGGTTGCAGCCCGACCCTTTAGGTGTAGTGCACCAAGAATTAAGTGCCGCTATAGCTTCGCGTGCATTAAAAAAGTTCTCTTGGTTAGGGTTTTCTTGTTCGGAGTGTATAGCTTCCGGGACTTCTGTTGCCTGGTTAGCATGAAGAGATTTGTCAGGCAGGGAAGCATCATTACTAAAGCGGTTGGCTTCTTCAATAGATACACCCTCTTCCTGTTTTTGAGGATTGGAAGAGGGTGTATTCGATGATATTTCATGGATGTTAGGCACCGAATACCTCTGATAAGGTGTAGTCAATGCGTGCTACAACATCACTGCGCTTCATAAGTTCAATAGATTCAAACAGTGGTGGAGAAACTTGTGACCCGGTAACGGCTACGCGGATTGGCTGAAATACCAATTTTGCTTTCAACCCAAGTTTATCCACCAATTCGCGACAGGTGTCTTGGAGCGGATCGCACTGCCAGGGAATAGACTCGTCGGCCAAAATAGCACGCACTTCGCGCAAAACCTCATCAGCGCGGCATCCGTCCTTGAGCAAGTTTTTCTGAACCGATTTTTCATCCAAAGTAACGTGGGGTCCATCAAAAATAAACGCAAGCTTTTCGGGTGCTTCTGTTAAACGCTTCATGCGTTCAGCAACAAGCGGATAAAGTTTTTCATACCATTCTTCATGTTTGGCAATAGCTTCTTCAGTGGTAAGTCCCGCTTCAACTAAGAAGGGGGCAACGGCACTAACCCATGCTTTTGCGCCCATGGTTTTAATATATTCGCCGTTCATCCAGTCAAGCTTTTGTTCATCAAAAATAGCGTCTTTGCGCGTAATGCGTTCAAGACTGAATTCCTTGCACAATACTTCACGGGGAATAAGGGTGGTTTCGCCATCCAAGGACCATCCCAGTAGTGCCAAGAAGTTTACTAGCGCATCGGGTAGATATCCCATTTCTTTGTATTGTTCCACCGAGGTTGCGTTACGACGTTTGGAAAGCTTGCGACCATCGGCACCAAGAATCATGGAAAGATGGGCAAAGGTGGGCACTTCATAACCCAGTGCTTCATAGATAAGAATTTGGCGAGGGGTATTAGAAAGATGGTCGTCGCCACGAATAACATGGGTGATTTGCATATTGGCATCATCGCACACCACGGCAAAGTTATAGGTGGGGGTACCATCGGTACGTACCAAAATCATGTCATCCATTACTTCGGCAGGGAACGACATATCACCATATACCGCATCGTGGAATTCAATGGGACCATGATTTTCGGGAACTTTCAGGCGCCATACGTGTGGTTCCCCTGCATCAATGCGACGTTGAGCTTCTTCTTTGTCGAGGTTGCGGCAGGTGCGATCGTAGCCGGAATAGCCACCTTCGCTCTGTTCTGCGGCAGCGCGCTTAGCATCAAGTTCTTCTTTGGTGCAGAAACAAGGATATACGGCATCGCGCTGCTTTAAGCGTTCGAGTGCAGCGGTGTAGGTGTCGAAGCGTTGCGTTTGAAGATAGGGACCAAAGTTGCCTCCTACTTCAGGACCTTCGTCCCAGGTAAGACCAAGCCACTTCATAGCACGCAGAATAACCTGCTTGTTTTCTTCGGTGGAACGTTCAGGGTCGGTGTCTTCAATACGAAGAATAAAAGAGCCGCCCATAGCTTTCGCAAAAGCCCAGTTATAAATAGCGGTGCGCGCACCACCAATATGGAGTTCTCCGGTTGGAGAGGGAGCAAAGCGTACACGGACTGGCTTTGACTGATCACTCATGGAGTTTCCTTTCATGTTTAGTAGCGTTTAGATAATAAACGATTACTGAGCTTTGTGTGCGTGAGGTTGGGTGGGCTTTTTAGGAGTTGGTGTTAAAGGAGCTTCGGGGTAGGCATGTTGTGCCAATTTGGCTACAAGAGTTGCCGAATCTTCTACACCAATAACACTTGAATCAAGTGCAAGATGATACGAATTGATGTCAGTCCAATGAGATCCCACATATTGTTCGCAATGATCTTTGCGTTCCTTATCCACTTTTTCAATCATGGCAGCGGCCTTCATGTGGTCTACGTTTTCACGCTTCATTACCCTGGCAATACGAGGAACAAGGGGAGCATGAACGAAGACGTTAAACACATTGGGACGATTTTGTAGTACTGCACCAGCGCAACGTCCTACGATAACGCAGCTTCCCTGATCGGCAATACGGGTAATTGCGCGCGCTTGAGCAAGCCATAATTCATCGGTTTGGGTAGGCTCGATACCAAAGCTTGCATAGCTTTGCATGTAAAGGTTATACATAATGCCGCGACGAACTTCCTGCTCGTGCGTTTTTACATAATCTGGTGTTAAGCCTGATTCTTTGGCGGTAAGTTCAATTAAAGACCGATCAAATACCGGGATATTCAGAAGTTTGCCAACGGCTTGGCCAATTTCGCGTCCGCCTGATCCAAATTGACGGGAAATAGTAATAACCAAAGGAGTTTCGGCGGGGTTTTCTGCACTGCGAGGTTCGGTTTTTTGAGCAGTGTCGACAGATGCTTCATCGGGGGCCGCCATGGTGGTAGCGGTAAGGGTAAGGTGTCCTTTGATGGGACAGAATTTTTCGAAATGAGAAAAAAGTCGATTGAATAGCCCTACGATGGCACCTACCGCAAGGGCGGAAATAATAGTACCTTCACGAACGCCGTATAAGCCGCCCATGGCAACTAGGGAAGCAATCGTAGCGATGATAACGTTGCTGGCATCAAATCCAATTTTGCATTTAGGGAAAGGCCACTTAGATACCTTGGCAACACTGAGTACAATACCTTCGCCCGGTAGGGTAAGAAAACTTGCTTTTACCTGGAGAAATACGCCAAAGGCAGTCATGAAGCAGCCAACAACGCTAAAGAAGAGCTGTGCGAGGTAATTAGGCATAGGTACCAATTCGAAGATGGGTACAAAGAAGTCAATCAATGCCGAAAACACAAAAACGTAAGGAACTTGCAGAAGCTGTACGATTTTAAAATCGCGTCTGAGTAAGAGTATCTGAATAAGCACGAACAAAACGTTCATAACAAACGTCCAGCCGCCAATTGTTAAAGGGGTAAAGAAAGAAAGAGTGGTGGGAACACATGAAATAGGTGAAGTTCCAAGACCTGTTGCTCGTGTTAAACCAACCGATGCGGCGACGAAGGCTAAACCAAAAACCATAACCACCATTCGTAAAACAATATTGGGAACGGTCCGATCGAAAAATGCGTGCCAACGATTAGCAAAGTTCACAAGCTTCCTTTCTCTTCTATGGGGGATAAGGGCATATCGAGTTTTGACACACCGTGCTTTATGCTGCGATGGCACTTTGAGCCAACACAGCAGGTAAGCCACAAGAGTGACTACTTATACGCTCTGTATAAAAGGGATGATTTCATTATACGCCTGCTCAGAGTGATGCATGAATAATCCTCAAAACGAAGGCACTGCGTTGTTTTAAGGAGTGTTTGGTAGTGGTATTCTGTTTCGCTTTATCGGAGTGGTTTCTTGTACCTTTGGTGCTTTCATACTCATTTGATTAGGCGAGTATAATAAAAACAATCATTAGCTAACGAAGGTATTCTGGCGCAAAGAAAAGGAATGGTATGAAGTATCAAGAACTGCAAGATGAAATTAAAGCTGCTATGAAGGCTCGAGATAAAAACCGTCTGTCTATTCTTCGTCAGGTTCATGGCGAAATTAAAAATATCGAAGTTAATGAGCGTCGTGAAATAACGGATGCCGATGTGGATGCCATGCTTAAGCGCACGATTAAACAGACCAAAGAAACGCTTGAAGGTTCCATTAAGGCGGGAAACGACCAGGAACGTACCGATCGTTTGACCGAGCAGGTTGAAATTCTTGAAAGCTATTTGCCTAAGCAGGTTTCGGGAGATGAACTTATTGCGTTGATTGATCAAGTTTTATCCGAAACTGGCGCTGCCACAAAGAAAGAAATGGGTAAAGTAATGGGTGCTCTTACCCAGAAGACGGGCGGAAACTTCGATAAAGCAGCTGCAGCAAAGGAACTGCAATCTCGCCTTGCATAGTTAAACGTGCGCCAATTACTAGCATCCTGTATTGAGATTCGGAGCGTAAAAGATCGCGTTTTTCTTTAAAGATAGAAAAAGCGCAAGCCCTAGGTGTTCGAGAGAACGACTAGGGGATGGGTTAATCCTTTGTCGAATTATTCCGCTTGCACAACAATCTTTAAAGAAAAACGATTTACGATCTGCCCGATTCGAAGATCAATACAGGATGCTAGTCTAAAAGGCGACATTATTAAGCTTGCTTAAGGGGTTTTGTGAAAAAGCTTCTTATTTGTTTGGAGTGACTTAGCGGGCAAGGAGCTTTCCTACAATGCCCGTTATAAAGGCAAGCACAATGCTGGATACTATCCAAAGTCCTGCCATTGCCGCCCAAAACGCTTCAGGGAACAGGGTGATAAGAAGCGAATCGGCATCAAAAGTCCAGTTTCCTTGAGCGAAAAGCATCGTATGCATCCAGGTGAATAACCCGTTAAAGTCAACTACTGCCCAAATACCAAGAGCTAGTAGGATGCCAATTACCAAGGATGAGGCGGCGATTAGGGCACCACCTATACGCTTTCTTCCGGCAAGAATTCCTAGGGCAATAAGACCTGCAATACCAAAGGCACCCACTACTCCTACTGAAATACGCCCTGTGGTAAAGATAGGCGTGCAATCCTGAAGATGAGATAGTGCATTTCTGGGCAAAGAAAATTCCTCTTCGAGTTCTGCAAGATTAGTTGATTCCAGTGACGAAGTGTCTATGGTGGCATCTTGGGCCGATCCTGCTTCGAAAAGCGCTGCAATTTGAGGCTGTGTTTCCTGAAGCGCGCCATAGATGGTGTTGTATAGATCTTCCGAAGAAGTTCCATCTATAGAAAACGAACGCACTGCTTCGGCAATTTCTTTCATATCCTCTTCAGGGTAAGTGGCATGTTTCCAGCCAGAAAAAGTGCCGCCAATTGCAGAGGTAGCTTGTGGGGTGGTGCAAATCATAAAGCCTAACCCAAATAAGCTATAGGCTAGGGCAACGCTGGTTACCACACTCAGAGCAAAAAGGATAAGTTTACGTGTTAACCCAATCATGCCCTAACCTCGTACGTGAAGGGTGGCTGCGGTCATACCTTTATGCTCTTTGCTGATGGTAGGCAGGGGTCCTAAACGGGAAAAAATCCCTTGGAATTCACCATTGTAGAGGTAGAGCCCATTGAGGTTGTTATACCACGTACCCTGGGTATCAACTTCGTTGTCTGCTAAGTTTTCTATATTGGTATCGGGTGCTAAGGTGTGCGTTTTGAAGGGTGTTATATAGGTTTGTGCGATAAAGGGAGCTCCTGCTGCTTCGTTGGCAAAGCGCGTAATAAGTTCATCCCATTCTTTTTGGGTGAAGGAAAGACCGGCATAAACGTCGCGTGCACCATAATTGTCGGTTGGCTTAATAATCCAAGCATCTTTGTTATGGCGCACTTCTTCTAGATCGATATCCTTGTCGTTCAAGAATACCGTGCGAGGAACATGACGCTCTACAAAAGCATTTTCTTCTGCAGTTAATAGCGCTTTTGTTTGAGGATGATACAGTGCTTCAAAAATTTGTTTATCGTGAACAATGTGTCCTGCAAAACTACCAATTAAAGCCACTGCTTCATGGCGAAGTGCTTCAATTAAATCTTGCGATTCATCCCAAAAATCTAATACATCGTTGGTAACGCAGCGTCTCCAGATAGCGTTGATTTGATTACCTTGGCCATCGCGCAGAACACTACCATCGAAGCGCAAATCGCGAACATCGCACACCACGCAATCGTAGCCATGTTGTTTGAAGCAGTTAGCAAACACCTTGAATTCATCGACGACACCACATTCAAGGTAATCACAAATTGCAAATCGTGCGTTGGGGACGTAATATTTTGAGCGCTTGAAGATGTCGATAAATTTCAGCACCCAGGATTCAAACAGTTCACAAGTTTCAACGTGGTGGGTTTCAGAAAAACGCTTAAAAGTTTCAGTATCACTAATACTGTTGGTTATTTCGCGATTTTCGTTCATACCCGCAGAGCCATCGCCGTTAAATTCGCAAAAGCCACAGGTAAGATCATCTTCGTTTAAGAACACATCAATACGCGCAAAAGGAAGGGTATCTTCGTAACCGCGCGGAAGTAGGATAAGCTCTTCTAATCGTTTGTCATAAGAGAAAATGCTGCGATACGACGGCGTGGCAAGATAGTGTTCTATAACCTTGCATAAAATACGATGCGTAGTTTCTGTAATTTCCTTAAAGGTATTCCAGCTTTCGTCATTAAAAAGACGGGGGATAAATGAACTAGCCACCACCTTGTGGTGAACAATGGCGGTGGAGTTTTGCATATAGGAATAGGCTAAACGTCTGCCTGGAATATCGCCTGCAAGCGATTGGGCAACAGCGAAATATTCTTCGGTAAGTTCAGCATTGCTTTTCATAAAAATATCCTCCCGATTGCTGGTAGGTAGTATGGTGGCAAGTGTACCACGCAAGCAAACGGAAGGATAAGAGTGGTGGTGTGTCTCTACAAACTTACGAGGAATAATCCAAAGGCAGTACGTGCTGTTCCATTAAGCCAGTAAGCCCTTCGGCAACATTGATGCTTATCAATTCAATTACCTCATCTAAGGTAAGTTCCGTTTCTCCTGAAAGCCAAAAGGCATAAGCGTGGAAAATGCCACCTAAGTAAAATTCAAGAACCAAGTTAATGTAGCGCTTCGCCTCAGTGGATAAGTTTTGGTTCGAATTATAAATACGCTCGCGAGCAACAGAGGTTCCATACTGCATAAATTTGTGCATGGGAATGTGCTTGAGGATGTTTACCCTTTGTTCTTTAGAGAGAGGAAGGGTTGACTGCAACGCGTAGAGATATTTCTTTGCGAAGTGAGAAGGGTCGCTGAGTAAATCGTTGAGCGATAAGCTTTCGAGCCCTCTTGTAGTGTGTTCGCGGATAACATCTTCGAACAAGTTGTCGATCGATGAATAGTGGGTATAGAACGTTTTACGGTCAATATCGGCGCGCTTTGCTAGCGCGGTAATGGTGATTTTGCTGTATTCATGTTCAGCAAGTAATTCTATAAAGGCAACATGAATAGCGCGACGAGTGCGAACAATGCGCCTGTCGATATGTTTTGTCGAGTTGTTTACAGTCATGATACTTTTACCTCAATTTCTTTCTTTTCGTATCATAAACCCCAAGGAAACACCCTTTTGACCTGTGATTATAGATTCTTGAGAAACTATAATCAACAGTTGTGGAATATCTTTTCTATAACGACTTTTGTTTCGAGGGGGAAGCCATGAAAGCATCCGAACACATTAAACGCGGCGCCTTGGAAAAAACATTCGACTATTTCCTTTCAGATCCTGAGCATAATATCGTAAAGATAATGGATCTGTTGGATAAAGTAGCACCCGCCAATCTTTTTGCTAACCAACGGAAATCTTTTCGTAATGCAATCGACAATCACGACAATTGGTATCAGCTTATTATGCGGGTGCTTAATGACACCAATCCAGAGGTGCGTGACACCTTACTTAAGACCTTTGTGATTGATGGCAATTTGATGGCATGGCCAAAGCAGGAAGCGAATCGCGATGCCTACGAATGCAACATTCCGTGGGCAATTTTGCTTGATCCTACCAGTGCATGCAATTTGCACTGTCAAGGGTGCTGGGCGGCAGAGTATGGTAACAATCAAAATCTTTCTTTAAATGAAATAGATTCCATTATTAAGCAAGGAAAAGAGTTGGGAACTCACGTCTATATTTATACAGGTGGAGAGCCTTTGGTACGCAAGCATGATCTTATAAAACTTTGCGAAATGCACCCTGATTGTGCCTTCTTGGCGTTTACGAATGGCACGCTTGTGGATGAGGATTTCTGCCAAGAAATGATTCGAGTAAAAAACTTCGTTCCAGCTATCAGTGTTGAGGGATTCGAGGGGGCAACAGATGCTCGTCGCGGTGAGGGCACCTATCAGAAAGTCGTCAAAGCAATGGATTTGTTGCGTAAAAATGGTCTACCTTTTGGGGTATCTTGTTGCTTTACTTCGCAGAACGCCGATTCTATTGCTTCGGTTGAATTTTTTGACTGGCTTATAGAAAAAGGCGCTCTTTTTGCTTGGATTTTTACCTACATGCCGGTGGGCGTGCATTCTCCTGCTTCTTTGATTCCTAACCCTGATCAACGCGAGTATTTATATCATTTTGTTCGTAAAATGCGTTCAGAAAAGCCTCTCTTTACGCTCGATTTTCAAAATGATGGAGAATATGTTGGTGGATGCATTGCGGGCGGCCGTCGTTACTTGCATATCAATTCTGCCGGAGATGTAGATCCGTGTGTATTCGTGCATTACTCAAATGCGAATATACGTGAAGTATCGCTGCTTGATGCACTGCGTTCTCCTATCTTTATGGAATACTATCGCGAACAACCCTTCAGTGATAACCTGCTTAAGCCATGCCCACTTTTGGAAAACAGTGGGAAGCTAACGGAAATGGTTGAGCGAGCTCAGGCTCATTCGTCCGACTTAGAAGCAAAAGAAACAGCGCATGAGTTATGCGATAAAACGAGCCAAGCTGCCAAAGAATGGGCTCCTTATGCAAAGCGTCTTTGGAATAATCCAAACGACCCCCTGTATATAAAGCGTCATAAAACCAACGATCAAGGTATGGCGGAAACAGATATGCACAAATTTGAACGGCTGGGAAGGGTGCGTACGCATGGGGAAGAATAAGCCTGCTTGTTGCTTTTTGGGATGTGTGGATTTTTGATAACGGAGAATACCTAAAGTTATGTGCTTTCACCCTTAAGGGTACTTATTTTGATAGGGGTTGGATGGTAGTATGTCGGGTGAAACAATACTCAGGTGGTGCGCCGCGGGATTAACTTCATCACAGCTTGACGAAGAACTTACGGAAATGGCATCGCTTGTTTTGAAAGGATTGTATATGCAAGAACAATCTCGTTCTTATTTGTTTACGAGTGAATCGGTAACTGAAGGCCATCCCGATAAAGTATGTGACCAAATTTCTGATGCCATTTTAGATGCGCTGTTAGAAAAGGAAATTCAGCTTGCTGAAGAAGGTTATGTGGCTCCCGATGGTAGTCCTGCTAATCCAGAGCTTTTTCGTTGCGCGTGTGAAACGCTGGCGACCACGGGCATGATTTTTGTCACGGGCGAAATTCGCACGCAAGCCTATGTCGATACGATAGAAATTGTGCGTGGTGTTTTGAAAGACATCGGTTATGATCGCGCAAAATATGGATTCGATTGCGCAACTTGTGGTGTGTTGAATGCCATTCACGACCAATCTCCCGATATTGCACAAGGGGTAGATGCTTCATTCGAATCGCAAAGCGGAAAGGCAATCGATCCGTACGATCAGGTGGGTGCAGGTGATCAAGGTATGGTGTTTGGCTATGCCTGTGACGACACTAAAACGCTTATGCCTATGCCCATTTATTTGGCACATCGCTTGGCGGAACGTTTAGCAAAGGTTCGCAAAGATGAAACTATGCCGTATTTGCGCCCCGATGGGAAAACACAGGTAAGTGTGCGTTATGTGGATGGGGTACCCACCCAGGTAGAAAAAGTAGTTGTTTCTACTCAGCATTCTGAAGAAGTTGATCCGGAATCGTTGCGTTCTGAGCTGATTAAACACGTTATTAATCCGGTCTTTGCAGAAGAAGAAGTTACCGTAGCAAGTAACGTAGAAATATTTGTTAACCCAACGGGCCGTTTTGTGATTGGCGGCCCTATGGGCGATGCGGGTCTTACCGGTAGAAAGATTATTGTTGATACCTATGGTGGTATGGGTCGTCATGGTGGCGGAGCTTTTTCTGGTAAGGATTGCACCAAAGTTGACCGTTCAGCTGCCTATGCTGCCAGGTGGGTGGCAAAAAATATTGTAGCTGCTGGGCTTGCACGTCGTTGTGAAGTTCAAATTGCCTATGCCATAGGTATGGCACGTCCTGTATCGTTAATGGTAGAAACGTTTGGCACAGGCGTGTATTCGGAAGACCTTATTGCTAAAGCAGTAGAAGAAGTATTTGATTTGCGTCCTGGTGCCATCATTGATGCGCTTGATTTGCGTCGTCCTATTTATCGTAAAACAGCAGCCTATGGTCATTTTGGTCGCGAATTGCCAGAATTTACCTGGGAAAGGCGCGATAAGGTTGAAGCCTTGCAGGAAGCGGTTGCTCGACTGGTGTAATCCATTCCAACAATTACTACGGGTTCCTTTTGGGAGTGGTAGACAGTCTAGTGCGCAACAGGGCAAAAGGCTGTAAGAATATCGCAGGCCATAGTGATAAGCTCTACCACTTCAATTGGTAGAGCACCGATGTGGTGCGTTTTGTTGTACGTCAAAAAAACAGGGACGTTACGTGAGGAGTAGGTGGGTAAGTACATGAAACTTGCATCGGTGATCCTAGATATTCCTACTCAAGCCCTTGATTCAACGTTTACGTATGCGGTTGTTGAAAATGAAGACGACCGCATACGTTTATCTGAGGTTGTTTCGTCATATAATCAGGAAACGCTGTTTGACCAAGCATTCGTTTCGGAAAAAAACGAAGAATTTGCTTTAGAAATAGGATGTGCGGTTCTTGTTCCGTTTGGTCATCGCAGTGCAGTTGGCTTTGTGGTTGATATCACCGAGCTTGCTCCAAGTGACCCGTTTCCCGAAGGAATAAAGCCTCAAAAACTAAAAGAAATAAAAAAGGTTTTAAGCAAACCGTACTTTACTGAAGTGGGAGCGCGCTGTGCTGCTTTCATGGCCCAACGCTATATAGCCCCTTTCTCTTCAAGTATTCGTCTTTTTATGCCACCAGGTGGTATTCCTCGGATAGAGCATATTGAGGGAAAATGGCAATTAACAAGGCCTCTTATTCATGAGATGGATGAACGTTGGGTTGTTCGCCTTGAAGCGGCAGATACCTTTGTTCCGCGCAAAGGAGCGGTAAAGCAACAACGGGTGTTAGCCGCGCTTAGTCAGGGTGATTTACGGGTAAGTGAACTGACGGCAGAATATGGTTCAGTTGCTTCCACCCTTGCTTCTTTGGAGAAAAAAGGAGTTGTTCGCATTGAGCAACGAAGACGCCTACGTTCTCCACAGGATCATAGTGAAGTGTTTTCTTCTCGCGCAAAGTTAAAGCCATCACTAACGCTCGATCAACAAAATGCCTTAGGTGTTATTGAAAACGCTGCTGCAACGGGTGCAGGTGATGTGGTGCTTGTTGATGGGGTAACCGGCTCTGGGAAAACCGAAGTGTATTTATGTGCTATTGAGCAGGCCCTTGAGCAGGGACGAGGCGCTATTGTTTTGGTGCCCGAAATATCGCTTACTCCCCAGACCGTTGCGCGTTTTCGCGGTCGCTTTGGCGATATGGTGGCGGTACTTCATTCCCGCATGTCGCAAGGGGAACGCTACGACCAGTGGGATGCTATCCGAAGTGGGGTAGCGCGCGTGGTAGTTGGTGCGCGCAGTGCTCTGTTTGCTCCTATGAAGCACGTGGGAATTATTGTGGTCGACGAAGAGCACGAATCAAGTTACAAGCAAGACCAAGCTCCGCGCTATGTTACGCGCGATGTGGCGCAGTGGCTTGCGCGTGAGCATGGTGCGGTTTTAGTACTAGGGTCGGCAACGCCATCGCTTGAAGCGCTAGAGCGATGCGAAAACGATCCTCATTGGTATCTGGTTGAAATGCCTAATCGCGCCAATGGGAAACCTCTTCCTTCAATCCAGGTAGTCGATATGGCACGGGAATTTGGGGGCGGTAATCGTTCTATGTTTTCTCGGGCTTTGCAAACTGCATTATTTGACGTGCTTGAAAAAGGTGAAAAAGCGGTATTGATGCTCAATCAGCGTGGATTTGCTCAATTTTTGCTGTGCCGCGACTGCGGGTTTGTTCCTTCGTGTGTTTCATGTTCAACTTCGTTGACCTATCACGAACGGGAAGGAAAACTGGTTTGTCATCATTGTGGGTTTGAGCAGCACGTTCCTCTAACCTGTCCTCATTGTGGCAGTCCTTATTTGAAACGTTTTGGTGCAGGAACGCAGCGCGTGGAAGCGGAATTACAGTCTTTGCTTGCTGAATACGCATGCGACATTATACGTATGGACGCTGATACCACGTCTCGTAAAGGTGATCATCAGCGTTTACTGGAACAGTTTGCCAAGCCGGGTGCTGCGGTTTTACTGGGCACACAAATGATTGCTAAAGGGCTCGATTTTGATGAAGTTACGCTCGTTGGTGTTATCAATGCTGACACCATGCTAAAACTTCCCGATTTCCGTAGTGCTGAACGGACTTTTGATTTGATAGAGCAAGTTGCGGGCCGTGCGGGCAGGGCAGATAAGCCCGGTGCGGTAATTGTGCAAACCTACAGCGCAAACGATCCTGCTATTAGGGCGGCAGCTCGCTATGATCGCCAACTCTTTTTGGATAAGGAGCTGCAGTTGCGCAAAGGATTGGGATATCCGCCGTTTGTGCGTTTAGCTAACGTTTTGGTATGGGGCAAGGATGAAGATCGGGTAAAGCAGATCGCCCATGAATTGTATGCCGATCTTTCTAAGCTTATTCCAAAGCAAGATTTTCAGGAGCTACCTTCGCCCAAAGAATCTTCTGACCAAGGACAATGGTTGCTTTTTCCGCCCACTCCTTGTGTGCTTGAACGTTTGAAAGGGTCGTGGCGCTATCACTTAGTTATTAAGGCTCCCTCTACCAGCTCTATTGCTCAGTATGTCGGCGCTTATTTTCGTCAGCGAAAGCCAGATCGTGATGTGCGTGTGTCAATAGACATTGATCCCATAAATCTTTTATAAGTTTGGTTATTTAGAGGTATAATGATTCGATGTTTCTCTAGCGAAGTTTTCGCTAAGTATGAATGAATCGTGGGAAGGAAATAACGTGGCAAAGGCTTCCTCTCAAGGCTCAGTATCAAAGCCAACCGAAACGAAGGAAGAAAAGGAAAGCAAGACTAAGAAAACTCCTGCTAAAAAAGCTACTACAAAGAAGACCACGGCGTCATCTTCTACGAAAAAGGCTCCCGCAAAAAAGTCTACAGCAAAGAAGGAAACCGCAAAGGCTAAAAGTGCGGCATCTTCAAAGAAAAAGGCGGAAGAAGCCAAGGCTGCTAGCGTAGTAGATTCGGAAGATGAAGAAACCGAAGACATTCTTGAATCCAACACAGAACCTTCATTGCATGATGTACATGATGATTCTGATGTGAAGGAAAGCGATTTAACCGACGAAAGTCTTCTTGAAGGTATTCCTGAAGAAGAGCTTAAGGCTACCGTTGAAATTGCTCCTCCGAAGGTTACTGGCAAGTCTAAGTCCAAGCGTTCGCGCAATCGCAAACAAACGGGCGATTCGTCAGTGGCTCTTTTAACGGGCGATCCTGTTCGTATGTACTTAAAAGAAATCGGTAAGGTTTCGCTGCTTACTGCTGCAGAAGAAATTGACCTGGCAATGAAAATTGAAGCAGGCGTTGCAGCGACCGAGGAACTTGAAAAGGCCGAAGAAGAGGGTATTGAACTCGAACGTCGCGAACGCCGCCGCCTTTCTCGTGTTGAACAGGTTGGGTTGGATGCAAAACAGCAGCTCATTGAAGCTAACTTGCGTTTGGTAGTTTCCATTGCAAAGCGCTACGTTGGTCGTGGCATGTTGTTCTTAGATCTTATCCAGGAAGGCAACTTGGGTCTTATTCGTGCGGTAGAAAAGTTCGACTACACCAAGGGCTTTAAGTTTTCTACGTATGCAACGTGGTGGATTCGTCAGGCTATTACGCGCGCTATTGCAGACCAAGCACGTACCATTCGTATTCCAGTTCATATGGTTGAAACCATCAATAAGCTGGTTCGAATTCAGCGTCAGTTGTTGCAATCGCTTGGTCGCGAACCTACTCCTGAAGAAATTGCGGAAGAAATGGGCTTGACTCCAGAGCGTGTGCGTGAAATTCGAAAAATTTCTCAGGAGCCCGTATCGCTGGAAACTCCCATCGGTGAAGAAGAAGATTCTCAGTTGGGTGACTTCATTGAAGACGATGCTGCTATTGTGCCTCCCGATGCGGCAAGTTTTAGTATGTTGCAGGAGCAGCTTGCTAAAACACTGGAAGGCTTGGCAGAGCGTGAACGTAAAGTAATTTCTTTGCGTTTTGGCTTGGAAGATGGTCATCCTCGTACCTTGGAAGAGGTTGGTCGAGAATTTGGAGTAACGCGTGAGCGTATTCGTCAGATTGAATCCAAGACGTTAGCTAAACTTCGCCATCCTTCACGTTCTCAGAAGTTGAAGGACTATCTGGAAGATTAAGCGTTGCGTGTGACAAGTGCTCAGAGCACTTGTCACTATTGTGGGGCGTTGTTGCTATTACTTAAAGGATTAAACTTTGCGGCGGTTTTTCAACCGCCGCAAGTCGTATTAAACGTCATGACACTGCGTAGGCCCAGGTTGGTGCAGCTGATGTTCTGGGATTTGCTCACATACTTAGGTATACTTCACAAATTATTTGCGTCATCTACACTCAGCCTAGCCCTGCTTGTTGTTTTTGTAACTATTAATGGGTCACTTAAACGGTGAAATAGCTCGACTGAACGAATAGGTTATGTATGAGTGAAACCTTTGAATTTTTTGCAACCTGTCCTAAGGGATTTGAACAACTTTTAGCTGATGAACTAAAACGTCTTCGTGCGCAGCGGGTGCGTCCCCTTAAAAGCGGCGTTGCGTTTTTTGGCACAAAGACCGATGGGTATCGAATCTGCTTGTGGTCGCGCATTGCTTCCCGTGTGCTGCGGGTTGTGGGACGTGTTGGCGCAACGAGCGCTGAAGAACTTTATCAGGGGGCAAAAGCGCTGCCTTGGATGAATTTCATTGGTCCTCATGCAACTATTTCTGTTACGGCTCGTGGTGGAAACGAAGCTCTACGCAATTCGCAATTTAGCGCCCTTAAGGTAAAGGATGCGGTATGTGATTCTTTACGTGCACAACGCGGATTTCGTCCCGATGTGGCAACGCATCGTGCCGATGTTCCACTGTGGGTTTTAATTCATAACAAAAAAGCTACCATTTCGATTGACTATGCGGGTGAATCGCTTCACAGGCGCGGGTATCGCGAACAGGGCGAAACGGTAGAAGCACCTTTAAAAGAGGCTCTTGCGGCAGGTATGCTGGTATGGGGCAGTTGGGATCACCTTGCCTCTCCAGCATTGCGTCGTGCTGAGGCGAAGCGCAAGGGTCAATCTATTGTTGATGCGCCTGCTTTTGTTGACCCAACATGCGGCAGCGGTACGTTGGTGTTGGAAGCCGCCATGATGGCGACCGATCGCGCACCGGGACTTTCGCGCGATTACTGGGGGTTCGAAGGTAATGCCGATTTTGATGCAGATGCCTTTGACGCTTTGCTGGCAGATGCGGATGATCGTTTCGAAGCTGGCCTTGAAAACGTTCCACAGCTGATTGGTGCGGATATTGATGCGCGCGCAATTGAAATAGCACAAGGTAATGCGCGTCGTGCGGGGTTGGCACAGGTAGTACAGTTTGTTTGCGCGAATGTTGCACAACTTTCCGATACGCTTCAGCGCTTTGATATTGATACGCAAAAACCAGGCCTTATAGCCTGTAATCCTCCCTATGGTGTGCGTCTTTTACGAGATAACCTCGATGCGTTTTATGCTGAATTATCTCAGGGTCTCGATTGCCTTTCTGATGCTTGGAGGATGTGCCTCATTTCGCCTGATGCTTTAATTGATTCATCGCTTGGTTATGATGCGCAACGTACTCTTCCGGTGTACAATGGCGCGCTTGAAACTGTTTTACGCGATTATCAGCTGGGTGCCTCGTGCAAAGAAGCGCTTACGGTGGTAACGCTTGAAGGCAAGGAAGTTGCCGTTACGGTTTCTTCAGGGCACGCAGAACAATTTGCTGCTCGTTTGCGCAAAATGATTAAAACGCGCAGAAAATGGGCTGCGAAGCACAACATTCATGCCTATCGGGTATACGATGCCGATCTTCCTGACTATGCGGTATCGGTTGATGTTTTCGAAGAAAAGGAAACACATGCGCTTCATGTGTTGGTAAGTGAATATCAGGCACCTAAAGATATTGATCCCCAGAAAGCGGCTCGTCGTTTTAAGGATGCGTGTGCAGTTGCGCAAGCACTCTTTGAAGTACCCGACGATCGCTTGTTTACGCGTGTTCGTCGTCAAGATCGAGGCGGTTCTCAGTATCGTAAAGAATCTCATCAGTCGTATTCGATTATTGTTGAAGAAGACGGTTTGCCTGTTGAGGTGGATTTATCGGGATATTTAGATACCGGTTTATTCTTGGATCATCGTATTACGCGTTCTTTGGTGGGAAAAATGGCGAAAGGGAAACGGTTCCTGAATTTGTTTGCCTACACCGGGGTGGCGACGCTTCATGCGGCAGCACAGGGCGCTTCGCAAACCACGACCGTTGATATGAGTCAAACCTACCTTGATTGGGCTCGCCGCAACATGCAACGGGCAGGCTTTACGGGAAAAGAGCATCGCTTTATTCGGGCGGATGTGCTTTCGTGGGTAGAAAACCAGGCTAAACAGCAAACTCAGGGCAATATCGCAACGGCGGGTTCAGCGGGCTTGGCAGGTGTAGCGGGTTCAGCAGGTGTGACAAGTGCTGTCGATTCCACCGATACGTATGATGTGGTCTTTTTGGATCCTCCAACGTTTTCCAATTCCAAAACTATGGGAAAACGTACGTGGGATATTCAGCGTGATCATGTAAAACTGTTGAGCAGTGTCGTTGATCTTGTTGCTCCTGGTGGCGTGATTGTGTTTTCGGGTAATTTGCGTAGTTTCAAGCTGGATGAGCAAGCGATAGGTGATATGGGCCTTTCGATGGAAAATATTACAGCCCAAACTATACCTGAAGATTTTTCTCGCAATCCGCGCATTCATTTTTGCTACGTACTTACGAAGCCAAAACAGCAGTAAAAGAGCGTACCGACCGTAGTGCTATAGTGCCTCCACAGCTAAAACGGTAGGTGGAAGAATGTGCTATACGTGTTTGTGGGGTAAAACCGCAGCTGGAAGAATACGCCGTACGTGTTCGTGGGACAAAAACAGTAGCTAAAAGAATGCGCCGTATGTGTTTCGAAACCGATAGAGGGGTTCGCACACATGCTGCGAGACGGATGGTAAAGAGGCGCAGTGCGTATAAGCCTCGTAAGAGCAAATCAAATTAGGAAGTACACTACAATAGCCGCATGGGAATAATAGAAAAAATACGAGCAGTGCTTGCGAAGGATGCCGTGTTGGTTATTTCGATTTTCGCGGCACTTCTTTCCTGTATAGCAGTTCCGCTTGATGCTCAGTACGCAACGTATATCGATTGGCATACGTTAGTGCTGCTTTTCTGCTTAATGACTGTGGTATCAGGCCTTCGCTTTTTAGGCGTTATTCGTATTATGGGCGAATGGGTAGTTGCTCACATGCATTCTAAAGTTATGATTGCAGCTGCTCTTATTTTGCTTACGTTTTTCTGCTCAATGTTTATAACCAACGATGTTGCCCTTATTACCTTTGTTCCGTTTGCGATTGTGGTTATGCATAGGGCCTCTATGGACAAGTATATGGGTCCTGTGGCTGTCTTAATGACTATTGCGGCAAACCTAGGCAGTATGCTTCTTCCTATGGGCAACCCACAAAATCTGTATCTTTTCCAAGTATCAGGTATGGATATGTATTCGTTTGTGCAGGTAATGGCACCTTATACAATATTTTCTGCGGTGCTCCTGCTTATCTTTCTCGTGGTTCTTTTTCGAAAGAGAACCACGGCAGATTCGAAACCTCTTGCAAGGGCACAAGCTACCAAAAAGGATCAAACAAGAAGTCGCCTTCCTTTTAGAAAATGTTTCTGCGCTGCGGTGTATGCGGTGTTGTTTGTGGTGAGTATTTGCGCGGTAGCAGATGTCGTCGATGTATATGTTGTCGGCGTAGTGGTGCTTGTAGTGGTGCTGCTTATTGATAGGAAGATATTGACTCGTATTGATTATGGGCTACTGTTTACTTTTGTTGCGCTGTTTGTTTTTGTGGGAAACATGGGACGTATTCCTTTAATTCACGATTTGGTATCGCAACTGATTGGTACGGCACCCGTGTTGGCTTCAGTGGTGTTGAGTCAGGTAATTAGTAATGTTCCTGCGGCTTTGTTGCTTTCTGGTTTTACCGATCAGTGGCAAGCGCTGATTGTGGGCACTAATATAGGTGGACTTGGCACTCTTATCGCCTCAATGGCAAGCATTATTTCGTTTAAGCTTATTACCACCGAAGGGTTGGTAAAGCGCGGTGAATACTTGCGTACTTTTACGTTCTACAATGTGGTGTTCTTGGTACTTCTTTTACTTTTTTATGCAGGGATAACATGGGTGCTTTCTTAAGTATCTTACCCCGCGCGACGGGGCCCACCAGGTGCCATCGCGTATGTGCGAAGTGGGCTACGCAGATAAGAAGCCAGACCTATCACACGCTCACTTTGCGTGGTAAAGTTCCTGCTTTACTTACCCTGCACGGTAGGGCTTTCCATCTCGCAGAAGAGCGTCTACCAGTTTGTTGTCTTCTGGATCAGGGGATCCCAGCGGCAAGCCGCATGCCTCAAAGAAATGGCTTCCTGCAAATTGACGCGCACGGAATGAATTGTGTTCGCCATCGTCTAAGTAACGAATGCGACTCCGTCCATCGGTGGTTCCGCAGAACAGAAGCCCATGGTTGCGAATATAGGTGCGGTATGTTTCTTTTTCCGACCACAGCATGACACCTTCCATGTTCTCCAGTTCATACGCTACTGCATAGCTAGTCCACGAAATTCCTCGTTCGCGAACGTAGCGATCAAGGATTGATGCCATACGCGTAACGCGCTTTAGCGTACGGGTTGCGCCGATGAAACGAGCACCGGGTACAATTTCAATGCCATCCTGCTTCAGTTCATCAACCGCTTTTTTGTAGGCATCAAGTTCAAGCATAATAGCGGGAACCGTGAGCTTGATTGATTCATCAGGGAAAAGTTCAATAGCCGAATGTGCAGGACCTCCCGGTATAGCAATAGAGGCTCGAAGGATAAGAGAGTCGTGGGCATGTTGCACATGGCATTCCATGGTTTGCTGTGCAAAAGCACTGCGCATAGCATCGACATGCGTGTCCAGAGCGCTGCGGGAAATACTTTGATTAGCGCGACTTCCCATGCGGAAGAAGTAGAGATTAAACAGAGGGATAGGAACTGCACGCTGGTTGGGAGTTGTATTAATTGCAACAGATGCGTGGTGTTGTCTGGTGCTTGAGAAAGGGATATAAGCGCTATGAGAGGAACTTTCAGTCAAGTACATTCCCCGGTCGTCTCCTGGATACCAGATGGTGCGTTGGCAAAACTCACGAATTTCTTGGGTACGCTTAGTTGCTTTTCCGTAGAGCTCCACAAGAGCAGATCCCAGTGCAGGACCCGAAGTTGATCCTTCACGAATTTCTACAACACCATCTGCCACGTAGGGAGGAAAGTCTCCTTCGTGGACTTGCACCACCACAACGCCTTGTTTGTCGTTGGCGGGATCAACAATAAAACGAGCATCAAAACGGGGAGTGGGGGATACATGGTGGCGACAAAGTTCGCCAAAAATTTGTGAAAAATCAGCTGAAATGCGAGGGATGGGGCATACCGATTTATCATCATCAGCAATGCCAATAATCAGCCATCCCCCTCGGGAATTCGCGAAAGATGCAATAATTTTGGGGATCTTTTTACGTACGTTTTCGTTCCAGGTTCGTTTGAACTCAAGAACGTATCCTTCTTCAAGATCTGCCAGTTGGGACAAATCTTCAAAAGTTACATCAGCTAAATCTTTTGGTTGGCCTTGTTCGTTGCGAAATGGGCTATACATGGCCTGCTCCCTAAAACGCTTTTCGTTCGTTTTGCTTCTTTTATTATAGAGGCGAGTGAGGTTTAACGAAGGTATGTTCTGCTGGAGATGCGCCAATCCTTTACGGGTTTAGCTTGTGCTTCTGGTGGTGACAACTGGCCGCAGCGCTTAGTGATGCAGCATTTGTTTAAGATGTTCAAGCAGCGCAATACACCCCGCGTCAACATCTGCATACGTAGTTTCAAAATCGCCGGTGTACCAAGGGTCTGCTACATCACGTGAAGCACCAACCCAATCCATCAGAAGGCTGCACTTATGGTTTGGGTCGTTGTTAAAGAGGCGCAGCATATCGCGCATGTTGTAGCGGTCCATACCGATAATATAATCAAAGGCTTCGTAATCCTTTTTGGTAGTAAGGCGTGCCTGACGAGGGGTGTGAGGAATCTGGTAGCGATCCAATATTTCTTCAGTTCCCCAATGAATATCGCTTCCCAGTTCATCGCGATGCATAGCAGCAGATTCAATGTAAATCGCATCTTCAAGGCCTGCTTTGCGGACGTATTCTTTCATAACGAATTCCGCCATAGGTGACCGACAAATATTGCCATGACACACGAATAGGATTTTTATCACTTCTCAAAACCTTTCATATATCAGAGTTTCCGCAGATGATAGGCGTTACTGGTATATCAACCCACATTTACGGAATCCTGAATCGGGTCATATGTGAACGGATATTTTCTGTCACAAAAGTTGTAAATTCGGTTGTAAACCTCTTGGATTTACGACTTTGTACACTTTACCCTACGTAACGTCATCCGTCATGCGAAGCATGTCGTCTCTTGCGTCTTCGGATTCAAGGTGGGTATAGGTGTTGTAGGTGACTGAAGGTCCGAATACTCCATGACGTATTTCAACTTCGCGGGGTTCATGCCGTCTCTCGCCTGCTAAGCAAAACGAAGCCTGATAGCCGTGGGCGTTGTCGAGTGTGCCGCGGTACACATGCTGCGGCGCGCGCTACTCGGCAATTCTTGCCGTAGCCCAGCAACTATCGAGTAATACTCGATAGTTGAGAGAAGGATTATTTAAGCTTTAAACGTTCCATGATGGTCATATTCAAAAAAGGAGCTTGATAGGAAAGCGGTATGTTCCAAAATGGAACGTACTGCTTCTGGTGGCAAAAACTATCAATCGGTAGCATGAATAAAGCGCTACAATATTCCGGTTGAATTAAAGGAGGATACCTCAGTGGTTTATAACAACGTTCTTGAAGCGCTGGGACATACGCCGCTCATTAAGCTCAATCGCATAGTTGATGACACCATGGCTGATGTGTTGGTGAAATATGAAGCGGTCAACATTGGCGGATCTATTAAAACGCGCACTGCGTATAACATGATTCGCGAAGCAGAGCTTCGTGGCGATATTAAACCTGACACCATAATCGTGGAGCCCACCAGTGGTAACCAGGGAATTGGTTTATCGCTTGTGGGTGCTGTTCGTGGTTATACGGTGCGCATTATTATGCCCGATAGTGTCAGTGAAGAGCGTCGTAAACTCTGCCAAGCGTACGGTGCGGAAGTTATTTTGATACACGACGAAGGCAACATTGGTGCTTGTATTGACCAGTGTATGCAGACGGCGCTAGAAATGGCAAAGAACGATCCACGGGTATATATTCCTCAACAATTTTCTAATCCGGATAATCCTGCGGTGCATAAACGCTATACGGCGCAAGAAATCCTGGCTGACATCAATGGCCCTATTCATGGATTCTGCTGCGGTATTGGTACGGGTGGCACTATTTCTGGTATTGGGGAAGCGCTCAAAGCAAAGAATCCTGACATTGAAATTTGGGCGGTTGAGCCCGAACATGCTGCTATTTTATCAGGTGGTGAAATTGGCACTCATATTCAAATGGGAATTGGGGATGGCCTGATTCCGGATAATTTAAATCAAAACATTTACGATGCCATTACCGTTGTTTCTGACGAAGAAGCACTGGAAACGGCGCAACGTCTTGCACGTGAAGAAGGCCTTTTGTGCGGTATTTCTTCTGGCAGTGATGTGGTCGGTGCTCTTCGTCTGGCACGTAAGTTGGGTCCTGGAAAAACAGTAGTAACGGTGCTTTCCGATACGGGTGAGCGGTATTATTCAACTCCGCTCTTTGAGGCGTAAGGTTCTTCTTTTAATGCGGAATAGCAAATCGCTAAAGTGTCATATTGCCTGTATCTTTTATCTGTGAAAACGCATACATTTTTAGCGGTAAAGAAACGCTCATTTGCTTGAGCGTTTCTTTTTTCTTACTAAATTGTTAGGTAAGAGATTGTCAAACGCACGGCTATAATGGCTTGCATGACAGAGCAAGTTCAACATACAAAATCGCGTCATGCTACCTGGATGTTTAAGAAGTACTGCGTGAATTTAGCAGTGCGTACCGTGCTGCTTGGGCTAGGTATCTACTTTTGTATATGCGATAGAGCGCAGTTAACAATTGAAAATGTTGGGTTAGCTCACGGATTCAATTTTATAGATGCCGTCTTTCTGTTTGTGCTCTATGACTTTCTGACCAAGTTCACTTCGCGTGCAAAAATTTCTATTGGATCATTGAAGCAATACAAGTTTTTTCAAGTTCCTACTAAAAACACTGTAGGAGGAACGATCGATGCGTTTCTGAACCGTGTTTCAGAAGTAGTTAAAACAGGAATCTTGCGTACCGATAAAATTCATATTCATCCTAAAGAAGGCATTCAAAACACTATAGAAGAAACGCGCAGTCGTTTAATTAATGTAAAAGACGATGTAAGCCGTGAATTGCGCCATATTGCCCGAGATCTTGATCTTATGAGAGCTTTACCGTTTGACGATTCGGATTTAGATGTAAATTCGCAAGCAAGGCATGTGTTACGTATGCGAAGGCTGAAGGAAATCCTTCCTGTTGCGGTATTTTGGATTTTTTTGACGGCTGTAGTGGGCATCTTTCTTATTCAAATGGGTTGGATGTCATCCGAGGCGGTGGCGCTTTGGATGTTGTTCTTCTTTTGGTTTGACATGGTTTGCGTGGTGCTGTGGTGTCCGCTGCAGGTTATTTTCATGAGGAATCGCTGTTGTGCCACGTGTCAGATTTTTAATTGGGATGCCATCATGGTAGCAACACCGCTTATTTTTGCTTGGTCTTGGCAGGCGGCGCTGTTATTGATTCTGGGTGCAGTAATTTTACTGCGTTGGGAAATACGGGCTTTCTTTCATCCTGAGCGATTTGCCGAAGAAACTAATGCATCACTTTCGTGCGCAAACTGCAAGGAGCAGCTGTGTTATTTCCGCGGCAAAATTGGTTTTGGGCTCAAAGATGAAAAGTTGGAAGAAGCGCTTCATCAGTAAATACCAATGCCGTGATAGCTGAAGATGCAATGGTGAAGCTAGCAAAATAAAAAAGCGTCTCGAAGGACGCTTGAAAGTTCTGGCTCCCCGGGTAGGACTCGAACCTACAACCCTCCGGTTAACAGCCGGATGCTCTGCCATTGAGCTACCGAGGAATTCGGTGCATCATTTCTGACGCGATTAATTATTATAATCAAACTGTTTTTCAATGCAACAGGTAATTTTCAAAATTTTTGCTTTGCCTCGCCGAAAGGCCCACCAGTAGACTTACCGCAATAGTGGTTCGCTTGCATTCTAGTCAATCGAATTTTCCGCGCTTAAAATAAGAGTGCCTAGAATGGTTAGAGCGCTTACCTTGAAAGCCTTTCTGAATGTCTATTCATTTACGTTTATTAGACCCTTTGTAATCCCTTACATAACGACAAGGTGCAGTTTTGGTTGCGATGGTATACTAAAAATCTGCGTGTTGTCCTTCGGCAATGCGTAACGTTTTACTTCATTTTCAACAATTCGCACAGAGAGAGGCTATTGGCTACATGAGCACCGACAGTTTTGAGGCAAGTCTTCATCGAAGTGATGAAATTCGTGCAGATTTAGATAAGCATCCTGAAAAGTATCTTATGCTCACAGGCGACCGTCCTACGGGCCGTCTTCATCTGGGTCATTATTTTGGCACCATTAAAGAACGTGTTGCTCTTCAAAATAAGGGAATTGCTACCAACATTATTATTGCTGACTATCAGGTAATTACCGACCGTGATACGACTGAGCACATCCAGGATAACGTGTATAACATGGTGATTGATTATCTGGCTTGCGGAATCGATCCTGAAAAGACCATGATTTTCACCCACTCTGCGGTGCCTGCGCTCAATCAGCTCATGCTTCCTTTCCTTTCTTTGGTAACGGAATCAGAACTTCATCGCAATCCTACCGTTAAAGCGGAAATGGAGGCTTCTGGTCATGCGTTAACAGGGCTTCTTCTTACATATCCTGTTCACCAGGCATGCGATATTTTGTTCTGCAAGGGCAATATTGTGCCTGTAGGAAAAGATCAGCTGCCTCATATTGAGGTTACGCGCCAGATTGCCCGTCGTTTTAACGAGCGCTATGCTCCGGTATTTCCAGAACCGGAAGGCTTACTCAATGACGACACCCCAGAAATTCCTGGGCTTGATGGTCGCAAGATGTCGAAGAGCTACGGCAATGCAATTAGCTTGTCGTTTACAGACGAAGAAACTGCCAAGCTTATCAAGAAGTCTAAGACCGACTCTGAGCGTATGATTACCTACGATAAAGAAAATCGCCCTGGTGTTTCGGCCTTGCTTACTACGGCTGCTTTATGCACTGGTCGCAGTGAAGTGGAGATTGCGGATGAAATTGGCAACGACGGTGCGGGCGCGTTGAAGCGTTATGTAACGGAAAGTGTGAATAGCTACTTGGCACCTATTCGTGAACGTCGTCGTGAACTTGAGGGCAAAAAGGATTATGTGCTTGAAGTGCTTCATGAGGGTAATCGCCGTGCGAACGAAATTGCAAACGCTACCTTAGATGAAGTTCGCGAAGCAATGCATATGGTGTACTAATTCGTGTCAAGTGGACAGGGCACTTGTCACGCTCTATTTCGCTTATTAAGTAAGAAAGAAATGTGTTTCTTTTCGCCTGATAAGTTGAAATAGGCTACAATAATACCTCGCGCATGCCGAAGGTATATATCGCACCTTGAAGATGCGCATGAAACATAAACGGGCCCATAGCTCAATGGTGGAGCAGGGGACTCATAATCCTTTGGTTCTCAGTTCGAATCTGGGTGGGCCCACCATTAAACGTGCAGGTCACTGGGCTATTTTCCAGTGACCTTTTCTTTATAGATGCTATTTTGTGTAACGATGATACGATCCAGATTTCTTGGATATCTAAATCGGGAAACGATTTGTACCTTCAGCGGTATGTGAGACTGTTCGGAAGACCTCAAATGTCGAATTAAGCGAAGAGGTGCCGTTGTAACTACGCTTTCATGGGGGCGGATACTACGCCGACGCGATGGGAGCGATACTGTTTTGCGCTTGAGAGTATAAAAGTCATTTCAAATATCGGACACTAACGATGCTGTAGAGGTTTATCAGTAGTAGTTTTGAATACTTTAGAACATGTTCAAAATGTGCTACCAAAACAACCCTATACCTTCTAGAATCAAACCAGTATCTATTGTGCGTGAAGCAGATAGATATAAGTAGGAGGGGTTTGATCATGGGAGGTCTTTATGAAAACGCCCTTATGTGAATTGCTAAACATTGAATATCCTATTATTCAGGGTGCAATGGCTCGAATAACTGACGGCAAATTTGCTGCAGCCGTATCGAATGCGGGGGCGCTTGGTATTATTCGCTGTGGTTTTAGCACGCCTGAAAACATGCGTGAAGAAATACGCATCTGCAAATCGCTTACGGATAAGCCTTTTGGAGCAAATATTATCTTGGTAAACAGGAATGCTGACAAAATTGCCGATGTAATAATTGAAGAAAAAGTACCAGTCTGCACCTTATCTGCGGGTAATCCGGCGCCTTTTGTAACTAAATTGTCTGAAGCAGGCGTAAAGGTGTTTGTTTTGGTTCCCCATGCTCGGGCTGCTGCGAAAATGGAGAAGCTCGGTGCCGCTGGAGTAATATGCGAAGGCCTTGAAGGTGGCGGAATTATAGGCGCTATGACTACGTTGCCTTTAGTTGCGCAGGTGGTCGAAGCAGTAAATATTCCTGTTGTTGCTGCAGGCGGATTTGCTAACGGAAAAAGCATTTTAGGCGCCCTAGCCATGGGTTGTGTTGGCGTTCAGATGGGCACGGCATTTCTTGCAACTCAGGAATGCTGTGTTTCCGATGCCTATAAACAAATGATTGTAGATGCAAAAGATAATGCCACTACTACGATAGCAAATCCAAGAGAGGGCACGGAACGTTGTTTGAAGAATGCTTTTACCGATGGCTACAAGGAGCTGGTAAAAGCAGGGGCGGACTCAGAGCGTTTGGCTGAATACTGCGGAGACTATGTAACTCGTGCGATCCAGGGCGATACGGAAACCGGAGGTTTTTCGTGTGGCATGATTGCACCGGTTATTCATGAAGTTAAACCAGTTGCGAAGATGGTTGCGGATTTGATGACCGAAGCAGACGAAGCTTATGAACAAATGAAGCAGATTTACGGGTAATAAATACCGCAATATGTAAACGTTTTGGTGCTACCGAAGTTCTTACGCTGACATCATGCGAATAGATATAGCGAATAAACAGTTACCACAAATAATAAGAGCCCGATAAATATCGGGCTCTAAGTGACACTTGCCTGAACGTAGAAACTTTAGTGGGACTCGCGATATTTAGCTACCTTTTCTGCGACTTTCGGCTCTGCGAAGTACTGTTCCACATCTTCTTCCCAAGTAGGAAGTTCTGCACCAAACATTTCTAGCATCAAACTTTCAAGAAGAACCTGCTCAGAGGTTACTAGATCCGTTTTAGGGGTCAGAAGTTCATGTGGCTCGTATCCACAGGTAGTAAGTACCTTAGATAAGAAATCATAGCGATTGGTAACACCGCGGCTGGTAACGTGGAGAACGCCTGTCGCACGCTTTTCTATAGCCTTAATAATAAAGTTGGTGTAGGTGGCGATAGAAGTAGGGGAGGCATACTGGTCAGTACGTGCTTCAAAGGGCTTTCCGCTTTGAATGCAGTCAAAAGCTTCCTTAACAAGACCACCATAAATGCTGTACACCCAAGAAGAACGTACGATAAGGCTGTTTTCGGGTGCTGCGTCGCGTACCATTACTTCGCCTGCGCGCTTTGATTTACCATAGGGCGTTTCAGGGTGAGGCGTATCGAATTCATTGGCGGGTTCCGCCATACGTTGGGGGTACACATCGTCGGTAGAGATTTGTACGATATGGGCACCTACGGTGTTAGCAGCAATAGCAACATTCATAGCGCCAATAGCATTGGTTTCATATGCTTTAATGCGGTTACTAATGCCTGTAGCACCACGAGAAATACCAGCGCAATTGATAATGACATCAGGTTGAAGTTCAACAGCAAAAGCCTGAAGACGTTCTGCGTCGGTAACGCTTAGTTCGGCATCAGTGCCGAGAACGCGATAGGTGCCTAAACTATGTAAACGGCGAACCAGCTCACCGCCAATAAAGCCTTTTGAGCCAGTAACCCAAATGGTTTTAATATCACTCATACGTAAATCCTTACTGTAGTAATTGATTTGGCTGATAAGGCCTTTTAAAGGACCGCTTTAGGCTACCACGACTTGTTTAATCGCGATAGCCTAAAGATTCATTTAAGCAGCTTGTGTGGAGGGAGCGTTGTCAGAAGAGTTCTGCCCATCATCACCGGATCCACCACCATTATTGCGTTTGCTAAGCGCGCGCTGAATAAAGGTAATGGCGGCAATTACTGCAAAACCAATCAGGTTAATGGTGATAGTGTACATTTCGGTAACCGAACCGATAGGGATCATGATTACCACACCAGCAATAACTGATATTACACGGAAGACGGGGTTGATCTTATTGAAGAGATAACCCTGCAAACCAGCTGCAATGCTGTATAAGCCGCAGCCTGCCATAACAGTATTTAATACTGCAAGCCAAATTGGAATTTCTACTTCGCCTTGCATAATCATTGCGGGGAAGAACGCAAAGATAAACGGAATAATATAGGCCGCAATACCCAGGCGTGTTGCGTTGAAAGCAGTACGCATGGGTCGCGATTTAGCAATAGCACTACCTGCATAGGCGGCCAAAGCAACAGGTGGCGTAATGTCTGCCAAAATACCGAAGTAGAATACGAAGAAGTGAGCGCAAACCAGGGGCACGCCAAGTTGAATAAGAATAGGTGCGCAGGTTGCTGCCATGATGCAGTAGTTTGCAGTGGTAGGAACACCCATGCCCAAAACAATGCAGCAAAGCATGGTCAAAATAAGACCAATGATCAGGTAATCGCCTGCGGCAAGAACAATAACATTGATGATGGTAGAAGCAAGACCAGTAAAGGTAATGCAGCCAGCAATTAAACCTGCCAATGCGCAAGCAACGCCAACTGCGATGCTGTTGCGCGCACCAGCGGCAAACGCATCAAGCATGCTTAACAAAGCGGTGCGAGCGGTTTCGTAAAGAACGCTGCCAAAAGTATCTTCTTCGGTGCGTTCTGCCCAGTTGGTTAAGAAGAAGTGAATAAAGCCAATAACCAAAGCGGCAAAAATAGAAATTGCAGCGGACATAGCCATGGTGTAAATACCGGCGGAAACAATCCAAACCAGCAACACCAAAGGAATGATAAGGTAACAATTCTTCAGCAGGTAGATCCAAGAGGGAAGATCCTTAATGGGAATACCCTTCAAACCACGCTTTTTAGCTTCCAGGTGTACGGTCCAGAAAATACCGGTGAAGTACAAGATGGCAGGAATGATAGCGATGGTTGCAACCTGAATGTAAGGGATACCCATGTATTCAGCCATCAAGAAAGCAGCAGCACCCATGATAGGTGGCATGATCTGTCCACCGGTTGATGAAGCTGCTTCAACTGCACCTGCAAATTCAGGGCGATAGCCGGTTTTCTTCATCATAGGAATGGTTACCGAACCGGTGGTTACGGTGTTGCCTACCGAAGAGCCTGATACCATACCGCATAACGCAGAAGAAATAACCGCTACTTTAGCAGGACCGCCGGATGACCAACCAGCAATGCGGTTTGCAAAGGAAATAAAGAAGTTTGCAATACCGGTGCGCTCCAAGAATGCACCGAAAATAATGAACAGAACGATGTAGGTGTAACAAACGTTAGTAGGAGTACCGATAACACCACTGGTGGTGTAGAACAGCTTCTGGATAACGTTTGAAAGGGTGCGATATGCATCGCCATTGTAGCTAAATTGCCAGTACAGAGCATATATGAGCAAGCATCCTACTACAATAATAATAGGAATACCAACGCAGCGGCGGCACAGTTCTACCAGAACTAAAATGCCCAAAATGCCTAACACTACTTCAAGGGTACCAATGCGGGTGCCCATCAATAAGATATCAACGGTGTTGAAGGAATAGTACAGGAAAGCACCTGCGCCAATAACCATTAAAACGATGTCGTACCAAGGAATATGGTTAACACGGGCATCGGTTTTGCTGGCAGGGTACATCAAGTAGCCAATAATGATGATGCCAGCAACAAAGCGAGCGAGGCGAGTTTCTGCCTGCTCCAAACTAAATAGGGTCATGCATAAGCAGTATACAGAAAAAGCAACCATAACACCGGTGATAACAATTTTTGGGGCACCTTCCCAAATACGAGTGTTAGATTCCTTGTCGTACTTACGCATAATAGCTTCAGCATCAACTTCTTCATTACCTGATGCTGAAGCGGTGACTTCGGGTTCTACGACCTTTTCTTTTTTCTTAAATATACTCACGTAGTCTCCTTGATCATGATCTTCGAGGGCAAAAAGCCTATCAGGGCTGGAGCAAATTTCTTTGCGGCAGCCCTGAATGAAGGTAAGTATCAAAAAGATGATTACTTATTGGTCAAAGTTTTGTACTAAAAGTCTTGCAATAAATTCTCGTAAGAGAAAGTTGAGTCATTGATAAGACTTGTTAGTTAAGTTAATCAAGCCATCTAGGCATTAACGACTCAGACCTCAAACTACTCCTTAGTAGGTACCTCGATGCCCTGTTCTTCGTAGTACTTAGCAGCACCAGCAGCATAAGGAACAGAAGTGATAGAGGTAGCTTCTTCAAGGCTTAATTCAGCATACTTAGCATGAGCATCGGGCTGAGCTTCAGCGCCATCGAAGATGGACTTGGTGAAGTTGTAGATAGCGTCCTGGTCAACAGAATCGTTAGCAAGAATTACTGCCAATACAGCAACGGTGGTGCAATCTTCTTCCATGCCATTGTAGGTACCAGCAGGAATGACAGATTCTGCATAGTAAGGAGAGGTTTCCTGCAGTTTAGCAATGTGCTCTTCGTCCATGGATACCAGGTAAGCCTGCTTGGAGGTGGTGAGGTCAGAAATTGCGGTGGTAGGAGCACCTGCTGTAATGAAGGCAGCATCAATCTTGTCGTTCTTTAGGGAGTCTGCAGAGTCAGCAAAGTTCTGATATACCGCATTGATGTCATCTTCGGTTAAGTCGTAAGCACCAAGAATGTCTATTGCGTTAAAGTAAACACCAGAATTAGCAGCACCAATGGATACGGTCTTACCCTTCAGGTCAGCTACCGTTTTGATGTTAGGATCGCAGGTAACAATCTGTACCTGTTCGCCATACAGGGAAGCTACTACAGAGAAATCTTTGTAAGGAGCGCCTTCAAAAAGGCTGGTGCCTTCGTAAGCGTAAGTGGTAACGTCAGACTGGCAGAAAGCAAGTTCGGCTTCGTTGTTCTGAAGTGCTTCAATGTTAGCCTTAGAACCTTCGCTAGAAAGTGCATTTACTGGAACGCCTGCATTATTGGTGGAATACTGAGCAAGTACAGTACCGTATGCATAGTAGGTACCAGATTCGCCACCGGTTACAAAACGAAGTTCAGGGGAGCTGGAGCCCTCTTCGCTTGAGCCGCCGTTTCCGCCACAACCTACTAAGGCGAAAGCAAGAGCAGCTACAAAAGCTGTCGTAACGATGGCAAGAAGTTTCTTCTTCATAGTCATCCTTTCTAAATATGAATAATGCATGTGTTTGATTTGAATATTTTAGGTGAGAATGTAATAAAAATGTGACAAACTAAAAATAAAATTTGTAGATGTACAAAATTTTTTGGATAACGGTTACGTGCTGCCGACGAAAGGATATCTGTACGCTATGGCTCTTGATGATTGGGATTGGTTTATAACGCTGGTAGAACAGGAAAGCTTTACAAAAGCTTCAGAGCGACTGCAGGTATCTCAACAAACGTTAAGCGCTCGCCTAGGAGCGTTGGAAAAATCGCTTGAAGTAAAACTAATAACCCGAGGAAACCCTTTGTCGCTTACTCCTGCAGGTATGGTTTTTCTTCTATATGCGCGCGAACAAAAGCAAGCACAGCAAGATATGTTGCGTCAAATTGGCGAGGTTACGGGCAGTGGGGTAGGAACCTTAAAGATTGCCATATCGCATTTACGCAGTAGAACCATTATGCCGTTTGTGGTGAAAAGGATTCGCGAACGTTTACCTAAGGTCCAGGTAAAGCTTTTAGAGGGTACTAATAGGGAATTGCTGCGCATGGCAGAACGTGCTGAAGTGGATGCGGTTATTGCTCGTTTCGAAGACATTCATCCTGGGGTTGATCTGTATCCTATTTATCAAGAAGAAATAGTTCTGGCGATAGATAAAACTCTTTTAGAAGAGGTGTGCAAAATGCCTGCGCAAGAAGCGAAGGATTTAGTTCTTTCGCAGGGTGTTGCGGCATTGGCTCACTGTCCGTTTGTATTAGGTACGCTTGATGATATTGCGGGGCGAATTGCGTATTCGGTCTTACGTAATGCAGGCATTAAGCCCTCTATTGTGGCAACGAGTGAAAACATGGGAACTTTACTGGGAATGGCACAAGAAGGATTGGGGGCGCTCTTTTGCCCTACGAATGTTCTTGAAGCAGCTTTTGGTGCAAACAAAGGTCTTATTCAGATACCGCTATCCGGTCAAAGTACCTACACCATTTCGTTGGGTATTCCTTATAGAGAAGAACAGTGGGATGCGGTAGAGGTGCTCAAGGATGTTTTAGGAGAATATTCGCGCACGTATTCAAATAGCAAGACTCACGAGTAAATTAGTTAATTGAATCATATTCGATAGAGCTTGAAGCAGAGTTTAGCCTATAACCCCAGAGTTTTGGGGTAAGGCAATAAAAAAGCGGGAAGCTTTCGCTTCCCGCTTTCCCGGAATCTAGCCAAGAGAAAATCTTGGTGTTTGAGCCAGAACTAGAACTAGTCGAGCTTAGAGCCAGCGATCCAGGTCTGGTACTCGAGGGTACCGTCGTGATCTTCAATACCCTTAGCGATGGTGATGCGCTGTACGGTAGGAGCGCCTTCCTCGAGCCACATAGCGCGGCAGTCGCGGTAAAGAAGCTCGGTAGGACCATAAGGGGAGTCCTCGAAGTAACCGTCGCCACCGAAGATCTCGAGCATCTCGTCGGAAACGAGACGAACAGTGTCGATAGAGAACAGCTTGCAGATTGCAGCCTTCTCAGAAATGTACTCGCCTTCTGGATCGAGATCGAAGTCGTCGCAGAAGTCGATGATGCAGCAGCGGAGTGCATGGATCATCATCTGCATGTTAGCGAGCTTAACGCGGATTGCCTGACGCTTGATGATCGGCTTACCGAAGGTTACACGGTCGCGAGCACGAGCGATGGACATTTCGAACATGCGCTGAGAAATACCGAGGTTAGAAGTAGCAATGTGAACACGAGATACAGCGAGGGAGTGCATAGCAACCTTCATGCCTTCGCCACGCTTGCCGAGCATCAATTCTGGCTCGAGTTCAACGTTGGTGAACTTCAGACCGGTGTGGCCGGAACCACGGCAGCCCATCATGTGAGGCATTGGTACGAGTTCGAAACCAGGCTTGTCCATTGGTACAAAGAAGGCAGACAGACGATCGTCGCCCTTCTTGTCAGGGTCAGTTACGCAGATTACGTAAGAGAACTGAGAGCAGTCAGTGTGGGAAATGAGCCACTTTTCACCGTTAAGGATCCACTTGCCCTTTTCTTCGTCCCATACAGCGGTGGAGTGAAGGTCAGCACCAGTGCCGCCAGACTTCTCGGTGAGAGCGAAGTTGGTGAAGATGGTCTTGTCCTGGAAGAGAGGCATATACTTCTCTTTGATTTCTGGCTGACCGAAGTCGTCAAGGATGCGCCAGTTCAGGTCAGATGCATAGTGCATGTGCATACGCATGCCCGAAGGACCACGAGAGAACTCTTCCTGTACCTGAAGGATTTCCTTCTCATTGAGGCCCCATCCACCGTACTCTACAGGGAGAGAGAAACGATAAATGTTGTGCTCAATGTTGGACTGGTAGAACTTTTCGGGGAACGTGTTGGTTACCTCGATCTCCTTCTGCCATTCAGTGTAAGGACCTTCGACCATTTCGCGTACCTCTTTGAGGTACTGCTTAAACTGCTCGTCGGTAATGGTTGCATTCGGATTCATAAACCCTCCTAATCGGTTTGTGAGTTGGAGCCGAATGGCTCCGGTTTAACCCTTATGCGGCAGATTCCGGATATTCCGCTACGAGCTAGTTTATCATTCGTGCGCTTGAGAGTGTCCAATAGGATATAGACGTTTAATCAAGTTATTTTCATAGGAGCACTCTATCATTTGGGCTAAACGTAGTTTTCTCATGGATGAGCGGCTTTCATCTATGACGCGCTCGTACAAAAGGTTGATTATTTTCCGTGAGCGGTTTTTGGGGTGTAGGCAGGGGCTTTGGGTAATCTTGCTCGGTGCAGGTTGTACCTTAGTGTTGCTTTGTATCAAGTTATCCAAGAGAAATTTTTTCTTGGCATGAGGTTTCTAAAATACAACTAATATATAAAAGCAATAATTCCGCATAAAAACGTAAGCCAAACGTAAGCCAATTTTTCCCATTAATAGACTTCTCCTATGAAAACTGAAGATATAAATTGGTTTTTTCTTGGAGTCAGTTAACTTTTTTTAGTTGGATGGATTGCAGTTTGCGCTTAAACTTGTGGAATCAGAAAGTCCGTTTTCTGGCGTTTTGTGCTGCCAGGACTACGTTCGTCTTTTCTATGAAGACGAGGAGAAGGAGAAGATTATGGATTTTGGTCTTACCGACGAGCAGCAGCTCCTTGTTGAATCCCTCAAGGAATATGCTGATCGCTATTTCGACGATGAGTCTGTAAGGCAGATGTACGAAAACCATCAGGTTTCCGCAGAAGCTCAGGATGCTTATCGTGACGCAGGCTTCCCATTCATGGGCCTTCCTGAAGAAGTAGGTGGCATTCCTACTGACCACGTAACCCTGGGTCTTATGACCGAAAAGCTTTATGAGTTCACCGGCGCAATGACTCCTTTCATGACCGGTATGCTTGCTTGCGCTGACCTTGCTGAGTTCGGCACTCCTGAACAGTCCTCCGTCATCATGGAAGAATATGAAAAGTCTGGTCAGTCCGTAGCAGCACTCTGCCTTTCCGAGCCTGCTGCTGGTTCTGACAATCAGGGCATGACCATGACCTCCAAGAAGCAGGACGACGGTACCTACGTACTCAACGGCCAGAAGACTTGGGTTACCAATGGTGCTGACGTGCCTTACCTGTTGGTAATCTGCAAGGATGAGGATCCTGCTCGTGAAAACCGCAACATGTCTTTGTGGTTGGTAAAGCGCGACACCCCCGGTGTTTCCACCGCTCACTTGACCAAGCTTGGTCAGCACACCGTACCTTTCGTAGACGTATTCTTCGACAACGTAGTAGTAACCGAAGATCAGCGCGTTGGCGGTGCTGGTGAAGGCTGGCTGCTCCTTATGAAGAACTTCGAGTTCGAACGCTGCCTCGTTGTAGCTCAGGGTCTCGGTCTTGCTCAGGCTGCTCAGAATGATGCTATCCAGTACGCAAAGGATCGTATCGCATTTAACAAGCCAATCGTTACCAACCCTCGTGTTCAGGACCTCATCACTGAAAACGAAACCATCCTTCAGCAGTCTCGCTGGTGGCTCTACTACTGTCTCTGGAAGCTCGATCAGGGTGAGTCCATCAATGCTGACATTGCTATGTTGAAGTCTTGGGGCACCCGTGCTCATCTTCAGGTAGCAGATAACTGCATTGAGATTTATGGCGGACTTGGCTATACTGACGAAGTTCGTGTGGGTCGCATTTGGCGTGACCTTCGTGGTAATATGCTTGCTGGCGGTACGTGCGAGGTTATGGATTACATCGCTGGTCGTGCAGTTCCGAAGGCTTACAAGTAATCAACACACACGTAGCGTTAAACTCCCTTTTGTAGGAATACAAGGAGAATAGGAGCAAGAAAGTTATGAAAATTGTTGTCGCAGTAAAGGTAGTTGCTGACGACCAGGACATCTTTGTTGCTGGTGATCGTTCGCTCGACTACTCTAAGGCTCACCAGATTATTTCTGCCTACGACAAGAATGCTATCGAAGCTGCAGCTCAGCTCGCTGCTGCTAACGATGGTCAGGTAGTTGTAATCAGTGCTGCCACCACTAAGGCTACCGACGCTAAGTTGAAGAAGGACATTCTGTCCCGCGGCGTTGACGAGCTCTTCATGGTTGCTGATGACTCCCTGGAAACCGCAGATTCTTATGCAACTGCACAGGTTCTCAAGGGCATCATCGACGAGAAGTGCTCTGACTACGACGTAATCCTCACTGGTGACGGTTCTGCTGACTTCTATGCTGGTCAGGTAAACGTACAGCTTGCAGCTGCTCTTGGCGTACCTACCATCAATGAGGTTACCTCCATCACTGCTGAGGGCGACAAGCTCGTTGTAGAGCGTACCCTTGAAGAAGAAGTAGAAGAGATCGAAGTTCCTCTTCCTGCAGTAGTGTCGGTATCTCCTTCCATTGGTGAACCTCGCATCCCTGGCATGCGTGAGATTCTTGCAGCTGGCAAGAAGCCTTCCACGGTTGAGGACCTCGCTGGTGCTCTCGACACCAAGGTAGAGATTGAGGAGATCAAGGCTCCTGAACTCGCACCTCGTAAGCAGCAGATCTTTGAAGAAGGCGACATCGACGCATTTGCAGCCGCTGTTGCTGAGGCACTTAAATAGTAAAGAGAAGGCGGTACTAAAACATGAAAGCATTTGTTCTTGCAGAAACCACCGACGCACAGCGTGCTCTTTGCGCTGGCGCACGTTCTATCGCCGACGAAGTAGTATTGGCAGTCGTAAAGGGTGCTCCTCTTACGGGTGTTGCTGATAAGGCTTATGACGTTGAGCTTCCTGCTGGCGAGCCTGTTGAAAATGCAGCTGCTGGCGTTCAGGCAGCATATGAAGCTGCTCAGCCTGACGTAGTACTCGTTGAGCCTACTCCTCGCAACAAGATCCTTGCTGGTCTTTTGGCTGCTAAGCTTGGCACTGCTGTTATTTCTGACGTAGCAGCAATTGACGGTGACACCGTTTCCAACATGTACTTCGGCGGTCTTGCTTCTACCAAGCAGAAGGCAACGGGCGTAAAGGTATACACCGTAGCTGCTACCTGCTTTGCTGACGCAGAAGCAACTGGTTCCGATGATGTAGAAACCATCGCTTACACCGCTCCTGAGAAGCCTCTCGTACTTCGCGGTACCAAGGAAGTTCCTCGCGAGGGTGCTGACCTCACCAAGTGCGACGTTGTTGTTGGTGCTGGTCGTGGCTTCGGTGCTGAAGAAGACCTCCAGATGGCTCGCGATCTTTGTGCTAAGGTTGGCGGCGAGCTTGGTTGCTCTCGTCCTCTCGCTGAGAATGTTGACTGGATGCCTCGTAACCTCTACATTGGCGTTTCCGGCCTGCAGCTTGCTCCTAAGGCTTACATCGCTTTGGGCATCTCCGGTCAGATGCAGCACATGGTAGGCGTACAGGGTGCTGACACCATCATCGCAATCAACAAGGATCAGAACGCACCTATCTTCAAGCAGGCCGACTACGGTCTTGTAGGTGACATTTACAAGGTTCTTCCTGCTTTGATTGAAAAGCTGTAAAAAAAAGCTTATTATTGCAGGGCGCAGAATTTCTGCGCCCTGTTTTTTTGTTCGCTCTCTGAAAGGAAAAGCATGTCCGATTTTGACGCGATTGTCGTGGGTGCTGGCTGCGCTGGTAACGTAGCTGCTTATACCCTCGCGTCCGCTGGCAAGTCGGTTCTTGTTGTCGAGCGTGGTAACTACGCTGGCGCTAAGAACATGACGGGCGGTCGTATTTACACGCATTCGCTCGCCAAGGTCTTCCCAAATTATCAGGAAGCTCCTTTGCAGCGTAAAGTTACCCATGAGCGTATTTCGCTTATGTCACCTGACTCAAACTTCACGATTGACTATTCTGCTCGTGAACTTGAAGAAGCAGGTAAAGAATCTTACACCGTATTACGTGGCCCCTTCGATCAGTGGCTTGCAGAGCAGGCTGAAAATGCTGGCGCTGAATACATTTATGGTATTGCAGTAGAAAACCTCATCATCGAAGACGGTAAGGTAAAGGGTATTGATGCATTCGGTGACGCAATCACCTCCGATGTAGTAATCCTTGCTGACGGTGTAAATTCCTTGCTTACTTCTAAGGCAGGTCTTTCCAAGAAGGCTCCTGCAATTCATCAGGTAGCAGTTGGCGCAAAGGAAACCATTGAGCTTCCTGCTGACGTTATCGAAAGCCGTTTCTTGTGCAACCCAGGCGAAGGTGCTTCTTGGCTGTTCGCTGGTGACTGCTCTAATGGCATCATTGGTGGCGCATTTATCTACGCAAACCAGGAATCTGTTTCTGTAGGTATTGTTGCAACCATGAGCGAAGTTTTGAAGCAGGATATCCCGGTATATCAGATGCTTGAAAACTTCAAGAATCGTCCTGAAATCAAGCCTTTGATCGCAGGCGGTAAGACGGTTGAATATTCTGGTCACGTTGTTCCTGAAGGTGGCTTGAAGATGATGCCAGAAATCGTTGGCGACGGCGTTTTGGTTGCTGGCGACGCAGCTATGTTGTGCATGAACCTTGGCTACACGGTTCGTGGTATGGACTTGGCTGTTGCTTCTGGTGAAATTGCTGCTAAGGCTGCTATTAAGGCACTTGATGCAGGCGACACCTCTAAGGCTGGTTTATCTGATTACAAGACCATGCTGGATAACTCGTTCGTAATGCGCGATATGAAGATGTACCAGGATGCACCTGAGTTCTTAGAGAACTGCCCAGGCATGTTCCGTGGTTATCCTGAAATGATCCGTGACATCATGACTCCATTGTTCATGGTAGACGGTGAGCCTCGCCAGCACGTAATGAAGATCGCTATGCCTCAGGTAAAGAAGCAGGGTCTGTTCAAGCTTGCTAAGGTTGCTATGAAGGGTGTGAAGGCTCTATGATCGATATTACGGTTAATGTTGATGAGAAGCTTTCTCTCAACAAGTTTAATGTTGATGAGGAAAACGCTCATATCAAAATCAAGGAAGGCGTTAAGGCTTCCGATCCTGAATTCCAGAAGCTTGTTATGTGCTGCCCAGCTGCACTGTACAAGATGCCTGCAGAAGGTGACGAGCCAATTTTCGACTACGCTGGTTGCCTCGAATGTGGTACCTGCCGCATGATTTGTGGCGAAACCATTCTTGAGAAGTGGGAGTATCCACAGCCTACTATGGGCGTTGAATATCGTTTTGGCTAAGATTTGCGAGACGGTTAGGTAAACGCTATACATTATTTCGCTTTGCGATACAAAACTTGTCCGTACTTGTTGTATACAGGTACGGACTTTTTTTGTTTGATGAGGGCTGCGACCAAAAGAAGATTGCCGTTCTAATGGTGTTCGTGAGGGCTAGGGTTAGTGACAAAATGTGTTGTAAGTTTAGCTATATAAAAAGCTGTTTTGAACTGGTTAGATAGTCATACTATTGCACATTATATGAGTGGCTGTTTTATATTCTGCAATTTATGGTGAAAGTGATATAAAAGTATCCATTTCAGTTATAAATAATTCCTTAAACAATTCATGGTAGTTATTGGATTTATAAATTCTGTTTCTATAACATGTTCATTTGGAAAAGAGAGGTTCTAGAGAAGGAGAGGGCTCTGGAATTTCTTATCGTACGAATCATTTTTGAGGAAAGGGGAGAATGATGAGTGCAGCTAAACAGGCTACGAAGTACTTGTTTGCTATCGCCACAGTATATATGTGTTATTTAACTCATGGCGTTCAGGCAATTATCTTCAGTCAAAACCAAGTAAATTTCTATACTCAATGGGGATTTACCGACGCAGCTGCAGGTGCTGCCGCAGTTTCTATGGCAATTACCTGGACCGGCGTTGGTAAATTTGTCAGTGTTTGGATTGGTGGCGAAATTTCCGACCGCATTGGCCGTAAGATTATGGCCGTAGGTGGCGGTATTCTCTACATCATTTCATTTGTCATCATGCTGACCACGACCGATGCAACTATTGCTTGCATAGCAGGTTTCCTCTCTGGTGTTGCAACGTCTGGTTTCTGGGACGGATCGCTCTACCCTGCAGTAGCAGAAGCTAATCCAAAGTATTCAGCTTCTACTACTATTGGTATCAAGGCAGTTATTTCTCTGTCTGGTATTGTGTATCCACTCTTGGCGGCAATGAATGCGGGCGATACGTGGCAGATTAACATCTGGATTCCTATCGTTATGTCTATCATCGCTACCGTTATGGCAATCTTTACGCCCTTTATTTATGACGATGAACGTAAGATGGCTGTAGGCGACGAGGACAATTCTGCCGCTAAGAATAAGGCTGAAGCTGAAATTCAGGCAGCTAAGGATGCCATGATCGAGCAGCCCAATGCACTTATTCAGTTTGTTACCTTGTTCTTCGGCTTTACCATCATGTTCGTAATGTATGGTGCTCAGCAATATACCAAGCAGTTCGGTATTACCAACCTTGGTCTTGATCCCGTAGCTGCAGCTGGTTTGACCTCTATTTATACTGCTGGTTCAATCATTGCAGTTCTGTTCTGGGCTTGGATTATGGGTAAGCTTCGCTGGTCGCCACTGAAGGTTATTCTGTTTGACTCCATCTTAGGTGCTGCAGCGCTTGCACTCGTAATTATTGCTCTGCCTCTTGGTCTTGGTGCGGGCGTTGTGTACGTCGCAATTGCTGTTCTGGGCTTCTCTGCTGCAGGTGGCATGTTGCAGACTGGCGTTTCCTTGCGTCAGATGATGTGCCCTGGTCCTCGCGGCCGTAACGTAGGTATGTACTATACCTTCATGGGCTTCGCATCCGTATTCCTGCCTTTCATCGTTGGCAGCATGACTACCGCTGTTGGTGAGGCAAGTGCAGTATGGATCATGATGATTCTCTTGCTTGTAGTAAGCTGTGTTGAAATCTTGATGTCTATTGTTGCAATGGCAGCCTTCAAGCGTCAGTTTGGCTACAGCGCTATGGAAAAGCTTCGTGAGGACTAAAGCGTTAAAATGCAATGTATACTTCATAACGTAGTTAGGTAGAGTAAGGCAATTTTGCAAAGCGATACCTTAACGATAGGTTAGAAGTTCAGGGAGACCTTGGGTATACCGAGGTCTCCCATTTTTGTGGGGCACTTTCTTATGAATTGCGAACAATCTATCGGTATTACGTTATAATTTCTGTGTATTAATTCATTCCAGAGGTGTACGAGGCATGAATCTATCTCAGCTGTATTATTTTCGAAAGTTAGCAGAATTGCAGCATTATACCCGTGCTGCAAAAGAGCTTTTTATTACCCAGCCCACCTTATCAGGTTCAATTTCTTCTCTTGAACAGGAGTTGGGGGTTTCGCTATTCCAAAAAGCGGGTAGAAATGTAGAACTTACCAAATATGGTTCGGAGTTTCTTGAATACGTTAATGCTTCGCTTGAACAGCTGGATAAAGGTATTGCCATTATGAAGGGGTATTCAGGCGAGGGTGATGGCGGCACTATCGATATTGGCTGTATTGTTACTCTTCAGTCGGATTATTTACCTCGTCTTTTGAAGCAATATTCTTCTAGTAACGACCACGAAACAGTATTCGATATCAACCAAAGGCCTTCTCAGGAACTTATTGCAGGCATCAATGAGGGAAAACACGATGTAGCGTTTTGTGCGTGCGATGGATCGGAATCGGGTATTCAAAAAATTCCTGTTGCTGAGCAGCTTTTGGTGGTTTCTATGAATCCAGATTCTCCTTTAGCGGCAAAGCCATTTTTAACTCCTGAAGATTTAATTGGGCAATCGATTATTTCGTATCGAGAGGAAGTTCCTTTAGGTTCTTCAGTAAAGCGTCTGTTAGACAGCTACGGGATAGATAATGTTCGCTATTCCTATGAGGATGAATCTATTTTGGCTGGTTTAGCGGCAACGGGTTCCGATTATGCAGTTATGCTCGATACATTCTTCCCGCATACGGTAAACGATATCGTTATTAAGCCTTTATACAACAACGCTGAAGAACAGCGTCGTTTTTCGCATATGGTTTATCTCATTTTTAGTGAAAAGAATTATCGTCCTTATTGCGTTGATCACTTCATAGAATTTGTTCGTGAACACCAATTGGATCTTTTGAAAACTGATCATATTTTTATTGATTAAACGAGCAATGTGACATCGACTAGCCATGCAACTTGGTAACGTTGCTATAATTAATCGTTATGATTTTGCAACTAGAACATATAACTAAATCGTTCGGATCTCGGACGTTATTTTCCGATGTTACTTTTAAACTAGAAGAACACGATCGGCTTGCTTTGGTGGGGCCTAATGGCGCTGGTAAAACCACGCTTCTCAACATTATTACGGGCCATGAAGATGCTGATAGTGGGCGCGTGCTGTTTGCTAAGGGTGCAAAAGTTGGCTACTTGGAACAGGAAGCCATTGAAATGGGTGAAAACCCCATTTTCGAAGAGGTGCTTTCAGCTCAGCATGAGATCATGCGTCAAGAACAAAAGGTGCGCAGCTTAGAGCTTGCTTTGGGAGATAATCCAACCGAACAACAGCTTGCTGCCTATGGCAGAGCGCGCGATACGTATGAATCTATGGGTGGCTACGAGCTGGAATCTCGCGTTCGTGCCGTGTTGTTTGGTCTTGGTTTTGGCGAAGATGACATGGAACGCCAAACAACTGATTTTTCGGGCGGCTGGCAAATGCGCATTGCGCTTGCGAAACTATTGACGAGAAATCCTGAAGTGCTTCTTTTGGACGAGCCTACCAATCATCTTGACTTGGAAAGTGTACGCTGGTTAGAAGGCTTTTTGCGCAGCTACTCCGGCAGTGTCATTGTGGTAAGTCACGACCGTGCGTTTTTAGACAATATGGTTGATCGAGTTGCTGAAATCGACCTGGGTCACGTTCAGCTTTACAAGGGAAATTATTCTGCTTATTTAAAGCAGCGTGAAGAACGCATAGAAAAACTGAAAGAGCAAGCGGCTAAACAGGCTGAAGAAATTGCTCATATGCAGGCCTTTATTGATAGATTCCGCTATAAGCCTACAAAGGCAAAACAGGTACAAGACCGCATCCGTAAAATTGAGCGTATGGAAATCATTCAGGTGCCTCCAGAGAAGAAAAGCGTTCATTTTAACTTCCAGCAACCTCCCCGTACCGGAGATTTGGTTGTTGAGGTAAAGGATGTCCATAAAGCGTTTGGTGAAAAAGTAATTTATGACGGCCTTGATTTGTCGCTCTATCGTGGGGACAAGGTTGCTTTGGTGGGCCCTAATGGTGCGGGTAAATCAACGCTTTTGAAAATGATAGCAGGGGTTTTGGCACCCGATTCGGGAACTATTCGATACGGAACACATGTAAGTAAAACGTATTTTGCGCAGCATCAGCTTGAAGAACTTCATCCGGGAAATACGGTATTTGAGGAATTGGATGCAGCAGCACCTGGCTGGAGCATTTCTCAGGTGCGTACCTTATTGGGGTCTTTCTTGTTTCAAAACGATGATGTGGATAAAAAGGTTTCGGTTTTGTCGGGCGGTGAAAAATGCCGTTTGGCGCTTGCAAAGATGCTGGTAGCACCAAAGCCATTGCTCTGCTTGGACGAACCAACCAACCATTTAGATATTGCTAGTGCAGACATTCTTGAACAGGCCTTGCAGCATTTTGAAGGTACTATTTTGCTTATTACGCATGACCGTCATCTTATTCGCTCGGTTGCAAACCGTATTATAGAAATAAAGCCTGGCAAAGTAACTTCGTTTGCAGGAGATTACGACTATTACCTCTATAAGACAGAGCAGGAAAATGCCCAGCAAACTTCAGGTGTTCAAGGTGCTGGTGGTAGTCCTGTTCAGGTATCGAAAAAAGCTTCCCAGGATATTCGAAGGAATAAAGTTCCTGCCGAAGCGGCTTCGCAGGCATTTGCGCAGAATGGTAACCGTAGGAATACTCAGGATGGAGTGGCATCTTCTGAAGGACTATCTGCGGCAACCAAGGCAGCGGCTTCTAGGCAGTCGTCAGCTGAAGGTTTAACTGCACCAAGAGGATCGGCCCCCAAAACAAAAGAACAGAAGCGTCTTGAAGCTGAAGCGCGTAATCGGGCGTATGCAGCCTTAAAAAACCAGCGTAAACGTGTTAAGGAACTGGATACCTTAATCGAAAAGGAATCAGCTCGTATGGAAGAAATACTGGCACTTTTGGCTGATCCTGATTTCTATATGAATGAAGATGCTTCAAGTGATGTTATTGCAGAACATGCCCAACTGAAGGCATCTCTTGCAGCTCATGAGGAAGAGTGGATTATGCTTTCTGAGGAAATAGAGGAAGAAATGAAAAAGAGCAAGGAGGCTCTGTCATGAGCTTAGATCTTCATGTGGTGCTTTTTGAACCTGAAATTCCTCAGAACACCGGCAATATTGCTCGTACCTGTGCGTGCACGGGCGCTACGCTTCATTTGGTGGAGCCCATGGGTTTTCGGGCCACCCAGAGAAACCTTAGTCGTGCAGGGCTTGATTATTGGGATAAGGTTACGATCGTGCGCCATGCAAGCGTGCATCAGTTTTTAGAAGAATATGCCGGCAAAAAGATGTACTTCTTTACTGGTAAGGCTAATGCTTCTTACTGCGATCAAACCTACGAGGGAGAAGTGTATCTTATCTTTGGTCGTGAAAGTCGCGGTATTGATGATGAAGTGTTGGAAGCGCATGCGGATGAATGCGTGCGTATTCCTATGCGTGAAGGACTTCGTTCTCTAAATCTTTCCAATGCGGCGGCTCTTGGCATCTATGAAGCACTTCGCCAAAACGATTTTGAAGGCCTTGATGGGAAGGAACGTGGATAAGGATGTCTTACCGCGTTCGCATTGAAAGCTTCGAAGGTCCGTTTGATTTGCTGCTTTATCTGGTCAGCCGTCAGAAGGTGAATATTGGTTCAATTTCTTTGTCAGAAATTACCGATCAGTATCTTGCTGAAGTTCAGCGGATGAAAAATGTCGATTTAGATGTGGCGAGCGATTTTCTGCTTGTGGCTTCAACGCTTCTAGAAATAAAGGCAGCAAGTCTGATTCCTCATGAAGAATCAGAACATACAGATGAATTGTTTGAAGATGTTTCTCCTGGTGAAATGCGCGATGCGTTAGTGGATCATCTTTTGGAATACAAGAAGTTTAAAAATGCAGCAAACGCTTTGCAGGCACGCTATGAAGTTGAAGAACGCATGCATGCACGTCCCTTCGGACCCGATCGTTCTTTTTTGACGCTGGTACCCGATTACTTGGCGGGGGTAAAGATAGAAAAGTTAGGGCAACTTTGTGCCGCTTGCATTGCAAGGCGTGATGTATTTCTTCTAGAATCCGAGCATATTGCTGCGCGGGTCATTCCGGTAGAAACGCAGGTTCGCACGGTATATGACCGCCTGTGTGAAAAAAAGCAGGCACGTTTTTCTGATTTTGTTTCCGCCGAAGACGATCCGCATGTAATAGTGGTTACGTTTTTGGCGATATTGGAGCTGTTTAAACGTAATATGGTTTCTCTTACTCAGGATGAATTGTTTGGCGACATTGACATTCGTTTTGTGGAAGGCGGAAACCGTCAAATTCTGGACGATGATAATGAATTCGATTCGGTGATTGAGGATGCATAATGCTTGATTCTGATAAAGCTTGGTTGGCAGGTGCGGTAGAGGCGATGCTCTTTGTTACCGATGAGCCAGTTACTGTTTTGACCTTCGCTGATATGTTGGAAGCTGATCCTGCTCTTATACAGGAAGTATTGGAAGAACTGCAGCGCTTGCTGGAGCAGGATGAGCGTGGTATTCAACTGCGTGAAGTGGCAGGAGGCTGGCGACTGTATTCGCATCCTCGCTATCATGAATTGATAGAAAAGTATGTTCTGTCGTGGGATACTCGAAAACTTTCTCAGGCGGCCTTAGAAACGCTGGCGGTTGTGGCTTACTGTCAGCCTATCACCCGCAATGGTGTTGCTTCGGTACGTGGGGTAAGTTCCGATAGTTCTATTAATTCTTTAGTGGAGAAAGGATTGCTGCGTGAAGCGGGAACGCAGGATGCGCCTGGTAATCCTGTGCTCTATGCGACCACTACCACGTTTTTGGAAAAGTTTGGCCTTCGTTCAGTTGCTGATTTATCACCGCTGGAATCGTTTGCGCCCGATGAAGAGACACGCGCTTTCATTGCGGAACGTTTGAATATCGTTCGTCCTGAAGATGAAACGTATTCACTGCAAATCGACGCTGACACCAAAGCAGAGGATCTCGTTCGTGCTGAATCTATGCAAGAAGCAATGCAGACCATGCTAAACGATGCGCTTGCTGCTGGTGTGGGTGCGGTAGAAAAAATTAACTTTGATGAATTGATCTTCGACGAAGATGATTAGCAATGACTGAAGAATCTATGCAGGAATCCATGCGTTTGCAAAAGTTTCTTGCTCGTGGAGGCGTAGCAAGTAGAAGGGCAAGCGAAAAGCTTATCCTGACCGGGCGTGTTTTGGTAAATGGACAGGTGGTTACCGAATTAGGAATCAAAGTAAATCCCCATGAGGATGAAGTGTTTGTTGATGGCAAGAAGGTTGCTGTCAAGCGCGATGACGTGGTTCTTATGCTTTATAAGCCAGCAGGGTATCTTACTTCCATGAAAGATGATCGTGGTAGGCCTTGTGTTGCGCAGCTTGTTCCTGTTGATGCGTATCCCGGTTTATTTCCGGTGGGACGCCTTGATTTTGATACGACAGGGCTCTTGCTGTTTACTACCGATGGCGAATTGGGGAATGCGTTGCTTCATCCCTCTTTTCATGTGGATAAGCAATATCATGCGCTCGTGCAAGGACACCCTTCAAAAGAGGCGCTTGCTACGCTTCGGAAAGGGGTTCGTCTGGAGGATGGCATAACGGCTCCTGCGCGTGTTTCGGTTTTGAAACAGCAAAAGACTTCAACGCTTTTGTCCCTTACTATTCATGAAGGAAAAAAACGGCAAGTAAAGCGCATGTGCGAAGCAGTAGGGCATCCCGTTATTCGCTTACATCGTGCGCAATTTGGGCCCTTGAGTTTGGAGGGTCTTGCAGAAGGATCGTATCGTTTGCTTTCGGATGAAGAGGTAGCTAAGCTTAAATCTTCGATTCACTAAGCAATGGTACACTTGGAATACTCTTATAGGACTCATAGAGATTTGAACATTGGAAGAAAAGGAAAGGTAAAAGGAATTTAGCATTATGGATACGCGTTTTACTTCGATAATGACTATTGGTCTTGGGATGATAGGGTCATCATTTGTTATGGCGTATCGTAATGCCTATCCCACCTCTTCAATTATTGGTGTTGATATTTCTCAAAGTACCCTTGATGAAGCCAAAGAACGTGGCTGGATTAATGAAGGTTATCTTGCGAGCGATGATTTTTCCGAGGCGCTTTCTCGGGTTGATTTGGTTATGATTGCCACTCCCGTACCGGTGGTTTCGGACTACTTCAAACTTATTGCTGATAAGGATTACAAAGGGGTAGTTACCGATACGTGCTCCACAAAGGCTATCGTAAGTCAGCAGGCAAAAGAAATCCTTCCGCATCCGGAAAAATATATCCCTGGTCATCCTATGGCTGGTTCGGAAAAGAGCGGTATTGAAGCAGCGCGTGAAGATTTGTTCCGAGGAGCTCATTGGGTGCTGTGTCCTGATGAGGCAACATCTGCGCAAGACTATGCTGATTTGCACGAAATGCTTACTGGCCTTGGTGCCCGTGTGGTGTCGCTGCCGCGTGATACTCACGATGAAGTGGTAGCTATTGTAAGCCACGTTCCTCATTTTGTGGCTTCGTCATTGGTTGAATTGGCAGTTCGTCATGCGGGGGATCAGGAGGCGCTGTTTCGTCTTGCAGCAGGCGGCTTTAAGGATTCCACCCGCATTGCCGCAGGCTCTCCTGCGTTATGGACTGGGATTGCGTTTGATAATCGCAGTGCCATCGTAGAAGGTCTTGATGAAATTCAGGGTATTTTGAAGGACTATGCTGATACGTTGCGCGAGGGTGATAAGCCCCAGTTTACGTCGTTGCTTGATCGCGCCGCTCAAGCACGCAGAGCGCTTCCTGCCAAATGGGTTCCTGCTACTGAAGATTTGTTGGAGGTAAGAATTCCTCTTACAAACCGCCCTGGCATAATTGCAGAAATAACAACTATTGCATCAAAGGCGGGTTGTAACGTACAGTCTATAGATATAGATCATATTACGTCGTCAAGTGCCGTTCTTGATCTTATTCTTACTGATGAAGGCGACATCGGAAAGCTTTCAACGCAGCTCATAAAAGCTGGGTTTAGTGTTTCGTTCAACCCTTTGTTTAAGGAGTAGTTATGACTTCACCAAACACCACTCGCATTGAGCCGCTTGCTCGTCCTCTCGATGGGGTAGCGGCAGTACCCGGAGATAAATCTATTTCTCATCGCGCTATCATGTTCGCCTCCATGGCTGAAGGGACCTCTCGTTTAACCGGAGTGTTGAATTCGGCTGATGTTCGCTCCACCATTGCCGCAATGTCTGCCTTGGGAGCTACGATTGCCCTGGAGCGTCAGATTGATGGTTCTTTAGCTGGCGGCATTACGGGTTGGGGCGCGACGGGGCCCACGCAACCAAGTGAACCTATTGACTGTGGCAATTCGGGTACTACAGCCCGCTTGCTTATGGGTATTTTGGCGCCTTGGAATATAAAGGTAGAAATAACCGGCGACGATTCGCTTAAAAAGCGTCCTATGCGCCGTATTATTGCGCCGCTGATGAAGATGGGTGTTCGCTTTGAGCCTGAAGCGTGCGAAACATTGCCCGTAACCATTATGGGTACTCCCAATTTGAAGGCTATTACGTACGATTCTCCCATGGCATCTGCTCAACTTAAAACAGCGGTACTGCTTGCAGGATTGGGCGCCAAAGGTGAAACCGTCATTAACGAACCTGCTATTTCGCGTAATCATACCGAATTAATGTTGCCAGAATTTGGAGTAAAAGCCGGGATGGCCTTCCGTCGTGCTTCGGTTGAAGGACCAGTGACGCTTCAAGCAAATGAAGTGGATGTTCCAGGAGATCCTTCTTCTGCGGCTTTTCTAATTTGTGCAGCACTGTTAAAGCCAGGCAGTTCCATTCAGATTGAAAACGTAAGCTTGAATCCTGGTCGTGTTGGCTTCATTCGCACGCTTGAGCGCATGGGTGCTTCTATAGAGGTTCGTTATCTTACTGCTGAAGGTAAGGAGCCTATTGGCATTATTGAGGCCGCATACACACCTAACTTGCGTGGCTGTGAAATTCCGTCTCAACATATTGCTTCAGAAATTGACGAGATTCCGGTGTTGGCTCTTGTGGCGGCGCATGCTTCCGGTATCACCGTATTTCGAGGCGTGAGTGAACTTACCAAGAAAGAATCAAATCGTCTTGAAGCCATTATCGAAGGTCTTGATTTGATGGGGGTTAACGCTTGGGCTGAAAATGACAATCTCTATATCGAAGGCCAGTCCGATTTAGAGGTGCCCGAGGGTTTGGTATTTGATTCTCGTAAAGACCACCGCCTCGCAATGACCTGGGCATTGGCTGGATTGTGTTCGCATAATGCTGTTGACATTATTGATTTTGACTGTATTTCTGTAAGTTTCCCCCGTTTCCTAGAAGTTATGAGAGGTCTTGCCTAATGATTATCGCGATTGATGGGCCATCAGGTGCAGGAAAATCTACGGTTGCCAAGGCAGTTGCAAAAAAGTTGGGATTTTCTTGTTTGGATACGGGTGCAATGTATCGCGCCGTTGCCTGGAAAGCGCTCAATGAAGGAGTTTCGCTTACTGATTCGCAGGCACTTGCAGAAATTGCGCGTACTCATACCATAAGCTTCGGTCATGAAGAGGGAGATCCTGTTCCCAAACAGGTATTTTGTGACGGCCAGGAAATTACCAACGAAATTCGTACTGCAGAAATAGACCGCAGTGTTTCGGCGGTTTCTGCTGTTCCTGAAGTAAGGCAGGCGCTGGTGGAACAGCAGCGTCGCATTGGGTCTGAGGGCAATTATGTGGTAGAAGGTCGCGATATTGGTACCGTGGTATTTCCTGGTGCGGAAGTAAAAATATTTTTAAGCGCTTCTCCTGAAGAACGCGCCCATCGTCGGGTACGTCAAAATGTTGATCGCGGAGTGGGTTCTATCGACTACAACGAAGTGCTTGCCGATATTGTGCGACGTGATGAATTGGATTCCAATCGTGACACATCCCCCTTGCGTCCGGCAGACGATGCGCTTTGTATTGATTCCACCGGCAAGTACATTGAGGAAATAATCGCTATTATTTGCGGCCGTGCGCATGCAAAGATGTAGGGAAAGCTAGGATATCGTTCACCATGTTTAGTGTGCATGAAGAATTTTGGGATCGTCCCTGCATGGGGAATGATCAGACCAATCATGTTCCTCGTTTTTTGATTTATATCATTGCGGGTATTCTGAATTTTATTTTTCGCGTATTCTTCCGCATGAAAATTGAAAACCAAGAGGTAATCGATAAGTTTAAAGGCAAAACAACAGGTGCGGTTTTAATTGCGCCTCACTATTCCTATCTTGATGTTATCGTGGCTTTTCTTTCCGTTCGTCCACGTGCGTGGCTTCGTCTAATGGCGCGTGATTCACTTTTTGTAGCGGGTGGGAACTTTCTGGGTGAAATTATTTCTCGTGCTGGTGCGTTTCCTATCAAGCGAAACACGGCTGACCGTACCGCAATGAAGCGTGCAGCACGCATGCTGAAAAATGGTGAATGGGTTGGTATTTTCCCGGAAGGAACCCGAAGGAGCAAGGGAAGTAATAAGCCTGAACTTCATGCGGGTGCGGTTTTGATTGCGCGTATGGGAAAGGCACCTATTGTGCCCCTTGGTTTGGAGAATGTGGCTAATATTAAGCGTAAAGGAGAACGTATTCGTTTTCCTAAAGTCATTGTGAGGTTTGGCGAGCCTATTTCACTTGATTCGTTTGACTTTCTTCCTAAAGACGAACGAATGGATGCTTGTGCATGGTATACCATGCGTGAAGCCTATGCGCTGACCTTTAACTGCCCAGCTCAAGAAGTACCTATGACTGAACTGTTTCCCGATGCAAAGGATTATGCGGAAGTATTTGAAGAGCATCCTATTGTTCCGTTTGATCCTGCTACCTTGCCTGACTATACTCCTAAAGCTAAAGCGGAGGCATAAATGGGAACCCTTGAAGTAATTCGTGCTGAACATGCAGGGGCTTGTTATGGTGTTCAGCGTGCCTTAGATATGACCCTTAAAGCCAGTGCTGAAGGCGCTTCAGTTTGCACGCTTGGGCCGCTTATTCACAATCCTCGAGTTGTTTCCGAATTGGAAGAGCGGGGAATTTGTGTTGCGCGATCGGTTTCTGATATTTCAGCGGATAAGGTAGTCATTCGTTCCCATGGGGTAGTTCCTCAGGTTATAGATGATCTTAATGCGCAAGGAATATGTGTGGTAGATGCAACGTGTCCCCATGTTATGCGCGCGCAACGTGCAGCGGCAAAGTTAGCACATGACGGCAGGCAGGTTTTAGTTATTGGAGAAGCGGGCCATCCTGAAGTGGAAGGTATTTCTGCTCATGCCCGAGTTGCTGGTGGTGACTGCATCATTGTGGGCGGGGCAAAAGATATTCCTGCTTCCTTGTCGGATCGCATTGGTGTGGTGGTACAGACAACACAGTCAGAAGCAAAACTTGCTGAAGTTCTTTCTGCTCTTGAAGGTAGAGGGCTTGATGTTGAAGTAAAAAATACCATATGCTCTGCTACTACTCAGCGCCAAAAATCTGCTATTTCACTGGCACAAACAGTAGACGCCATGGTGGTAATAGGGGGGCGTAATTCTTCTAACACCACTCGTCTTTTTGAAATATGTCTTCAGTACTGTTCGCGTACCTACCATATTGAATCAGCTGAAGAAATTAAAGAATCCTGGTTTGAAGGCTGTAAAACCGTGGGCGTTACTGCAGGGGCATCGACCCCTGATAATCAAATCGAAAGCGTGGTAGCTCTTCTTCGCTCACTTTCATGTTAGTTTCTTAGTTGGCCTTGGGCGTTGTGCGTGTTCTGGTAAAACTGTCTGGTTTTGCGTGGTATCCTGAAAGCTTGAAAAGTATACGAATCCTTTAGCAAGGAGTAACTATGTCATTACCAATTGTTGCTATTGTGGGGCGGCCTAATGTGGGCAAATCCACCATGGTTAACCGCCTTGCGGAAAATAATGAGGCTATTGTTCATGAGATGCGTGGAGTGACGCGCGATCGTTCATATCATGAAGCTGATTGGAATGGGCGATCTTTCACCTTGATTGATACGGGCGGCATCGAAATGGGAAGCGATGATGCTTTCCAGAGCTCTATTACTTCTCAAGCTCTTGCAGCAACCGAAGAAGCAGATGTCATTGTTTTTTTGGTTGATGGTAAAACGGGTATAAACGCTGATGACGAAGAAGTGGCGCGTATTTTACGTCGTTCAAAGAAGCCTGTTTTGTTGGCAGTAAATAAGCTGGATAGCGTCAAGCAAGAAGGGGAGCTTTGGGAGTTCTATCAGCTTGGCCTAGGTGATCCTCGTCCTGTTTCAGCACTTCATGGCACGGGCACGGGAGATCTTCTTGATGAAATCGTTTCTCTTTTCCCAGAAGATAAAACGGAAGAGGATGTGCTGGATTCCATCAATGTTGCTATTATTGGGCGTCCTAATGCAGGAAAATCGTCTCTTACCAACAAGCTTACCAACGATAATCGCTCTATCGTTTCTGATGTGGCAGGTACCACCCGTGATGCTATTGATACGGTGGTAGAACATGAAGGAACCTATTACACCATTGTTGATACGGCAGGTCTTCGCAAGAAGAGTGTTGTTCATGAAGATGTGGAATACTACGGATTTGTACGCGCCATGCGCGCGATAGATCGTGCCCAGGTGGTGTTGCTTGTTATTGATGCAACGCTTGGCTTAACCGATCAAGATCAGCGTGTGGCAGGCATGGCGGCTGAGCGCGGGTGCGCGATGGTTGTCCTTTTAAATAAGTGGGATTTAGTGG
>OCHV01000078.1_pt1 | contig 109892 bp, 95 predicted proteins | sample 1538461 | NCBI WGS metagenome assembly OCHV01 (sample SAMN04571692, study PRJEB22368) | human gut metagenome | biome: human gut; material: stool | host: Homo sapiens | place: Luxembourg | collected 2012-08-03 | reverse complement strand
ATGGAACAGGGTGTAATACAGATAAATCAAAGCAAAGGCTACTGAGAAAGCAGGCATGAAGAAGAAGAAAACAACAACTGCTACTGCTGCCGCCACATGGATATACCATTTTGAGGGGATGCGACGCCTATCGGGGACATATTCCATATTGGTGCTGCCACAGTGGGGACAGGTAATAACAGGTTTTTTATCTTTTCTTTTATTGGGGTTTGTCGGCTCGTATTTCTTATTTTTCGCCATCCCGAATCCCTCTCTTTTAAACGGGTGAACGCAAAGTTCTCTTATTGAGTAACCTCATAAGGGTAACACGTTCATGTGGGGAGAGGTCAATTCTCCTTCATTCGATTCAACACGATATTCAATTTTCAGAATCAATGTATTTCGGGAGACGATACTTTTGACTCGAAATCAAAAAGAAGGACCAAAATCTCTTTAGGGGATTTTGGTCCTCGAAAGGTTATGTGATGTGAATTTTTATAACTCTTGAAGGGTTATATGTCATGAACCCGGATGGTCAAAAGACGTCGACTAAAAGCCCCACATCTTTACTTCGGTTTCGAGCTCTACATCAAAGTGATCTTTCACGGCTTTTTGAACATCACGAATGACTTGCAGCACATCTTGGGCTGTAGCATTTCCGGTATTTACAACAAAACCTGCATGTTTAAGGGAAACTTGGGCGCCGCCGACGGTATGCCCCTGCATGCCAGAATCCTGAATAAGCTTGCCAGCGAAATACCCGACAGGACGCTTAAAGGTGCTTCCCGCACTTGCCATCTCAAGAGGTTGTTTGGAAGCGCGGCGTTCAGCCAAATCGTCCATACGTGCTTGGATAGCATCTGTATCATCAGGGTGCAACACAAGCTCAACACTGAGAACGATAAGACCCTCATCACCCATCATTGAGTGGCGATAGCTCCAGTCTGCTTCCTTTGCTTCAAGCGTTTTTACTGATCCGTCAGGGTAGAGACAGGTTACCGAACGTGCAACGTCTTTAAATTCTCCCTCATAGGCGCCCGCATTCATAATGGCGGCACCACCGATAGATCCCGGAATGCCGCTTGCGAATTCATAGCCCGCTAAGCCAGCAGCACAGGCCGCCTTGGCAACAGCCTCGTTAGTAGCACCAGCTTGCGCAACAATCGTGTTTCCTTCAATAGTGATGCCAGAGAGGGCGTCACCAATTTTAATTACAACACCCCGAAGGCCTTCATCGGATATAAGCAGGTCACTTCCGCAACCAATAACCCACCAAGGCATGGATGCTTTCTTTGCTGCTTCAATTGCTCCATGTATTTCATCGGCGTTCTGGGGACGAACCAAGTAATCTGCTGGTCCACCAACGTTGAAGGTGGTGTGGTTTGCCATCGGTTCGTCGCAGAGAATAGCATGGGTGTCAAAGATATGTTTCAATTCCTGGAAAAGAATTTCAGTACTCATAGAAGTAGTCCTTTAATAGGTCGATAGATTGGTTGTAAGTGTAACGTACCATTAAAAAACTTGCGCGTGAGGCATAGCGCGTTAACGCGATGTTTATTTATAAAACGACATTTTTAAATAGGATGGCGAGAAAGATTAATTTTCGCATGGTGATTTGTTAGTTTTCGTCAGAAAAATGGAGTAGCATACACTGACGATTATACAAATAAGGTAATACCACCAAGAAGACGCGCGCAGGCTTTGGGGCTTGCTAACAAAACAGGGAAGGATAGAGGGGTAGTATGGAGAAGTATCTATTTTGGGGAGCGTTCTTCTTTGCATACCTTATTAATGGTATTACAGGTTTTGCGGGGAACATTTTCGCTATGCCTGTTGGCATGTCTACCATTGGACATGAAACCTCTATTGCGGTACTCAACTGTACCGGTCTTCTTGCAAGCATCATGATCGCCGCCACCAGTTTTAAACATATCGTGTGGCGCGAAGTGGTAAAAATGTGCTCGATCATGTTGGTCTTTATGTGCGTGGGCGCCTGGATTAATACGATTGCACCTCTTGATTTTCTTCAGAAAATATATGGTGTTGCGATTTTGGTAATTGCAGCGCGAGGTCTTTTTTTCAATAAAAAGAATAAGCTTCTTCCCGAATGGCTGCTGATAGTTATCGTGGCCATTGCAGGCATCATCCAAGGTATGTTTGTATCCGGCGGATCGTTCTTGGCAATCTATGCTCTCCAAAAGTTAAAGACCAAAGAAGAATTTCGTGCCACCACCACAACGGTGTGGACTATTTTGAATGGAACTTACGGTGCCTACGGAATTATCCAAGGTGATCTTTCGGGTGATGGGTGGCTTATTCTGCTGGTTTGCATCCCTCTGCTTATTTTAGCTACTTGGCTTGGGGGACGTATTCAAAAGCGCTTCAGTCAAGAGCAATTCATCAAAGCAAGCTATATTCTGCTCATCGTTGTTGCAGTGGTGCTTCTCCTGAAATAGTCAGGAGAACAAAGCCAGCTCTTCAATGAGGGCGATACGAGATAAGGTGAAACCCTAACGATTCGCCTTGAGGCGTGCAAACAGATTCGTGCTATTTTGTCGAACCCATGAAATTACCGAGCTCTGCATCATAGTCAAGTTGACATTGCCCATTTTCAAGGGACAGAGCACTACGCCCATCATTTTGGTGCGTGGTTTAGCAAGCTTTAATGCTTCACGTGCTTGAGGCGTGGAAATCATTGCGCGAATCGCGGCACGCTTCTCTTTGGAGGATAAGGTGCAGTTGCGATTAGTGATATTCTCGATGCATCCAACTAATCGTTCTGCATAGCGGCGGGCTAAGAATTCGCGCACTTCAGGGGTGTCGATGCCCCAGTACTCAAATAATTCCTTCATCCACTGATGCTCTTCTTCGCGCTTATCGTACATGTCGGCACGATATTTAGTATTTTCGCTTTCTGCACGTGCGCGAAGGAAATGATAATAGTGGCCATCTAGACAACCTACTCGCTCAACATCGCGCATTACTTCCAAATTGAAAGGCAAATCATCCCAGAAAGTAGTAGGGAAGCGCAGATTGTGCTTATTAAGGTATTCGCGACGATACAATTTATTCCACGGCGCATAGAGAAGCTGTGCATCAAAAAGCTTATAGGCTTCGTTTCGGAATTCCTCACGACTTGTAAAAATTTTATTAGGTGCATTGCGCAATTCGCGATAATAACGACCTTCATTATCGTAATACGTGTCAATGGTGAAGCCCGTTACAAGCAGATCAAGATCATGTTCAGCAGCAACGCTATACATGTCGGAGAGCATTTCGGGATCGCACCAGTCATCTCCGTCCATAAAATATAGGTAGGTTCCACGAGCGATTGCAATTGCTGCGTTGCGAGCACTTGCAGCCCCAGCATTTTCTTGATGAATGACGCGGATGCGCATATCGTAGTCGGCAAGCAAGTCGCACAGTTCAGCACTTCCGTCAGTGCTTCCATCGTCCACAAGTAGAATCTCGTAACTTCTAAACGTTTGGTTCTGCAGCGAATTAACTGCACGGCGAAGCCAAGGTTTCACGTTGTAAACCGGAATAATGATGCTTATAGAAGGACTATGAGACAATTGCAATCTTCTTCCAATAACGACCGATACAAGCGCGCTTTTAGGCGTGCGAAACAGTGCGCAAAGCCAGATGCCCTTTTGTTCGTAACGAATAGTAACAATTTCGCTACGAATCAAAGGTTCATCAAGTCATTCTATACAAAGGCATGCGTAAGAGTTGTGGAGAGCGTATGTGTTCAAACTACCTCCATGTATTCGAGGACCCTTAGCCTTTTTAGTTACTCTTTTTGAAGCTTTACTTTGTTGGCGGCTTTTCTTTTGTAGAGGGGAGCTCTTCAAAGAGAAGACTGCGCCTTTAAAAGGACCCCTCCCTGATGAACTGAACCCACTCCTGATGAACTTTTTACGAGGAAGTTCTTAGTGGGGTGCGGGGTTGTGTGAAGTATTGCCAATGAATACCCTTTGGTGACCAAATACGGTATATAATCATGATTTGGCGTTTGCGAGTCCGTTTCGCCAAGCAGGTAAAGAACGAACTAGAACCAGGAGGGGCTCATGAATTGGCTTGAGTATGCCGTGCTCTTCCTTGTTGCGGGCTCAGTCACTATTGCTCTTGTTCCTGCGGTGAAACGCTTGGCTGTTCGTCTTGACGCCATTGATTACCCTAGTGCTCGACGAGTAAACATGCTTCCTATTCCTCGTTTAGGTGGGGTGGCAATTTTAGGCGGCATCATTGCTGCTCTCATAGTGCTTGGTCTAGGTATGACTTTTTTAGGGTGGGATAATCCCTTCGCTCCAAACGACGACATTACTCCTAATTATGTGGGAGTGTTTATAGGTATCTTGTTTATGTTTGGCGTTGGCGCGGTGGATGATGTCGTAGATCTCAGTCCTAAAGTCAAAATGCTCGGCCAAGTTATCGCTGCCTGTATCGTAGCGGGATCAGGGTTGTTGCTCGCAAACATCCACAATCCTATTGGCGAAGGCTATATTGAATTTGGATGGGTTGCGTATCCTTTAACTGTATTTTATTTGGTTGCTTTTGCGAACATTATCAACTTAATTGATGGTCTTGATGGCTTAGCGGCAGGCATCACTGCAATCTCGGCAGCTACGATTTTGTTGTTTGCAGTTTGGACCGATCGTCCTGATGCTGCGGTTTTTAGTGTTTTGCTGCTGGGTGCCTGCATTGGGTTTCTGAAAGATAATTTTTATCCTGCTTCTATTTTTATGGGCGATTCGGGTGCTCTTTTGCTGGGCTTTTCGCTTGGCATCATTTCACTTTTTGCGGTGGCTCGTTCTACTCTTTTTGTTTCGCTGCTGGTTCCTATCCTGGCGGCGGGTGTTCCGATTCTCGATACTTTTTTCGCGATTGTGCGACGCAAGCGCGAGCATCGTCCCATCGATGTGGCAGACAAAGGACATATCCATCATCGCTTAATGCGTGCGGGATTTAGCCAGCGTGCTACGGTCTTAATTATGTGGGGCTGGACGATAATGCTGTCTGCTTGTGCGATTGTTATTACGGTGGCAGACAATCTGGTTCGCATTCCTATTTTCTTGGTTGCAGCAGGTGTTACGGTGTATGCCATCGTTAAATTACGCCTTTTGGGCGATGCGCTACGCCATCATTTCAATCCGCGCACCAAGCCAAATCGTTCCGAAAAGAATGCTGATGGTATAAACGATAACGTTCAGGATGAGGCTTGATCTTTTTTCGAGCGCCACATTTCGAGCGTTACGCTTCGGACACCATATTTCGAGCGCCACATTTCGAACATCACGCTTCGAGCACCAGCGTCTTCAATTCCCTTTTATTCGACACTCTTTAACGCTTCAATCATGTCAATCTTAGCCAGGGCGCGATTCGAAAGCAGAGCTACAAGCCAGGCGAAGAACAAGGTTAAGGCACACGCATAAACATAACTTAAGGGTTCAATCGTGACAGCAAAATAGATAGAAGGCATCTTCAGTACGTAGGTAAGTGACTGGCTGAATGCATAACCTAAAGGAATGCCGCATATCATGCCAAGTGCGGTAAGCAAAATGGTCTCTTTGTTTACATAGTGATTTACTTCGCGTTTGCGAAAGCCCAAAACTTTGATAGTTGCTAGCTCGCGAATACGCTCAGAGATATTGGTTGTAGAGAGTGTGAACAACACCACAAAGGCAAGAGCGGCCGCTAATACGATAATGACGTACACCACGGTATTAATGAGCGAGAAGGATTGCGAGAATTCTTCGCTCATTTTTTGAGTGCTTGTTACGGTCATAAAGGTTTCGTTGTCGGTAAGCTCATTGGCAAATGCTTCTTGTTCTGCAGCGTCATCGCTTACGAGGTTGATGAAAAAGCCATTCAGGTCTGCTGAAGTACCGAAATATTTTTCATAAGTGCTTTCGGTAAGGTAGGCAGCATTACCTAAGTAGTTATCAATAACGTACTGAACGGGGACATCCGCCTGTTTTAGGGTGCTTGTTTCTACATGAGCACTTCCGCCTTCTGGAATGCCAAGGAGCTCTGCTGCGTTTCTTGTGAGTAGCATCCCTTCATCGGAAAGCTCGCAAGGGCTATCTGCGGAGGTGCGGGTATTGATGAAATCCGATAGAGAAGTCCCGTCAGGCACAATAAAAAGCTGAAGACTTTCTTTTGCTTCGCTCGTAGTGCTTCCCGCAGAAGATGTGTCTGTTTCGCTGTTGGGTGAAGCGGGTGAGCTTACGGTAACACTGTCAACGCTGAGGGGCTGAACTGAAGAGATGCGCGTATCTTCTTCGAGGGTTTGAAACGATACGTCGAAATCATCCTGATTCACCACGGCAAGCACATCGTAGCGATTGATATCGTTATATTGCATTACCGAAAGAGCGTGAACGGAGTCGCGAATAGCAAAACCGCAGATCAAAAGAGCCATGCATCCCATAATGCCAAAGATGGTCATGAGGAAACGCTTTTTATAGCGGAAGATGTTGCGCGCGGTAACTTTATTTAAGAAAGACATGCGATTCCAGAGCGGAGTTATGCGTTCCAAGAAAATACGGGAACCAGCTTTGGGTGCTTTTGGACGCATGAGAGCGGCGGGGGTTTGTTTTAGTTCAGAACGGCAGGCAAGTATAGCAGCTCCTGCAATTCCGATAATGAAGAATAGTACGCTCCCTATTCCATACAGGGCATCAAAGGAATAGAGATATTCAGGGATTTGATACATGGCTTCAAAAACAACCGAGAACAAGAAGGTGGGGAATACGATAAAACCGCATACACCTCCAAGGATGCCACCAATAAGGGAAGCGCCTAGGGCATACATCAAGTATTTCATCAATATGGTATGGCGGTTCCAATAAGGCTTCGTTCTTCTTCAACCATGCGTGTAATGGTGGTAAGGGCAATAAGAACTGCAACGATAATAAAGACAACAGGAAATACTAAGCCGATAGCTTCAATAGAGGAAGCGTCACTTTCGACGCTGGTGTATCCTGCATTGGAATCGCGCGTTTGAATGTACCATTGTGCTGCTTCAATATCGTCAACTTCAGCGCGAGCATCAGCGATTTGTTGAAGGGCATTTGCTTTAGTTTTTTCATACTCTTGGCGTTGGGTATCAAGCTCGGTTTGCCCTGCTTGCAATTCTTTTTCGCCTGCTGCGATCTGCTGTTCACCTGAGGTAATTTCTTGCTTGCTTGCTTCGAATTGCTGGCGTGCAGAGGCAAGTGCGGTTTCGCCTTCGGTGATTTGAGAAAGCTGAGTGCTGAGTTGTTGTTCGGTGGCCTCAAGTGTCTTTAGTTGTTCGTCAAGAGGGGCAAGCTGGTTGGCACGTTCTTGTTCGATCGCTTGCAGCATTGCCTGATAGGCACTCTCGTCTATTAATCCCTGATCAAGGGCAGCTTGTGCATCTTCAATTTGTGCATCACATGCAGCATTTATCTGTTGTATGCCACTTTCAATTTGGGTGCGTCCTTCAGTAACCTGGTTAAGACCCTCTTCAATTTGCGCACGTCCTTCTTTGAGCTGTTGGGCCTGTGCTTCCAGCTCGGCTTCGCCATTGGCGAGCTGTTGCCTACCTTCGGCAAGTTGCGATTTGCTTGCATTGAGTTCTTCCCAGCCGTCGTCAATTTGAGCTTGGGCATCGGCGAGCTGGGATTCAGCTTCCGCAAACCCATCTTGTGCTTCAGCTTCCTGCTCATCGATAGTAGCCTGAGCATCCTGCTTTATTTCATCGGTGCGAGCCTGCTCGCGTTCGGTACGCAAGGTTTCAAGATTATCCACGACCGTGTTAATGAGGGAGGTGTACTGATCTGAATAACTTGATATTCCATCAGCGTTTGCTGCTTTTATGTATATCGTGGTGAAGGTATCGGCCACTTCGGGATCAACCGCATCCGCTGTTACGAAAAAACAGCAATCAGGAGAAGCACTCGCGCGAATTGCGATAGGACCAGTAGGGTTGGTCAGTTCTGTTGGATCGATTACCGTGCCAGTAATGGTGTATTCGGTGCGCTTAAAAAGAGCATCAGAGCCGTTGTCTTCAAGGGTTACGGTATCCCCTATGGATGCCCCAGAAACATCCAAATAATTTTGAGTGACCGCAATTTCGTTTGAGGTGGTTGGTAATTCTCCTGAAACCAGATAGGGCTCATTGATGCCACTTTTAGAGAGCACTTTTACTTCAACGCTTAAGCGTGACGATCCTGCATCGGTATACGTGTCTTCTGTCCAGGTGCCTTCCGCCTGTTGGACGCCATCAATTTTCGAAACGGCTTCTACATCATCGGCGCTCAGACCAAGAGTGGATTGAATGGAAACATCATAGAGCTGTTGCGAATCGAAGAATACATCGGCAGAATTGCGCAGGTCAAAGCAGGAAGCGCGCAGACCAGTAACCATCGTTACGCCAAGTACGCATATAACCAGGATGGAGATAAAGCGCTTGCGGCTTTGAACGATGGTTCGCCATATGTCTTTCCTAAACGCGTGTGCCATAACTACCTACTGGATCGCTTGTTTCGCTACCATTCGATTTCTGCGATAGGCGCAGGATACTTGTTTATTTCAGTGGAGGTGACGCGACCACTGTTTACCCGAATAACGCGATCTGCCATGGGGGCAAGCGCGGCGTTGTGCGTAATGATGAGAGTGGTCATGCCGCTTGTGCGACACATGTCTTGCAAGAGCTGCAAGATTTGTTTGCCTGTTTTGTAGTCCAGCGCGCCTGTGGGTTCGTCGCATAAAAGAAGTTTAGGATTTTTTGCTAACGCACGGGCGATAGCAACACGCTGTTGTTCACCACCAGAAAGCTGTGTGGGAAAGTTATTGAGGCGTTTTTCGAGCCCAACTTGTGTAAGTGTTTCAGTGGCATCAAGCGAATCGGGACAAATTTGTGCCGCTAACTCCACATTTTCTTTTGCTGTAAGGGTGGGGACTAAATTGTAAAACTGAAAAACGAATCCAACAGCAGAACGACGGTATTCAACCAGTTGAGATTCACTACACTGGGCAATGTCGGTGCCGTCTACCAGAACCTCACCTGAAGTGACGCCGTCCATGCCTCCCAGGATATTGAGAGCAGTAGTTTTTCCTGCGCCCGATGCACCAAGGATAATTGCGAGCTCTCCTTGTTCGACGCAAAACGTTGCTCCATCAAGCGCACGAATTTCTGTTGCGCCTGATCCGTAGCATTTCACAACGTTGTTAAATTCAATGTAGGCCATGGGATGGCTCACTTTCTGGTGATTTCCGTTTGGCTCTTTATTGTCTGTTGGGGCTTTAAGCCTTTGACTTGCTTTAGTTCTCGAATCGTCTTTCACGAGATAAGCTGTCATTTGATAAGCCGTCATCTACCTTGTTATATGAGTATAGAAGAAATATCGCGCGGCAAAACCAACAGCTTGCCTGCTTCTGTTTTAAACACACAACAAGCCCGTACGAGACGGGCTTGTCGTTAGAGGATGCACAACGTGAGAGGGTACAGAGAAATCAGAGTTGCCATCTTATATAAATGTCGGAATCAAACAGTAGTAATAACCGTTTTCGTAAACTGAAGCTAACCGAAGTGCTTAAGCTAACGAACTATTCGAAAGCTTGCTTTTAGTTAACAGTCGGGGGAGGGTTAGTCGATAGAAATCAAACGTTTGCGATCCTCAGGCTTTGGCAATTCTTTCTTGGGAACATTAATTTTCAAGATGCCGTTTTCGAACTTAGCCGAAATATCTTCTTCCGAGATGTCGTCACCTACATAGAAGCTACGACGGCAAGAGCCAACGAAACGCTCCTTACGCAAGTAGGATCCCTTTTCGTCCTTATCTTCAGTCTTCTGCTCGGTGTGAGCATTGATGGTCAGATAACCTTCATCCAAAGCAATTTCCACGTTTTCTTTCTTGAAGCCAGGAAGGTCAATATCGAGCTCATAAGCTTCAGGAGTTTCCTTAATATCAGTCTTCATTAAAGAAGCGCTCGTGGTCTTTGGAGTGGTGTCATTGAAGAATCCGAAATCGAAAGGATCGCTCAAAAAGTCATTAAAGAAGTTTCTACGTGCCAGCATGTTTATCATCCTCTTTCGTATGTGTGCGATGACTGGTTGCTCATCGCGTCTCTTTGTTCACTTGGTATAATAGCGCGGTTTTAGCACTCTAAGCCCGAGAGTGCTAATTTGGTACCGTTTCGTAAGAGTTCAACAACTTAGTAAATAATGTAGAGAAACTAGAGAGAAAAATGCGTGAATGAGTAGATAAACAAATCAAATTATTTCGAGAAATAAATCAAAACTGATACCATTACGATATGGTTGATCGAGGTTCATCATATAATCGTAGATCGAAACGTTCATCCTCTTCGGAAGAGGATGAATTTTCTGTCGCTCAAGACAGGCAAAATTCCTCCTTATCACACAATCTGCTCGAAAACGTACAGGCTAAGTTTTCGTCATTTGCATCTTCCGTTTCTTCTCGAATTAAGGGTGAAGAAAACAGTGGCTCCTCTCGGGGTGGCAGAAGGGATGCGAGCGATCGTGTAGTACGAGACGAACGCAGCATGCGTAGCGGTCGTAGAAGGAGCGAGCGTACTGTACGCGATAGTCGCGAACGCGAGCCTTTTCAAAGCCGTGAGTGGGACCAAGAATCCCGCAGCGGACAACAAATCCGTGATGTGCGACGAACGCGTGGCGTACAGCAAACGCAGGGGGAGCAACAAACGCATAGGGTTCGGCAAACGCGCCGTTTTGAGGGTCGCGACAACACCCGCCAATCTTCACGCCAAGAGCGCGGTTTTGATCGTGATCTTTCTTTGTCTCGAGCAAGAGAACCTCGTCATGCCGCTTTGGTGGATGGGTCGCAGCGTCAGGGACGTTCAGCAGATCTCTCACAGCGTCATGGACGCTCCACTTCTTTTCGTGAAAGCTACGGACGCGCATCGGATTATGCGCGCCATGCGGATAACGACTTTTATCAGGATTATGAATTAGGCGAAGGATATTATTCACGCAGTCGTAGGGATTCGCGCTTTGATTATGATGATGGGTACTATGACGAACGTGAATTTGGCTATTCGGCAAACGATAAGTACGGTTTTCGCTCGGAGTCTCATTCGTCTCGAAGAGGCCGCCATTCCGAGCCTGAAGTGTATGTGAAATCAGGGCAAAGACGCGGAATTTTTAATGGGGGGCTACCTCTTCCTTTTGGTATGGGTGGTCGTGGGCATAGCTTTCATGGAGGGCATGCTGCAGGTGGTTCTTTTGCAGGCGGGTCATTTCTTTCGTCACTGTCTCTTCCTGTGTTGTATGCGCTGCCTGTAGTTGTTCTTATTCTTATCATTGTCCTTCTGGTTTTTGTGGTTTCTTCGGTTCAATCCTGCACCGCGGGCACTCAAAACGATCAGGTAGAGGTACAAGAAGTTCAACCCATGAATTTGAGCTATCAAGCTTCGGTAACGGGACTTGATTCTGTGGCGGATTCAGGCACTACTATTGCAGGATTTACCTTGGCAAACGAAGGTCAAAACTATGTACCAGCGTTGTCCGAAGAAGGTGCGAATTCTATTCAAAGTGCCCTTTCGCCTTTCACGGAAAACGAATATGACATCGGTTTTCTTATGATGGATCTTCAGACGGGTAGTGGGTATGCCTATAACATCGACCAGGAGGTATACGGTGCTTCGTCGTTTAAAGGTCCTGTTTTAATTTATGGCTGTCAGGAGGCACTTGAGCCGGGCATTTTATCTATTGATACCGTAAACGATTCAGCCTCTAACGCTATTACGTATTCGGATAATCGCTCGTACTACAACATGCGTGCGCTCTTTGAAGAATACAGTGAAATTTCTCTTACCAGTTGGCTTGCCAATATGAATATCGATTCTGATGTGGAATCGGATACTTCCTTCCCGCATTATTCTGCGCGTGAATCGGCCAAGTTGTGGATGAATGCCTACTTGTATTTCACTTCTTCAGAATCCGATTCGGACATAGTTTCATGGGCTCAAGATTTATTCTCACAGACTGAAGTTTCCATGTTGCGAGCCGGGGTGGATCCAACGTTTCCGCTTGTAACCGATAGCGGAGAAGTGTATATCTCGCAAACTGACCAGAGCAACCAATCAAATGGCCAGGACAATCAGGCTAACCAGTCCAGCGATCAGGGTGGCACTGGTGAAGATTCCGGAGAAAATCAAACAGTCGATTCTGGTAACGGTAACCAGTCTGGCGATCAGGGTAGTGAAACGGGCGATTCGAGCGGTGATCAGGCTGGCCAGGATGAATCTGGGGACACTTCTTCAGGTCTTTCTGCGGCAGATATGGCAACTTCGGGCTCGGGCGTTGTGGTATACGACAAGGCAGGTTGGCTCAACGGCGAAACGGATGATGGTTTGTGTGATGCAGGCATTATCTACGACGGTGATAAAGCCTATCTTCTTTCGATAATGTCGGGGGCTCCCGATGGGGATGGCACTCGAGAAGATATGGCGCGCTTGGTTGCGGCTCTTTGGGGCCAACGCAGTACCTTAGCTCCAAGCCAAGGGTATGTATTAGTAGATCCTGCGCAAGCAACGAATCAGGAAGGCTCTACTGAAGGCCAGTAAAACAAGCAGCGAACCAGGAAGGCTCTACTGAAGGGCAGTAAGCTTGCTGAAGGCACTAGACTCAGTAGAATTCGTGAATTTTCTGTCCACTTTTCAAAAGCTCCCAAGCAGCCGATTGACTAACCTCGCGCGCGCGTTATACACTGCAAAAGTTCGCTTTCAAAAGCCCCGTGCGAGCTTGAGATTCGAACTCCAAAACCAGAACCTGTTTTGCAGCGCCTTTTCGTTAGTCCAGAAGCGGAAAGGACCGTGGCAAAATGGCGGATGGTTGGAGATGGTGGAGTAGGATCCCGCCGCTTCGAATCGGCAGCAACTTTTGAAAAACGACACTTGTTACTTTATTGGAGGAACACTGTGAAGACCTATTACGCAAAGCCCAACGAAGTTGAGCGCGAATGGCTTCTGATCGACGCAGAAGATCAGGTTCTTGGTCGCGTTGCATCGAAGGCAGCTCAGATTTTAAAGGGCAAGCACAAGCCACAATACACCCCTCATGTAGACACGGGCGATTTTGTTGTTGTAATCAACGCTGACAAAATTCGTGTTTCTGGTGTAAAGGCTACGGACAAGGAATACTATCGTCACAGCGGTTATCCCGGAGGACTGAAGTGCGAAACGTTCCAGGAAGCAATGGAAAAGCATCCTGAGCGCGTTATCGAACACGCAGTTAAGGGTATGCTGCCAAAGAACACGCTTGGCCGCGCAATGGCTAAGAAGTTGAAGGTGTACGCTGGTAGCGAGCATCCACACATGGCTCAGCAGCCTCGTGAGATCAAGATGGAGGATAACTAATGGCAGGCGAAGCAATCTATTACGGCACTGGTCGTAGGAAGAACGCAGTAGCTCGCGTTCGTATCGTTCCTGGTACCGGTAAGGTTACGGTTAACGGTCGCGATGGCGTAGAATTCTTCGGTCGCCAGGCACTCGTTGACTATGCAACCACCCCATTCGTAGTTACTGACACCAAGGGTCACTTCGACGTTATTGCTCGTTGCAATGGTGGCGGTGTATCCGGTCAGGCTGGCGCTCTTCGTCACGGTATTGCTCGTGCTCTTCTTGAAGCTGGCGATTATCGTGCAGAGCTCAAGCGTGCTGGTTATTTGACGCGTGACTCTCGTATGGTTGAACGTAAGAAGTACGGCCTGAAGAAGGCTCGTAAGCGCCCTCAGTTCAGCAAGCGCTAAACTGCTCAGGCGGCAGCTTTTGGCTGCCAACTTGAACTTCAACCTTCAGCACCCGCTTCCTCACGTACCTTCGTGTACGTTGCGGAGCGGGTGCTTTGTTTTTAGTCCAATTTGGCTACTCAAAAACTGCCTCATTCTTACTGGCTGTTTTGCTCATGTACCTAAGTACGCTACGCAAAGTTTTCGCGGCAATCTGCCTATCCAGAAGCAACCCTTTGTAGCTCTTCGAACGCAAGCGCTGCATGATTTCAACCTTCAATGCCCGTTTCTGTTTCAACAGAGGCGGGCATTTTGTTTTGTTTACCTTCAACCTTTAGCACCTACTTCTCCACGTGTCTTTAGGGTTATAGAAAAAAGGGACTTCGAACTATCTTCTTATAACTCTGGTTTTAGGCACATTGCAAAGCGAGTGCTTTGTTTTTTCTCGTTCGTAAATGGCCCGATTGTTTCATGTGAGAAATATCGTTGCTTTATATGAGATGCATGATAGATACATTTGAGATGATGAAAGTGGCGTTTCGTCATCTCGGGCAGCTTCTTAAGAAAGGAGGCTGCTTATGGACCCACAAACCGTGGTAGCCGTATGCTCATTGTTTACGGTATTCATCACACTTGTTAATTTGCTTGATCGTAAAAGCTATTTACGATCAATGTGACGAGTTAATAAGGTAAGGAGGTGAGCGAACAGTATCTGTTGGAAATCGAGGGACCGAGCAGAAATTGCAAGAAACCTCGGCCCTCGACGAAAACGGAGCTGCCCGACCTAGGCGGGACGCCGTTGATGGATCAATTATAGCAGGTTAACCATAAGCATTAATGAAGTTTATATGACGAAAATAGGCTTGTTTTTAACCGTCATTCCGTAACGCAGCTTCCTTAAGCAAGGTGAGCACGATTTTACATTGAACCAGTTCAAAACGGGTTCAAAACCCGTTCATCCTGAAATCCAACCACTGCAACGCGTTCACGCATTGCAAAAAGAACTGTCCTTACTAGAATGGGCACCAATTCAAGGCGATCTTCTTGCACAGGGGTTTAGGTAAGAAAGATTGACTTAAAACGCGTTAGGCTTATGCAAAGCAGTGAAGGCAAAACAGGAAGATACACGCCAGAAGCTTGCGAGTAAACGCTCAAGGGAAATTGGGATAGGGACCTGTAACACATAGGTGTTCGGGTCCCTATTTGTTTTACGAAAGGTTGTGGTTTTGGAACAGGACGAATTTATTTCATAGCACAGCATTTCGAAAAAAGTGCTGTGCTCCTTATGCGCAGTATTCCGTACGTATTGGTAATGGGTGGTTCGTGGTTTAAGTAAAAGCCGCAGAGCCACTTTGAGAGAGAAAAGTTTGAAGGGTTCGGCAAAAGAAGCCGAGCAAGAATCTTGGAGGTTAGATTCAAATGATGTACGTAGCAGCAATTTGTGTAGTGTTCCTTGCATTGGGTATCGCTATGGTTTCTAAGCTTGGTCAGGGCAATAGCGCTGCTTTGGAGGTTGCTACCGCTCGTGCACACGCTGGTCGTAAGGTTCAGCTTGGTGTTAAGGCTCCTCGCGATTTCTATATGCAGCAGTTTGAAGAAGCAGTATCAAGCCGCCACTAAGTTGCGATAATATGTTAACGCATCACGTATAGCAGTAATGCGTCTGTGTGCGGTAGATGTATCGAGCGTCATGATACACAATATGCTTCAGAACTAGCTTTCTTTTGCTCCTATAGATACAAGCAGTTCTTAAAGCCAATACAAAATGCTTTCATGAAGGACTCTGGCAACAGCTGGGGTCCTTTCTTTTGATACAAAATAACCCCGTGACTTGTGGATAGTCACGGGGTCGGAGGTAAATCATACAGGTTCAGCGTTGGGGTTTGCCTTGCCAAAACACTGCAGATTCTATTTTGTAGGTAGTGTCGTGTTAGTACGCGGCACTAAGGGCACGTTCGCATTTATTGGGCGTCGTGCTCAGCTTTAGCCTTGGCCATACGTTCTTCCAAAGCTTTAAGCTGCTTAGCGGTTTCTTCTTCTTCAAGACGAAGTTCTTCTTTGCTTGTTGCATAGTCGATGCGGATCTTCTTGTTGTTGCAGAGCAACAGGTAAAGAATGATCGAAGCAGGAAGACCAATGGAAGCGCCACGAGCAACGATGAAGCCTGCAGACATACCAGCAATACCACGGTCCATGTCGTCGCGAAGCAGGTTGATAGCAATCTGAGCGCAAACGAAGCCCTGAACAACCATGATAACTACCAGCAGAGCGCCAGAAGCAGCCAAGGATACTTCGTAGAGTGGATAGAAGAACAAACCAACTACGGTAAAGATAAGGTTCGTACCAGTACCGTCATAGATAGAGTTCATGCCTTCACGGCCAGATTCCTTATAACGAGCGAAGGTAGCAATTGCGTAAGGAGGGCTGAAAGGACCAGCCAGTGCAGGATAAGGAGCGAACAGGGAAAGAACTACGTTACGGATACCGCAAACAATGTTGGTACGGTTAACGTTGAACTCAATGTATTCGTCGTCACGAGCAGAATTGATGCAAAGCTGCTGAACGGTAATGAAGTCGCCATAGGCAATAATCCATGCCGTCAGTGCGTAAGGAATACCTGCAATCCAAATGGTAGGATCGGTGCAGAATCCAATAAAGAAGGGCGATACCGCTGCAAAGAGCGCGCCGAAGTCAGGCATTACGATGAATTGGCCTGAGAATTCATATTGGAAGTCACCAGAAATGCCGCCAACAATAAACAGGAACAAAACGCCCCATAAGAAGCTGTAGTTGCCAAGAAGTGCCAAAATTTTATGTTCAGACATCTTTTCGCGAATGCGCTGGCTGAACATAAACAAGCAGACAACAACCAGACCACCAAGGCAAGCGATAGTTGCGGTATCAAGTGCGCCGCCTTCGGACATACGAGCAACAACGGAATTAATACCTGCACCTAAAACGATGCCGCCTTTCAAGGCTGGAGGCAAAATCATGTTGAGTTTCTTGGATAACCCTGTAGCGCCTAATACTATGAATAGAATTCCGAGCTCTAACTGTATAACAGTAAGTGCTTGGAATCTTATTACGCCTTCTGGAAGGGTTTCCAGGTAGAGCACAATTACTGCCATCGCCGCCGTAATCCAACCGCAAACTGCCGGTTCGCCTAAGAACCAACTTAAGGTATAACAAGCGGTCTCAAAAATAACGAGAGCGTAAGCAGTATTGGGATCCAAGCCCAAGGTAGAAATAAGAACAGCAAGTGCACCGTATGAAGTACAAGCGTTCATAAGACCTGTAATAACTTCAGGACCAGAAATGTTGAAGTGAATAAAGGGAATACGAATGCGGAATATTCCCAGTCGAATACATGGCTGAATGCCACCGTATTCACGCTTTAAAGCCATTAGACCCTCCTTTTGAAATTAGGTTCCGCAATGGGACTGACAGATACTGCTGAAATCCTTTCTTTAATCGAAATACCTCCAAATTTGAGCGCACAAAACTAAGCCCCTTCCACAGAGAGTTTTTTGCTTATGTTTTGTGATTGAAATGACTAAACAATTAATAACTGTCAGAAAAATGAACATGGTACTGACAAATTGAATAGTCCGCTTTCGTAACTATAGTCTTTACTAATACAAGAATTACTAATGTCTATGTTATGAACCCATTCATCAGAATCTATAGATGCGTTTAAAAAAATTGAACCATTGGACAGAAATAAAAGATATGTAGAGTAAAAAATAGTGAACGTGTTATAAAGTTATTAAATTACTTTATTTAATTATTTAATCCGAATGAATAATAACTTTCCATAAATTGGAGACTATTATTTTTTGTGGTTAGTTGTTACGTTGTGTTCATGCAAACTTCAAAGAACATACGCGGTATTATTTTTGCGCTCCTAAGTGGGATTAGTTGGGGTTTTTCAGGGGCATGCGCTCAGTATCTTTTTGGAACTTATGGCGTAGACCCTTTATGGGTATCTTCGGTACGCATGCTTTCCGCGGGCATTATTCTTTCGCTCTTTGCGCTCGTTTGTTTCCGCGGTCCATTTTTGAACCTATGGAAGAATCCTCGTGTTTTGGGGCGTATGGTAGTATTCGCCATTTTCGGCTTAGCGTTTTGCCAAATTACTTACTTATTAGCTATTCAATATTCAAATGCAGGTACCGCTACTATTATTCAGTATGTCGGCCCGGTACTTACGGTATTCTTCCTTTGTTTTTTGGCGCGTAGACTTCCCACCAAGCGAGAAAATCTTGCCCTTGTATGTGTTGTGGTGGGCGTCTTTCTTTTGGCAACCCATGGTAACCCTGCGGTGATGGTGCTATCTCCCGAAGCGCTGTTTTGGGGGTTGGTGTCTGCCTTTGCCTATATGTTGTATTCTCTTTTGCCGCGAAGGCTTATGTTTCGCTACGGAAGCGTTCCGGTGGTGGCCTCTGCTTTATTAATAGGCGGCTTGGTATTTAGCGTACTTTTGCAATCGTGGGCTCACATACCTGCAATGCAGCCGTCGGGCTTCGTGGTACTGTTTGTGGGCTTGGTGTTTTTTGGTACAGTGGTGGGCTTTTCCCTCTTTTTCCAATCGATTAATGACATTGGTGCAGCTCGAGCGGGACTTATGGCCAGCATTGAAACGGTATCGGCCACTGCATTTGCAGTGTTGTGGCTGGGAACTTCCTTTGTATGGATAGATATTGTGGGCTTTATTTTTATTGTGGCTACGGTGTTTATCCTGGCTAAACACCCGGGTGACCCCGACATGGTGAACAAGCAAGGATAATCATGAATGCGTGCTTATAAGCTTTGCTAATGAAAAAGCACTCGTTTTCCTATAGGTAAACATTTAAATACCCAATAATCAACAGGTGTTATAAATAAATCAAATAAGAAGTAGCGAATTCGATAATACCTTATTGGATTTTTCTTATCAAAAGTATCAATATCTAGGCCATGAAGCCATGTTGCATCTTTGACATGCGGATTTAAAGATGCAGCCCTTGCTGTACTTGCAGTAATGATTGGGGATGTTGCTGTAGGTTCCAGGATTACCAAAAGCTTTTCTCGTTCAAGGGAGAATGCGAAAAGCGCCTTTGGTAGTGGTGGCCAGCAAGATGAAGCCACGGTGCAAATTAAAGAGGGGTTTTGCACGGGTTGGCTGTGGCGAGGACTCACAAGGAGAAAAAGGGGACACATGGAACCGGTAAAGCTAGCGGTCCTGGGTTTAAACCAGGGCGCAAAAATTGTACGTGACGCTCTTAACCATGATGAAGTTGAGTTAGTTGCGGTAGCCGGATTTGGGCAGCAGGCGGAATCTGTTGCAAGCGAATTGGGGTTAAAACGCTATGAAGATTACCGCCTGCTGTTGCGTCAAGAGCAACTTGATGCCGTAGCTATTGCGCTACCAAATGGTCTGCACGTAGAAGCGACGGAAGAAGCACTGGCGGCTGGCATCAAAAATATTTTGCTCGAAAAGCCTATCGCGAATACCGTAGAAGATGCACAGCATATTATTGATATTTGCAAAAAGGCAGGTGCAACGCTTCTCGTTGGTCATCATCGTCGCAATTCGCCACGTTATCTTTTCTTGCGGGAACTTATTGCTTCGGGGCGTTTGGGGAAAATTGTTGGCCTGCAAAGCAGTTTCGCGATTGCGAAGCCTTATGCCTATTTTGATGTGGAATGGCGCATTAAAAAGGGTGGCGGACCTCTTCTTATCAATGCGATTCACGACTTTGACGACTTGAATTATCTTACCGGCATGAAGCCGATTCGTGTGTATGCGGCAGCTCGCAATACCATTCGTGGCAACGAAGTAGAAGATTCTGTCTCGGTAATTGTTGAATACGAAGGTGGCGCAACAGCTACGTACTTTTTAAGCGATGGAACGCCGGGGCCATGGAGCTATGATTTAGCGGCGGAAGAAAACTTGAATTATGGCCTTTGCAACGAAGAAAATTCCTTACGCATTTTTGGAACGGAAGCTTCGTTCGGTTTCCCACACATGGATTTATACTACTACGACAAAGATCATTATGGCTGGAACGAACCTTTACTTAAAGAACATTTTGACTGTGAAATAAACGATCCTATGGCCGCAGAGCTTGATCACTTTATTGATCTTTGTAAAGGGCGCGAAACAGTGCCTCGCTGCTCGGGTGAGGATGCCCTTGATACGTTGCGCGTTATTAAAGGCATTCAAAAATCGGCAGAAACCAAACAGGCAGTAGAGTTGTAGGGTATAGTTAGGGCAAGCCGTACGATATCGCTGAACAGGGCATCTGCGTTCGCCAGGGCGTGGATGCCTTTTATGTTATAGATGAAAAGGGATAGCTATGAGAGTTGAAGATCTGCGTTATTTTGAACACCTGTCAAAGGTATTGAACTTTACTCGGGCTTCAAAAGACTTACATATTTCTCAGCCTACCTTGTCACTTGCGGTTAAACGTCTTGAAGATGAATGGGGCGTTCAGTTGTTGGAGCGCAATCGCGCGACGGTGGAGTTAACCGATATTGGTCACGACATCGTGGAATGTATTTCAAGTGCACTCTATGATTTGGATCGGGCGCAAACGTTGGCTGAAGAATCTTTAGGAACAGAAAACGCAGTCATTAACCTGGGTACCATTCATGCTATGCAGGGTAAATTCTGGTCCCAAGCCTTGTTTGATTTTCGTAGTCAAAGTTCTTTTGATCCTCAAATTACGGTAACGCAAGCCTATTCGCGTGAATTGCTTCGTCGCTTACGAGCAGGTCAGCTTGATGTTGCTATCTGTAGTCGTGTGGGGGATATGAAGGGGCTGCAATATAGTCTTTGCTGGTCGCAGTCGCTTGTTTTGGGAGTAAACAAAAAACACCCCCTTGCTAGTCATAAAAACGTATCCTTAGAAGAGCTAAAAGATATGGAGCTGCTTTCCTATAATCCCAATTCTCCCGTAACGGAAGGGTTGCGTGGGCTTGCGGATAATTATGGCTTGAATGTTCGTTATACCTACGATGATGAAATAACCCTTTCCTCTATCGTTGCGGCAGATCCTTCGCAGGTGGCGCTGTTTTGCTATTCCTTTTTGATTAGCGCCTTTGACGATGTGGTGTGCTTACCTATTCGTGAAGCTCCGGTGGATTTCCATAAAACCTATGTAGTGTGCCGTGATGAAAGCAGAAGGCCTCGCGTTGTTCAGGAATTCATTGATTTTATGAGTTCGTATAGGTTCCCGCTTTTGCTGGACTACGCAAAAGGACAGACAGGGAATTAGTTAGGAAGGCTAGATCTAGCAGGGTAACCCTGCTGTTGAAACAAAAGCTTCTTATTCCTGAAACAGAGGCGTTTCGCGTAAGAAAACAGCTTGAAACATAGGCCCATTACGGTAAATACAGCGAAAGAGATTCAAGGCTTGCCAAGAAGTAAGCCAGAGTTATGGCACAATAACGTAGTGAATCTCATATGTAAGGCCGCCTTGCGCGGCATGAATCTATAAGGAGAAGAGATGGCCCACGTTCAGGAAATTTATGGATCGATGGTCTTTAACGAGCACGTTATGAAAGAACGTCTTCCTAAGGAAACGTATAAGAGTCTTGTTAAGACTGTACGTGAGGGCAAGCCGCTTGACATTGAGGTTGCTAATGTTGTTGCCCACGCTATGAAGGAGTGGGCAATTGAGCGCGGTGCAACGCACTATACTCATTGGTTCCAGCCACTAACCGGTATTACCTCCGAAAAGCATGACAGCTTCCTTGATCCGGTGGGAGACGGAACTGCGATTATGACGTTTTCCGGTAAGGAACTAGTTCAGGGCGAGCCCGATGCCTCCAGTTTCCCTTCCGGTGGTTTACGTGCAACCTTTGAAGCTCGTGGCTACACCACCTGGGATCCTACATCCTTTGCTTTTATTAAGGACGAAGTACTGTGCATTCCTACTGCATTTTGTTCTTATACCGGTGAAGCGCTTGACAAGAAAACGCCCTTGCTTCGTTCTATGAACGCGGTCGACAAGCAGGCTCAGCGCGTACTGAAGTACTTTGGCGAAGACGGTCATCGCGTAGTTTCTACGGTGGGTGCTGAACAGGAATACTTCCTTATTTCCGAAAAAGACTATGTGCAGCGTCAGGACCTTATTATGACGGGACGCACCTTGTTTGGTGCACCACCTTCAAAGGGTCAGGAACTTGAAGAACACTACTTCGGCGCTATTCGTCCAACGGTTAATAACTTCATGAAAGAAGTTGACGATGACCTATGGGCACTGGGCGTTTCTGCTAAGACAAAGCACAACGAAGTAGCGCCTGCTCAGCATGAATTAGCTCCTCTGTTTACCAATTCAAACCGCGCTATTGATGAAAACCTTCTTACGATGGAAAAGATGCGCTTAGATGCATCTCATCATGGTTTGGTGTGTCTCACTCACGAAAAACCTTTCGAAGGCATTAACGGTTCTGGTAAGCATAACAACTGGTCCCTTTCTTATGGCAAGGTTAACCTGCTTGATCCGGGCGACGATCCTATGGATAACCTGCGCTTCTTGGTATTCCTTACCTGTGTGGTAGAAGCGGTTGATGAATATCAGGAGCTTTTGCGCATGTCTGTTGCTTCTGCAGGTAACGATCATCGCTTGGGAGCAAACGAAGCGCCTCCTGCTATTATTTCTATGTTCTTGGGTGATGAACTGGGCGCTATTGTTGATGCGCTTATTTCTGGCGAGGAATATCATTCCGCTGAAGCGGTAGCAATGGATTTGGGTGTAGCGGTTTTGCCTAAATTCTTGAAGGACAACACCGACCGTAACCGTACCAGCCCCTTTGCCTTTACGGGTAACAAGTTTGAATTCCGTATGCCTGGCTCTGAGGTGAATTTGTCAGACTGCAACATGATCCTAAACACTGCTATGGCTAAGGGCTTGAAGGACTTTGCCGATGCTATGGGCGATGTTGAAGGTGCCGAATTTGAAAAGAAGGCCATTAAGTACATTAAGAAAACCTTAACTGATCATCAGCGCATTATCTTTAACGGCAATGGTTACTCGAAAGAATGGGAAGAAGAAGCCGAGCGTCGCGGATTGGCAAACCATCGCAATACCGCCGAAGCACTTCCTTGTTTTGTTTCTCAGAAGTCCCTTGATCTGTTTGCAGAATTTGATGTTTTAAGCGAAGCAGAAGTTCGTAGCCGTTATGAAGTGAAGCTGGAAAAGTACAATAAGCTGCTTAACATTGAAGCCCGTGTAATGATTCGCATGGCTCGCCGTACCTACTTGCCCGCTATTAGCGATTACATGGCAGCATTGGCAAGCAATATTACTACGGTAAAGTCAGCGCTTTCTGGGGCAGATATGACTGAACACGAAAAGCTGCTGAACAAGATTTTGGCTGGTTTCAATCGTGCCGCGGATTGTGTGCGTACTTTGATTAAGCTCCACGATGCAACAGAGGCAATTGAGGATGCCCAGGAACAGGCAAACGCTTATGCGGAAAAGGTTATTCCTGCAATGGAAGCTCTGCGTAAGGAAATTGACGATCTGGAATGCATTGTTGAGCGTGATTACTGGCCAGTACCAACCTACAACGATATGTTGTTCTACGCATAAAGAATCAAGTGAAAAGCACGGCAAGGCGGCGACTATTTTGGTCGCCGCCTTTTTTGTGTCTAATTTCGGACAGTTTTGAGTAATTTGCGTAACAGCGTGGTAATAGTTTTGTTGACTTCATATTTCTTCTAAGTGTGTTTGTTTTAATAACTACTATTGGATAACTTTGTGGCTGCACAATACGTTTGTTATGAGCAGTGCAGGAGGGGAATAACTATGGAGCGGGAACAGATGACCGCCGAACAAAAACAGCAAATCGTAGAGCATTTTCAGCTTTTTGAAAAAGCTAGTAAATCGCTTTTTAAAAAATATGATGCAGCGATTAGAGAAATGAAAACGCGTTTTGAGATTCTTGATGCCGACCTGGAATATCGCTTTAATCGCAATCCTATTCATCATATGGAATCACGCCTTAAAACGCCTAAAAGTGTATTCGAAAAATTACAGCGCTATGAAGTACCTATTACCTTACAGTCGGTTGAAGAGCACATTTTAGACGTAGCGGGAATGCGCGTTATTGTTTCTTATATTGATGATGTATATGCCATGGTAAAAGTGCTTTCCATGCAGGATGACTTAAAAATCGTAAAGGTAAAGGACTACATCAAAAACCCCAAGCCTAACGGATATCGTAGTTTGCACGTCATTGTAAAGGTGCCCGTATACTTTTTGGATCGCAAGCAATACGTGCCAGTAGAAATTCAGTTCCGTACCGTTGCGATGGACTTTTGGGCATCGCTTGAACATACCCTTAAATACAAGCAGGATGTTCAGCTTGAAGGCATTGATATGTATGACGAGTTGAAAAACTGTTCAGAAATCATTGAAGACGTGGAACGTCGTATGCAAATTTTAATGCATGCGGTTCAAACAACCGATGTAGAAGAAGCGGCGCGCAAACGTCGTGAACAGCTTGAAGAACAGGAAGCGCGGGTAGAAAAGGCACAACCTTCTTTTCAGGTAGTTGAAGCGGGACGCTAGGGATACCAAAGTGGGACGCTCGGCGTTGTTCGTTAAGCGGTAAAGTGACGCAGCAGGCGAGCCGCTAACCATTTACGGAGTACAGAGCCCCGCAAATATTGCAAATATGTTTCGTACGTTTTTCACTCCACTTAGTTGGAGTAGAATACGATTCTTGAAAAGCTAGAGAAAACTCGGCATATAAAAACAAGAGCGAAAGGACACATCATGGCTGACGTGGAAGCTGTGGATTACATTTGGAAAAACGGCGAAGCTATTCCATGGGAACAGGCTACAACGCATGTTTTAACCCATGCTTTGCATTATGGTTCTGCTGTATTTGAAGGTATTCGCTGCTATCACAACACCGATACGGACGAAGCGGTAATTTTCCGCCTTCGTGACCACATGGAGCGCCTGCATCGCAGCGCAAAAATTGCCATGATGGAAATTCCTTATAGCGTTGATGAACTGTGTGAAGCAACGGTCGATATTATTAAGAAGAACAATATCAAGTCTTGCTACATTCGTCCTCTTGCATATTACGGCTATGGACAGATGGGTGTAGATCCTACGGGTGCTCCAGTAGACGTTATTATTGCGGTATGGCCATGGGATGCGTATTTGGGCGAAGAGGCACTGCAAAATGGCATCAAAGTAGGTGTTTCTTCTTGGCGCCAGCGTTCCTTTAACGCTATTCCTCCTGCCGTTAAGTCTTCTGCTTCCTATATGAATTCCATTTTGGCAAAGAAGGAAGCAACGCTTCATGGCTACGCGGAAGCTATTATGCTCAACGAAGAAGGCCGCGTGTGCGAAGGTACAGGCGAAAACATCTTTGTGGTACGCAACGGTATTTTGTCAACGCCTCCATTGTCTGATGGTTTGCTTGAGGGTATTACCCGCGACACCATTTTGACCCTTGCAACAGATATGGACATTCCTGCTATTGAAGAATCGCTTACTCGTTCCGATCTTTATGTTGCAGATGAAGCTTTCATGACCGGTTCCGCTGCAGAACTGACGCCTATTAACAGCATTGATGACCGCGTAATTGGCAAGCGTGGTCCAATTACCGAGCAGCTTCAGAAGCGTTATTTCGACGTTGCTTACGGTAAGGTTCCCGAGTATGAAGATTGGATTACGCGCTTCTAAAAGGTAAGCACCTGTCTTCGCGCAGAGGGCTCAAGACAGTCAACACGAGAGCCTCGATAAAATCGGGGCTCTTTTTGTATCCGAAAAGAGAAACTATGGCAACAAAAGTTTTTGCGTACGACACCACCTTACGTGATGGGGAACAAAGCGAAGGCATTACGTTATCTTTGGAAGATAAGCTGCGCATTGTTGCTTGTCTTGACGACTTTGGCGTGGATTATATTGAAGGCGGATATCCCGCATCGAATCCTAAAGATATTGCCTTTTTTAAAGAAGTAGCTCAGATGGATCTCAAACATGCACGTATCGCAGCGTTTGGTTCTACCTGTAAAAAAGGAGTAGCAGCAAAGGACGATTCTGGCCTTAAGGATTTGCTTGCCTCGGGTGCTTCGGTAGTTACCATCGTGGGTAAAAGCTGGGATGCACAGGTGGAACGCGCCCTTATGACCACGCTCGAAGAAAATCTTCGTATGGTGTCAGAGTCCATTGCGTATTTAAAGAGCCAGGGCGTGGAAGTAATTTTTGATGCGGAGCACTTCTACGATGGCTATAAGGCAAACCCCGATTATTCTATGCAGGTTATTGAAGCTGCGGTAACAGCGGGAGCCGATTCTATTGATTTGTGTGAAACCAACGGCGGTGCTCTTCCCTTTGAAGTGGAGGAGATAACGCGTGCGGTAACTAGTCGTTTTCCGGATCAGCGCTTCGGTGTGCACTGCCACAACGATTCGGGCTGTGCCGTTGCTAATTCACTTGCTGCAATAAAGGCAGGTTGCACTCAGGTGCAAGGCACGGTAAACGGCTATGGGGAACGAGTGGGTAACTGCGATATTTTGTGCGGCATTGCCGATCTTGAATTAAAAATGGGCTATACCGTAGTGGGACGCGAAAACTTAAAGCAGCTTACCAGTGTTGCGCGTTCTGTTGCAGAAATGTGCAACATGGTTCACTCAATGCATCATCCCTATACTGGCTCTTCCGCCTTTGCACATAAGGGTGGTTTACACGCAAGTGCTATTGCGCGTTTTCCTGAAGCGTATGAACATACCAAGCCCGAAAATGTGGGCAATACTACCCGTGTGTTAGTGAGCGAACTTGCCGGAAAAGCATCTTTGGTGGCGAAGGCGAAATCGCTTGGCTTTGACTTAAGTGGCAATGGTGCACTAACGCAGCAAATTCTGGATGATATTAAAGAGCGAGAAAACCAAGGGTTTTCCTATGAAATTGCCGATGGTTCGTTGGCGGTTTTGCTTCATATGCATCTAGGCACCTTTAAACCTCACTTCACTCTTGAAAGCTTCCGCGTGATTGTGGATGACAAGGAAGACACCAACGCTTGGGCGAAAGATGCTACCAGTGAAGCAACGATTAAAGTTCACATAGGGGATCGTCGCTTTGTGGCAACGGGCGAAGGTATTGGTCCTGTTGGTGCGTTAGACAATGCGCTTCGTTTGGCTTTGGCTGATGTATATCCTGAAGTTGATCAAATTGAGCTGGTTGACTTTAAGGTACGTATTTTGGATGAAAATGTAGGCACCGGCGCTACGACGCGCGTCATGATTACAACCTCAAACGGCAAAGAATCATGGGGTACTATTGGCGTTTCGGAAAACATTATCGAAGCATCTTGGAATGCTTTGGTTGATTCATTTGAATATGGTTTGGTTAAATGCGGACGATAACGCAATGATACATTTACTGGTATCATTGGCTGCTGTTTGCAGCGGACAAGCATGAGAGCTGTTTGTAGCGCGTGAACATGATTGGTATGAAATAAAGCGAGGGGATTATGCCTGAATTGCGTACTCGTGAAGTGGAAGATTTGTTATCGGTATTTGCGGGTCTTACTAATCCTGATGATATTTTTGCGCTGTTGGAAGATTTATTTACGGTGCGTGAAATAAAGGATACGTCTCAGCGGTTAGATGTGGCACGGATGCTAAAAGAGGGGCGTTCTTATGCCGTAATTGAGCAGACAACGGGGGCTTCTGCTACTACGATCGCACGCGTATCTAAGGCACTCAATTATGGTGCAGGCGGATATGAACGTGCCTTTGAAATTCTGGAGAAACAGGCCAGCAAAGATTAGGTAGCGATTTTGAGTTGCTCCGTAGAGGTAACAGGCGAATTCGAATAGATTGATGCAACAGGCGAGGTACAAGGTGAAGGCAAAAGGCTTAAAGATTATAGGCATTCTTTTAGCTATTGCTCTGCTGTTGACGCTGGCACTCAGTGTAATGGATGGCTGCTCGCCCAATTCTAAATCGAAGAATTATTCGCTTACAACAAAAAATACGCTTACTGTGGCAGTTTCGCTTGATTATCCACCCTTTGAGTATCTTGAGGGAGATACACCTACGGGTTATAGCATTGCCGTTATTCAAGAAGTAGCTCATCGTTTAGGGCTGTCATGCGAAATTAAAAACGTGCCTTTCAATAACGTTATTCCCAGCATTGCTTCGGGAAATCAATGTGATGTGGGAATAGCTTCTCTTACTATCAACGATCAGCGCAAAGAGAAGGTTAATTTCACTACACCCTATTATTTTGTTGACCAGTCGGTTGTAGTACTTGAAGACACCTACGATACGGTAGATGAATTAGCAGAATTGCCCGTGGTGGCACTTACCAATTCATCAAGCTTTGATTATGCTACCAATTCGGTGTCAAGCAGAGTTGTTTCCCGTGCTTCCGTTCAGGAATGTTTTAAAACACTTGAATCCGGTCAAGCACGAGCGGTAGTGACGGAATATCCCGTAGCTAAAACTTTGATTGAGTCGTATGCGGATTGCGAAATACTTGAACGTATTGCGACGGGTGATGGTTACGGTATTGCGGTAAATAAGGATAATCCCGCATTAACTGAAGCCATCAATGAGGCCCTTGCATCAATGGAAGAAGACGGAACGCTTGATTCTTTGCAACAGCAGTATCTCTAGAGCATCTGCAAGACGCATTCGCTAGGCATCGTCAGTAATTATCAGCTAGCTTATGTCATATCCAACGGCGCATGGTGAGTCTTCTCTATCTCATGTGCAAACGACACAACTATTGCCCTCCGACTCGGCTTCGCTTATCTAGTCTTTCTTTTGCGCAAGAAGAGTAGCGAAAAATGATTCGACGATTGTGCAAGCCATCCCCACATTTATGCTCGAACACCTGGGGCTACTCTTTTTGTGCGCTAAAGAAAGACTACGCTCCGAACGAGTCGTCGAGCAATAGTCGTGCCGCTTGATCGGCGATGGGAATTGACTCAATGAAACCATTTCGAAATTATTGCGGTTCCGTAAGCGAAACTAAGTTGAAAACAAAAATTGCACTGTTGCGCGTTTAGTGACAACAAGTTTCGTTAGGTGCGCAGTGACAATGATTTACGAGGGTATTACGCTTGCGAATTTTCTCTTGAGCAAAGCAATGTTCTCGCGGTAGGCTTGAGCTGAAAGTAAAAGAAAGGAAGCATATGGAACGCAAAGTTGCATGGGAATCATACACAGAAGACCAACTCGAAGAATTAGATACGCTAAGCAAGCGCTATATCGATTTTATTTCTGAGAACAAAACAGAACGTCGTTGTTTTAGTGTCTCTGTTGCTCAAGCTGAAGCAGCAGGCTATGTTTCGCTTGCTGAAGCAGTAGAAAAGGGACAAACCCTAAAGCCAGGCGACAAGGTGTGGGCTGGCATTCATGGCAAAACGCTTGTTTTGGTACATGTTGGTACTAACCCCCTTGAGCAAGGTCTTAACATCTTAGGGGCACATATTGACAGTCCTCGTTTAGATCTGAAACAAAATCCGGTGTATGAAAGTGATGGCTTTGCCTATCTTGATACCCACTACTATGGTGGCATCAAACATTATCAGTGGGTAACGTTGCCTTTAGCTCTGCATGGTGTGGTTGCCAAAACCGATGGTACGGTAGTTGATATTGCTGTTGGCGATGATCCCGATGATCCGGTATTTTGCGTGACCGATCTTCTTCCTCATTTGGGTAATCAACAAATGGCAAAAAAAGGAAGTGAAGTAGTAGAAGGCGAAAGTCTGGATATTTTGATGGGTAACCGTCCTTTAGTAGTGAAGAAGGACGAAAGTGAAGATGCCGATCAAGACGTTAATCAAGACTGCGCGAATGACAATGAAGCCAGCTTTCAGGAAAAGAAAAATGCCAAGGAGGGCGTAAAGGCGTTTGCCTTGAAACTCCTTGAAGAAAAATATGGCATTACCGAAGAAGATTTTGTTTCAGCTGAAATTGAAGTAGTGCCAGCGGGTCGCGCTCGCGAAATGGGCTTCGATCGCAGCATGGTATTGGGTTACGGTCAGGACGATCGCGTATGTGCTTATACGTCGCTTGAAGCACAGCTTGCGTTGGACGAAACCCCTCAAACAACTGCCGTAACCGTGTTAGTCGATAAAGAAGAAATTGGCAGTGTAGGCGCAACGGGTATGGGTTCGCTTTTCTTTGAAAACACCATTGCAGAAGTATTGGGCCTTATGGGCGCGGAAGGCGAATTGCCACTACGTCGTTGCTTGGCGGCATCACGTATGCTGTCTTCGGATGTTTCTGCCGCCTATGATCCAGCTTATGCAAGTGTGTTTGAAGCGAAGAATTCTGCTTATGCGGGCAAAGGTATTGTGTTCAATAAATATACGGGTGCTCGTGGTAAGAGCGGGTCTAATGATGCGCGTGCAGAATATGTAGCCTATGTCCGTCGCGTTATGGACGAAGCGGGTGTTGCTTATCAAACGGCAGAACTGGGTAAAGTGGACGCAGGCGGCGGTGGCACTATCGCCTACATTCCTGCAAAGTACGGTATGGACGTTATCGACTCTGGCGTAGCGGTACTTTCAATGCATTCGCCTTGGGAAGTAACGTCAAAGGCAGATATTTATGAAGCCTACCGCGCTTATAAAGCATTTTTGGAAGCATAACGAAGCGTATTTCGCTCTTTAAACTACACAGCAGTGCAGGGTATCAATGCCGATCATGGGGTCGGCATTGTGTTCCCCCGGGCTGGTATTGTTGGGTCGGCATTGTGTCATATCGGGTTGATGCGATTGGACTTGAAAATTGTGGTATAACGAGCCGGCGCTGTCGGAAAAATACTGTGCTATACCGAGCTGTCACTGCGTTATAGAAAAAATATAAATAAAGTTACGCCACAAACCGTGCACGTGACTATAATGGTGAAAACTTATCCTAATTAAGGGGTAATATTACATCGTCGGCAGTAATCGAAAGAACATAGAAGAACTCAGGCAAGGGGTGCTACATGGCTTATTATTTCGAAGAACCATCTCGTACATTCAATGAATACCTTCTCGTTCCAGGATATTCTTCTTCTGAATGTATTCCAGAAGCAGTAGATTTAAGCACTCCTTTGGTGCGTTTTCGTAAGGGCGAAGAAGAGTGCCCTTTAACGCTTTCTATTCCTATGGTTTCTGCAATTATGCAGGCGGTTTCTGATGACGGCATGGCAGTCGCTCTTGCTCAGCAAGGCGGTATTTCATTTATTTATGGTTCTCAGACCATTGAATCTCAGGCCGCAATGGTAAGCCGTGTAAAGGATCACAAGGCAGGCTTTGTTCGCAGCGATTCTAACCTTACCCCTACTGCAACGTTGCGTGATGTGGTAGCGCTGAAGGAAAAGAATGGCCATACCACCATGCCCGTAACTGAAGGGGGCCATCCTCAAGGTAAACTGCTTGGCATTGTAACGGGTCGCGATTACCGCTTGTCTCGTATGGATCTTGATACTCCGGTATCTGAATTCATGACGCCGCGTGAAAAGCTTATTGTTGCCTCTGCCGATACCAGCTTGAAAGAAGCTAACGATATTATTTGGGATAACAAGCTGAATTCCTTACCTATCGTAGATGATGACGACAACTTGATGTACATGGTTTTCCGTAAGGACTATGAACAGCACAAGTCCAATCCTCATGAGCTGCTTGACTCCCATAAGCGCTATAAGGTTGGCGCTGGTATCAATACGCGCGACTATGCCGATCGTGTTCCTGCTCTTATTGAAGCAGGTGCCGATGTGTTATGTATTGACTCCTCAGAGGGTTATTCTGAATGGCAGTTGCGTACCATTAAGTGGATTCGTGACCACTATGGCAATTCCGTAAAAGTTGGCGCTGGTAATGTAGTAGATACCGAAGGCTTCCGCTTCTTGGCAGAAGCTGGTGCAGACTTTATTAAAGTTGGCATCGGCGGCGGTTCAATCTGTATTACGCGTGAACAGAAGGGTATTGGTCGTGGTCAGGCAACGGCCTTGATCGAAGTTGCTAAAGCGCGCGATGAATACTTCAAAGAAACGGGCATTTATGTTCCTGTTTGTTCTGACGGTGGCATCGTATATGACCACCATATGACGCTTGCTCTTGCTATGGGTGCAGACTTCTTGATGCTTGGTCGTTACTTTGCTCGCTTCGACGAAAGCCCTACTAACCGTGTAACGGTAAATGGCAGCTACATGAAAGAGTACTGGGGTGAAGGTTCTGCTCGTGCTCGCAATTGGCAGCGCTATGACCTGGGTGGTTCCAAGAAGGGCCTTACCTTTGAAGAGGGTGTAGATTCTTATGTTCCTTACGCGGGCGCTTTGAAAGACAATGTGGACATGACCTTATCTAAGATTAAGTCCACCATGTGTAACTGCGGCGCATTAACTATTCCTGAATTGCAGGAAAAGGCAAAACTTACCGTGGTAAGCTCTACTTCTATTGTTGAAGGTGGCGCTCATGACGTATTGCTAAAAGATAAGACCCCTTACGTCGGCAACACCATTCGCGGCTAAGTAGAGTAACAACTGTTTAGTTAATAAAACTTTTCAGTTAGAGATAAGCTTTCTAGTTGGACTGGAGATAAAATTCCAGTCCAACTTTATATATCAATTTCTTCCCAGTCTTCTACTGCCAAACCAGGAACTCGAACAAATTCTTTAGTGTTGGACGTAACGAGCACCGCATTATGAGTGAGAGCGGTTGCAGCAATAAGAAGGTCGTTGTGTGCAATACGATTTCCTTGACGCTCGAGGGTGGCGCGAATTTTACCGTAGGTATAGGCGCACGCTGCGTCAAAGGGAATAATTTCAAACGGAAGAAGAAACTGATCTACGAGGTAGTGCATTTTACGAGGATTGATGCTTTTTTCGGCACCAACCCGAAGCTCTGCTTCAACTATTGCAGGAATTCCAAATAATTTTGGGTCATTAGCTTCAAGAAGCGCACGTATAAGAGGAGCTTTGCCGCGTAAAAAAGTAATACAGGTGCACGAATCAAGATAAAACATAACTATTCCTTATCAAGCGCATTTATTTCGTTTGAAGAGATGGGGGTATCTAAAGGTTCCATCAGATTATCTTCTTCGCTTACCGATCCATACAATGAAAAGAAATTTCGAGGCCAGCCTTTGGATAGTTTTCGCTCGTTTAGTTCATCAAGTACAAAGCGTGAAAGAGATTTGTGAGCGTTTGAAGCATCTTGGCGAAGTTGTTCCATTGATTGATCGTCTAAATAGAGAGAAAGTTGGGGCATGGTCGTCTCCTTTCTGGCTTAATTGCAAAGGATAGGCAGACAAATTTGCTAAGATAACAAGTATATAAACAAGTATACTTGTTTATATACTTGTATGCGAGGAAAATCGGGTTTCAAATTGGATAAGATGAGTTTTTCAGATTTTGAATAAGCTACCTCTTCACAAAATCTCCCCGAAATTACGGAACGTACTCAGAAGAACTTATAGCCTTTGAACAGGTGTTATAAAGGATGACAGTTCATAAACTATCTAGTTCTATACTTGCGAATGGTGGCCAAATTATGAAGAAAAGCCAATCTACGTTACACTTTTAGTCATGTTTACGCGAACAAAAAAAGCGCTTTGCGCCACATTTATAAGCCTTCTGCTGGCTTTTTCTATGTTTCTTCCCTTTACGGAAGCACAAAAAGCCTATGCAGATGAGCTTTCTGATGCTCAGGCAACACTTGATGCTGCTTCTGCTGAGTTAGACGCTATTTCTGCGGAATACAATGAACTTCAAACGCAAATAACCAATCTCGATGCAGAAATTAAGACCACTACTCAAAAAGTTGAAGAAGCTCAGCAAGCTATGCTTGAAGGTCAGGAAATTTTGGGAAATGCCGTTCTTGCTGAATACAAAAGCGATGGCGGTTTGTCGCTGGTCAATATCGTTTTGAGCTCTGAAAATATTTCAGATTTTGTGACCAACATGACATACTATTCCGCTATTCAAGAAGATCAGGCAGAAATCATTGCCGAACAGCGTCAACTGAACGAAACGTTTAATGCAGCATTGGATGATTTGAACAAGCAGCGCGATAGCCAGCAGGCGGTACTGGATCAGGCGGAAGCAAAGAAGACTGAAGCAGAAAAGGTAGTTTCGGATGCTTCGGCGAAAGTTTCTTCCATTAAAGAATCGCAAGCTGAATTAGCCAAGCTTCAGGCGCAGGCTGATCAAATGGATAAAAAAGAATCATCCAACAGTGGCAAAAAAGAAGATTCCAAGTGGAACACCAACACTGAACGTCCTGCGGCTAGCGGCGGCAACTCCGATAGTGGCTCAGGCGGAAATTCGGGCAGCAGCTCTAGCGGATCGGATAGCGTCGATTCTTCCAAGGGCTGGAAATCGGGTCCTGCTTCTGCGTATGGCGGATCGAGTGACCCTTATACCCCTAATCCTGGAACTACCGCAACTGGTGCGGTCTGTGACGATAACTCCATGGGTGTTGCTATTCCTTTAAGCTGGCCGAATCGTTCTTCCTACTATGGCCGAGCGATAGAAATTAAATACGGTGGCAAAACGGTAGTCGCCACTATTAATGACTGCGGTGGCCTTGCGGGTCACCTTGATTTGCAGCCGGGTGTGTTTAAGGCATTTGGCTTTAAAACCTGCCAAGCATGGGGTGTGCGAACGGTTTCTTACCGTATTCTGTAGTCGTTTTTCTGGACTATTTCCCCACTTGTAATAATTCGGTTTTATAATGAAGGACGCTTTGTTTGTAAGATGCGGGTTTTCTCGTGTCAAACAAACAGGGCGTCCTTAAAGTTTATAGTTGGCAGTCTTGTATAGTCGCATGAAGTGGCGGCTTTGCATACAGGCAATGTATACAGAAAAAGGATTGACCTATGAAAGAATACAACCCGCATGAAATAGAGCCTCATTGGCAAAAGGTTTGGGCAGACACAGGCGCTTATACGGCTCGTGAAGATGAGTCAAAGCCTAAGCGTTATGTGCTCGAAATGTTCCCTTATCCTTCAGGTGATATTCATATGGGCCACGTTCGTAACTACACTTTAGGCGATGTTACGGCACGTTATTACACTATGCGTGGTTACGACGTGCTTCATCCTATGGGTTGGGATGCCTTTGGTCTTCCTGCGGAAAATGCAGCCATTAAGCATAATAGCCATCCTGCTACCTGGACTTATGCCAATATTGAAACCCAAAAAGCAAGCTTTAAGCGCATGGGATTTTCCTATGACTGGGATCGCACCGTTGTGGCATGCGATCCGGAATATTATCGTTGGGGTCAGTGGATTTTCCTGCAGTTTTGGAAGCGTGGCTTGGTAGAGCGTCGTAATTCTCCAGTAAATTGGTGCCCTAACTGTAAAACAGTTTTGGCGAATGAACAGGTAACCGAAGGTGAATGCTGGCGTTGCCATGGTGCGGTTGAAAAGCGCGATCTTACCCAGTGGTATTTTAAAATTACCGACTACGCTCAAGAACTGTTAGATGATTTGGATCAACTTGAGGGTTGGCCAGAACCAGTAAAGCAAATGCAGGCAAACTGGATTGGTCGTTCTGAAGGTGCTGAAGTAGATTTCTTGCTGTGCGATAAGGATGGCAACGCACCTACTAATCCTACTGATGACGATATTATTACGGTGTTTACCACGCGCCCCGATACGCTGTTCGGCTGCAGCTTCTTCCTGCTGGCTCCTGAATCACCTAAATTGATGGAGCTGGTTGAAGGAACTGAATATGAAGCAGAGGTAAAAGCGCTTGTTGAAGCTGCTTCAAAGGTTAGTGCGGTAGAACGTGCCCAGGGCGATCGTGAAAAGCATGGTGCCTTTACGGGTCGTTATGTTATCAACCCGGTCAACGGTGAAAGAGTGCCGGTATGGGTTGCGGACTACATTGTGGCTGATTATGGCACGGGCGCGGTAATGGCGGTTCCTTGTGGCGACCAGCGTGACTTTGAATTTGCCCGTAAGTATGATCTGCCTATTATTCCTATCATTTTGAGCGAAGACGATCCTTTGTATGAACAGCTCAACGGTGTGCAGGAACGTCGGGTAACCACTGTTGATTGGGAAAAGTCCTACGAAGCTGAAGGCGTACTGGTTCAGTCTGGCAAGTACACCGGTATGGTAGGTGGCAAGCATTCTCCCGCGGTTGATGCCATTATTGGCGACTTGGAAGCACAGGGCAAAGGTAAGAAATCGGTTCAGTTCCGCTTGCGCGATTGGCTTATTTCTCGTCAGCGTTATTGGGGCAACCCCATTCCGGCAATCTATTGCGATAAGTGTGGTCTAGTTCCGGTTCCTGAAGAAGACCTGCCCGTTATGCTGCCAAAGGATATCGATCTTGCGGCGGGCGAAACTCTGGCAACTCACGAAGAATTTTCCAAGTGTACGTGCCCGAAGTGCGGTGGACCTGCTCATCGCGAAACCGATACCATGGATACGTTTACCTGCTCAAGCTGGTATTATTTGCGCTACACCGATCCTCACAACGATCAGCGGCCGTTTGATCCAGCTCGTGCAAATCGTTGGATGCCGGTAGATCAGTATATTGGCGGTATTGAACACGCCATTTTGCATCTGCTGTATTCGCGCTTCTTTACCAAAGTGTTGCGTGATATGGGCATGCTTGATTTCGACGAGCCATTCTCTAATCTGCTTTGCCAGGGTATGGTTTTGGACGAACATGGCGATGTTATGTCTAAGTCTAAGGGCAATGTTATTTCGCCTGAAGAAATGATTGATGGTTATGGTGCCGATGCGGTACGTGCCTACATCCTGTTTATGGCTCCACCCGATAAGGAACTTCAGTGGAATGAAGATGGCCTTGCGGGTATGTATAAATTCCTTAATCGCGCGTGGCGTATTGTTGCTGATTTGGTGGGCGACGCGGGTGAAAAGACCCTCTTCCAGTCAGGCGCAACTGAAGCGCAGGCTACTGAGGCAAAGGAAACGTTGTTGCGTGAACGTCATCGTGTTGTAGGCAAGGTGATTGAAGACTTTGCGCGCAATAATTTCAACACCGCAATTGCTGCCATAATGGAGCTTACTAACGCCGCAAGTGATTACCTGCGTAAGAATTCGTCTGAAGTTCGTATGGCAGATGATCAGTTGCACGCCTTTGATACAGAAATTGCAGAAGTTATGGTAAAGCTGCTTGCACCTATTACTCCTCATTGGGCAGAAGAGTTGTGGCAGACCGAACTTGGACATAATGGCTCGGTTCATCATCAGGAGTGGCCAGATTTTGATCCTGAAGCTGCCAAGGCAGATGAAGTAGAACTAGCCGTACAAATTAATGGCAAGGTAAAAGCTAAAATTATGGTTGCAACCGATGCTGACGAAGATACTATTCGTCAGGCAGCTTTATATGCCGTTGCTGGCGCTACTGAAGGCAAGGATATCAAGAAGGTTATTGTTATTCCTGGCCGTTTGGTGAATGTGGTAGCAAAATAGTTTTAGGCAAAATACAAATACGTATACTTGTGGTGCGCCCCTTTGCGGGGCGCACTTGTTTTGGCTGAGTTTGCCGCGACAAATGCCTAACTGCAATAAAACAGTGCTAGACGGCATTGATATCAGGAGAGAATAAAGGTATTTGGGACTTTTTATTAGAGGTACAAAGGTAGTTTTGCATACATGGGTGCTCGTAAAAGCAGACATAAGAAAGGATGCCTTGGTCGCTTGGTGCGAGCGGTTGTGGGGTTAGTACTCGCGATTATTATCGTAGTGGTAGGAATTCCCTTCGCGATAAATGTCTATATGTGCGCAACGACACGTCCTTCTTTTGTGAGCGTTTCTAGCCCAGAAATTCAGCAGGAAACTTTCAATGCCGATGCCATTGTAGTGTTGGGAGCTGGTATCAACTGGGATGGTAGTCCTTCTGCGGTGCTAAAGGATAGGCTTGATACTGCTATTGCTCTTTATCACGAAGGGGTAGCTCCTAAAATCATCATGAGTGGCGATAACAGTGATGCAACGTATAACGAAGTAATGGCAATGGCGTTATATGCTGAAGCACAAGGAATTCCTGCCGAAGATGTATTTTGCGACCATGCGGGCCTTTCTACCTATGACAGCATGTATAGGCTGCGTCATGTGTTTGGAGTGCAGCGCTGCGTGGTGGTAACGCAAGAATATCATTTGTATCGAGCTCTTTACGATGCTCATTCTTTTGGTATAGAAGCATATGGGGTTCCGGGAGATAAATCGTCATATGACCATATGAGTGACTATGAAAAACGTGAAGTGCTTGCTCGTGTGAAAGATTTTGCTGCGGTGCTTATAAACAGCGAACCAGAAAAGAAAAGTGAGCCCGTTGACCTTGATCAATCGGGAACTGTTACCCAGTGGTGGTAAGGTAAGGCCGTTGCTTTATCTATAGACTTCAATCTTTAGACCTGCGAAAGGAGGCATCATGCCAAAAATTGTGGTAACCGATACCGACTTTGAAGACAACAATATTGAAATTGAAATGGCCAAAGAAGCCGGAGTGAAACTTGCTCTCTTTAACGATCGCAGTACGGATGCCATTATTCGTAATGCCGCCGATGCCGATGGGGTCGTAACTTCTTATGGTGATTATTCTGCGCGGGTTTTCGAAGCACTCCCTCATTTAAAAGTGGTAAGTCGGACGGGTATTGGCTATGACAATATCGATGCCCAGGCGGCAACTAAAAATGGTACGGCAGTGTGTATCGTACCTGGTTATGGAACTGAAGTGGTGTCCGATCACGCTATTACGCTTGCGCTTGCGTGTTTGCGTCGCCTTAACGAATGTGATGCTGATATGCGCTCTGGCGTGTGGGATTACACTCGTCGCAGGCCTTTTGGTCAGGTGTATGGGCGTGTGTTTGGCGTAGTGGGCATGGGCGAAATTGGGCGCGCAGTTGCTCGTAAAGCTGCGGGGCTTGGTTTTCGTGTGATCTGTTATTCGCGCTCTTTAGTGCCCGGGCGCCGAACTCCTGAAGGGCATTCTATTGTTACTCTGGACGAGGTGTTGCGCCAGGCAGATGTAGTAAGCTTCCATACAGCACTTACTCCTGAAACACACCATCTATTAAATGCGAACAATATTCGCCTTTTGAAGCCAGATGCAGTAGTAGTGAATACTTCTCGTGGTGCGGTTATTGATACGATTGCTCTCGCTCAAGCTTTAGCAGAAAACAGGTTGTGGGGCGCGGGCATTGATGTGTTTGAAGAAGAGCCAATCGATTGGAACCATCCTCTTATGAAGGCGCCTCATACGGTATTAAGTCCTCACGTGGCATATTATTCCGAAGAATCAGGCGAAGAATTGCACCGTCGTTCTATGCAGGCGGCACTTGATGTGGTGTTGGGGCGGACTCCAAAGGATTGCTTAAATCCAGAGGTGTTACAGTTGCAGCAGGATAAGCTCCAAGATCAACTGCGAGATTCCCAGCCTAAATCGCCAGCAGAGTCGGAATCTTCGGATTCAAAATCCGAAGATACGGAGCCCATAGAGTACTGCTATCAGTGTTGGCGTTAGGGGCAAAGCTTTACTGTCGCTAGGGTCTTGCTGTTTTTAGAACCTGGATCTTTCAGGGTCTCATTAGTGACTAATCTTAGGGTATCGCTAGTGTAAGTGGATGGCGACTTAAGCGGCTTAATTTAGAGAAATGAATTCGACATTTGTGACCTTACCTTCTTCAATAGTTAAGCGCACCATGCTTTTCTTGCTTCCACCGCGAGGTCGCGTTGCACTTCCGGGGTTAAGATAAAGCATGCCATCTAATATTTGATTGCGCGGAATATGAGTGTGGCCATGTATGACCACTTGAACATCTTCGGCGGGTGTTCCGATATCTTCAGGACGATGAACCATAAAAAAGCGGACCCCTCCGATGCGGGGTGAAGCCGTAAAGGGTACGTCGGAAGAAATGGAGGGGTAGTCGCAGTTGCCTTTCACGGCAATAGTGGGTGCAATGGCTTCGAGCTCCATCAAAATACTTTCGCGTTCTACGTCTCCTGCACAGAGAATTACGTCGCACGTTTCTAATTCCTTGTAGGCAGCATTCGATAATATTCCGTGTAAGTCTGAAATGATTCCAACAGTTAAGGGTGGCATGGGATATCCTCTCAAGGTTGTAAGGGCATTGGCTGTTCTAGTTCGTGATCAAACCGGAACGGCAGGCATCCTTCTAGGGTTGCAAAGGGTATAAATAAAGCAGTTTTCAAATTTTTCTTGAGTATAGAACATCTTTTCGTAATCTTTTGATTGACCAATAGGTAATTGAGCATTAGTATATTTAGCTGCTCGAAACAAAATATCAGTGCATGATACAGAGCTTGAAATCTTGCACGAGTTTGACATCATGTATTTGAGCATTACATATGCGCCGTTAGCTCAGTTGGTAGAGCAGGGGACTTTTAATCCCAAGGTCGCGGGTTCGATTCCCTCACGGCGCACCATCTGTATTCAAAGCCGTTCTGCCGAACGGCTTTCTTTTCGCATTAAACGTTATGACGCTGCGAACTTGCCTGATTGCCTTTTAAACCCTCCGAGCTTCAGTCGTTGCCCGAAGGCAACTCCTTTCGCCTGTCGGGTCTAAAAATCTAATCAGATCAAGTTCTCGTTGCCTTGGCCTGCTTCTCAAGATTTTTTTGAAACTAGTCTATGTACCCTACCATTGCGTGCTGTTTTGAAAAAGAACACACTTTGATAAGCATTTGCGGTCACGATTAAGGCGACAAGAATCGAACCGATGAAGTGGAATTCCGTAAAGAAAACGTGCCACTGGTACGTTTTTAGGAATTCGCCCGCAGGCGCTTGCGCCAAGAGAGAGAGGGGGGTGAGCGTTCGTTGTGTGCTAGTGGTTTATTTTTCCTGTAGACACCGTCTTTGGACGAAAAGCTCCATAATGCAGGTCTTTTGGTTCGTTGAAGTTGGAAAAATTTGATTCGTTACTATTGTTTTAGCGTTGGTGACATGCAAACTGACGAGTGAAATAGAAAGACCTGCATTACGGGAAATATTGTCCAATTGTTGGTACGAATTTTAAAAAAGATGCAGTGGACTAGCGTGACGAGCATAAGTATCTTAACGTGATGAATATACAGTGCTCTGATGCGATAAACATACAGTATCCTGACGCGATAAAAATGCAGTGTGTAGAAAATATCAAACTTGCACAACAGGGTTAATTTTTGGTAACATACCCATTTGTCGCTCGTCTACTTATTTGCCTGAAGGAGCAATTGTGGCAAAAGAAGATGCAATTGAATTAGAAGGAACAGTTCTTGAAGCTCTCCCAAACGCAATGTTTAGGGTAGAACTTGAAAATGGGCACAAGATATTGGCCCATATCTCCGGAAAGATGCGAATGCACTATATCAAGATTCTCCCCGGAGATAAGGTTCAAGTTGAACTTTCGGTGTATGACTTGGAACGTGGTCGTATTACCTATCGTTATAAATAAGCGACATCACACTGCATTTCAGGACTTGAAATGTGGTGATTTTGTGTGCTCGCGTGTTAAGGAATCCAGGATTTCGCTCAAGTATTCAAACATCCTAGGAGTTCTTAGAAACGCAAGCAGCAAACATAAAAACAGTGGGTAAGCAGCAGTAAGCAACAACAAACAACAAGCAGCAAACAACCTACTACCAATCATCGCCTGCGGCTGGGCGTGGTAATAAAGAAATGGAACGCATTTACCGAAAGGAATTGAATTATGAAGGTACGTCCTTCGGTCAAGAAAATGTGCGACAAGTGCAAGATTATCCGACGTCATGGCAAGGTTCTTGTAATTTGCGAGAATCCTCGTCATAAGCAGCGTCAGGGTTAAAGAGAAAGGGAATTAATTCATGGCACGTCTCGTTGGTGTCGACCTTCCTCGCGACAAGCGCATTGAAGTCGGCTTGACCTACATTTACGGCATTGGCCTTACCACCTCCAAGAAGATCCTCGCAGAAACTGGCATTAATCCAGACACTCGCGTAAACGATCTGACTGAAGATGAACTTTCCAAGCTTCGTGACTATATTCAGCAGCACCTCACCACTGAAGGTGACCTCCATCGCGAAGTTTCTCAGAATATTAAGCGCCTCATGGAGATCGGTTGCTATCGTGGTCTGCGTCATCGTCGTGGCCTGCCCGTTCGCGGTCAGCGCACTCACACGAACGCTCGTACCCGCAAGGGTCCTCGTAAGCAAATCGGCGGCAAGAAGAAGTAGAGGTGTAACTAGTGGCAGCTAAGAAAAACGTCCGCACCCGCATCAAGCGTTCTGAACGTAAGAACATTGCTGTTGGCGCTGCGCACATCAAATCCACTTTCAATAACACGATCGTTTCCATCACGGATCCTCAGGGCAATGTAATTTCCTGGCAGTCCGCTGGTACCGTAGGCTTCAAGGGCTCCCGTAAGTCCACGCCATTTGCAGCTCAGATGGCAGCAGAAGCAGCAGCTAAGACCGCTATGGAGCATGGCTTGAAGAAGGTTTCTGTATTCGTGAAGGGCCCCGGTTCTGGTCGCGAGACCGCTATCCGCTCCCTTCAGGCAGCAGGCCTTGAAGTAGCAAGCATCCAGGATTGCACCCCTATTCCGCACAACGGTTGCCGTCAGCGCAAGCGTCGTCGCGTCTAACTGAAAGGATCGATACATTATGGCAATTAACAGGACTCCGGTTCTCAAGCGTTGTCGTCAGCTCGGTCTGGACCCTGCTGTTCTGGGTTACAGCAGCAAGAAGGAATCCAACCGTCAGCCTAAGCGTCGTCGCAAGGAATCTGAATATGGTATGCAGCTGCGCGAGAAGCAGAAGGCAAAGTTTGTTTATGGCGTTCTCGAAAAGCAGTTCCGTGGCTACTTCAAGCGTGCAAAGGCTATGCCTGGTGTTACCGGTGACAACCTTATGCAAATCCTTGAATCTCGCCTCGACAATGTAGTTTTCCGTCTTGGCTTTGCTAAGACTCGTAAAGAAGCTCGCCAGATTGTGACCCACGGTCACATTCACGTAAATGGTCGTCGCGTAGACATTCCTTCTTTCCGCGTACGTCCAGGCGATCTTGTTTCTGTTGCTCCTAAGGCTAAGGAACTTCTTGTTATCAAGAGCGCTCTCGTATCTAACGAAGGTGTTCAGGTTCCTGCTTGGCTCGAGGTAGACATCGAAAAGCTTCAGGGTAGCGTTTTGACTCTTCCTGAGCGTGATCAGATTGATTTGGATATCAACGAACAGCTTATCGTCGAGCTCTATTCTAAGTAACGTACGCACTGCGGTTTATTAAGGAGGCTTATTCAATATGACAGAGTTCATGAGGCCGACAGTAACGATCGAAGAGGTCAATGACACTATTGCCCGATTCGTCGTGGAGCCGCTGGAGCGTGGCTACGGTTACACCCTCGGTAATTGCATGCGTCGTGTTTTGCTGTCCTCTTTGGACGGCGCAAAGGCGACCGCAATTCAAATTGAAGGTGTTCAGCATGAGTTCACCACTGCTGAAGGTGTAATCGAGGACATTACCGATATCGTTTTGAATGTTAAGGGCCTGGTTTTCAGCGCCCTTAACTCCGACATCACCGAAGCTACGGCTCATGTGCATGCTGAAGGTCCTTGCACGGTGACGGGTGCTGATCTTGAGGTTCCTACGGAATTCACTCTGATCAACCCTGATCATGTTATTGCAACGGTTGCTGACGGCGGCACGCTTGATATGACCATCCGCATCGGTGTTGGTCGTGGCTATGTGTCTGCAGAGCGCAACAAGCGTACGGAAGATCCAATCGGCATTATTCATGTTGATTCTTTGTTCTCGCCTGTACGCCGCTGCTCGATGAGCGTTTCCGATACGCGTGTTGGTCAGCGTACTGACTATGACGAACTTACCTTGGAAGTGGAAACCGACGGTTCCATCAATCCAACGGAAGCGGTTTGCAGCGCTGCAAACATCATCAACCAGTACATGGGCGCATTCTTGATGCTCGACGAAGTCGAAGAAGACGAAGACGGAGAAGTAGTATCTATCTTCGCTCCTGAAAACCAGGAAACCAACGCTGAACTTGATAAGCAGATTGAAGACTTGGATCTTTCCGTTCGTTCTTACAACTGCTTGAAGCGTGCAGGTATTCACTCTGTTCGTCAGTTGGTTGAATACTCTGAAAACGACTTGCTCAACATTAGGAACTTTGGCGCGAAGTCCATCGAAGAAGTGAAGGATAAGCTCATTTCTATGGACCTCAATTTGAAGCAATAGGAGATATAAGATGAGGCATTACAAGAAGGGGCGTAAGCTTGGCACCGATGCCAGCCACACCAAGGCAATGAAGAAGAGCCTGGTATGTGCGCTGTTCACCAACGACCGCATCAAGACGGTCGAGGCTCGCGCTAAGGAAATTCGCCCTGATGTAGATAAGATCATCACCTGGGCTAAGAAGGGCGACCTCCATTCTCGTCGTCTTGCAATTGCTGCTCTTGGTGACAAGGAATTGGTACGCGAGGTATTTGAAAAGGTTGCTCAGGGTCAGTTCGCTGATCGTCAGGGTGGCTACACTCGCATTCTGAAGCTTGGTAACCGCAAGGGCGACAATGCTTCTATGGTAATCATGGAGCTTTGCACCGAGCCAGTTCAGAAGAAAGAAAAGGCTGAAAAGAAGGCAACCAAGAAGGCAGAAGCTAAAGAAGCAGCTGCCGAATTGAAGGCCGAAGAGGAAGAAGTAAAAGCTGAAGCTGAAGAAGCAGTAGAAGAAGCTGACGCCAAGGGCGACGAAGAAGCTGCTGCAGAGGCTGCTGAGGTAGCTGAAAAGGCTGAAGAAGCCGCTGAGGATTCCGACAAGGAAGAAGCTAAAGCAGAAAAGTAGTAATTTTGTGTAGACTACTTTAAGTAAAATACTTCATCTGGGCTTATTGGTCTTTCTGATGAAACGAAAAAAGAACCTCGGATATTCCGGGGTTCTTTTACTTTACAATACGTTTGTTTACAAAGAAATTACACCAATATATTCGATAGAGGCCGCTTGTAGGTATTCTCGTTGTGGGTTGGGCGAATCACCTTTACCGCAACAAGGAGAAGGCCGCAAGCCGAAAGGGTGGAGTTGTGATTCGGGCTTTGCTCTTGGGACGGCGGAGAACATCCGTCGTACTGTCACAGTATTGTGGAGAGCTATCATGACGCTATAGTTGGCAGCCATGGAAGGCCTCTTCTGTGGCTGCCTTTTTGTTGTTATGGAGGAAAGCAACCAATGCGCACACCAAGAATAGAACGAATGCGAGAGCGCTACTTTAATACCATTCCTTCTATCACTTCAGAACGACTTGTTTTAGCGACAGAGGCCTATCAAAAATTTGCTGGTGATGCGGTTCCTGTATTTCGCGCTAAGGTTGTAAAATACATTATGGAGCGCATGACAACGCTTATCTTTGATGATGAACTTATCGTAGGTACCGCAACAAACGCCTACAGGGGCGCAAATCTTCATCCGGAATTTCAGTCCAGTTCATGGTACTTAAGCGATTTGGATGAATTTTCTACGCGCAGCAAAGACCCGTATTACATTTCCCCGGAAGATAAAGAAATTATTCGTAAGACTCTTCCCTATTGGGAAGGCAAGTCGATGGAAGATTATGCCGATCAGGTCATGCCTGCCTACATTCAAGAACTTGAGGCGGACGATGTATTGTGTGTAGGTCTTGAAAACGGCGTTTCAGGAGAAACAACCTGTGATCACGAAAAAATATTGCGAGTTGGACTTCGTGGCTACATTGAAGAATGTAAGCGTAATATAGCGAATACTCTTCCCCAAACTAAAGAAGAAGCCGCAAAGGTTGATTTTTGGAATGCCTGCATTATTCAATGCGAAGGCTTAATTACCTATGCCCATCGTATGGCTGAAGAGGCACTCCGTCTGGCAAATGAATGTAAAGATGAACAACGCAAGCAGGAATTGTTAGCTATAGCGCATAACTGCCAGGTGGTTCCGGAAAATCCACCACAAACGTTTTATCAAGCTTTGCAAATGGTGTGGTTTGTGCACGTATATTTCCATATCGAAGTGTGCACGACCGCCTGCGGTTTTGGTCGCTTTGATCAGTACATGTGGCCGTTCTATAAAAAAGATGTACTGGATGAGAAAACTATTACACGCGAACAAGCACTAGAAATGCTTGAATGCTTATATCTTAAAAGCTGTGAAGTATATGAAGTTCGCGACAATTGGTACGCTACGGCATTTGCCGGATATCCCATGTGGCAAATTCTTGTGGTGGGCGGTCAGACGCGTGAAGGAAAAGATGCTTCGAACGATTTGTCGCTGCTTTGCCTGCAGGCAGCCGATGAACTTCAGACAACCCAGCCTGTAATGGCGCTGCGTGTGTGTAAAGATACTCCACGTGAACTTATACGTTTTGGCTGCAAAATGGTTCAAGAAGGCCAAGCAAACCCGGGCTTTTTTAATGATGAAACCGCTATTAAGATGGCCCTTGGCAAAGGCGGAACCTTAGAAGAAGCACGTGATTGGACTATTGTAGGTTGTATTCAGGCAGGTCCAGGTGGTGGCGGAACCGATGGTTCTCCCGATGCGGGCTATGTCAACATGGGTAAAATGGTGGAATTTGTTTTGCACAATGGAATAGACCCTGCCACAGGAAAAATGTTGGGCTTGCAGACGGGCGATCCGCGAGAATTTAAGTCGATAGAGGAATTTAAAGACGCGCTGAAAAAGCAAATCCTTCATGCCTATGATCAAATCCGCGTAGGGTACAACCTCATGCAAAGCATTCACATGAATCGCTATCCGGTAATTTTTGCCTCTATGGTTACAGCGGGATGTGTTGAACGCGGCAAATCGGTTCAAGAAGGTGGTGCCAATTATTCGACCTGTGGCTTGTATGTAACAGGGGCTGCAAACTTGGCGGACTGTATTGCGGCGGTGGAAAAATGCGTATTCGAAGACCATGATCTTACGATGGATGAACTTATTGCTGCTTGCGATAGCAACTTTGAAGGTCAGGAACGTTTGCGTCAGCTTCTTTTGAATAAGCCAGAAAAATATGGCAACAACCAAGAACATGTGGATAGCATTTACCGCGAAATGATGCATTTTGTTGCCGACAATGTACAAAAGTGGCCTGATGCACGTGGCGGGCATTACGCTTTTGGCATCGATTCGCAAACGATGAATATCCCTCACGGTAAGGTAGTAGGTGCCCTTCCCGATGGACGTTTGGCTTGCGAGCCTTTATGTGATGCATCGTCTCCTATGATGGGGCGTGATGTTCATGGTCCTACGTCAACGGTACGCTCGGTTGCTGCTATTGATCAGCCCGATTTGCAGGAAGGGGCGCTTTTTAATTTGCGTTTTGACCCGAAGGGCGTGCAAGGTGAAAAGGGTCGTGACATCATAGAGGGCGTTATTAAAACCTTCTTCCAAGAGGGTGGAGAGCATATACAGATTAACGTAGTTGACAACGAAACCCTTAAAAAAGCCCAGGTAGAACCTGAAAAATATCGAGGTCTTATGGTTCGCGTGGCGGGGTATATGGCCTACTTTACCGAGCTTGATAAAAGTGCTCAAGATACCATTATTCGTCGCACTGCTCATCTATCGCAAAGTGCTTAAGGAAAGGTAAAGCGTGAGCGATAGAGTAAGTGATTCGGTAAATGATACTGCGAGCAACGCGGCAAATGCCGTGGCAGGTGACGCGGTAAGCAACATTGCAGGCGATGCATCCCTAGAACCGCAGCGAGTTTTAGTGGGCAATATTCAAAAATTTTCGGTTGAAGACGGTCCAGGAATTCGTACAACTATTTTCTTAAAAGGCTGCCCGCTGTCATGCAAATGGTGTCATAATCCAGAACTCATCAATCCCAATCAGCAGCTTATTCAGTCGCCTACAAACTGCATCAGATGTGGGTGCTGTATTAAGGCGTGCCCGAACCAGGCTATCTCTCCCGATGAAGAGCGTGGCGTAGCAATAGATTGGGAGAAATGTGATGGGTGCCTGGAATGCGTGAGTGTATGTTATGCGCAAGCCTTACGCGGGGTTGCCAAACCCATGAGTGTTGAGGAAATACTGTCTGTTGCCGAACAGGATAAAGGCTTCTACGACAACACGGGTGGCGGCATCACCATAAGCGGTGGAGAACTGCTGCTGCACACTTTGTTTGCGTCAGAGCTAATTGATAAGGCAGCATCGAAGGGTATTTCAGCTTGTCTTGACACCTGCGGTTTCGGCAAAAGGGAAGACTTGCTTGCGCTTGCGCGAAAACCTAGCGTAACCACCATTCTGTACGATTTGAAAAGTATCGATCCCGTTATACATAAGGAATTTACGGGCGTGGATAACAAGCATATTCTTGCCAACTTGAAGGCACTTGCACAAGAAAAAGAATGTCTAGCTAAGGTGATCGTTCGCATGCCGCTTATAAAGGGTGTCAACGATTCGCAAGAACAGATTGAGCGCGTTGGAGCCTATTTGTGTGATTTAGGCATTGAGCGCATAGATCTTCTCCCGTATCACGGACTCGGCATTCAAAAACAACGAAATATCGGGGGATTTCAAGAAGAATTCGAAGCACCAAGCGATGAGCGAATAGAAGAAATTCGCACCTATTTTGAGCATACTCTGCAAAGGCAGGTAGGCATATTAGGACAAGTGTGATCACAGGGCTTAACGATTGCCAAAACTGAGAGGAAAAGTTAGTCAATAGTAGTGGTGGCACATCGAAAAGCCTTTGAGAATACCTGTTCAAGGGAAGATTGTCGGTTTTAGTTAGGAGAAAAGAGTGGATGGAGGAAGCCTAGGAATACTAACACTTATTCCTGCGCTCAGCTTTTTCGTGTTTGCTTTCGTAACGCGAAAATGCATTTTTAGCATTTTGCTTTCTGGCATATTGGGGTATTTGCTCTACTATGGACCAGATTTTTTCATGCCGACCGTAGATGGTTTACTTTCGGCGTGTTGCGATGAAGACAATAACTACATTGTTTTGATCTGTTTGCTGTTTGGCTGTTTCGTGCAGCTTCTTCGTCAGTCTAATGGCGCACAAGCAGTGGCAAATTGGGCTCGTCGCTATGTTAAGTCTCAGAAGCAGGTTTTGTTCTTAACCTGGATATGCGGCGTAATTATTTTTATTGATGATTACCTGAGTATCCTGGTTACTTCAAATTGCGTACTGCCTGTTGCAGACGAGCATAAAACACCTCGTGAAATGTTGTGTTACATCATCAACACCACTTCAGCGCCGGTGTGCCTTATTATCCCCATTTCTGCATGGGTCGTATTCTTTTCGGGTATTTTCTACGAACAGCCTGAAGCGGCCGTACTGGGCGATACGGCAATGAATATTTATTACAGCATCATGCCGTATTTCTTCTATCCGTTCTTGTGTGTGCTGTTTGTTCTGCTGGTTATTTTTGGCATTGTGCCAAAACTCGGTGGCATGAAGAAAGCCTACAAGCGTGTAGAAGAAACAGGAAAATTGTGGCCTGATTCCAGTGACTTGCAAAACCAAGATAGTGAACTTGGTGTAGTAATGGGCGCCATCAGCGACACGTCTAAACAGGATGAAAAAGAAGTTGCTCCTCGTTTGTGGACCTTTGTTATTCCGATGGCAGTGGTTATTGTGGTAACCATTGTGCTGGGCGATATTCTGTATGGCGTGGTTTGTGGCATTGTTGTGTGCTTTGTTCTGTATATTCCTTTCAAGATTATGCGCTTAGGCAGGTTCTGCGATGCCTGTTATAAGGGTTTGGAGGATATGCTCTTTATTGCGGTGGTGCTGGTAGCATCTCTGTTCTTCCGCGACGCAATTGAGCTTATTGGACTTACTGACTTCTTAATTGCGGTTGCAACACCGTACATGAGTGCGGCACTTATTCCTGTTATTACCTTTATTTTGGTGGGTGCCGTTTGTTTTGCGACGGCAAACATTTGGAGTATTCCTGCAATTTGTACTCCTATCATTCTTCCTTTAGCAGCTGCTACGGGTGCCGATGTAGCGTTAACCATGGGTGCAATTATTTCTGCAGCGTGCTTTGGTGCGCAGGCGTGTTTCTATTCGGATGTTACATTGCTTTCCGCGTCTGCTTGTAAGATCAACAACGTGGATTATGCCATTGCGCAGTTGCCCTACATCGGTATTGTGGCGGGCATTACTACCGTTGGGTATCTGGTGGCAGGATTTTTGCTTGCTGCGTAGAGTAGCATTCCGGTAATGCTTGCTGCAAAAGCTGCGAACTCGGCATTTGCAGTTTAAAAGAACCTCGGATATTCCGGGGTTCTTTTGCTTTGTTGCGCCATCTGCTTCTTGCAGTCTGGGTCTCGCTATTCGCTTTTGTAAGGCGATCCGCTTCTTGCGGTATGGTTTTGTAAGGCGGCCCTGATCTTGCGATCCGTTTTTGCAAGAAGGCGGTCTGGGTCTTGCGATCAGGTTTTGCAAGGTTCAGGTTTTACAGTTTTAGAAAACTTGGAATTCTTATGATGCTTTCGTAGGGGTTGCGTAAAAGTTTGGATGAACCCAGCGATTGTGCGCGCTATCGCCGCTACTATAGATGCTCGTAAAACGAAAAAAGAATGTGAGCGAATTCATGCGTGGGAACAAAAGTGGTAATAGAAGTGGACAGGGTAACTGGCAAATGAAATCAGCACAATGGATGCAAGGTCGCTATGGTATTGACGAGTGCACGCAAGGACTGATGATTTTTGGCTGTGCCTTAGTAGTGGTCAATTTCTTTTTGCATATCGAACTTTTATCGCTACTTTCACTTGCTTGTTTTGTGTTAGGTATATTCCGCATGATGTCACGTAACTATCCGGCTCGTGTTCGTGAATTACAGAAGTACCAGCAGCTTATGGAAAAACCAAAGGCTTGGTGGCGTCTGACCAATAAGCGTTATGAAAATCGTCACACTACGCTGTACTTTAAATGCAAAGGATGCGGTACCGTGCTCAATGTTCCTAAAGGAAAGGGCAAACTTTTAGTAACATGCCCCAAGTGTGGCACTAAGGTAGAAAAGAAATCCTAGCGAGGCTGAATCACCTATTAGTTCAGTAGACAGTGTCATGATTGTTTCGATAAATACTGCTAAATCCCAAAATATTAGTGGGATACAGGTTGCTCGCTGGACTAGGGGGCAGGATTAAAGGTAATGAAACTGCTGAGGTTCCGGGAAAATTACTTGATTGGGAGTGGCGTATAATCTGCAGGTGTCGATTGGTCGTGGCAGATAATTTACAGATGATGATTGGCGGCAGCGCATAACCCTAAGAGGAAAAATTCTCGTTTTATATCGATTTATAGAGAAATGATACTAAAAAAATACCATTTAGCCGTTAATTACTACAAATTGTGGGAAAACCTCTAAATTGTCACAATATCTTGTGCCGAATTGTGTATAGTATCTATCGCTGGTTAAAACAGCAAGACGTTTTCACTTAACGTCTAATCATTAGTAAACACGATTAGAACATAACCGTTTTTCTGAATACTTTTTAAATGCCTGACCGGGAGGGGTTACGCGGATGAAAATTATTAAGCGTGATGGATCTGAAGTAACGTTCGACATCACTAAAATTGCCAACGCTATCAAAGCGGCAAGTGACGAATCTCCTGAAAACGAGCGTCTTACTGCTCGTCAGATTGACTATGCTGCTCATAATGTGGCGGACAAGTGCGAAGAGGCTGGGCATACCGTTTCTGTTGAAGAAGTTCAGGACTTGGTAGAAAACGAAATTATGGCGCTTCACAAGTTTGAAGTTGCGCGTCGCTATATTATTTATCGCTATGTTCAGAACTTGAAGCGTCAGTCCAATACTACCGACGATAAAATCCTTTCGCTTATTGAGTGCAATAACGAGGAAGTAAAGCAGGAAAATTCCAATAAAAACCCTACGGTTAACTCGGTTCAGCGCGACTATATGGCAGGCGAGGTTTCTAAAGACTTGGCTATGCGTATTCTGTTGCCTGAAGATGTGGTTCGTGCCCATGAAGAAGGCATCATTCACTTTCATGATTCCGACTACTTCGCACAGCACATGCACAACTGCGACTTGGTGAACTTGGAAGACATGCTGCAAAATGGTACGGTAATTTCTGGCACCATGATCGAAAAGCCGCATAGCTTTTCAACAGCTTGCAACATTGCAACGCAAATTATTGCCCAGGTTGCTTCCAGCCAGTATGGTGGTCAGTCCATTTCGCTTACCCATTTGGCTCCTTTTGTGGACATCAGCCGCAAGAAGATTCGTCGCGAAGTAATTCATGAATTGAATATGGTTGGCGTGGAGCCTTCAGCAGAACAGCTTTCGAACATCGTTGAAGAGCGTTTGCGCGATGAAGTTCGTCGTGGCGTTCAAACTATTCAGTATCAGGTAGTAACGCTTATGACTACCAACGGTCAGGCTCCGTTTGTTACGGTGTTTATGTACTTGAACGAAGCACGCAACGAGCAGGAAAAGCACGACCTTGCCATTATCATTGAAGAAGTTTTGCGTCAGCGCTATGAAGGCGTAAAGAACGAAGCTGGTGTTTGGATTACGCCAGCGTTCCCCAAGCTTATTTATGTGCTGGAAGAAGATAACGTTCGCGAAGATTCGGAATACTTCTACCTTACTCAGCTTGCCGCTAAGTGCACGGCAAAGCGTATGGTGCCTGACTACATTTCTGAAAAGAAGATGTTCGAGCTTAAGCTTTCCAAGGGTGAAAAGCCAGGTGAAGGTGATTGCTACACCTGCATGGGCTGCCGTTCTTTCTTGACGCCAGACCGTTCAGGCAATGGATATGACAATGTGGCAAATGCGGGCAACTATGAACCGGGCAAACCTAAGTATTACGGCCGTTTCAATCAGGGCGTAGTAACCATTAACTTGGTTGATGTGGCCTGCTCGTCGTATCGCGACATGGATAAGTTCTGGGAAATTTTCGAAGAGCGTCTGGAACTTTGCAAAAAGGCTTTGATGTGTCGCCATAACCGTTTGAAGGGCACCCTTTCCGATGCAGCTCCTATCTTGTGGCAGTACGGTGCGCTTGCTCGTCTTGAAAAGGGCGAAACTATTGACAAGCTGCTCTATGGTGGATATTCAACCATCAGCTTGGGATATGCAGGCTTGTATGAGTGCGTAAAGTATATGACTGGCTACAGCCACACCGATCCTCAGGCAACGCCGTTTGCTATGGCGGTAATGCAGAAGATGAACGACAAGTGTGCCGAATGGAAGGCGGAAACCGACATTGACTTCTCGTTGTACGGTACGCCACTTGAATCTACTACCTATAAGTTTGCAAAAGCGTTGCAGCGTCGTTTCGGAGTAATCCCTGATGTAACAGACAAGAATTACATTACAAACAGCTATCACGTTCATGTTTCTGAGGAAATTGATGCGTTTACTAAGCTTCAGTTTGAAAGCCAGTTCCAGCAGTTATCACCGGGTGGAGCAATTTCTTATGTCGAAGTACCCGACATGCAGGACAACTTGAAGGCCGTTATTCGCGTCATGCAGTTTATCTATGATCACATTATGTATGCGGAACTGAACACCAAGAGCGACTACTGCCAGGTTTGTGGCTTCGATGGCGAAATTCAGATTGTCGAAGACGATGGTAAGCTGGTTTGGGAATGCCCGCACTGCGGTAATCGCGACCAGGAAAAGCTCAACGTGGCACGTCGCACATGTGGCTACATTGGTACTCAGTTCTGGAACCAGGGACGTACCGAAGAAATCCGCGATCGCGTTTTGCACCTGTAAAAAAGCAGCACATCAGCTCTGAGCGCTACAATGCACAAACTTTGAGCATCGCAGGCGCAGCTCTGAACACTGCGCGTGCAAGTTTTAAGCGCCGTAGGCGTAAGCTTTAAGCAGCATGGCACACCATCCTGAGCTTTGTAAGCTTTAAATTAAGGTTAATGCGAGGTTTGATAGGAAAATGTTTCTTATCAAACCTCGATTTTTCTCTATAGTTGTTCTTTGGTATTGAGCAAATAAAGTGACGAGGGGAACTAATGAACTACGCCGAAATAAAATACTGTGATATTGCTAACGGAGAAGGCGTACGTACCACTTTGTTTGTTTCGGGATGCCGTCATCATTGCAAGAATTGCTTCCAGCCTGAAACCTGGAGCTTTTCATATGGCGAAGAATTCAGCGATGATGTGGCGCAAAAAATTATGGCAAGCCTTGAAAGTCCGTTTGTTGATGGCATAACGCTTCTTGGGGGAGAACCTATGGAGCCAGAAAATCAGCGTGCTTTGTTGCCTTTCGTGCGCGCGATAAAACAGGCTTATCCTGATAAAACCATATGGTGTTATACGGGTGATGTGTTCGAAGACCTTATGAATCCGGAATCGGATCGACACACCGAAGCAACCAACGAACTCATAGCCTGCATCGATATTCTGGTCGATGGCCCCTATATAGAAGCGGAACACGATATCACCTTGCGATTCTGTGGCTCTAAAAACCAGCGCATTATCGATGTTCCTGCAACCCTTGCTTCGGGTTCGGTCTGTCTCTGGAGCGACGATTCTCATTACGCAACGCACAGCTGGGTTGAAAGTGGCACATCGCTGTAGTGCGACGTGCATTAGCAACGGGCAGTACGTCGCTGCTGTAAGTTTGTTCGAAAGTTTTCCTGAGAGAGCTTTCCTAGAGTACTTTTCTATGATTTGCTGGAAGGTGTTTCCCCTTTGCGGGGCAGTTTACTAGAAAGCAGCACTTCGGTGTGCTGTGCTGCGCCGTATTGCTTCTTGTCTTTTTACGTTCTGTTTCTTGCCGTTGATTCCCAAACATTTGGCTTAACAAATAAGTTTCAAAGCCGAAGCGGGGGTGCGTGGTATCATGGTTGCGTTTGGTAAAACACTCTCCAAGGAGGAAATTCAATGGCTACCATCATCGATGTGTTTGGTCGCGAAATTCTGGACTCCCGCGGTAATCCTACGGTCGAAGTTGAGGTAATCCTTGATGACGGATCATTGGGTCGTGCTGCGGTACCATCAGGTGCTTCTACGGGCGCTTTCGAAGCAGTTGAACTGCGCGATGGCGATTCTGAGCGCTATTTGGGCAAGGGTACGCTCAAGGCTGTTTCTCATGTTAATGAAGAAATTGCCGATGCGCTTATTGGCATGGAAGCAGAAGATCAGCGCGAAATTGACGCAGAAATGATTGCGCTTGATGGCACAGAAAACAAGGGCAACTTTGGTGCCAATGCAATTTTAGGTGCATCTTTGGCAGTAGCTAAGGCGGCAGCAGAATCTGCTGAACTTCCTCTGTACAAATATGTTGGTGGCGTTAATGCAAACATGTTGCCAACCCCTATGATGAATATTTTGAATGGTGGCGAACACGCCGACAACAACGTGGACTTCCAAGAGTTCATGATTATGCCTGTGGGTGCACAGTCCTTTGCGGAAGCACTTCGCTGGTGCGCTGAAATTTATCACACCTTAAAGAAGGTTCTTCATGAAGCTGGTCTTGGCGGCGGCGTAGGCGACGAAGGTGGTTTCGCTCCTAATTTCACCACCAACGAAGAACCTCTGAAGTACATTGTTGAGGCATGTGAAAAGGCTGGTTACAAGCCAGGCGAAGACATTATGTTTGCAATGGATCCTGCTTCAACGGAATTCTATGATGCAGAGCGCGGGGTATATGTTCTTGCTGGTGAAGATCGTGAACTAACCAGTGAAGAAATGGTTGAATACTGGGCAGCGCTTGTTGAAAAGTATCCTATTATCTCCATCGAAGATGGTATGGCCGAAGAAGACTGGGATGGCTGGAAGGCTTTGACCGACCGTATTGGCGATAAGGTTCAGCTAGTTGGTGATGACCTGTTTGTAACCAATCCTAAGCGTCTTGCGAAGGGTATCGAACTTGGTTGCGCAAACGCAATTTTGGTTAAGGTAAACCAGATTGGCTCTTTGACCGAAGCTCTTGAGGCTGTTCAGATGGCAAAGCAGGCAGGCTATGCGTGCATTATGTCTCATCGTTCCGGCGAAACTGAAGATGTAACCATTGCAGATTTGGCAGTAGCTACCAATGCTGGTCAGATTAAGACAGGTGCCCCTTGCCGTTCTGATCGTGTTGCGAAATATAATCAGCTGCTTCGCATTGAAGAAGAACTGGGCGATGCTGGTCAGTATGCAGGTATGAAGGCTTTCTACAACATCAATCGCTAGAGTTACATTGATTGCCTGGTATCAAGGCAAGAGATCTATTTAGCGTTAAACGCCACTCCAAACCGGGGTGGCGTTTTAGCGCTCAGAACAAAATCCGGTTTTTAAACGTGCGTTTTTGGCAAAAACTTCTCTTATCGGGTTGCTTTTACGTAAACAAGTATCAGATTTCTGAATACAAACAAACTTTCCATGCAAAACGCACATATAAAATGGCAAATTATAGGCTTATCGGGCTGTTTTAACTTGCATAAATAGGGTTTTTGGCGCTATCGGCACCCGATAAGGCATGAATTTGCCATTTTCGGGCCTTTTTTCACGTAATTTGGAAATATGCGTTTTGCGGTGCGGTATGCCGCACAGCGATATTCTTGCAATAATGCTTGCATATAAGCTTCTCAACAGGCATTATGTTTAAAACGATGCCTGATAGGAGGTATTCCTATGGTTTTATCGAATGCCGAAAAGAAGCAGAATGCGATCCCTTTTATTGTGGTAGCAATTATTGCTCCCATCCTTACAAGCCTGATTGTTCCTTTGTATGACAGTTATGTCGCTGAGTCACTTCATCGTTTTCAAACTCCTTTTTTGGATATCGCCCTAGAGAATCAAGCCCTAGGCATATTTCTTAATATTATCTTTATTGTTTCACCTGCGTTTATGTTTGCGCTGGCCTTGTCGGTATCTATGGTTGTACTGCTGAAAGCACCAGGGCGGGGCCGAATAATCGTTGCTATCATTGCGGCGGTAATAAGTGCGGTGTTCCTTGTGTACTCTACGACCATTTTTATAGATCCCAGTCTTCAAAGGATTGGTGAATTTATTTACCCTTACGGATCGGATTTCCCTCTAATCGCGTGTTTCGTGTACGTTGGGCTCCTTGTATATGTCTTTTTCAGTCGCACAGAACGCTAAGACAAGCGGTATTTAGATAGTCATTTTCGAATTGAACTGAGTTTAAAACGAAGAGCTTTTGAACTGCCGCTACAAAGCCAAGAGTTTTTCTAGGGAACTGTAAATATTGTATTTACTAGGTCCTATACAAATATCAGGAGGTATTCCTATGAAGCGAAATAAAGCAATAAACGTTTGGGGTCCGTTTACTTTTCCGCTCATAGTCATGTTGAGCTTTATTTTGTGTGGGTGTGCTTCTTTTACTGCAGAAAACGAGAACTCCGTAAATCAGTCAAACGAAATCCAACTTACCGATGGAGACATTAGGCTAGGCGAAACAAAAACAATCAATATCAGCGGACTATCCAATAGTGCCATGGTTTTCCATAAAGATAACAAGGAAGGATATGCGCTTGTTGGTTTTAAAGGAAGAATCAATCAAGAGGAGCTAGGCTTTAAGCCCAAAGAAATAGCCGTGCATGGAGAAGATATTTTTCTTGGGTTAAGCAATGAAGAAGAGGCGCGCGGTGATACTGAATCACTGCAAAAGATAACCGTTTTTATGGAAAAGTACCTTGGTGAAGCCTATCGATTTGAAGAAGAAAATTACGCTTTCCAGCTTGTGATCAAGATTGAAACATCAGACGAAGAATCAAGAGGACTAATTGATAATCCAGCTAAATACACAGGTGCTTTAGAAAATGACGCTAAAGATTTATTAGATGGAACCGTTCTCACTGTCTTTGATGATGAAGGAAATTCAATAGAGTACACGCTTATTCGTCGATAGGAGCTTTCATGACTAACATTGCTGAGAAAAACAATCTTCTTTCGGTATTTATTGGTTGTGCGATTGTGTTTCCGATATTGTTGGGGTTTGTAATTCCGCTTTACGAAAGTTTCATTTCTTCGGAATATCTATCAAGATATATAACTCCTTTTGGGGAGCAATATAGCGCTTTGGGTTTTCCTTTCTTGTATATCGTTTTTGCAAAATCGCCCGGAATCATATATGCCCTTATTCTTGCGATATCAATATATGTTTTCCTAAAAACCCCTAAAGAGTGTCAATTCATGACCAGTCTAGTTGCTTTCATTTTTGCTTTGCTTACGGCACTGTATGGCTTGGCAGTTTTCTTCAACAATGCTCTGATGGTAATTGGGAACATCGTATATCCCGTTGGTACCGATTTCCCTCTCATTATTTGCTTCGTGTATGGTGTTCTACTGATTTATGCTGCTAGCGAAAGAAAAAAACAGAACATCAAAGCCTAGGTGAGATGACCTTGGTCGGAAATTGCCAAGTACTGTGATTTGTGCGACGCTTGAAAAGGCGGTGCGTGCAAAGCCTTCTTTCGCGCTATACTTCTTTAGTTATGTGATTACAGCTAGGCGAATCGGATTTTCACGAATCACGTGCTAGCTCCAGTGTTTAGGTTTATGAACCGGGGCTCTAATGCTCAAGTTTGAAAGGCTTAATGTTCACAGAAAGGCCTTATCAGCAGCTCATTTCATGAACCGAAAACCTTAGAAAGAAGGAACTTTCGTGCAAGACTTACCAAATGGATTTACGGGCTTTGCTCATCGCCCTAAAAATTCGGTAGCGGATTATCGCAAAGCATCTGCAGCTAATCGCGCATCTGGTCGGCAATCGGGCGTTTATACGGGAAGCGCTATAAAGAATTCGCCAAAATATCAACATCCACGGGTGCAGTCGTCTCGTCCGACAAATCCAGTCGAAGGCCCCACGAAAGAAGACCTTGCCACCATTGATGATCGCGATCGCAGGTGGGCATGGGTAGAAATTGATAGAACCGCCATCCAGTACAATGTTATGCAAACAAAGCGTCTTCTTCCTAATAGTTGTCGTTTAATGGCGGTAGTTAAGGCGGATGCTTATGGCCATGGAGCGGCGGAAGTGGCAAAAGCAGCATGTAGTGCTGGCGCAAGCTATTTGGGCGTAGCTACGGTTAACGAAGCAATTGAGCTTCGTGAAGCGGGAATGCGCGAACCCATTCTTATTTTGTCCCAGCCTCCGGCAGAAGCAATTCCGCTGCTTCTGTATTACCAAATCCGTCCTGCGGTTTACACTTCAGAATTCGCGATTGCCTACGGTGAAGCTGCCGATGCGCAGGGTTTGAAGGCGCCTTATCATTTGGCAATCAATTCAGGCATGAATCGTATTGGCGTTCGCTTTAACAATGTCGTGGAATTCTTGTCTCAGGTAAGTTTTCATCGTGCCTTGGAACTGGAAGGTTGTTTTACGCATTTTGCTACGGCCGATGCGCTTGAAACGCTCGACTTCCAAATCCAAATTAATCACTTTGTAGAAGCAATGCGCGCGGTGGAAGCAGCGGGCATCAATCCTGGTATTGTGCATTGTGACAACTCTGCGGCAACGTATAGATTCCCTAAAACAAATTTTGATATGGTTCGCTTAGGCATTGCCATGTATGGCTATCAGCCTGCTCCTGATACTCATCGAATTATCGACTTGCGTCCTGCCATGAGCGTTCATGCGCGAATTACGAACGTTATGGTGGTTCCCATGAGCGAAGGGGTAAGTTACGGCATGAATTATCGCAGCCCTGGCAGTGTGAAAATTTGTACCGTACCGGTAGGATATGCAGATGGCCTTATGCGTTTGCTTTCAGGAAAAATAGATTTTGCTTATCAGAATCGTGCCGTGCATCAGGTGGGCAACATCTGCATGGACCAGTGTATGTTCGAAGTAGATTTGCGATCGCGTGCAAACATTAAAACGCTTGATCCACAAATTGGCGACGAAGTTTTAATTGCGGGTCCGCACGAGATGGTGGATTGTTCCATTGATACGATGGCAAATCGGGCTGCTACTATTCCGTATGAGCTAATTTGCAATTTCTCTCGTCGTTTGCCTCGCTATTACAAATAAAACCATGTAACGCGTCGTAATATGCTGCAATACGCGAAAAGCCAAGATGAAAACCCAAGGAGGTTTGCATGCAGGTAGAAAAACTTCCCTTAGACGAAATTCGCGCGCAGGTAGAAAACTGCCACGCCTGTCCACTATGCGAAACGCGCACCAACATTGTATTTGGTGATGGCGATCCTCATGCACGTGTGCTTATTGTGGGTGAAGCGCCTGGTAAAAATGAAGACCTTCAAGGCAAGCCTTTTGTGGGTGCTGCAGGTAAGTTTTTGGATGAACTTCTGGAAGAAGCAGGCTTAAAGCGTGAGGAGGTATTTATTGCCAACGTACTTAAGTGTCGTCCTCCTTCGAATCGCAATCCTCAGGCGGACGAAATTGAAGCCTGCGCTCCATTTTTGCGCGAACAAACACAATCTATTGATCCGTGGATCATTGTAACTATGGGCAATTTTGCCACGCAGTTTATCCTGCGTACTGGTACGGGCATTACTCGTTTACGGGGAACCGTGCAGCAAACGGGGCGCTTTGTAGTGCTTCCCGTCTTTCACCCTGCGGCAGCAATTTATGACCGTTCAAAGCGCGATGTGCTCCTTGAAGATTTTCGACAGGTAGGTGCGCTTGTGCGTGCTAGAATGGCCCAGGAACAAGACAAAAGTGCCTCGAGTACTTCGGAGTAATTTCTTAGAGTCAAATCGAGCGCACAAAGAAAGATTGGAGTATCCAATGGTAGAAAAATCTGATGTAGCAGCAGTGCTTGAACTTATTCGTCCCTCTCTTCAGGCTGATGGCGGCGACGTTCAGCTGGTTGATGTTGACGAAGAAGGTGTAGTAACGGTAGAACTTCAGGGCGCTTGCAAGGGGTGCCCTATGTCTCAGATGACACTTGCTCATGGTGTTGAGCGTGTATTGAAGGACCGCGTACCGGGCGTTACCCGCGTTGTTCCTGCTCAGTAGTACGTTACTTCAGGGCAAATGCAGAACTAACGACACTGCGCATTCGTTTGCAGGTTGACGATCAAAAGCGTTGTTCGTTTAGCTAAAAGTTCAGCTTGTAATGAATCGAAGAAGCTATCGTATCCACTAGGATGCGGTAGCTTCCTTTTATCGAACGGCTGTATAACGAAGTCGCGCCTTGTTATTTTGCGCGGTATGCTCTAATCATAGTTTTGTTTCTGTTGCTAGTTATAGGTTTAGCTGGGCTAGCTTTGATAGGTGAAGGATTTGATGAAGATGGCACATTGTTGGGAAATTCGTGGATGTGATGACGAAATGCAATCCCGTTGCCCCCATGCGGTGGCGAACGACAACTGTCCACCTGATTGTCATTTCGCTTCCTGTGATAGACCAACTCATGTGGTAACTTCAAATTTTGAGTTACTTTTTCGTACCGATATCGATCGAAATGCTAATGTAAAGGACATCTGCAGCTTCTGCGAATTCTTCCTTTCGCATGCGCCTGCAGAAAAGGAAACAGTGTCCGAGCAGTAAGGAAGCTATGCTCAACGAAATATATCAAAGTCTTGATCCCGTCGCTTTTTCTGTGGGTCCTTTTACGGCTCGTTGGTATGGTTTGGCCTACGTTGCGGGATTTCTCTGTGCTATAGCAGTTATGTATGTGGTGGGTAAGCGCTGGAAAATGCGCTTTACTTTCGATTCGCTGTGTATTGTGCTTCTATGCGCAATGATTGGCGTTATTGTGGGCGGCAGACTGGGGTATGTCCTGTTCTATAACTTCGAAATGTATGCGGCCGACCCTCTTGCCATTTTCAATTTCTCAAATGGCGGTATGAGTTTTCATGGAGGCTTTGTTGGTGCTCTTGTTGCGGCAGTCATTGCTTCTCGCATTATTAAAATGCCGTTTTTGTCGCTGATTGATTTGGCTATGATCGGTGTACCTATTGGCTTGTTCTTTGGTCGTTGCGCTAACTTTATCAATGGCGAACTATGGGGCGCTCCTACCGATTTGCCGTGGGGCGTGGTATTTGGTGGTGCTGCGGGAATGGAACCGCGTCATCCAAGTCAGCTGTACGAAGCTTTCTTTGAAGGCATCGTGTTGTTTGTAGTGTTGTTTCTGTTGTCGCGAAAACAGCCTCCGTTTTCTCAGGGCACATATGCAGGTGCTTTCATGCTAGGTTATGGCATTTGTCGTTTTGCCGTAGAATTTATTCGTGAACCCGATGTGCAGCTGGGCTATTTGTGGGGTAATTGGCTTACGATGGGCCAGGTTCTTTCGGTTCCTTTGATTCTTATCGGAATAGGACTTTTGATTTACGCTTGGAAAACAAAGCGCCCTCAAGAAGGCCCTCAGTATGAGGCTGAAGAATAAAAGATACGACATCATACCGTTACGTATTTGATGCTGTTCAGGCTCTATAATTAACAAAAGATACTCCTTAAGAGAAGGGAATTCTCATGAGCAAACTTCAATTTTTTAAATGTATGCATTGCGGCAATGTTGCCGTAAAAGTATTCGATAAAGGTGTGCCGCTGATGTGCTGCGGTGAAAAAATGCAGCTTCTTGAAGCAGGCGTTACCGATGCGGCTCAGGAAAAGCATGTACCAGTAGTAACTCAGAGCGATGTTATTCATGTTGAGGTCGGTAGCGTTGCTCATCCTATGGAAGAAGAGCACTACATTACCATGATTGTTTTGGAAACCACCAAAGGCTTCCAGGTTAAGCAGCTCAATCCAGGCGAAGCACCTGCTGCTGACTTCACCGTTGCTCCTGGTGAAGAAGCGGTTGCGGTATATGAGTACTGTAATCTTCACGGTCTTTGGAAAACAGAACTGTAAAGACGCCCGGAAGCGCATAAACGCTTTTGGAAGATCATAGGGAAAGACTACATTTTGTAAATAGACACACGAAGGGAAGCGAAAGCTTCCCTTCGTTGGTATTATGTAGGCATGTCTAAGAAACGAAACAAATCAAGCAAGAAGAAAGCGAACATGTCCTCTTTTCCTGTGGTCCCGCCGTCGGGTATGTATGAAGTTGCCATAGTAGGCGGAGGAGCATCGGGACTTGCGTGCGCAGTTGCTTACATGCAGGCACTTGAGCAAGAGGCTCGCAATTGCCAAGCTGAAAAGCACGCGTACTGTCAGGTAGCAAAGGGCAACAACCTTTACCAAACAACAAACGACAGAACCGATCAAACGAAAAACGATACAACTTGCCAGGTGGTGAATGGCGCACCAGCAGCAAAGTTTAAGCCTCGTGTGGTAATTCTAGAAGCAGGAAAACGTATAGGAACTTCAATTATGCGCAGTGGTAATGGGCGCTGTAATTTTTCTAACGCTTCGCTTGATGTATCTCGGTACTATCATGCATCTTTCGTAGAAGAAGCCTTTTCAGCGCTTGATTCGAACCTTCATGTTCCTTCGGTGCTTGACTGGTTTAAACGGCTGGGCCTTGTGTGGGAAGAAATGCCAGGTAGTGGTGGGCTTTTGTATCCCTTTTCGAAAAAGGCCAATTCGGTACTTGATGTTTTGCGCAAAGCGCTTGATGAATACGGTGTTGAATTGTGCGAAATGTCTATGGTAAATGCCGTCTGCTCTGATGCAGAAGCATCTGTGCAAATGCGTGATGACGATGGCTTGTCTGCACAAAGGATATTTCGTGTGCGCGGGGAAACACGCATAAGTGACGACGAACGAGTCCCTTTTGAAATTACTGCTCGCAATGTGGTAATAGCTTCCGGTGGGGCTACGCCGCAGGAAATGCTTTCAAGCTATAACCTTTCCTATTGCGATCCCGAGCCAATTTTGGGCCCTCTTCAAGTGAAGCCCTTGATGCCTATTTCCCTTAAAGCCCTTGATGGCATTCGTATACAAGCAAAAGTGAAGCTTATGAGAAACGCGCAAAGCCTCAAGGCACGGACTGATGTTAAGAACCCTAAAGTCTTGCAGGGTGGTATGGCGCAAGGTGCCACGCCACAGGGTGGTGTGATGCGAAACGATGCAACGCAGGGTAGCGCGGTGCAGGGCGATGCGATGCGGGGACCTTGCGTTTTTGAAGAAGAAGGCGAAGTGCTTTTCCGCGAGTATGGCCTTTCGGGCATCGTGGTATTTAATGCTTCGCGCTATGCACACCAAGGGGATACGTTGCTGCTCGATATAATGCCGCACTATACCCAAGAGGCATTGTTGGATTTCTTATACGCACGTCTTGCGCAACAAAAAAGCTGTCTTGCGCGGACATTCTTTACGGGGTTTGTAGTTAATCCGCTGGCAGAAGCACTTCTTCAAGCAGCAGGTATTGAAGGTGATGCTCACTTGATAGGGGCGGATATTGCAGCGTTAGCGCAGGTTTGTAAGGCACTTCCGTTTAACGTCCAAGGAATAGCCGATGCACGAACCTGTCAAGTGCGACGGGGTGGCATTCAACCCGAAGAGGTAAATCCTGCAACTATGCAGGTGTATTCTTGTCCAGGGCTTTTTGTGTTGGGTGAAGCTCTTGACGTGGATGGGCCCTGCGGAGGATACAACCTTCATTGGGCGTGGACAACGGGGCTGCTTTCCGGCACCGCACTTGCTTTACCTAACAAGCAGACAAAGGAGAACGAACGTGATTGAAATAGCGGGTATCCCTCTTTCGCTTGATGCCATGCTTCCAGAACATGGTGCCCTCCAGAAAAAGGAAATTGCCCGTGCGTTGGGAATTTCCCCTGCAGAAATAAAGAAATGGACGCTTCTTCGAAAAAGTGTCGATGCACGGAAGAAATCCAATGTTCATTTCACGACCACTTTTGCCTGCGAACTTTCCAAAAATCAAGAACAGAAGTTTCTTGCTAAGGCTCCAAAAGGTCTTCAGGTAAAGGCAGCCAAGCCTTATGTTCCGCTTGCATGTCCTTCCTGTGATCCAGTACAAAATCCCATTTTAGTGGTGGGACTTGGTCCAGCTGGGTTGTTTGCGGCGTTGTATTTAGCGCGTTGTGGACTTCGTCCTCTTGTGGTTGAACGCGGCTTTGACGTGGAAAAACGCGCTCATGATGTGGATGCATTTGAGCAAACAGGGAAACTGAACCCTCATTCAAATATTCAATTTGGTGAAGGTGGGGCAGGCACGTTTTCAGATGGGAAGCTGACCACCAATATCAAAAGTCCTTACGCCAAACATGTGCTTCACTGGTTTGTGGATGCAGGAGCACCTGAAAGTATTCTGGTTGAATCGCATCCCCATTTGGGAAGCGATAAACTGCCTGCTATGGTGGCACATATGCGTAAGGAAATTATTGCGCTTGGTGGGGAAGTGTGCTTTGGAACCCGTCTTGCAGATTGGGAATTCCAAAACGGTGCGATTTCCTGCGTGCACCTTGAAGAAGTGGAAACGGGGCGCATTTCTGTGCAGCCAGTAAGCAAGGTGGTACTTGCGTGCGGTCATTCGGCGCGGGATGTGTTTGAGCTTTGTAAGCAAACCGGATTTGCTATGGAACAAAAGCCTTTTTCGGTGGGAGTGCGTATAGAGCATCCCCAAAACGTTATCAACGAAGCTCAGTGGGGAAAGGCTGCAAATCATCCCGCTTTAGGGGCGGCAGAATATAAATTAGCGGTTCATTTGCCAAGCGGAAGAAGCGTGTATACCTTCTGTATGTGTCCCGGTGGTGTGGTGGTTGCGGCAGCAAGCGAAGAAGGCGGCGTGGTCACTAACGGCATGAGCCGTTATGCGCGTGCAGAAGAAAATGCCAATGCTGCTTTATTGGTCAACGTTGATCCGAGTGATTTTGGTAGTGACGACGTGTTGGCGGGAGTGTCTTTGCAGCGCCGTATCGAGCAGGCTGCGTTTGCTTTGGGGCAAGAATACGGTGCTTTACCTTATCAAGCTCCTTGCCAACGAGTGGGAGACTTTCTTACCTCGGTGGCTTCAGGCAGTGTGGGCAGAACAACAACTCCTTCGGTATGTGCAGGTATGCAGCCTACCTATGGGCGAGGCGTATTTGAAGCCCCTATTTCAGGATGCTTGCCTGATTTTGTAGTGGATGCCCTTGCGCAAGCCCTGCCTATGTTGGGAAAGAAGCTTGCACATTTTGATGATCCTAATGCATGTATGACGGCTCCCGAGACGCGATCATCGTCTCCTGTTCGTATTAAGCGCGGTAAAAACTTGCAAGCTTATTGGACTAGCGAAGGCGCAGCGACCCATCGCTCTAGTCTGGCACGGGAAACCGGAATTTATCCCTGCGGTGAAGGCCCCGGGTTTGCCGGAGGAATTATGTCTGCCGCATGCGATGGTTTGCGCATTGCTCATTCAATCATTGAATCGCTTCGTTCATAACTAGATAGTGCAATTTTCTTGCGGTGTAGTGCGCTGTTCTTTGCTTGGCGCTATTATGGAAAACTCCAAGCTTTACGTATAAGAAGTGATACTACATGACTAAAACGCACTCTCCTTCGGCGAAAGCCACCACGGAAGCCTTGCAGGAACAGGCTTTACAGGCACTTTTACGTGGTGAAGCAGTAATCTTTCCTACCGATACTCTTTTTGGTATTGGGGTTTCGGTTTGCCATGCTCAATCACCTGAATGTTTGTATCGCATCAAGAAGCGCGATGAACGCAAGCCAATCGCCTGGTTGGTGAACAATCCCGATGCGCTTGATGAATATGGAAAAGATATTCCGCCTTATGCTTATGCGCTTGTTAGGGCATATTGGCCAGGCCCGCTTACGCTTATTGTGAGGGCAAATGAAAAGGTGCCACGCACGTTTCAGTCAGAATCAGGAAGCGTGGGCATGCGCATGCCTGCAAGTGATGTTGCTTGCAATCTTATAGCGCAAATAGGCTGCCCCCTTGCCACCACATCGGCAAATATTTCGGGTCATGCTAATGCCTGTTCTTTTGAGGATTTAGAACCAGAAATTCTTGCGCAAGTTCCTGTTGCTCTGAGTGATGGGGAGGTAAAACAGGGAATTGCTTCTACGGTAATTGATTGCACGCAGGGCGATACTCCTATTGTGTTACGCGAAGGGGTTATTTTCCAGACCGATATCGCTGCAGTAGTTGCGCAATCTTCAATGGCTTAGGGAGGGTGCGATAATGAAAACTTCCTATGGCATAGTTCGGCGTGAGACTTCAACCTTATCAAGCGATGGACATTCCTGGTTGCGTATATTGGTGTGGCTTCCTGATCCCACGTATACTCGCCGCGGGGTAGTGCAACTTGTTCATGGTATGTCTGAACATGTGGGCAGGTACGATGACTTTGCACGCTTTTTAGCGGGGTTGGGGTATGTCGTGTTTGGACACGACCACATAGGGCACGGAAAAAGCGCTTCATCGGCAAAGGAGTTGGGATGTTTGCCGCAGGTAGGTGGCAAGAATCTTTTAATTGATGATGTTATGCGTTTGCGGAGCGTTCTTTCGGCTGAATACCACTGGGATAATCTTCCCTTCTTCCTATTTGGTCATTCTATGGGCAGCTATATTGCGCGGGTGGCTGCGGCGCGCTATCCCCAGGATTTAGCGGGAGTAGTTTTGTGTGGGGCGGGAAACCAACCCTTTGCGCTTGCTAAAGTGGGCAATGTTCTCGCAAAAGGAATAGCTACGCTCAAGGGAGATACATATCGCTCTTCGTTGCTTTATTCTTTGGTTTCGGGTTCTTTTGCGGCAGCCATCAGTAATCCTCGGACGGAATTTGATTGGTTGAGCACCGATCCGGAGGTAGTTGATGCATATTGCGCTGACCCTCTTTGTGGTGTTCGCTTTAGTGCAGGTGGATACGCAACCCTTACCGATTTGGTATCCGAGGCAGTATCAAAAGCGTGTTTTGAAGCGGTGCCTTCAGCTTTGCCGTTGTTGTTTATTGCGGGCGAAGAAGACCCGGTGGGTTCTAAAGGCAAGGGAGTACAGAAGGCAGCACGCAGTTATCAGGCGGCAGGATCCAAAGACGTGGAAGTAATTTTGTACCCTGGTATGCGCCATGAGGTACTAAACGAACCGGGGAAAATGACTGTTTATTCCGATGTGGAATCGTGGCTTACCGAACATGCTATTTTGCATGAAATTGCTCAGCGGGACATGCAGGAAGCAGACTTACAGGGTGCACAGGAAACGGACTCGCAGGATCTACAAGAAGCAGACTCGCAGAAAGATAATTCGTAAGGAGCACGGGCAACATAGGAAACACGTGCAATATAGGCGACACAGACAACATAGGCAACACAGGCAGAAAATGAGAAGTAATTTCAGGTGTGACTCGTTCGCCTAATTTCAATGCGGCCAAGAAAGTGCTGCGGCGCGCGCAATCACTGGGTTATACTTGAAATGTAACGAAACCGTGTTTTTTCTGTCATTTTTAATTGAATTTTGTGAATGAATTTTGTAGGAGCAGCCCATGGATACCACCCCATCGAACACTTCTTCGGTTACGAAAATATCTCTTGCTTCCGATCATGCGGGGTTTGAACAAAAGCAGCAGTTGGTGGATTACTTAGCACGAAAAGGCTTTGATGTTATTGACCGTGGACCCGAAACCGATGATCGGGTTGATTATCCTGATTTTGCCGTTGCTGTTGCTAAAGATGTTCAGTCTGGTCTTGCTGATCGTGGCATTTTGGTGTGTGGAACAGGTATTGGCATGGCGCTTGCAGCAGACAAGATGGCGGGCATTCGCGCGGCAAATATCGTGCGCGAAGATTTTGCTGTATTATGCCGCGAACACAACGATGCCAACGTGCTTACTCTTTCAGGTCGATTTGTTTCTATCGAGGAAAACGAACGAATCGTAGATGCTTTCTTGGCAACCGAATTTGCGGGCGGCCGCCATGCTAATCGCGTTGCGAAAATAAACGCACTCGACAAGTAGGGCCGAAAAAGTAATCGCTCTTAAAGAGATACTTCACTTGTTCTTATGACGTATAAGAAAAGGGTGGGTATATATAGCAAAGAGGGGTAAAAGGAGGAAGTTATGGTAACAACAAAAATGAAACGTGCTTGGTTTGCTTTAATTGCAATAGTTGCTGCTCTTGCTTTGGGCTTTACACTTTCGGGCTGTGCAGGCGAATCAGACGAAGAGTTGATCACCAAGGCAATCGACAATGAAATGAGCATTATTGTTGAGCCTGATGATGAAACCATTCAGATGCTGGCTGATGAAGCAACTGCGGGTGCAGGAAGCACTTTTGAAACGATGGGTATTGATAGCGCTGAATTGGTAAAGTCTTGGATTGATGGTTTTGGTTATTCCATTGGCACTATTACGGTAGATGGCGATACGGCAACGGTTGAAATGACTATCACTTCAAAGCAGCTTGGTCCTGTCATGATGGATTGGCAAGCGAACTTCGAAGAAAATGCAACTTCGCAGGGCTTCACCTCCATGGATGAAATTTATGCTTATGCAGGCGAAACCATTATGGACGAACTCAACAATGCATCTCCTGTTGAAACTACCGTAGAGGTTGCAGTTAATAAAGACGGCAATGATTGGGTATTTGACCAGGGTGCTGGAAATCAAACTGCTTTGATGGATGCTATGATTGGCGATTATTCTCTCTAAAGTTGAGGCAGGAGCTTAAGGTTTGATAGCTATAGGCCCTCGTAGCCCCATAAGGCACAAAGGTATAATACTTGCATGGCTGCAAGGCTTGCTTGCACGGCTACAAGGCTCGCGCGAGTATGTAGGTTAGCCATTTAAGTAAAAACCATGTATCAGAAGGATGGGTTTGGCGCCCGTCCTTCTTTATTCTGGGCCCTATGTGCTAAGGTGTGACGAATAGAAAAACTAGGAACTTTGCTTGAAAGGAGCACCCCAATTATGTTCCTCAACCAACTTACCGCTGAAGATCCTCAAGTTGCCGATGCGATTGAACAGGAGCTGTCGCGTCAGCGTTCATCTATCGAATTAATCGCTTCAGAAAACTTTGCTTCTCCTGCGGTAATGGAAGCAATGGGTTCGGTTTTAACCAATAAATACGCCGAAGGCTATCCAGGAAAGCGCTATTACGGCGGCTGTGAAAAGGTAGATATCGTAGAAGATCTTGCGCGTGATCGTGCAAAGAAATTATTTAACTGCCAGTTTGCTAATGTTCAACCTCACAGTGGTGCAAATGCAAACTTTGCTGCTTATCAGGCTTTAGTTAATTTAGGCGATACCGTATTGGGCTTGTCCCTTGATCATGGCGGGCACTTAACCCATGGTTCTCCCGTTAACTTTTCTGGCAAGGACTATCACATCGTAGCGTATGGCGTAAATCCTGAAACGGAACTGATTGACTATGACGAAATGGAGCGCATTGCAAAGGAATGCAAGCCAAAGCTTATCGTTGGTGGCGCTTCAGCGTATCCTCGTGTTATTGATTTTAAGCGCATGCGTGAAATTGCCGATGAGGTAGGCGCATATCTGATGATCGACATGGCACACATTGCAGGTCTGGTTGCAACAGGCGCTCATCCTAGCCCGGTGCCCTATGCTGACGTGGTTACTTCTACCAGCCATAAAACGCTGCGCGGTCCTCGTGGTGGTTTTATTCTTACCAACAACGAAGAAATTGCCAAGAAAATTGACAAGGCAGTATTCCCTGGTTCGCAGGGTGGTCCTTTGATGCATATTATTGCGGCAAAGGCAGTTGCGTTTGGTGAAGCCTTGCAGCCTGAATTCAAGGAATATATCGATCACGTAGTAGAAAACGCTACGGCGATGGGCGAAGGCATGGTCGACGGTGGTCTTCGTCTGGTATCGGGTGGTACCGACAATCATCTGTGCTTAGTTGATCTTACTCCTGCTGATATTACGGGCAAGGATGCTGAAAAAGTTCTCGAGAGCGTTGGGCTAACGGTCAACAAGAACACCATTCCTAACGAAACGCGCTCGCCTTTTGTGACTAGTGGTATTCGTGTAGGATCAGCAGCAGCTACCACACGTGGCTTCGATAAGGACGAATTTACGCGCATTGGTCAGCTTATTGCAGCAAGTGTTTACAGTGCTAACGACGAGGATCGCTTGCATGAAATTGCTGGTGAAGTAAGCGATATGCTTGCAAAGCATCCTTTGTATCCTAATTTCCAATAAATCTATGAAGTATTACCAGTGCCCTCTTTATAAGGAGGGCACTGAGTTTGTTTGAGGTGAGGAAGGAAAATTTCCGTGCAGAATCATACTTTTGGGGATCGTGTGGTAGTGCTTGATCATCCGCTTGTTAACCATAAGCTTTCGGTGTTGCGTAATGAAGCAACACCCAGTTCGGTGTTTCGCCAGACGGTACATGAAATTACGCTACTTGAATGCTATGAGGCAACTAAACATTTGGTAACCAAAGAGGTTGAAGTAAAAACGCCTCTTGCTACCTGCACCTGCAAAAGCATTGCCAAACAAGAGCCTGTTATTGTACCTATTCTTCGTGCAGGGCTTGCTATGCTCGACGCCATGCTTGAGGTAATTCCTTCTTCGCCAGTGGCCCATTTAGGCATGTATCGTGATGAAACCACGCATGAACCTATTGAATACTACGCAAAAATGCCAGGATATGTGGCCGAACGCCAGGTTTTACTGGTGGACCCTATGCTTGCAACGGGCGGTTCGATTCGTGCGGCGCTGCATGCGCTGCGAAGCCGTGGGGTAAAAGATATTACGATCATGGTTATTGTGGCGGCACCTGAAGGAATTCAGGCAGTGCTTGATGCTGATCCCGACGTTCGTATCTTTACCTGTGCGCTTGACGAAGGACTCAATGAAGATGCCTATATTATTCCTGGATTAGGAGATGCGGGTGATCGTATTTTCCAAACCACTGGAACTCCGGTAACTAGCGAAGGTCCTGCACTATAGCAACCATTGGGTGAATAGGAAGCTATCAATGGCTAAAGAAGAAATGACAAAAAAGCATGAACGTCCTTCTTGGGACGAATACTTCATGAAGCTTGCCAATGAAGTGGCAACGCGCACAACCTGTATGCGTCGTGGTGTAGGAGCCCTAATTGTTAAAGAACGCCGTATTTTGGCGACGGGCTACAATGGGGTACCTACCGGTCTACGTCATTGTGATGTGACGGGATGCTTACGTCAGCAGCTAGGGGTTCCCTCGGGCCAGCGCCACGAAATTTGTCGCGGTTTGCATGCTGAACAGAATGCCCTTTTGCAGGCAGCTCGCTATGGTATCAATATCGAAGGGGCTTCTATCTATATCACCACGCAACCATGCGTGGTGTGTGCCAAGATGCTTATTAACGCGGGTATCAGTGAAATCATTTACCAAAATCCCTATCCGGATGAACTTTCCATGGAACTCTTAAAGGAATCGGGTATCAAGATGCGGGTATTTGATGGTCAAACAGAATAATTTGTGGGGCTTTTTCGGAAGCAATGAGCGCAGCAGAGGAAATGATTTCGCAAGAAATCCGTTAAATATTGAACCATTCACGGACAAAATAGAAATATTAACCATCAATTTCAAAACAAAGTGTTTTTTAGAACATGTTCGTAAGGTAGAGTGTTCCTTGCGCGTTTTAGCGCAGGTGAGGTATGGTCACCAAAAAATAACGATCAGGTAAGATACTGTGCAATTTGCGATGGTCTTGTTACCATTCGCCCATGTATATTGCACTTTATCGAAAATGATTAATTAAACTGGCGTGAGGCACGTATGCTTCATGTGGTTTAAGGGCCAAAAAAGGCCCGCTACCGAAGGAAAGGAAAGCATGCTCGCAGCTGTAGCAGCAGGAATTGTGGCAGGAATCATTGGATTCCTTCCGTTGTTTATTTCCCTGCGCCTTGCTAGGCGCTCGGATAGCATTTCTGCCATGAGCATGGGGCTTTATGGGCTGGCGGGCACCTTCGTGTCCCTCATCATCGTAATTGTCGCCATGATCATCTGTGCTCAGGTTGCACGTGAATCCATTCTTCCATTTGGTATAGCCGAGATTGCGGCACTTATTGTGTCAACATCTCTTTATGTCGTTTACAAAAACGTCCTTGCTAAACGCAAGAAATAAGGCAACGGAAAGGTAAGGAATCAAGATGGGTGAAGCACTTTCACAGTTCGTCGAGGAGGCGCAGCATCTTTCGTCTTCGTTTGATTCGGCGACGGTCTTTTCCATCGCGGGATGGGATGTATCACAGTATGTACTGTATATGTTCATCGCGCTTGTTTTGGTTCTGCTAATTGTTCTTATTAGCGGCCGTAAACTGGAATTGATCCCCCACAAGAAGTTCACGGCTACGGTTGAATATGGTTACAACTTCATCCGTGAAAGCGTAGGCGCCGATGTTATCGGTGAAGGATTCAAGAAGCACATTCCGTTCTTGGCAACGCTGTTCTTCATGATTCTTATCGCTAACGTTATTGGCTTGATTCCAGGTGCTAAGGCGGCCATGGGCACCATTTCTATTACCTGGGCGCTGGCAGCTATTTCGTTTATTTACTTTAACTTCTACGGCCTGAAAGAGTTGGGCGTTTTCCGCTACATGAAAAGCTTCGCTCCTTCTGGCGTTCCTGGACCAATGATTCCTGTTATTTGGTTCCTTGAATTTGTTTCTATGGTCATTCGCGTTTTGACTCTTGCTGTTCGACTTTACGGCAACATGCTTGCAGGTCACATGGTATTGGCCGTATTTTCTTTGGCAACCACCATCTTCTTGCAGTTCGCGGTATTCAACATGGATTTCGTAACCGCACTCCCTGCAGTTGCTTGGTTCTTCTTACTGTTCTTTATGTATGCGCTCGAAACCTTGGTTGCATTCTTGCAGGCATACGTATTTACCATTCTGTCTTCTTCCTACATCGGCATGGCTATCCACCCTCACTGATCAAGAGGAAACAGTTTTGGGTTGCGCCTGTTCTTAAGGCGTAGGCAATCACGAAGTTTTCAAATATTGATTGCCGCATGATTTTGGTACTACAGCTGGTACAGAAAAACTTACAGCTGAAAGGTAATAAGGATGAGGGATAGGCTCTCATCCCAATAAAGGAGGTAATCGTGGAACTTACACTCGCTATCGCTGCGCTTAAGGTCGTTGGCTATGGCCTCGCAGCAATCGGCCCTGGCATTGGTATCGGTATCGCTACCTACGGTTTGTGCGTCTCTGCAGCTCGCCAGCCAGAAATGAAGGGTCAGCTCATGGGCTACTTCTTCATCGGTGCTGCAATGTCTGAGGCGTTGGCACTGCTTGGCTTGGTTCTTTTCTTCATCGGCTAGTAAATCCAACGAGAGTTGACGAAATTCCGATTAGAAGAAAAGGAGGCAAGCGAATTGAACGCAACTGTAAGCAAATATGTACGTAACTGCACAAGCGGTATTCTCGCTTTTGCTGCTGCGTCTGCAGTTTGCCCAATGTCCGCTTTCGCCGCAGAAAGTGGAGCAGGAATTGAAGCAATTCTTCCTCAGATGGAAGAATTCATTCCTATGCTCGTTGCCTTCATCATTTTATGGATTGTTCTTGCTAAGTTCGGTTGGCCTTTGTTTGAAGGCATGCTGGAAAAGCGCGAGAACACGATCAAGACTAACCTGGAAAAGGCTGAAGAAGCTCGCCAGGAAAGTGAACGTCTGTTGGCTGAGTATCAAGAGCAGCTCGAAGGCGCTAAGTCTTTGGCTCAGAACATGCTCAACAATGCGCAGAAGTCCGGCGAGGCCCTTGAAAAGGAAATTGCCGATCGTGCACGTGCTGAAGCAGACGCAATGATCGAGAAGGCAAAGGTTGCTATTGAAGCTGAAAAGCGTGCAGCTGTAAAGGAACTTCAGGAATCCATGACTGATACGTCTATCGCAGTAGCATCTCGCTTGATCGGCGAAGATTTCAGCGACGAAGAGCATCGTAAGCTCATCGAACGCTATGTAAAAGAGGCAGGTAGCTTAAATGCCTAATCGTCATGTCATCAATGAAACGATCGCAGCATACGCTAATGCTGCAATCGATGGCGCTAATGCCGCTGGCGGTAAGGAAGCGGTCGTTGAGATCCGCAACCAGATGCTGGAGATCCTTGGTTTCATGGCTTCTAACATTGACCTTCGTCTTGCGTGCGACGATGAGGGCTATACCCCTCAAGAGCGCGAAGGCATTGTGAAGGCAGTGTTTGGTTCATACAACGAGATTCTTGTTTCGCTCTTGTGCGTTATGGCTGCTCGCCGTGACATGGACAAGCTTCGCGGCATTTATCACAAGTATGAGGAGCTTATTGAATCCAAGCTGAACTTCAACGTTGTTGACGTAACGACGGTTGTAGAGCTTGATGACAACTTGCGAACTGTAATTACTGAAAAGGCCGAATCCGACTTGGGTAGGGAATGCGTGCTGGTAGAGCATATTGATCCCTCCATTCAGGGCGGCATCATCATGAGCACGGGTGGTCGCTATGTGGACGCAAGCGTTCGCACCAGGTTTGACCGTGCCCGCATTGCTCTTAAACAAAAGACAGATGGAGGTGAATGCTAGTGACTGAAATCACCGCACAGTCTATCGACGAAGCACTGCGCAAGCAGCTTGATGCCCTTAATACCAGCGTTGAATCTCGCGAAGTCGGTTCTGTTGTACAAATTGGCGACGGTATTGCTCGTATCGACGGCCTTAAGGGTGCTATGCAGGGCGAACTCTTGGAGTTCACCGGCGAGGATGGCAAGATCGTTTATGGTCTGGCTCAAAACCTTGAGGAAGAAGAGGTTGGCGCCGTACTCCTGGGTGACATCACTGCAATCAAAGAAAATGACCAGTGCCGCACCACTGGCCGCATCCTCGAAGTTCCTTCCGGTAAGGGCATGATTGGCCGTGTTGTTAACGCACTCGGTGAACCTATTGACGGCAAGGGTCCAATCGAGGCTGAAGGTTATCGTCCAATTGAATTCAAGGCTCCTGGCGTTCATGAGCGTCAGCCTGTTCACGAGCCAATGCAGACTGGTATTATCCCAATCGACGCAATGGTTCCTATTGGACGTGGTCAGCGTGAACTTATCATTGGCGACCGCCAGACTGGTAAGACCTCTATTGCAATCGACACCATTCTGAACCAGAAGGGTCAGAACATGATCTGCGTGTACGTTGCAATCGGTCAGAAGGCTTCTACCGTATCTACCGTTGTAGAATCCCTCGAACGTCGCGGCGCTATGGACTACACCATTGTTGTTGCAGCAACCGCATCTGATCCTGCTCCTATGCAGTATCTTGCTCCTATGGCTGGTGCAGCTATTGGTGAATACTTCATGTACACGGGCGAAGATGGAAAGCCTGCCGGTGCAGACAATCCAGGACGTCACGTACTCTGCATCTATGACGACCTGTCCAAGCAGGCAGTTGCTTATCGACAGATGTCATTGACCCTTCGTCGCCCACCCGGACGCGAAGCATATCCTGGTGATATTTTCTATCTGCATTCACGCCTTCTGGAACGTGCAGTTAAGCTTTCCGATGAAAACGGTGCAGGTTCTCTTACCGCACTTCCTATCATCGAAACTCAGGCTGGCGACGTAGGTGCTTACATTCCTACGAACGTAATTTCTATTACGGATGGTCAGATTTACCTGAAGACTAATCTGTTCTTCCAGGGTCAGCGTCCTGCAGTTGACGTAGGTTTGTCCGTATCTCGTGTAGGTGGCGACGCTCAGGTTAAGTCCATGAAGTCGGTAGCAGGTACGCTGCGTCTTGACTTGGCAGCTTATCGTGAGTTGGAAGCATTTACTCAGTTTGGTTCCGACCTTGACAAGGCAACCCAGCAGCAGCTCACTCGTGGTGCAGCTATGACTGAACTGTTGAAGCAGCCTCGTTATACCCCCTTGCCCGTAGAAGAGCAGGCAATTGCAATCTATGCTGGCAACCAGGGTTACTTGGATGATCTGCCGGTAGAAAGCATCGTTCGCTTCCGTGGCGAATTGCTTGATTACCTGCGTATCAACCATGGTGGTACGATTGCTAAGTTGAGGGAAGGCAAGAAGTTTACCGACGAGATCGAAAACGAGCTGAATGCACAAATTGAAGCATTCAAGACTCAATTCATCGCGTAAGGTGGTCTGATTATGCCGAACCTTCACGATATCGAAAGACGAATTAAATCCGTCGAATCGACGAAGCAAGTTACGCATACCATGCAGATGGTAGCTGCTGCAAAGATTCGCCACGCTACCGAGCGTTGCGATGCAGCAACTCCATTTGCTAATGCAATGCGCGAGTTGCTCGGCAACATTGGTCGTATGGGCAGCTGCAATGCTGAACTGACCAAAGAACACGATGAAATAAAAACTACGCTTATCGTAGCTATTGTTTCTGACCGTGGTCTTGCTGGTGGCTTTAACTCAAACATTTTGCGTCGTGCTGAAAAGATCATGAAGGATCGTAAGGCAGAAGGTAAAAACGTTGTCATAATTGCTTGCGGCAAGAAAGCCATTGCGTACTTCAAGTATCGCGAACATGATCCGGTACTTGCATTCCGCGATCTTTCCGCCGATCCGCGTGTTGAAGAAGCTGAAACTATGACCGACTATTGTGTTGAGAACTACCTCAATGGCAATATCGATGAAGTTATCACGATCTACAATCACGCAAAGAACGCAGCAGAGCAGGTTCCTACGATTCATCGTATTTTGCCTGTTGACTTGAAGTCGTTTGTTCCTGAGGGCGAGCGTTTCAAGTTTGGTGGCATCATGGAACCTGACGCAGATTTGGAAGACTTGCCTGGTTCTATTGAATATGAACCTGGTGAAGAAGAGGTTCTGAACCAGTTGCTTCCTGAGTACTTGAGTGGATATTTCTACTATGTACTTATCGAATCGGCTGCCGCAGAGCAGGCTGCTCGTCGTAGCGCAATGAAAAACGCGACGGATAATGCCGATGAAATGATTGAAACACTCAATCGAGTTTATAACCGTGTACGTCAAGGTGCCATTACAACAGAAATCAACGAAATCGTTGGTGGCGCCGCAGCTTTGGAGGACTAAATGGCTGAAGAAATTACTACATCTGCGGCCAACCAGGGTGGTGCGATCGGTCATATTGTCCGTATCGTTGGCCCTGTTGTCGACGTTGAGTTTGCTCCGGGCCAGATGCCCGCAATCTACAACGCGTTGACCGTTGAAGCTAATACCCCCATTGGCGACGTTAAGGTTCTCCTCGAGGTCCAGCTTCACCTTCCCGGTGATTTGGTTCGCGCGGTAGCTATGTCATCTACTGATGGCCTTACCCGTGGCCTTGAGGTAAAGGACACTGGCAATCCTATGATGATGCCAGTAGGCCCAGAGACCCTTGGTCGCATTTGGAATGTTATGGGTGAACCTGTTGACGGCAAGCCGATGCCTGATGTTAAGGAATTCTACCCAATTCATCGTCCTGCACCTGCTTATGAAGAGCTGGTTACCACGACCGAGATTTATGAAACGGGCATTAAGGTTGTTGACCTTATCCAGCCCTTCATCAAGGGTGGTAAGACTGGTCTGTTCGGCGGCGCTGGTGTAGGCAAGACCGTTATTATTCAGGAGCTCATTAACAACTTGGCTCAGGAACATGGCGGCACGTCTGTATTTACTGGTGTAGGCGAACGTACTCGTGAGGGTACCGACCTGTTCATCGAAATGACCGACGCTGGTGTTATTAACAAGACCTGCTTGGTTTATGGTCAGATGAACGAGCCTCCTGGAGCACGTCTTCGTGTAGGTCTGTGCGGCCTTACCGAAGCTGAATACTTCCGTGACCAGGGCCAGGACGTACTGTTGTTTATCGACAACATCTTCCGTTTCACCCAGGCTGGTTCTGAGGTATCCGCACTGCTTGGTCGCATGCCTTCTGCAGTAGGTTACCAGCCAACCCTGGCAACGGAAATGGGCGACCTTCAGGAACGTATTACTTCTACCAAGACTGGTTCTATTACCTCGGTACAGGCTGTATACGTACCTGCAGACGACTTGACCGACCCTGCACCTGCAACGACCTTTACCCACTTGGATGCTAAGACGGTTCTTAACCGTTCCATCGCTGAGAAGGGTATTTATCCTGCAGTTGACCCACTGGAATCCACTTCTCGTGCACTTGACCCTGAAATTGTTGGCGAAGAGCACTATGAAGTTGCTGTTGGTGTACAGAAGATTCTCCAGACTTATCAGGACCTTCAGGACATCATTGCAATTCTGGGTATGGAAGAACTTTCCGAAGATCAGAAGATCATCGTAAATCGTGCTCGTAAGATCGAGCGCTTCCTGGGCCAGCCTTTCCATGTTGCAAAACAGTTCACCGGCCAAGACGGTGTATACGTTAAGCTGGAGGACACCATTCGCTCCTTCAAGGAGATCCTCAGCGGCAACTGCGACGAAATTCCTGAGGTTTGCTTCCGTAACAAGGGCACCATCGAGGATGTATACGCAGCCTACGAGGAGATCAAGAAGCAGGAAGAAGAGTAAATTATGTCCACGATCAAATGTGATGTCGTAGCCAAGAATAAGGTTCTTTTTTCCGGTGAGCTTCATTCGGTAATGGTTCCCGGAAGCGAAGGCGAACTTGGCATCATGGCTAACCATGAGCCCTTTGTTACCGCTCTTCATGATGGCGTTATTTGGGCACGCACTAAGCCCGAAGGCGGCACCACGTTGAGTGCGGCTATTATGGGCGGCTATGTCCAGTGCTTGGGCGAGCGTGTAATTGTTCTGTGCGATAAGACGCGTGAAATCAAGCGCATTAACGAGGATAAGATTCGCAAGGATATTACTCAGCTCGAAGAGCGTATTGCAAACCTTCGCGAAGATCAGATTATCTCTCGTTCTGTTCTTACTCGAAAGCTTCGCTGGTGCAAAGTGCAACTTGCAGCTAAGGAAAAGGAAAGCCAGTACGTCTAGGTTTCTTCCACGATTCCTCCGGACGAAATTAGGTTTTCGACGGTACCAGCAATTCAAACGACCTCTTCCGTTTTCGGAAGGGGTCGTTTTGCTTTTTTTGATCAATTAATACACTGATACACCTATTGCATTCAGACAAGGAAAACTTGGTAATAGGAGTTACATCTGAATCAGCTTCGCTTGTTTCAGCTAGCAAGAAAACAAAGGGCGTAGCGAAATAATTCAACGCATGATTTGCCTATCCCAAAGCAATTACTTGAACACCAGGGGCTACGCCTTTAAAAGTTTTCTTGCTGCGCTGCGCTCAGGATGCTTCAGCTGTAACACTTATTACCAAGTCATTTGCCTTGAACCATGTTCTCGCTATTTTAGGGTTAACTTGAATGAATCTTTAATCGGTGCGACGGTCTGTATTGTTGAGAAAAGGGACTATTTGAAGCATTTATACCTTTTGAAAACAATTATCTGCAGAAAAGGTAATTGTTTGATAGCATTCCTCAACGATGTCGCTTAAGATGCAGAGAAAGTAATCAAGCCTACCTACTGCTTGTTCAATGGTGAAGGGGAGCTTTATGTCAGTACTGCATTGTGATGTAGTTGCTAAAGATAGAAAGCTGTTTTCGGGAGAGCTGTATTCAATTACCGTTCCTGGTGTACAGGGATATATGGGTGTGCTTGAAAACCATTCACCTGCCTTAATCGCGCTTAATGATGGCGTTATTTGGGGCAGAGAAACCTCTGAATCAGGCCCCATTATTGCGGCTGCTAATATGGGCGGCTATTTACAGGTAATGGGAAGCCGCGTTATTGTACTGTGCGATAAAACGCGTCAAATTCAAGACATAAAACTTGAACTGCTAGAAAAAGCTATTCCAGAATTGGAAGAGCGTTTAGCGTCACTTACTCATGAACAGTTCATTGCCAATTCGGTGTTGCGTCGTAAACTTCGCTGGTTAAAGGTGCAGTACAATGCGAAGAAAAAGGCGCTTGAGGGGAAACTGCCCTTTGAATATAAAGAAGAAGAGTAAAGCAAAAAAGCAAGGGCATCCAAAATAAAGTTCGAAATAGAGTTATATATAGAACCCAAAACGGCTGCAAAAGAGAGGGCCGGTAAAGCCGTTAACAAAACTACGCATTTAATCCACTAACTGTTCGCTTACTTTATGTGCGAATGCTGCTAATATGAGTACCCGAAATATTGGAATAAGCAAGAACAGTACTTCTTAGCACATTAGGTAAGGGCGTGAGCTTATGGCGTTCGTTCATCTTCACAATCACACAGAATATTCCCTGCTCGACGGTGCAACACACATTTATGACATGGTAAAACGCGCGGCAGATCTTGGTATGCCTGCTATTGCGATTACTGACCATGGTGTTATGAGCGGTGTGCCAGAATTGGCAGATGCGTGTGACAAAGTAAAGAAAGAAACCGGCATTTGGGTAAAGCCTATTTTTGGCTGTGAAATTTATTTCACCACCGATAGCGAGCTTAAAAAAGAAAAGCGCCGCTTGCATCATATGATTTTGCTTGCCAAAAATAATACGGGCTATCATAACCTGCTCAAGTTGGTGAGTGAATCTCATGTGGACAATTTCTACTATCGTCCTCGTACCACTTTTGAAATGCTGCAAAAATATTCAGAAGGCCTCATTGCGACCAGCGCTTGTATTGCAGGTATTATTCCTCGCTGCATTGATGATGGCGATTTTGCTCAAGCGGCTGAATGGGCAAAACGTTTCAAGGAAGTGTATGCGCCGGGTGACTTCTATATCGAACTGCAAGATCAGGGTATTACCACCAATGGTGGCATGACGCAGTTGGAGATGAATCGTAAACTCACGGAACTTGCGAACCAACTGGGATTGCAGACTATTGCCACCAACGACTTCCATTATCTTACGCAGGAAGATGCGGTCGCGCAGGATATCATGCTGTGCATTGGCACCAACTCTACTGTTACGCAAGAAAAGCGCTTTAAGTTTCCTAACGATCAGTTCTATATGAAAACTGAAGAGGAAATGCGTACAGCTTTGAAGGACTTTCCTGAAGCGTGTGACAATACGGTAGCGCTGGCGGAAAAATGCAACGTCGAGCTGGAACGCGATGCAATTTTGCCTCGTTTCCCCTTGCCTGAAGGCGAAACGGAAGAATCGTATTTCCGTAAGCGCGTACAGGAAGGCCTTGTTCGTCGTTATGGCGATCCAGTACCCGCCGAAGTACAAGAACGCGCGGACTACGAAATGGGCGTTATTATTCAGCAGGGTTTCCCAGCTTACTTCCTTATCGTGCAGGAATATATCGAATGGGCTCGTAGTCAGGGCATTGGTGTAGGTCCCGGTCGTGGTTCAGCGGCTGGTGCTATTGTGGCGTATGCTATGGGCATTACCGACCTTGATCCGCTCTCCAACGGTTTGTTGTTCGAACGTTTCTTGTCGCCCGAACGTGTAGAAATGCCTGATATCGACGTTGACTTCGAAGATGAACGTCGCCAGGAAGTAATTGAGCATATTAAAGATGTTTATGGCGAAGATCATGTATCAGGCGTTATTACATTCGGCAAACTGCAGGCCAAAAATGCGGTGCGCGATGCGGCGCGCGTATTGGACTACCCCTATGCGGTGGGCGACAAGGTTGCCAAACTTATCGGCAATGAATTGGGCATCACGATTGACGATGCCATGGCGAAAAACCCCGACCTTAAACAGGCTTACGATACCGAAGAAGATGTTCGACGCGTAATAGATGCGGCTCGTTCTATCGAAGGACATGTTCGTGGCGAAGGTGTGCATGCGTGCGCTACGATTATTTGTCGTGACCCCATGAGCGACCATGTTCCCATGAAGCGCGACACCAAGGGTGGCGGTATCATTACTCAGTACGATGGTCACTATACGCCTGACTTAGGTCTGTTGAAGATGGACTTCTTGGGTCTTCGAACCTTGGGTGTACTTTCTCGTGCTTGTCGCAACATTAAATCTCGTTTCGGAGTGGAAATTATTCCTGAAGAAATTCCCACCGACGATGAAAAAGCCTTTGAACTTTTGCGCAGTGGCAATATGGATGGTTTGTTCCAGGTTGAAAGTGCGTTGTACGTAAGCCTGTTTAGTCGCTTACCACCTCATCGATTCTCGGACGTTGTTGCCTCTATTGCGCTTAACCGTCCTGGTCCTTTGGAATCTGGCATGGTTGACGACTACGTTATGGTAGCAAGCGGGAAAACGCCTGTTCATTACTATGATGATCGTTTGCGTCCGCTTTTAGAAGAAACCTATGGCACCATGGTATACCAGGAACAGATCATGCAGATCTCCATGGTAATGAGTGGCTTTTCTGCGGGTAAGGCAGACAAGCTGCGTAAGGCTATGGGTAAAAAGAAGATTGACGTTATGCGTCAGCTTCAAGAAGACTGGAACCAGGGTGCGGTCGAAAACGGCTTTAGCTTAGAAATTGCCAAAAAGATTTGGGAAGACGCTGAAAAGTTCGCTAAGTATGCGTTTAATAAGTCACATTCAGCGGCATACGCTATTTTGGTTATGCGTACAGCATACTTAAAGGCTCATTATCCCAATGATTATATGGCGGCAGTTTTGTCATCCTACATGGGCAATTCCGATCGTCTTATCAAATACATTGCAAGCTGTAATCGTTCGGGTATTCCGGTACTTTCTCCTGACGTTAATTCTTCAAATTTGGAATTTACGCCGCTTGATGATGGCATTCGTTTCGGCTTGGCTGGTATCCGTGGCGTGGGCGAAAAAGTAGCGCAGGTCATTATTGATGAACGCGAGGCAAACGGTCCGTTTACGTCGCTGCATGACTTCGTGAATCGTGTCGATTCTTCGGCTTACAACCGCAAAACACTTGAAGCGCTTATTAAATCGGGTGGATTTGACTCTACGGGTTACACGCGCAAGCAGCTTATGTACTTTGTGGATGAAACACCTCTTCTGGAAAGTGCCACCAAACGTCAGAAAGACAAAGATGCGGGCCAGATGGACATGTTTAGCATGTTTGCAGATGTGGATGATTCCTTTAAGGAAGATATTCCCGAACCAGATGGCATTGAGTGGGATCGTCGGACCAAGCTGTCTTTTGAAAAAGACATTTTAAAGATGTACGTATCCGACCATCCGCTTCGTCCTTACGAAAACTATCTATCACGCACGATGAAGTATACGTTGGGTGATTTGATGGATAGGGAAGAAGGCATCAAGTCTGCTACCTTTGCTGGCATGGTTTCCGAAACGAATATTCGTCGCACCAAGCGCGGTACCCTGATGGCTAGTTTCACCCTGGAAGACACAACAGGACATATTGAATGCGTGTGCTTTGATTACGAAAAGAACCAGGCCGCTATTCAAGAAGACGCCATTATTACCTGTAAGGGTAAGTTTGAGGTCAATGATCGCGGTAGCCAGATTTTGGTGTATGAAGCAAAGCCGCTAGAACTTTCTGAGGCCGATATGAATGTTGCGCCTATGCAACTGGAGCTTACGCTTGCAACGCGTGAGTTAAATTCGGTGGCTTCTGACAAGCTAATGCGTATTTTGAAAGCGCATCCCGGCAAGGATCCGGTTATTTTGTATATCAATGAAGAAAGCGGCAAACGCATGAGGGCGGAATTGCCTCTTACGACCGATTCGAACAATTCGCACCTCAAGGCACATTTGGCAGATCTTTTTGGGCGTCCTGTTTGGAAGGCTAGTTAATTAGTGCGTGGGCTTGCCCAGCCTACGCATATATTTGACGCTGCGCAACCATCTGGCGGTAACTAAAACCCTCCGATCTACGGTCGTTGCCCGAAGGCAACTCCCTGCGCCTGTCGGGTTTTATTTCTTCGCCAGGTGGTTGCTCGCTGATTTTCCAAAAATGTAGGTAAAAAGAATGGAATCTAAAGGATATATGAAGGATTCACAGCCGCTTAATCAGACCAGTAGCATTTCGGAATCGTCGTCACAAGCTGTACTAGCGCTTGAGGTTGCGTACAATGGTGCGCCGTTTTCAGGATTTGCGCGTCAGCCGGGTCAGCTAACGGTGCAAGGTAGTATCGAAGAGGCTTTGGCGCTTATCTTTCGTCATCCTATTGAAACCGTGTGCGCTGGTCGTACTGATTCGGGTGTGCATGCCAAGGGTCAAATTGTGAGTTTTGAAATACCTGCGCAGGAATACGAACAGCGCAGCGATTACAAGCTTTTGCGCTCCCTCAATGCGCTTACTCATGAAGATATTTCTATTCGCAGCATTGAACAAAAGCCCAATGATTTTTCGGCGCGTTTTTCTGCAACTATGCGCGAATACCGCTATTTCATTTGCGTGGGAAGGGCTGCGCCTTTATTCATGAAAAACTTTAGCTGGCATCTTCCTAAAAATCTTGATATTGAAGCCATGCGTAAGGCGGCTACCTACTTAATAGGCGAACACGATTTTAAAAGCTTCTGCATGGCGGTATCGGCTGAAGGTAAATCCACTATGCGCAACGTGTTCAGCATTACGGTGGAGCCTGATGAGTTGTGGGGCGAGCAGCTCGTTGTTATAACGGTGAAGGGCAATGCTTTTTTGCATTCCATGATTCGTACGATTGTGGGAACGTTGGTGGCCGTTGGTCGCGGGCAGCGCAATCCCGAATGGGTGACTGAGGTACTAGAGGCGCGCAACCGAAGTGCTGCGGGCGAAAATGCTCCTGCCCAAGGGCTGGTTTTCTGGCGCGTAAGTTACGAAGGTACGCGCGTGCATAATCCACTTTGTGGGGATTAACTAGCAAGCTTGAAACATTTTTGAACCTTCAGTTTTAAGGAAGTTGAAGAAGTCAATTGCTTCCGAAGGCGGCGTACCTTCTTTGGAAAGAAGGGCGTAAATGTTTCGCTGTCGTTTTATGTCAGCGATAGGTTTAATTGCAAGTCCTTGTAGGTTATCAAGCCAGCTATATTCAGGAACAATGGTATATCCCAATCCTGCTCGCACCAAATTAAGAACTTCACTGTAGAGCTGTACTTCGCTTACGACATTGGGGAAGTAATTTGCCTCTTCAAACATGCTTAAAACAGTGTCTTGCATTTCTCCTGGGCCAGTCATAATAAAAGCCTCTGCTTGTAAGTCGCGTAGATTGATGGCGGACTTATTGGCTAAAGGGCAATCAGAAGAAAATGCTACAAAAAATCTTTCCTGTAATATCTTTGCAGTGTAGTCATCTTGCCTTAACTCTTTTTCGGTTCCGTAAAATTCAATATCAGGAAGAGTGCTTTTAAAGGTAAGAGATCCTCTGAATCCAAAACGCAATATAGTGTCAGGGTGAGTTTTTCGGTAAGCGCTAATGAAGGCTTCCCCTATTTTTCCTAAGGTCATGTTGGTTGCGCATTTTACTACCTTTTGTTGACGATCAATGTTTTTCGAAATAGTAGACCGCGCATTATCAATAAGGGCTAATGCTATCCGCACATGTTTTTCCATGTAGTAGCCGTTGTCGTTAAGGTGAAGCCTACCACCATTTCGGTCAAACAGGGTGAAACCAAGCTCTCGTTCAAGATCGCGCAAAGCAACACTTAATGCAGATTGAGATACATGTAGCTGCTGAGATGCCTTGGTAATGCTTTGATTTTCAGCGATGGTTAAAAAATAGGTTAGTTGGTGAAGTTCCATAGCAGCTACCTCCTTTTTTATTACAAAGGAAATAAGACTCTTTGTTCTTGCAAATTTCTTAATCTTTCTTCGATATATCCTAACTCTATAGAAATGAACACGTTCATACAATAAAGGTATAGCTATATACCGAAAGGGGATTCGGTAAGGTAAAGGAGGGAAACAACATGGATGAGCACAAGGAAAAAGAGGGCTTTGATCAGGAAGTACAAGAAAAAACTCCAGAAACGAAGCAAGCGACTGAAGCACCTGAAGCATCCGAAGCACCCGAAGCCTTGGAGGAAGAAAAAGCTTCTTCAGAGATGCCAGCTAGCAAACCTTTTAGCAAGCGAAGTTTGTTCCCTCAAGGTATTGATCGCCGAAGCTTAATAGCAGGTATTGTTGGTGGCGCTGTGGGTATGGGAATTATTACCCTTCTACCACGTGGGGTGGTAGCAGTATCAAGCGCAGCTAGTGGTGGTGATGGCATTTTCATTGAGGGAAACAATGCGAATCTAACCAATCAAACGTACGACATGGAGTTCGTTCAGCCTATCAAGCTCGTAGCAAGAAAAGACGGCGAAATTCAAACTGAAGGTATTTGGCGTTCAAGCAATAAACATCTAGTTTCTGTTGCTTCAGATGGTACGACGGTAATGCGCGATGGTGTAGGTGGTCACGACGTTGAAGTTACTTGGTCGCTAGGGGATGCAAGCTATTCCATCACGTTTTACACGACACAGACTGCTGGAGCCCATGCTATTGAAGTAGATGCCCCCATGACGCGTGGTGCCTTTATGATTCGTCTAGCCAATTACTTTGGGTGGCCTCATTACAACGCCGTTATGGACGATGGGGTAGATATTGACGATAACGGCGAAATTATGGAAACGGAACGAGTGCGTAATTATTTCGATGTAACAGGCGATAACGATTACGTAAAGCCTATCGAAGCGGCGCTTGATATGGGGGTTTTGCACGCAGAAAGCTCCAATGATTTGTTCTATCCTATGTCGCCTATGACCAGGCAGGATGCTGCAGTAATTTTGGTAAATGCTTTTAAAATGGAAGCCTTAGAAGATGATTATTTGTCTCACTTTAGCGACAAAGATCAAATTTCAGAAGACTGCTATCAAGCATTGAATACGCTCGTTGGGCGTAATTTTATGCGCGGTCGTACTAACACAACACTTAATCCTACTGATGGTATTACCGATACGGAGGCTCGTATTATTATCGAGTCAATCGACAAGCGCGTCGTGTGTCCTGTTTGGTCGATGCCAGTAAGTCATCGAAAATTTGTGCGATGCCGCCCCGAATGGATGACCGCAACTCCCGATGCTACGGTTAAGTGGCGTGTAAAAATTGAGAAGTATTCTCATCCAGAACTTAAAGGACTTTTTGTTCAAGATCGCGGCGTTGGTGCCTACGTTGGTACTGGCTGGAGTGATTGGTTTGAATATCATCCTGGATATTCGACTGACCCCATGTTTGGTTTAAATAACAACAAAGATTTACCCTATGATGCCATTTGGTTTATTGCAGAAATTGAATGCTATGCGGAAAAAGAGGGCATGGAAACTTCGCCCGTAACTCACTTTATGTGGCGAATTGAACGTCCTGCGTGGCATGATTTTGCTCATGATGTATTGCATGAAGGTGGGGATAATTTCCCAACAGTTCATCGATTCTTCGATAATTTCCAGGCAGCAGCTTATTATATCGAAGGAAGCGAACGGGGTATTCTATTTGATGGCTTAATGCCTACGAATACGACAACCACCTTGATCGATAGAGTAAATGAAGTAGCAACAAAGCCGTATTCGTTTGTTCTTGGTCATAATCATCCCGATCATAACGGTGCAATGCCTTTCGCTTATGAAGCTGGCTTAGATATCTATGTGTGTGATCGCACTTATCCGCTGGATGAGCCTTGGAAAATTGAGATCTACAATCAGAAATACACCAGCGAAAATCCCGTTATTGATGAAGAACGAAGCGGAACGTACTCAGGCGACAAAGTTCATGTGGTTGATGAAGGAGACGAATTTGATTTAGGTAACTGCAAATTTGAAGTAGTTCATCTGCCCGGACATGAAGATTCGTCAATTTTGTTGTACAGCCGAGATACGGGCTTGTTGTTCTCGTCTGATATTTATGCGGTAAATCGTTATTGGGTAGCCGACCAGTTTGCAGCAAAAGGCGTGAAGCAGGATTTACTCCTTTCGCTTCATCAGCAACTTATGGATATTTACACCAAGGATGGCGCTAAGGTTAAAGAGCTCTACACCGGGCATAATCGCATTGGCATGGGCGGAGATTACCTTACCATTTGGGAGCAGTGCTTGCAGAAGCTTACCAATTACGGTCCCGATGCGGTATCTCATGATCGACGCGGTGATGGCGCGATTGTGGTAACGGATGGGCATCAATACGAAACCATGAATTGGACCAGTTTTTCCGAAGACGGAAGTCAAATTCTTGCCGAGTATAAGGGTAAGTACGATGGAAAGAAATTCTATCGTATTGAGGTAGATGGTCGAGGAAAGAAGAATCCGTTAGTAGAGAGCAATCTGTATTTCGATTACAAAACCAATGCTCATTTAAGTAACGTAACCTTCCAAGACGCAGAATTGGTAGGACACGATTTTAAATACAAGATGGGGTTTGATGAAGTAGACGAAAAGACTGCTGATGGTCGTCTGAAATACGCTATTGAAAACAAATTTGTTCCCTATGAATACGAATATGACGTTAAAACTAGCAACAGCGAAGCAACGTTTACCCCTGTTGCAATGTCTGACCTTATTACAAAGATGACAGTAAACGGACAGCCCGCTTCAAGTCGTTGTCCGGTAACAGTTAAAACTTCGTCTCCGGCAGTTGTTGAAATAACGGGTCCTGATGGGAAGACCAAGCAAACGTACACCTTTACTTTTAAGAAGTAGTTGGAAACATATGTAAGCTTTAGTTTTAGGCAGTTACTTGATCTAGTCTTGGGATATTTCCTTTATGAGGAGGATGGCGGTCGCTATCCTCCTCATAGTATGCAAAGCGAAATGTCCACTGCTCCGCTAAAGTATCACTCTCCCAAATTACTTATATACATGGGCGTGTTTTTTGCTATAGTTCTTCGTTATGTAAACAGCCATTTGTTCATTATTTACTTGGTGCTTTTTGCTCTATAAAAGTGATACGTACCTTAAAACGCAAAGGGTCTGTTTATTGAGGGATACCTTTATGAGAAAGAAGATCTAATGACTTCAACAGAACCAGCACAACAGGCGGGTCGTGCTTCTTGGTCGGGCAAGCTTGCTTTTGTTTTGGCGGCAGCTGCTTCTGCTGTTGGCCTGGGAAGCATGTGGCGCTTCCCTTATTTGGCAGCAAAATATGGTGGCGGCACGTTTTTGCTCACGTATTTAGTTTTTGTATTTACTATCGGTATCGCGCTTTTGCTTCTCGAAACCGCTCTTGGTCGTAAGACAGGTCAAAGCTCCATCGGTGCATTTAAGGCCTATGGTAAAAAGTATGCCTTTATTGGCATTTTGATGTCTGCGGTTCCTTTTATTATTGTGCCTTACTACTGCGTCATTGGCGGTTGGGTAACAAAGTTCTTGGCTTGTTATGTAACGGGCGACATTGCCTCTCTTACTGACGGCGGCGATTACTTCAGCGCCTTTATTGCAAACGGGCCTGAGAGCATCATTTTCATGTTGGTCTTTATGGCGTTGACATACTTTGTTGTATCGCGCGGCGTTAAGGGCGGCATTGAAAAGGCAAACCTGGTTATGATGCCGGCTTTGATTATCATGGCGGCAGGTGTTGCAGTTTATGCGCTTACCTTACCTGGTGCTGTTGATGGCTTGGCCTACTACTTTATTCCAGATTTCAGCGCATTTTCGCCTGAACTGGTAATTTCTGCGCTTGGCCAAACGTTCTTCACCTTGTCTTTAGCAATGGGCATTATGGTGACCTACGGTTCTTACTTGGATAAAACCTCCAAGCTTACTTCGAGTGTTGGTCAGATCGCCGGCACCACATTTGGTGTATCTTTGCTCGCTGGTTTAATGATCATTCCTGCTGCCTTTGCGGCAATGGGTTCAGGCGAAGCGGTTGCACAAAATTCCGGCCCAACGTTGATGTTTGTTGTTTTGCCTCAGGTATTTAGTGGCTTGGGTGATATTGCTCCAATTATCGGTGGCGTATTCTTTATCTTGGTGTTATTTGCTGCGCTTACCAGTTCTATTTCTTTGGTAGAAACGTGTACTGCAATTATCCAGGACGCAACTCATTGCAAGCGTAGTACCGCCCTTATTGTGACTATCGTGTGGACCACTTTGATGGGCATTATCGTAAACCTTGGTTTCGGTACGCTGTCCTTTATTCAGCCGTTGGGCGAAGGCTCTACGATGCTGGACTTCTTCGACTTTATTTCCAATTCAGTTATGATGCCGATCGTTGCATTGCTTACCTGTATCTTCATTGGCTGGATTGTGGGTACGAAGTCGCTCGAAGAAGAAGTTATGCTTTCTGCTGAATTTAAGCTGCGCAAGGTATGGGCATTCATGATTAAGTTCATTGCACCAATTGTGCTTGTAATCATTCTGATTGCTTACGTTGCTCAAACCATGGGTCTGTTTACGATGTAGTAGGGTAAGGAGAAACACGTGTCTCTTTCAATCGGTATAGTTGGACTTCCTAATGTAGGCAAATCTTCGCTGTTTACTGCTTTAACGAAAAAGAGTGGCTTTGCCGCAAATTATCCCTTTGCAACCATTGAACCCAACGTGGGTATTGTTCCGGTGCCAGACGATCGTTTAGAGGGCTTGGCGGCAATTGATCATCCGGCAAAGATTATTCCAGCTACCGTTGAATTTGTGGATATTGCGGGATTGGTAGCGGGTGCTTCTCAGGGTGAAGGTTTGGGCAACAAGTTTTTGGCCAACATTCGCGAAACGGATGCTATCTGCGAAGTGGTGCGTTTCTTCACCGATCCTAACGTAGAACATGTATCTCGTAAGGTTGATCCGCAAAGTGACGTGGAAACCATCAAGACCGAATTGGTGCTGGCTGATATGGGTACCATCGAAAAGGCGCTGCCTCGTTTAGAAAAGGAAGCAAAGCGCGATAAGTCTGCTGTATTGAAGTTTGAAACCGCCAAAAAGGTGTTTGAGGGCTTAAATGAAGGTCATCGTGCTCTTTCGCTTGATTTGTCTGACGATGAAAAAGATTCTATTAAGGAATTATGCCTGCTTACCATGAAGCCTTTGCTCTATATTGCGAATGTGGATGAAAGCCAGCTTAATGCTGAACTGCCAGAAATCGACGGTCAGCAGCCCGTGCCTATTTGCGCTAAGACGGAGGCCGACTTGGCGGAGCTGGAGCCTGAAGAAGCTCAGATGTTCTTAGATGAATTAGGGTTGGATGAATCGGGCCTGGCTCGTTTGGTTCGCGAAGCCTATAAGTTGTTGGGGTTGCAAAGCTTCTTTACCAGCGGCGAAACCGAAACGCGCGCCTGGACTATTCCAGTAGGCGCAAAAGCTCCTCAGGCTGCAGGCGTTATCCATACCGACTTTGAACGTGGTTTTATTAAGGCGGAAACTGCCTCATATAGTGATTATGTTGAACTGGGTGGCGAAAAGGGCTGCCGCGAAGCGGGCAAACTTCGCCAAGAAGGGAAAGACTATGTGGTGCAGGACGGAGATGTAATGCACTTCAAGTTCAACGTGTAAATTTTGAACTGCGCTTATAGAGGTGCTTTTCTGTTTGGCTGGATACAATAAATAAGACTGGCAGATAATGCTCAAGTTCATGTACGAAGTGGCAATAGTGTTATGAAAGCATAATACTATTGCCACTTTTATGTTATGCAGAGAAGTGATGAAAGGATTCCAAAGGCAAAGAATAATGCATGGCTTTTCGCAAAGAGGTCTATTCTGTGCGTGCTAAACTTTCTTGTAGGATAAAAAGACATCACGCAATAAATCGAACAGTATGCGTGTTTTGCGAGGAGGGGCTTATATGGAACTTCGCGAAATGGGGAAAACGGGCGTTAAGCTTTCGCCACTAGGTTTTGGTGTTATGCGTTTGCCGCTCAAAAACGGCGGTAAAACAGCAAATGATACGACAATCGATAACGTGGATGTAGATACTTCTATTGCGATGATTCGCCATGCGATAGATGAAGGTATCAACTACTTCGACACGGCCTACAACTATGTGTCGGGATCTTCCGAGGTTATTTTGGGACAGGCCCTTAAGGATGGCTATCGTGAAAAGGTTTACGTGGCGTCTAAGTCGCCCGCTTGGTTGTATAAAGCACCGGAAGATTTTGATCGTTATTTAAACGAACAGCTTGAACGTTTGGATATGGACTATATCGATTTCTATCTGCTGCATTCCATGAATGGTGGCAGTTGGAAAAAGTCGGTACGCAACAACGCAGTAGAGTCCATGGTTCGTGCTAAGGCGGAAGGCAAGGTAAAGCACATCGGTTTTTCGTTCCATGACGACTTGGAGCTTTTCGAAGAGATTTTGAACGCAGCGGACTGGGATTTCTGCCAAATTCAGCTGAACTACTACGATCGTGATTATCAGGCTGGAGTTAAGGGTGCCAAGATGGCAGCCGAGCGCGGTATGGGCGTGGTAGTTATGGAGCCTCTGCGCGGTGGCTTGCTGGTTGATTTGCCGAAGAGCGTGCAAGAAGTGTTCGATAATTCGCCTTATGATCGCAGTAATGTGGAATGGTCTTTTGACTGGTTGTGGGATATGCCCGAAATTTCCTGTGTGCTTTCTGGCATGACTACGCCTCAGCAGTTGAATGACAACATCGAATACATGAAGCGTGCTTCGGTTGGTATGTTGAGCGAAGATGAGCATGCGGTTATTGATGCCGCAAAAGCGGCACTTGATGCTAAGGCGGCTATTCCTTGTACGGGTTGCAACTACTGTGTGGACATGTGCCCCAATAAAATTGCCATTCCCTATAATTTCCGTGCCTACAACATGGGCGTCTTGTATGACAACATGGATTTGGCGAAAGAGTTTTACGCTGAAGAGGTTACAAGTTATGGTCGCCGTGCTGAACATTGCACCAGCTGCGGAACGTGTGAGGAAATATGTCCTCAGCATATAAAGATCAGCGAATGGTTGCCTAAGGTGGATGAACTTTTGAATACCGATAAGTAGTGCGAAGCTTGATCTAGCCACATTCCAAACTAAGATATGTCCCATACCTAGACACAGCTGGTACCTTGTTTTATTGATGAAAAGTTTCTTCTCGTATAGTTAATTTACGTTACGTTATTTATAATTTGGTAGGTTAGTAACAATAGTGCGTTTATGCTGTTGAAATAACAGTGTGGGCGCACTTCTCTGTTACGGTAAGAATTAGATTTCTAGCCCAGAATTAACCACTTAGTTTGTCACCAAATACGGCGGTCGTTCAAAGAAGGAATACTATGCATGCAGATGAAATAGAACGCCTTTTAATCGAGGTTTCTCAAGGCACCCGTTCAGTGGAAGATGCCTTGCTTTCGCTTAAAAAAGAACCTTTTACTGATTTAGGCTACGCCAAGGTGGACCACCATCGAGCATTGCGTCAAAACGCTGCCGAGGTGGTATATGGTGCGGGGAAAACTCCCGAGCAAATTGCGGGAATTGTTTCTTCGTTGCAGGCAGAAGGCGAAAAAACCGTTCTTATTACACGCCTTAATCCCGAAGCAGCAGCGTTACTACGCACCTCAATGCCACTTGATTATCACGAGCTTTCAAAAGTAGGCATTGTGGGGGCTATGCCAAAGCCTACCGGCAATGGTCGTATTGTCGTGGCGTGTGCGGGAACGAGCGATTTGCCAGTGGCGGAAGAGGCAGCTCTTACTGCTGAAGTGCTGGGTAATGAAGTGGTGCGATTGTTTGATGTGGGGGTTGCTGGTCTTCATCGACTGCTTGCGCATATGGATGATCTTATGAGTGCGCAGGTTATTATTGCTATTGCAGGGATGGAAGGAGCGCTTGCTAGCGTTATTGGTGGTATGGCATCGTGCCCCGTTATTGCGGTACCAACCAGTGTGGGCTATGGTGCTTCGTTTAACGGGTTAGCTGCGCTGCTTTCTATGTTGAATTCGTGCGCAAGTGGGGTAAGCGTCGTAAACATCGATAATGGTTTTGGGGCGGCATTTCAGGCGCATCTTATTAACCATTTACCAGGGAAAACGTCGTGTTCTGAAGGGCGCTAAGTAAAGAGCACTAAGTAAAGAACGCCAAGTAGCAAATTAAGCGCAAACAAAACGTCCTAGGAGCACAATCTGTTTGTATAAAGATGTTTCAGCAAGAAAAAGTTAAGACGATTTAAGCTTTGGAATAAGAAAAGAGACCCACATATGAAACTACATTTTGATCTCCGTGAAAACGCAACGCGCTCTCAGCTTTTAGATACGTTGTTGGAGGCAATGGATGAAGATGCGCGCAAGTCGTTTGACTATATAGTGAATCATGCGGTGGTGCCCGACAAGCACCATCATTCTATAGGGGAGGTGCGTGAAAGCATAGATGCGCTTACCGTGCCTGATCAAGTTAAGGCCGACCTCCATGCAGTATATGAAATTTTGGCCACCGCAGAGGCAAAGGTACATGGTTGTGCGGTGGAAGAAACGCATTTTCATGAAGTAGGAAACGCGAGTGGTATTCGCAATGCGCTTGCTATTTGTGCTGCGTTTTATGTATTGAATCCCGAATCAGTTACGGCAACGCCAATTCAACCTGGTGCAGGAGAAATAGAATGCGCTCATGGTATTCTTTCTTTGCCAGCTCCTGCAACGGCGGCTATTCTTGAAGGGCTTCCTCTTGCGGAGCCTCGATTGCAAGGCGAACGGGTAACACCTACCTCTGCAGCGCTTATCAAGCATTTTGTTGCTGTGTTTGCAGAGTAGCCCTTACATCCTGTTTGTAGTTTGATTAGTAGTGCGTGTTTTGGCATAGGCTAGCGCTTTAATTAAGGTTTGTGGCATTAAGGATTGTACCGAGTGAAACTGCCCTGGCAAAAGAATAAGAATACCTTTAAAGAAAAGGACAATGCCTACGATCGGTATAGCATGCCTGGGTATGGTGAATCTGGCGAGTACGATCGTTACAACATGCCTGAAAAGTACGACGAGCCAGGCATATATGATAGCCACAATGCGTACGATAACTATGAGGCATATGATGCATATAACGCGAGTGATAGCTATGACGCATTTGAGGAAATGCCAATTCCTGGAGATAAAACGCGTACGCTTAATTCTGCCCACGATGAAATAACTTGGCAATTAAGTGCCGGACCTCGGTCGTCTGAAGCTAATCCAGCAGGACTCGGTTCAGTGAGGTCCAGCTTGACCAACGATAGTGCAGCAGAATTCTCTCAAGCAGGATCTAGTTCAACAGGGGAACAACTTCTCCTTGACCGCTATGAGGTGTTGGGAAGTGCTGGTGAAGGGGCTTTTGGATCGGTTATTGTTGCTTGGGATACGCGTATAGAGCGTCGCGTTGCTATTAAGTGCATGCCACTGGAGGACGCTACCGGAGCATTGACTGCGCAGCGGGGCAGTATTTTGGTGGGTGATAGGCCCTTTGATACGTCGTCAATCGTGGGACTAGAAGAGGCACGCACCGCGGCAAAGCTTTCGGATGCTTCTATTGTTTTCATTTACGATTTTGAAGTTAACGAAGATACTGCCTATCTCATCATGGAATATGTTGATGGGCTTACCTTAGCTGAACTACTTACGCAGTATCCTGGCGAAATTAACGCTGATGTAGTGGCAGCGGTTTTTAAAGCGGTTTCCCATGCGCTTGAGGTGGCTCATAAACGCCATGTGCTTCACCTTGATATTAAGCCAGAAAATGTACTTATCGATCATCAAGGCCAGGTTAAAGTAACCGATTTTGGCCTTGCGAAACTTGCGACGGAGGCAGGGTATGGAACTGCAGCCGGCGGTACGATTGGTTATATGCCTCCCGAGCAAATGACGCAGCAGGAGCTTGATGAACGTTGCGATCAGTGGGCGCTTGCTAGTTTGACCTATGAAATGATAGCGGGCACTAATCCTTTTGTTGTAGAAAATCTCGATGAGGCAGAAGATGCTATTTACGATGCCGAACTAGTAATTCCGTCCCTTTGTATGGAGGGATTGGATGAAGATATCGACGACATTATGTTTTGCGCTCTGGATCCTGATCCTCAGGAGCGTTATGACTCGGTGAAGGATTTTGCCGAACAGCTGCAACCATGTCTTGGTAGTACCCGCAAAGGCAAGAATGCTTTAAAACGTCTAGTTTGTGCAGCCGATGCGGATGCTGCTGGTGATTCGGTATCCGTTGAAGGCGATGCGTATAATACGGAAGCTTTTAGTGATGACGATGCGTACGATGAAACTGATGAAAATTCCTATCGCGGTGGCACTGATGAGCTTGGAGAATTGCATCCTTGGCATATATCGGAACGTATGCGCTCGGTTTGCATGCGTGTTTGGTCGGCGCTGAATGTAGGAATACTCGCGTTTTTGGGAATCCATTCAGTATTGGGCCCTGAATTGTGGGGGACGCAACCTGCTTCGTGGGGTGCATTGGTGGTATGTGTGGCGCTTGCAACAGTGTTCCCTTCCTGGGGAGCTTTAGTAGTGGGGGAAGCTTTCGGCGTTGTACTTTGTGCGTGCGGTGCCCCTTTACCTGGCATCGTTGTTATGGTGGCAACGGGTGTGTGGTGGTACTTTTCTGCACGTTATTCTATGGAATCAAGCAATGTGGGCACAGCTGGTGTTGCGTTTGGAGCTATCGGGCTGGCTCCGTTGGTTCCTTTTGTGGCAGGGTTTCTTCTTCCCGTACGCGATGCTTTGGTATCGGTTCTTTATGCGGCTTGTATTGCGGTAATGCTTGCCGGACTAGGTTCTGGGTCTTTGTTTAGTTGGGATGCAATGACTTTTGCACCAATGCCTATAGATTCTAGTTTTAATGATGTGGTATTGCGTTTGACAAGCCAGCCTTCGACGTGGATTATGATTTTGGCTTGGGTGCTTGCTTCGGTAGTAAGCTCTCTTCTGTGTGGCACAGGCAAGCGTGTTTGGTGTGTTATGGGAATGATTTTAGCCGGGGCGTTTCTTGTTGCGGGGCTTTTAGCGGGCTCCCTTCTTGATACGCTTGGTCGCGATTTTCTTACTGACCCTAGTGCGTTGGGTCCCATAATTGGTTCCTGTGCGTTAGCGATTCTTTTGGCAAGTGTGGCTCTTCCTGCTCGCGCAAAACGAGACTATCGTTAACGTTTTCTAGTGATTTGTTGCCGTTTCTTTGCTCTGCTCGTCTGATGTTACCTTTCCGGAAAAATTAATGTTTTTCGTTAAGTTATAAGCTTCTTCGAAACTCAACCCTTCCATAAAAGCAGGTATTGCTTCATTAGCTTCGACCAACGTTTTATCGAAAATGCCATCAAAGCTTTCGGTGTGTATTTCGCCCGTAAAAGGATTAGTCCATGTGTGGTGCTTGTGATTGCCAAAAGCACTTTCAGTAAGAGCAAGAGGGCGGTGGCAAAATGCTTGCGCAAACGAATGGTTTCTAAACCTTCGTTCAACCATTCCGTAAATCTGGCGTTTTACGCCATGGGGTGAATAGGTCGCAAACTGCACCAAGCGGTAGTTTTGCACGCTTTTGGAAAACAGATGCGCAGGTGATAGGCGCCCATATACTTCCCAAAAGGTCGTGCATAGTGCATGCGATAAAGCAGCAAGGGTTTGGTCGTTTGCTTTTAGTATCTCTTTGTAGGGTTTATAGGCTGAAACGGTAAGGCCAGTGCGTGTGTAGAGCATATATTCGTCAAGTTCGCTTTCGATAACTGCGTGAACTTCGTGGCCATCTTTTGCGGTAAGACCTTCTATGCCTGCGTTGCAAAGAGCGTATTGCTGAGAATAAACAAAGGGATGAGCAGCGCGATCAAGCAGATAGTGGCATAAAAATCCTGCGGAAAACGCGCGAACTACTCCTTGAGCATTCGAGGGAACTTTTGTTGCTGCATGAGAAATAGCTTGCAGCAAATCGGCAGGCTTCTTGTCGTGCATTAAGCTTCCCAGTTGACGATAGGTTGCAAGCTGGGGGGATACCACGCAGAAAAACAGCGGATCGGGTCCTTGGCTGCCCAGAAGAAAGGCATTTTTTTCTTCTTCGGTTGAAATGAAAGAAGTTGCAGGTAATCCCAGCATTTCCTGAGCAAATCTGTCGTGAGTGATAATTGCTGGCATAAGGCATCTTCCATTCTTTACAGTTTTTTACGTTTAATCATGCAACGGACACGTATACTTTTCTCCGTTCATAATGAGTGTGTTTAGCAATTCATTCAAGAGCTCAATGGTAAAAGTTAGCCAGAAGGCTTACTTGTATGGTGTATCAATAAGAAATGCCGACTACCAACATGAGGTGTGTTGGTGTGTGGGGTGTCTGCGATCGAGTGTTTGCGGCTGGCGGGTCAGTCTGAGTATGCTGAAAAGTTGGCTTTATAGGAAAGGACCAAGCAGTAATGGCGTTTGGACTCACTAAGAAGGAAGTAAGTTGGGTACTTTATGACGTGGGAAATTCGGCATTTGTCATGTTGTCTACAGCGCTTATCCCCGTGTATTTTGCTTCTCTTGCTGAAGAAGGATCATCGGTTGTGGTGGCATGGGGTTATGCAGAAACTGTTGCCTCTCTTATTCTGGCGCTATTAATGCCCTTTTTAGGAAGTTTGGCGGATCTTGCTGGAAATAAGAAGAAATTTCTTGTTGGTTTTGCGGGCACAGGTGCCGTAGCATGTGCCGCGTTAGGCGTTCCTCAACATGCGCTTGTCTTTTTAGTGGTGTATGTAATTGCTGCAATTATGCTTAACGGATCTATGGTGTTTTATGATGCGTTTTTGATTGACGCCACCACCGAAGATCGCTATGACCAGGTATCGTCGCATGGTTATGCGTGGGGTTATATCGGTTCATGCATTCCGTTTATTGCCTGCTTGGCGGTGGTACTTGGAGGTCCTTCATTTGGTCTTGATATGGATACGGGCATGAAGGTTGCTTTTGCTATTACCGCTTTGTGGTGGATAGCCTTTACTATTCCTCTTGCCAAAAATGTGAAACAAACGCACTTTCGCAAGCAAAGTGCTCATGTATTCAAAACGACGTTTTCCAGTTTGGCGAATACCGTAAAAAACATTGCGCACAATAAACGCTTGCTGTTCTTTTTGGTGGCCTTCTTCTTTTATATCGATGGTGTACATACAGTAATTAAGATGTCTACCAGTTACGGTACCGATTTAGGTATTGATTCCACACAGCTGGTGTTGGCGCTGTTAGTTACGCAGTTTGTGGCGTTTCCTTCTGCGATTGCGTACGGTAGGTTGGCAAAGCGCTTCGGTACTCGGCATATGCTTATGATAGGGGTATTCGCTTACTTCTGTATTGTTATGTTCGCGGCATTTTTCTTAAAGAGCGCTACTGAGTTTTGGATCTTGGCAATTTGTGTTGGTCTTTTCCAGGGTGGCATTCAGGCACTTTCTCGCTCTGAATACGGCAAGCTTATTCCTAAAGAAAAAGCAAATGAATACTATGGTTTCTTCGATATTTTCGGGAAGTACGCTGCAGTTATGGGCACCTTTTTGGTAAGCGTTTTTACACAAATTACGGGCAATGCTTCTTTCGGGGTGCTTTCTATTGCCGTGCTGTTTATCGTAGGCTTTTTCTTCTTGCTCGCAATGCCTGCGCGGAATAACGCGTAGAAGCCCTCATAGGTTAACGTATAGGAACCCTCATGGGGTAACGAAGAGAAGCTCCCATGGGATAATGTGGAGAAACCCCATGGAATAACTCAGAGAACAAAGAGTGAACTCTTGCATTTAAGGTAGTGATTCGAGTAAAGGTTAGCTGCCCGGTGGTCAAAAAAACTTGATGTGGGGTATAAATCAGGCATACTAACGAATCCGGTTTCTAAAGCCTCGATTTTGGCAAAAAGTTCTCTTATCGGGTTGAGATTTTTCGATGCTTCGTTTGATTTCAGCCCGATAAAGCTTTGTTTTGCCAAAATGCATTTAAAAAGTGAATACACTACCCATATTTATAACTGTCCGCTATGGATTACGTCCCTTTTTGGGCTGAAGAAGGGGAATCTTCGACCCGATATCGACAGTTTTGCCAAAACAGCGCTGTTAAAAACCGGATTCTGTTTCATAGGGAAATGCTCTTGCAAAAAAAGGGGGTGCAGCAAAGAAGGTATAACAGAAAAGTATTCAAAAAAGTGGCTTCAAAAAAGAAGGTTCCAACGAAAAAGATACAGCGGGAAAGATACAACGAAAAATGCGGGTTATAGGGTTATAGGCCAAAAATTCCTTAACGGATAGTTTCAATAGAAGAGACACAATAGAGAAGGCCAGTTTAAAAGCTGGCCTTACGTCTGCATTGTCCGTTCTAACTTTGTTATTGCCTTCAAATGGATGTTGTTGCCAAGCAAACTCCGGGATAATTAAGTCTTGTAAAAAGTCTTGTAAGGCTCGGTTTGCCTTTACTCGAAAAGCTAAAAGCTAGTTCTGCAAAAGATCGGCAATTCGACCAATTAAAAGCTCGAAGCTTACGCCGCGCTCTTTAAAGCTAGGCTGCTTGCTGGAAACAATCATAGCGTCATGGGTAAGATCGCCCGCAAAGGTAACCGCATCCTGCAACGTGCGGCCAGCCATAATAGCTGCCAACAGACAAGAGCAGTATAAGTCACCGGTACCATGGAGCATATAGGGCAAATACTCATTTGATGCTTCAAAGAAATCGATATTCACACCTGCCGCAAAGTTGCGAATAAGGCCATCATCGCGTTGAATACCCTTAAGCACTACATTCTTTGCACCCTTAGCGATTAGGGTATCAATAATGCGTTTCGCTTCGTCGTCGCTAATGTTGGTGCCCTGCCATTCTTCGCCAAGAATGATGGCAGCCTCAGTTAAGTTTGGTGTCAGAATATCAGCATCGCATGCCAAGTCTGCCATGGCAGCACATAATTCGGGCGTGTAGGTGGGGTATACCTTGCCGTGGTCTGCCATTACGGGATCTACCACACGTAAAGCTTTTGGGTAGCGTTCGTATAAGCTGCGGATAATATCTACCTGTTCAGGAGCACCTAAAAATCCTGAGTACACCGCATCAATTTCTACGCCAATATTTTGCCAGGCAGCTAAATAGTCAGGCAAAATGTCAGTGGTGTCGTGCATGTACCATCCAGGAAAGGCAGTGTGAGACGAAAAAAGTCCGGTGGGAACAGGGCACACATCGCATCCTCCTGCAGATACTACAGGAATAGCAATACCCAGTGAACATTTGCCGTATCCGCATAAATCATGCACGGCAGCTACTCGGGGGATGTAGTCGGGATTGGCTTTCCGATCATACAAAACGGTTTGCGTCATTTGCTTTCTTCTTCCTCTTCAAATTTCCAACCATCATCTTCTACGTTACCGCGATCCTTGAAGGTTTTGCGGGTTCTGCGTTCGAGGATTGCTGCGATCAGGGTTGACGCAATTAAAAACGCAAGAACTAAGCATCCGATGCCTGGCATGGTTTCAAACAGGAAATGGTATACTGCGGCGAAATCCATGGGTTCCTATGGTCCTTCCTGGGTACCTTTCGCTATTTTCTGTTCATTACGCCAACCCTCCGAGTGATAGCGCGGAAGATCAGTAATTAAGAGTATACTAACGCTACTGATATTCATAAATAATTTACCAAGAAGTAAAGTACGTCGAAAGGACAGTCATGCTAGACATCCGGTTCGTCCGCGAACACCTTGATGAAGTTGCCACTGCGATGAAAAATCGCAACCATTCATGGGATTCTCAATACTTCCAGGAGTTGGACGAATCAAGGCGTTCAGTGATTGGCCAAGAAGAAGAATTACTTAATCAGCGCAACGTATTGTCGAAGTCCATTGGCAAGCTTATGGGCGATGGTAAGAAAGAAGAAGCTGAAGCTGCTAAGGCGCAAGTAACTGAACTGAAAGATCGCATTGCTCAGTTAAGCGCCAAGCGTGCAGAAGTTGAAGAAAAGCTTAACGATTTGCTCATGGGAACTCCTAATATGCCTGCAGATTCTACGCCAGTAGGCAAGGATGAAAACGACAACCCTGAGGTTCGCCGTTGGGGAACGCCGCGTGATTTCGAGGCTGAAGGTATCGAAATGAAGCCTCACTGGGATCTTGGTGCTGATCTTGGCATTATTGATGCAGAACGTGCCGTTAAGCTGGCGGTTAGGCGCTCGCTTGGAGCGCGCGCTTATTAACTTCATGGCAGACACTCATACGTCACGCGGCTATAAAGAGTGGTGGTGCCCTGCTATGGCAAACGCCAACACGCTTACGGGTACGGGTCAGCTCCCTAAATTCGAAGACGATTTGTTTAAAACCCGCGAAGGCATGTACCTTATTCCTACGGCAGAGGTTCAACTGACCAACATTCACGCAGGCGAAGTGTTGGATGCTGCCGATTTGCCTTTGAAGTACTGCGCCTTCACACCTTGCTTCCGTGAAGAGGCTGGCTCTGCGGGTCGTGATACCCGAGGCCTTATTCGTGTTCACCAGTTTGATAAGGTTGAAATGGTGAAATATGCCAAGCCAGAGGAAAGCTACGACGATCTTGAGGCCATGGTGGCTGATGCGGAAAACATTTTGCAATTGTTAGGCTTGCCTTATCGTGTTATTTCTCTGTGCACCGGCGACATTGGATTTTCTGCTGCAAAAACGTACGATCTGGAAGTATGGCTTCCTTCCTATAACGCATACAAGGAAATTTCTTCCTGCTCTAACTGCGTAGATTTCCAGGCACGTCGTGCAAACATCAAGTACCGTGATTCAGAAAACTTCAAGGGAACGCGTCTTGTTCATACCTTAAATGGTTCCGGTTTGGCGGTTGGTCGTACGATGGCTGCGGTATTGGAAAACTATCAGCAGGCCGATGGATCTATTAAGGTTCCCGAAGTATTGGTTCCCTACATGGGCGGCGTTGAGGTAATTCGCTAGAGATTAGGGCTTGCCTAAAGTAAGGTTGGAGTTCTAAAACAAGGTTGGGGTCCTCGAAGCAAGGTTTGAGGTTCTTTTAGGTGAAGAAATCATCAAGTTAAAGAATTCACCAGGTTTTGCGGCTAAATTATACGGATGGCTTTTAAAAAGACACATAATCTTTCTTCGGATGGGCGCTCTCAAAAAAAGCGCCCATCTGCTGCTGGGAAAAAGGTAGCTCAAGGTTCGCGTATTGGAACGATATCTTCTTCGGGGGAAACGGGTACACCGAGGCTCGATAGGTCTACCTTTAAAAAGCCAAGGAAGGCAGAGCTAAGGGAAGTTGAGTCAAGGAGAGCGGACTTAAACGCTTCAAATACTTTGAGTGATTCGTTTCAGCAGAGCACTCCTCCTGCTTCGGATATTTCGAACGATTCATCCCAGAAAAGCACCTCTAATACCTTAGGTGATTCGCTGCATAAAAAAGCCTCCAAGAGAAAACCCGCAAAGCGCAAGGGGCTTTCGCGTCGCTTTTTAATTGGGTCATTGGCGGTGGTGCTTGTCTTAGCAATTGGAACAGGCCTTTTGGCTTGGAACCAATGGTTCCGTTATGACGATACAGCTGATATTCAGGGTACATGGGTGATAGACGGAACCGACCAAAGCATTACTATTACGGATGCTGATATTGTGATGACGCCTGAAGTTTCGTATCCCTACTCTTTAGACACGTTCCAAAAAACAATTACATTTTCATTTAAGCAGTACAACGGTTCAGGCTCTTATGCTTTTTCGCCCGAGCGAACCACCTTGGTCATTACTGAAACCGATGCTGATTCGGGTGAAAAAGTTTCTACTAAATTGGTGAAACAATGACGAGCGAAGCGTCAAAGAGCGAATCTTCAACGTTTGATATGGCGCCAGTTGTTGTAGAGGGTGTAGAGAGTCCAAGTTCAACCGCGCCATCTAGTTCTACACCATGCGCACCGCCTTTAAAGGTCGAGTATATTCGTGTTCGTCCTGACCGTATAGAAACTCGTGTTCGGATAAGTGATAAGCGTTATGCCTTCACCAATGCACGCATAGTTACTAAAGTTTTAGCTTATTATCCAACGATCGGTATGCATGCGTGTCGCAATCATAAAGGCCGTCTGTTTTCCGATGTGATGAATCATACTTCGGTGCCGCATCTTTTAGAGCATATGGTGGTTGATGCACAAACGCGTCGTACTCAGGCTGAAGATCGCATTTTTACCGGAACAACTCAGTGGAGCAGCGATGATCCACTTTTAGCACAGGTCGTATTTTCGTATGAGGATGATTTGATAGCGCTTGAAGTGCTGAACCAGTGCGTGGCGCTCCTTAATACTATTCTCGAATCCGAGTATTCCAATGAAGCTACCGCAGATGAAAGGTGAATTATATGAATATAGCAATTCTTGCCGATAAACAAACGGCAGTCAGTGAAGCGCCAAAGTTAGTTACCGCTTTTGAAAAAGGGGAACATCAGGCAGAAATTCTAAGGGTTGACCAGCCTCTTATGGCGGCATTACAAGCAAAGCGGCCCGATATTTGTTGCATAGCTGCAGGTACTCAGGGTTGCGCTGGTATGTTGCAGGAAATGCTCGAATTCATGCAAATTCCTTTCCTTGGTTCTGGGTCGCAAGCTTGTCGCTTAAGCGCTGATGAACAACTAAGTATGTTTTCACTCCGTCGTTACGCTGAAGCATCAGAAGAAGAAAGCACGCTTGAGTCGCTTGTCTCTTTTAGTGTGTCTTCAGAATTTCTTTCGGTGAATAAAGAAGCGTTGATTGAGGTATGCGAAGAGCGAATTCCTGGAGGGTGTCCTTTTGAAGTGTTGCAGTCTTCTGAAGGAGGAATGGCTGGAATCGCGTGCAAGACTGCTGAAACTTGCGAAGCAAATAAGGCGAACAAGGTGGATGAAGAAAACGGATTTTGCAAGGTTGCCAATCGCGAAGAATTTGAAGCGGCGCTTGAAGCATATGCTCAAACAGGCTGTGTTGTTCGTCAGTGGGTAGAAGGTGTTCGTTTAAGTGTGTCTGTTTTGGGTACAGGCTGGGATGCGCACGTGTTGCCTCCGATTGATACGAAGACAATGGCACCGGTGAAGTTGGATTCCTTATCGGGCGATGAGCAAGTTGCACATGCAATTCGTTCGGAAATTGAGAGGTGCGCGTTTGAAATTTGTCTTGCGCTAGGCATGCGCGATTTTGCTTTGGTGAATCTTATATGGGATGGGGCTCAGGTGCGATTGTCGGGAATAGAAGCAGTTCCTTCTATGAAGGAAACATCTTCGTTTGCGGCGGCTTGCAAGGCAGCTGGTCTTTCTGTTGGGGGCGTGCTTAATCATTTGGTTTCGTTGTAGGCGTTGTGCATCAGTTTGGAAACAAGTGGGACTCATGCATGTTTTTCGAGATTAGTGGTAGGACATGCACGTATAATATGAACATCAGATATAAGAGCATGAGATATCTTATCTATGATGTCGGAAGGGTGTTCAAGATGGGTAAATTTGCTACGTTTTTAATCGGTGGCATTGTTGGTGCCGCTGCTGGTCTGTTGCTTTCGCCTCGTAGTGGTGCTGAAAATCGTGCCAAAGTTTCTGAGGTAATTAACGACAATGTAAAGATTGAAGTACCTGCTGGGGTTCAGGAAAAGGCGGGTCAGTTTGCTTCTGCTGCTGCTTCTACTTCGCAAAAAGTTATTAACACCGTTGTGGATAACGGATCTGATGCGTACAAGAATGTTGTTTCTCGCGTAAATCAAAACCCTACGGTTCAGGCATTCAATGACAATGGCGATGAGCTTCGTCAGAAGATTGATGCTGCGCGTGAGCGTATTGCTACTCAGGTAGCAAAAAATGCAGAAGCTGCGCGTGATGCTGCAGTAGACAAGATCCCGGTAGCAATTGATGCAGCTTCTGGTGCTGCTCAAAATGCGAAGGTTGCTGCTCAAAATGCTGGTCAGGTAGTGTCGGGCGCTGCTCAAACAGCTGGTGCTGCTGTGGCAGGTGCTGCTCAGAATGCAGGCCAGGCGGTAGCTGGCGCTGCTGCGACCGCTAAAGATGCAGTAGTGGGTGCAGCTTCAACGGTTACGGCAAAAATTAACCCTTCTGGTGAAAAGAAAGATACCGAATAGGAACATAAAAGCAACAAATAGAACACATTTGCAGCGCAAGCTTTAGTTGTGTGTTTGAATTATGGTCAGTTAGACTCGTATAGTGGCGACTTTTTGGTCGCCACTTGTTTTAGCGTGACAAGTGGACAGGGCACTTGTCACGCAGTGGCAAGATAAAGCGCACGTGATGTAGTTATGTAGCGGTAGGCAGAAACGCTATAAACGGCAGGCAGGAAAAGGGAAGATGAAAAAGAGCGAATACTTAATTAGTGAATTACGTGGTGCTCCTGTGTATGCAACAGGAAAAAAGCTTAAGCGCATTGGTAAAGTTCATTCGTTTATTTTTCATCCTCATAAACGTCGCGTAGTGGGATTCACGGTAAAGCGTCCCGATATTGCACTTATGATGCACCGCCCCGATTTGTTTGTTTCTTTTGATGGATTCGATATTGAAGAAGGAGCCATTGTCATCGATGAAGCAAAAGGCACTACGGGTTCTGCTGCTTGTAAACGTTTGGGTGTTTCGTGGGATGAATGCGTAATTTGGCAAGGCCTTCCCCTGATGAGCGAAGAGGGTAAGCGATGCGGTCTTGTGGGCGATGTTCGTTTTAGTACAGAAGATGGAGCAGTTAAATCGCTTTTTATCGATAAAGGAGCTTCTGCCGGAGCTCTTCTAGGGGCTACTGAAATTCCAGCTGCCTATATTAAAGGTTTCAAGCTTGGCGTGGGCGATAAGCTTACTGCGGCAAACGAAGAAGATTTTTTGCAAGGTGCCATTATTCTTTCTGATGAAGCCCTTGCTATCCAGGCGCAGGGCGGTTTAGCAGAGCGTGCGGGTAAAGCAAGTGCAGTGGTTACTCATAAAGCATCGCAAGCTTTTGAAAAAGCGAAACCAGTTGCGTCGGATGTTGCTCAAAAAACGGGCGAGGCGGTAAATAAAGGCGCCTATGCACTAGGCAGTCAGCTTCGCAAATCAAAGGGTATGTTTGCGGCGTTTAAAGAAGAATACAATCGTGCACGTTATGGTGAAGATACTGAGGAAAAATGAGCACTAATCAAAACAAAAAACACGAGAGTAATATTCCGAAAGAGGGAAACATCCCAGAAGAAGCAAACATTTCGGAAGAAGAAAACGAAACAAGCTCCATTTCGATATTTGGCCACCAGGTAGGTACAGCTGATATTTTTAAGCTGCTAGGATTGTTAGCCTTTATCGGCATTACTGCAGGAATCGTAATCGCGCTGTGGCCTAGTCTTTCGCAAATTTTTGAGCCTAACGGAACAGAACGCGTTATTGCAAGCATCCAAAGTCAAGGAGCGTTTGGGGTGCTTATGCTGTTAGGATTGCAATTCTTGCAAGTAGTGGTGGCTTTTATTCCAGGCGAAGTGGTTCAGGTGGCCGCTGGTATGCTGTATGGCCCTTGGTTTGGGTCACTTATTATTTTGGTTGGCTGCGTAATTTCGAGCGCGGTAATTTATCAGCTGGTGCATAGATTGGGTGCACCGTTTGTGCGTGATATGGTAAGCAAGGAACATCTTGAAAAGTTCTATGAGTTTGAAAACTCTGGCAAGTTGAACATTGTGGTGTTCATTTTGTTTCTCATTCCCGCAATGCCTAAGGATGTTTTTACCTATTTGGTTCCTCTTACCAATATGCGCATGCGTACCTTTCTTATTCTGGCAACCATTGGGCGCATTCCTGGCGTTTTGATTTCCACCTATGCGGCGGCAGGCTTAGCTGAAGGTCAAATTACTACGAGCCTTATTATTTTTGGCGTGGCTGCAGCTATTGCGCTTGTATGTTTGATTTTTCGCAACCGTATTATGCGGGTGCTGGGTACGGCAAAGGCATTCCATGAGCGCGACAAGGAACGCGAAGAACGTAAAGAACACGAAGAGCGTAAATTGCGCGAAGATCGCGAAAGATAAGCCGTGACCTTACAGCAACTTGAACGCTAAAATACAAGCTTCTTACAGGGGTGGGACTGCGTTACGGAAGCATAACGGAACACGAGTTTAGGCTTTCCAAACGCTATTCTTAGGATGTCGAATTTATCAACATATTGAAGTGAGGCGTTGCATTATGGTTCAAGAACAAAACGACCCTCAAAATAATAAAAAAAGTGAAACAGAGCAGAATTCTGAGACAGCAGTAAATTCTGAGGTAACAGCAAAGCCAGAAGCTAAAGTGGTGGAGCAAGAAGAGATTTCTTGCAAATCTGATGCAGTTTCCGATAAGGGAAAAGTACCTTGTGATCAAGAGACAGCTTCTGATAAGCAAGAAGAGGCTTCCGACACGCAGACTACGACCACTTCGGATCAGGTTTCTACGAACCAGGGTTCATCCGCGGATCAAAGGGGCGCTTCCAATCAGGATGCAGCAGCAGGCCAGGATCCTACTGCGACAGGGCAGGAAAAGCAGCGTGTAGAAATTAGCGATGCGGTGCGTGATGAAGCCCTCTCTGCTGCAGAAAAAGGGTTAGAAGCTGCGCGTGCTGCGCTTGAAGCGGCAGAAAAAAAACTAGCGGAAGCACAGCAAGCTGCCTACGGACAAGCAGGGCAACCTTCTGCTGGACAATATGCTCCTCCGCAAGGTAGTCCGCAGCAACCCGGAGCGCAAGCGACTCAGCCTGGCGTGCAAACTGTGCAACCCGAAGTGCAAGCAGGTACTTCTTCTGCGCCTTCTGCGAATACGGGGAATTCTTTTGGGCAAACCGCGTCGATGGCACATACCCAACCGGCTAACTCGCAAGAAGCTTTCTATCAGCAAAATACCTATCAACAGTCCGCAAATTCTGCATACCAGCAAGCTGCTTATCAGCAACCTGCAAATGCAGCGTACCAACAGATTCCCTATCAGCAGCCAGAAAGCTATTCGTATCAACAGGCAGGAAATAAGCAAGCAAATCAGCAAACAGCTTATGCGCAGCCTCAGCAAAATAACACCTACCAGTACACGCAGCCACCCGTTCAGCCTCATTATGCGCCTCCCGTTGCTTCGCGTGATCATGTGGCAGCAGGTCTTCTCGCAATCTTTTTAGGGTTTCTGGGTATTCACAAGTTTTATTTAGGCTACAACACGCAGGGCTTTATTATGCTTGCTATTGCCCTTATTGGCGGGTTGTTCTCGTTCGGTTTGGTAATGGGAGTTGTTTGGATTATCGGTATCGTTGAAGGTATTATCTATTTGACGAAATCGCAAAGTGAATTCGAGCGACTATACGTATATAACAAGAGAGAGTGGTTTTAATCAGGTAAGGGTCTCTATATGAGGCCCTTACGTTATAATGTCTTGTGTTCGTGCATATTTGCCAATAAGGAGGAAGATTATGCCCACCATTACTCGTGATCAGGTTAAGGTCCCTATGGACGTAATGCCTGAAGCGCGCGAAACGTACATTGATAATTACATGAAGGCCACCCGTGGTACCGGACGTTTGATGCTCTTTGCTTGCGACCAGAAGATCGAACACCTGAACAAGGACTTCTATGGTGAAGGCATTGATATTTCCGACGCAGAACCAGAGCACTTGTTCAAGATTGGCTCTCAGGGCACCATTGGTGTTTTAGCTGGTCAGCGTGGCTTGATTGCTCAGTATGCAGCAGACTATCCAGAGATTAACTATCTGGTAAAGATGAATTCCAAGACTAACTTGGTAAAGGGCTCTCAGGATGATCCTTACAGCCCTCAGCTCTATGATTTGGAAGCAGTATTGGCAATGCGCGAGGCTGGCGTAAACATTGTTGGTCTTGGCTACACCATTTATCTGGGTTCCGAATATGAGT
>OCHV01000063.1_pt1 | contig 124276 bp, 97 predicted proteins | sample 1538461 | NCBI WGS metagenome assembly OCHV01 (sample SAMN04571692, study PRJEB22368) | human gut metagenome | biome: human gut; material: stool | host: Homo sapiens | place: Luxembourg | collected 2012-08-03 | reverse complement strand
CAGGGGTTAGCTGCTGGGGGCCATCGGATAACGCCTTGGTTGGATCGGGATGAACCTCGATCATAAGACTGTCGCAACCTGCCGCTATTGCTGCATAAGCCAACGAAGGGACCAGGTCTCGAACACCTGCAGGATGAGAAACATCCACGCAAATAGGGAAAATAGACTGCTTATGAATTACTGGCACGGCAGAAATATCGAGCGTAAAACGCGTGGCAGTTTCAAACGTACGTAAGCCACGTTCGCACAGCACGATATTGTTGTTACCATTCATGGTTAGATACTCGGTAGCGGAAAGCCATTCAGAAATACTGCCCGCCAAGCCGCGCTTGAGTAAAACCATTTTGTGCGACTGAGCCGTTACCGCACCAACATTTTTCAGTAGACTGAAATTCTGCATATTGCGAGCACCAATTTGAAGACCATCAACATAGGAATGCACCATTTCGCAATGAGCAGAATCCATTACCTCGGTCAGAGTTTTTAGCCCGTACTTTTCCCCGCTTGCCTTCATAATCTTAAGGCCTTCTTCACCTAGTCCTTGAAAAGAATGGGGGTTGGTACGGGGCTTAAAAGCGCCGCCGCGAATCCACGTTAAGCCAAGATCCGCAATGCAGCGCGCTACTTCATCAAATTGCTCTTCAGATTCGACAGAACAGGGGCCAGCATAGATGGTTATTTCATCAGTTCTAGCACCGTAATCTGGTAGGGAGGAGAGCTTATTGATCACGTGATGGCACCTCTTTCATTACTTTTAGAATGCCACGATAAATTTCAACCAGATTTTCGTTATACATAGGACCTTCGTTGTAAGAAGCAATACGTTCGAAGATTTCTTCTTCACGCTTAGGATCATACAAGCCCATATGAGCACTGGGTTTCAAAGCGCGAATGTCCAATGAATAGCCCGCACGTTCATTCAAGAGAGCAACCAACTTTTGATCTACTTCATCGATCTTAGCGCGATATTCCTCAATCTTTGCGAAAGCATCATTTTGTTCCGGCATCCTTGATTCCTTTCTTACCTCGCACTCAAAAGCCGAGTGCATCACTTTACTATAGCAAAGTATAGTATGAGGCAAGGAAGGCTGGGGTTACTGGTCGATAATAGAGGATTAAGTTACTTTTTCTATAGATTAGGCGAATTTTTACCCTATTAATACGAAAAATAAATAAGTTTTGCTCTATTTACGATCGGGATCGTTAATAACCGAAATGGCAAGCAGCGCAATAGATGCCATGATGCCACACTGCGAATAGAAGGCATTAGCCTGTCCAAGAATAAAAGCAGCAAAGGTAATAAGAATAATTACCAAAGCCGCGAAACCACAATACCGCGAGATAAACGAGTTTGCATTTTTGCGCAGTCTTCTTTTTTCCTCTTCAGGAATCTCGGGAGGTTTTTTCTGTCCGTAGTTTGCGCCCATAGCAAAAGCATACCATCACTAGTCCGCTATTCCGCAGAATTGCATGGTTTGTTTACATGGCGCCAAGAGCTTTGCTGCCAAAATAGCCCAATACGATAAGACCAATAATGATGCGATACACACCAAACACGGTAAAGTCGTTTTGTTTAATGTAGCCCATCAAAAATTTGATGGCGATCATACCCATAATGAAGGCAGAAAGAATGCCCACCACCAAAACCACAATTTCGGTTTGCGTCATAGCAATACCGTCAAGGAAGAACTTAACCGCTTTAACTAGGCCCCATCCGAACATAACCGGAATCGCCAGGAAGAACGTAAACTCTGCGGCCGCCGTACGAGAACAACCACACAACATGCCACCAATAATGGTTGCGCCTGAACGGCTGGTGCCCGGAATAATAGCAAGCACTTCAAAGAAGCCAATTTTAATGGCGGTTTTCCAATCCATTTCATAGGGATCGGTAATTTTAAAAAGGGCTTTATCTATCGCTTCAGGATCGTTTTCATCGATTGGTTCTACCCGACCGTGCTTTCCGATTGGTTCTTCCACCATTCCCAATACACGTTCTTTACGACGGCGGTTATAGCGTTCAATGACAATAAAGATAATGCCATACAGAATAAGCATTGCAGCAACCGTATAGGCGCTATAGAAATTATCGTGAGCCCAGTCGTCCAATAACAAACCAAATACTGCGGCAGGAACACTGCCGATTACTACCATACCCCACATACGCCATGTTTTGTGGCGTTCAACTTCGTCTTTAGTACGAGAAACAGGATTGAGCTTATGACGAAATGAAATAATAACGGCCATAATGGAACCAATTTGAATTACCACTAAAAATAATTCCATAAAGCCAGGCGACACATTAAGCTGAACAAATTCGTCTACCAAAATCATATGACCTGTTGACGAAATAGGCAGCCATTCGGTAATACCTTCAACTACACCAAGCAATAACGCCTTAAGCGCTTCTAGTAACAGGTCTGGCGACATAGTAAATCCTCCATTATTGCTTTGTTCTTGCTCGGAAACTATCTACCCACAAACAAACAAAGCTTTTTCACGTTTCATGTTGCGTATGCAGTGCATAATCGGCATAAATAAACCCACACTAGGTGGGCTAAAACACTACAAAATGCGCTGACTATCCTAAGAGAAGACCGAGCAATTTATGCTATTTCCACAAAAAGTCCCTCTGGATGCAGCAAAACTACACAGCAAAGGTAACGAAAGAGATAATTTTTTTCAAAAATAACCTTGACGAATCACCTTAAGGACACTAATATAACTACTCGCGCCAAAGCTATAAGGTGCATTCTCAATTGCATAGTTATTGGGGTGTCGTCTAATGGTAGGACAGCGGTTTCTGGTACCGTATGTGAGGGTTCGACTCCTTCCACCCCAGCCACTACGCATTCATGGCCTCGTCGTCTAGCGGTTTAGGACGCCGCCCTCTCAAGGCGGAGATCGCCGGTTCGAATCCGGTCGAGGCTACCACGTATTCAGCCTACACCCTGTGTGGGCTTTTTTATTTCTCTCACAAATATTTGCGCACCTTGTACGCCGCTCATACAGCTGTCGGGCAACTGCGCACCCCCCCCCAATCTCCCCACATCTCACTACATCTGCCTATGTAATCATTTTGAATGCTTCGCAATCTCAACTGGATCGCAAACCTAAACAAAAAGGGCATCGACCTGCGCCGATGCCCTTTTAATAGATAAACTTCAGACCATAAATCAGCAAACCATATAGAATCTTCTTTCGACTCGAAGAATCGTCTTCTGATTCAATTCTACTTTGCTGCTTTCTTGTCCGCTGCAGCTTCTTCCTTTTCTATTTCGCCAGATTCAATCTTGTTTTCAAGATCTGCCTTCTTTACCGAATCGTCGCCCGCAGAACGCGCAAGAATGTTTGCGTAAATTGCGCCAGAAATGTTGTGCCATACGCTAAATACGGCGCCAGGAACTGCCGCCAAAGGCATGGTGGCAAAATGCACCGTTGCCAAAGAAGTAGCCAAACCGGAATTCTGCATACCAACTTCAATAGAAAGAGTACGACGCTGAGCCTTGGTAAGTCCCAAAAGACGACCCGCTAAATAGCCCAATGCATAACCCAACACATTGTGCAACATAACTACTCCAATGATGAGCAGACCAACGGTCATGAGGCTTGCAGCGTTAGCAGCAACAACGGCCATAATGATAAGAGAAATACCGATTACGGAAACAAGGGGCAAAACACGAGAAAATTCTCGTGCAAATTTTTCGAAAATCTTATTGATAATAAAGCCTGCTGCAATAGGCACTAATACAACCTGAACGATAGAAATGAACATATCCCAAACCGCAACATCAACGGTTTGACCTGCAATAAGCAATACCAAAAGAGGTGTTACAACAGGAGCCATAATAGTAGTGCAGGCCGTCATACCAACCGAAAGAGCTACATCGCCCTTTGCCAGGTAGGTCATAACGTTAGAGCTGGTACCACCAGGGCAGCAGCCAACTAGAATTACGCCAACCGCCAACTCGGGAGGAAGCTGGAAGATAGTTACCAAGAGGAACGCCAAACCAGGCATGATAATAAACTGAGCAAAAATGCCAGTAATTACCGCCTTTGGCTTAGTAAACACCACCTTAAAATCGCCCAAGGTAAGGGTCATGCCCATACCAAACATAACGATACCAAGAAGGATATTGACATAGCTGGTCTTGATAACTGAAGACACAGGGCCAGGAAAGACCAAGGCAATAATTGCTACTAGAAGTGCAATGATTGCCATGTACTTTCCGGCATAATCACTGATTTTTTCTAATACCTTCATAAATCATCCTTTCAAACTCGTCGGACATCTTTTTTTCCTACCGTTTTGACGGTTTCGCGCTTCCGCGTTTTGTTAGTTCGCAATTTCTTGCCTTAAAGGTTGCTCTTCCAAGAGAACAACAAAAACAGCATCATCGAGAGACATCAATCTTTCGAAATGAATCACAAACCCATCACATACGAAGGAATTGTCCAAAGGTATTCCTAACCTTTTAGTTATTCAAGCGTTTGTATTGTCTTTTTTGGCACCGTCGTATTTTTGGCGGTTTTTGGAAAATTCACAGAGAATCACACACGATTTGGTACAGTAGGCATCACTTGTAACACGGCATTCAAACAACATTCAATGCTGTAGCGGGTTTTCTAGGCATTGGATACCCGGCAAGAAAGCACCTTAGGTATATCTATCCTTCTGCTGCAAGGGTTCAGAAGTTAACGATACCTATCTTTCGGATACAACTCACTACAGATAGCGGAGCATACATGGCATCTTCTTCATTTTTTTCTCGCTTTAAAGCTCTCGTGATAAAACAAAAACGCGTGGTAATAATTTGTTTGTGCGTTATTTTATTCGTAGAACTTTTAGACGATGTTCTTGAAGGCGACTTGATGACCCTCGATCGCCTCGCTCATTCCTTTTTCGTAGAAAATTTACGAACCGATTGGCTGACACCCATCATGGAAAGCGTGTCAGCTCTTGCAACGCCGCTATCGCTTTTAGTACTACTTCTCGTCATTGTTGCGTTTGCCCCCGGAAAACGTCCGGGAATGTTTTGTGCTTTGAATTTAGTACTGGTCGTTCTTTTGAACGTCGTCTTAAAGGAACTGGTTCAACGCCCTAGGCCAGAAAATATAAGCCTTGTGGTGGAGACTGGGTTTAGCTTTCCCTCAGGGCATTCTATGGTTGCTATGGCCTTTTTCGGCCTGCTGGTTTGGCTGGTATGGCACTACGAAAAGGACCGCACAATGCGCTATGCCTGCTGCGCTGGCTTTTCCCTTATCATTTTGTTGATAGGTATCAGCCGAATTTATTTAGGTGTACATTACGCATCTGATGTGTTGGCAGGTTTTTGCGTTTCGCTTGCCTGGCTTGCACTTTACACCCGTATAGCTACTCCGCTCTTCCTTTATAAAGCAGACGAAACTGAAGCCAAAAACTCAAATGGTCGAGTGTGACAAGTGGACATGTGACAAGTGCCCTGTCCCACTTGTCACGATTTATTTTGATCCTCGTCAACTGACGCAACTATTTCGGTATACCCATCCTTATCCTGAGAAATGGTAGGTAAGTTGTTAAGATTTCGACGGTCGTTGCGCACCCCGTCGTAGGCCCTCCGCACTCTGCGAACACGCGCTTCTTCCCGAGCTTGACGCGCCTGGCGTTCTTCCCGTGCACGAATTCGTGCTTCGCTAGGCCTACGCTCGTCCGAAAAGCGCATATCTTCGGGGTTCCTTTCATGATTCGTTTCGCGCACTCCACCCGAGAAGGACGCTTCTGTTGAACGTACCTGATTTACCCCACGATTGCGCGCTTCATGGGAATCCCAACTTTCGCCTCTACGATTTCGAACCTCGCTTACACGACGAGCACGGGCGCCTGCCGTGCTTTCCTCGTAGGCACGGGCTGCCGCTTCTTCACCTGCAAGAGTTTCCTCCACTCGTTCAGGATGACGATAAAGTTCCCAACGAATGCTGGCATATTCCCACACCAGCAATACCAGCAAGATGGTCATTACGATCAAATAACCAATTACGGCACCAGGCAAACCAGTAAAATCAATAAGCAAAATAGGAATGAAAAGCGAAAAACCAAAGGTGATCACATACAGCTTCATGACCGCCTTCTGACGACGAAGTACCGTAATTACCTGATAAATAAAGTCGATAATCGCCGTAACGCCGCCTGCCACAATCATGATGTAGCTCAGCCCGCGGAACTGCTCGAAGTCTACACCGTACATAAAGCTCATAACCGGAATACCGATGGTAGCCATCACAAAGATGACCACTAGCGTGATAGCAATAACTACTGCAACAATAGCCAGAATTACTAAGTCAAAACGACGACGCTTTTCCGCGTCTGCCCACATCTGAGCCATACGGACAAGAAGGGGTTTATAGATTGACCCTACCGTAAGCAAAATAGCTTGCGCCGGAAAATAGAGTGCATTGAAGTACAACTGATTGTCGTAAGAAAGCACCCCTTCCATCACGAATTTAGGCATGTTATCGATCAAAGCATACATAAACAATGCAATGAATACCGGAAAACACTGCTTAAATAATGCCGCAATACTTGCCAGACTTCGTCCATGCGAACGAGGTGTTTCCAAATGAGCAAGAGGAAACGTAAGCACAATAAAAGTAAGCGCTGCCGCAACCGCCATCGCTATACTTGCCACAACTAAGTTACGGGTAATAAGAAGCGCAAGAGAAAACACCACAAATACAACTACCGAACGAAATGCCTGAGAAATACCCGCAAGATAGAGCTTATCCATCTGCTGCAAGCGACCTTCATACACATCGGCTAAACCGTCAATCATCTTGTAGGTACACACCGCCATACAAATGCTAAACATATTTGCATCGTAACCGCGGAAAGAACAATACACATACGCTACCAGCATCATAATGATGCAGGTAATCCAGCGATTTATTTGATAATCGAAGAACGAATGTTTTTCTCCAATATCAGATACCTGATAGGTACGAACACCATAGTTTCCTACGATCATCAGCAGCGTACCGATGATAAACGCCATAGAAAACATACCGGCTTGCTCAGTTCCGCTTAGTTGGGTAACCACGATAGTCAGGAAGGGAAATACCATTCCCCAAGCGCCTGTACCGATAGTGTTACAAATATAGTCTCGTGAAGTTCTGTGGGACTCGAATTCTTCTTCCTGGTCAAACGAACCTTCCGTTACTACACCCAAAAGACGGTTACACCAGCGATTCACCACACGCTTTACCACGTTTTGCTTTCGGGGACGCCTTCGAGAACGACTTCTTCTTTCACCATATCGCGAATCCTGCATAAGCTGCGGATCCGATTGAACATGGTGTGAACCAGAAAAAGCATCTCCGCTTACCTGTGACTGTGGTCCACCGGGAATAGCCGAAGATAGCTTGTGCGTTATACGACGCGCTTTTTCGATAAAAGAGTTTGATGACTCTGTTTGATTTTGATGTCTTCCTTGCATGTGAGCTGGATTCATATCCTCTCTGAGTGAGTCCTCAAACAAGACCCATTCAGTTTGCGTGCACTTTATACCTTAGTTCTGACGTAAAATTTCAAACTGCAGTCATTCATTTGAACGACATACTATCCGGGTAAGTTATCTATTTACTCAAATTATAGTGGGTTACGCAAGGGGCGCTTTAGTCGTTTGCGAAGCACACAAGAAACAAGCATGGAGATTCCAAGGAAGAACCATAACTAGTCTTGCAGTACGTTTCTCCATCTTCCATGAACGCAGAAAAAAAATACCGCCGCAAGAACTTCTGTTCTTACGGCAGTAGATTTCATTCGAAAGCCAAGTGAAAGCTTGGGTTTGACTATAATTCTTCAAACCTTAGTAGATACCAAACATATACTCCAGTTCTTTGGTCCATTCGTCCTCGTCAACAGACCAAGTACCATCAGCATTCTTCACAAAGTCAATCGCAGTGTAATAGCTCGTCATGTCGGTCGTTTCATCCATGGCCTGCTCGTAATATTCGCCAAGACGCTTTGCGGCTTCATCGGCGCTCATGGAATCTGCTTCACCGGAATTAACAAAATCATTTGCCAAGTCATAGAAGTTAGTCATGAACAAGAAGGAATCACGCATTTCGAGGTCGGCATACATAGTTCCCGTTCCCTCTTCTTCATCAACATATACGCCGTCATAGGAATAATTGAAGTCGGTAAGCATCCAGCGAGCCAGGTTTTCTGAATTGGTGCCTAAATCTTCATGGGATACTCCCATGCTGTCTTCAAAGTTTTCATCAAGCTCGGTCGCAAGATAGGTGACTATTTCTTGGTCTTGATTTTTAAGCTGATCCAGTTTTGCAATACCTAAATCGTAGCAAGCCTGCTCATCGGCAGTAAGATCCTCGGGAAGTTCCTCAACAAAGCTACCAGATGTTGAAGGTTCCGCAGGCTCATCAAAAGCCCCACCGATGATAGATACTGAAAGTGCCATAGCGATAATAAACGACAAAATGGCGCACACAATACCCACAATACCGCAGATAAAACCACCAGTAGTTTTGCCGTTTTTACCGGTTTTCTTTACCGCACTTCGAGACAGAACAATAGCAACAACCGCCAAGATTACCGCGACCAGAGGGCTAAGCCATGCAACAGGAATAGACAAAATACCGCATACCAAAGCTGCCGTGCCCTTAGGCTTTATGCCTGCACCTGCCCCTGGAACATTAGTGGGTTGCGGCGGAATATAGCCCGCACCAGGTTGCTGAGGCTGAGGTGCTGAACCTGGCTGCATAGGTTGCGTGGGTTGTGACTGAGGTGCTGACTGTGGCTGCCCAGCAGATTGAGGTTGCTGACCAGGTTGCGGTTGTCCCACTGACTGTGGCTGCCCGGTTGGCTGCTGAGGTGCGCCCTGAGGCTGCGCAGGCATTTGAGGCTGACCCATGGGCTGCTGCGGTTGAGGTGCAGCCTGCGGTTGCGGCGCTGCTTGAGGTTGCGCTGGCTGCACTGGCTGGACCGGTTCACTTCCAGACGCTACAGGCTGCGTTGGTTGAACTGGTTGTACTGGTTCGCCCATGGGCGGCGCAGGTTCTGCGGGAGCCGTAGCAGGTGCTGCGGGCTGAGGTGTTGGCTCTGCAGGAGCTGCTGCAGGTTGCGCGGGCTGCACTTGCTCAGCTGGAGCAGATGCAGGCTGAGCTACAGGATTCGTTGAAGCTCCTGCGGGCTGTTCTGGTTGCTGTGGCTGCGCAGGCTGTGGCGTTTCTTTTGTTTCTTCAACCGGCTGCGTAGGCTGCGGTATGTTTTTATCTTTTTCGTCCATGGGTTCCCCTTCCATAAACTGCAAACTCTGTACTTAATGAATTCTGTACCTAAACAAGAAAGACCCACCCCTATTGAGCTAGATCATAAAATCGTCAAACTCGAGGAATTAGCAATATAACTGGTTCTTCTCTGTTCATAATTATCACATATATGCACCACAGTTTTGTCAAAAAAGGCTTAATTCTTGCGCCCAAGCAAGACTTCGCTTCCACATCAGCAGACACTACAAAACGACATAACTTCTTATAGATCTGGTTTTACTCGGAATAATTTCCCAAATCAAAAGCATCTATTAATTTGAGAAACTTTCTCAAATTCATTGACTCACTCGATTTCTTTCATAAAATGAGAATCGTTTTCATTTTGTCCGCAAGATACTGAAGGAAAGGCTTATGCCGTCTCCACGTCAATATAAAACCAAACAAAAGGAACTGATCCTTGACTGCATTCGATTGCATCAGGGTTCGTTTATTACCATTAAAGATATTCTTGCCGCTCTTGAAAGCCGCCACGAAAAAGTGGGGACTGCCACTATTTATCGCAATCTTGACCGACTAGAAGAAGAAGGCATTATCGCTCGTTGCGTTATTGAAGGCATTGATGGCGTTTGTTACCGCTACTTACCCGATAGCCCTGAAAATATCTACTTCTTCCTAAAGTGTGAACACTGCGGTGACCTTTCCCCTATTGACTGCGGAGAATTGCAACATCTCTACGAGCATGTTATTGAGCACCATCATGTTCGCATTAATCCTGCAAAAACTGTGCTGTATGGTTTATGCGAAAAATGTCTAGCAGAAGTGGAGGACTAAATCTATGGAATTACTCCCCCATCTTCTTGAACACGCTTTTGAAGATACCATTTATTTGGTTCCTTTTTTGCTTGTTACCTATATATTGCTTGAGCTTCTTGAGCATAAAGCAAGTGATAAGGCCGCTGTTTTAGTTCGAAAAGCTGGCATTGCAGGCCCCTTGGTAGGATCTCTTTTAGGCGCTGTTCCCCAGTGCGGCTTTTCTGCAGCTGGATCGGCACTTTATGCAAGTCGCGCTATTACGCTCGGTACACTTTTTGCGGTCTTTTTATCTACTTCTGACGAAATGCTTCCGCTCTTTATTGCCGAACAGGTTGATCCGCTTATCATACTTTCGATACTTGGTACAAAAGTTGCTATTGGCATGATTATGGGCTTTGCCATAGACGGAGCATTGCGTCTGAAGATTCACTCCAGGGTAAAGCAGGAAGAAGAAGCGCTTCAGGCTCTTGGCCACGGGCAAGAATGCACGCATTTCCATGAGGGACACCACAACCATGCCAGCGAACAACACCACCACCCAGTTACCTGTACGTGTCCTCATGGACATCACCTTACAGGAGAAGAATTAGAACAGCCCTTTTCCCACCACCACTGCCACAACCCCAGCTGCAGCGTTTCGGAAGAGTCAAGCGGATGGAAAGACATTCTGCTCAGCGCGGTAAAACACACGCTTCAAGTAACCGTCATTGTGTATTTAATTTCATTTGTATTGGTTGCAGCGTTAGAGCTTGTAGGCGAAGATGCCATTACGAACTTCTTAGCCTCCAACCCTGGTATTGCTATTTTTGGATCCGCCTTAGTAGGCTTAATCCCTAACTGTGGTGCCAGCGTTGTTATTACACAACTCTATCTTGACGGCATGCTTGGCACGGGAGCCATGCTATCGGGTCTGCTTGTTTCTGCCGGCGTAGGTATTTTGGTACTGTTCAGCGAAAACCATCGCCTTCGCCAGAACATCTTTATTCTTGTTGGACTGTTTATTGTTGGTGTGGCATGGGGAAGCCTGTTTGAATTACTTGGCATTAGCTTTATGTAAGCATGCCAAAAGTTTGCTCCCTGTCATTCGAGTTTTCGGCTGCCCAAGTGTATCTTTCAACTGCACAGACATAATTTCGACTATCGAGTTATACAAAGAGAGCGGCTATTATGCCGCTCTCTTTGTATCGAATTGCTAAATACTTAAGGCACTCCCTATTCGATACCCAGCCACTCAAGCCACTGAGGGAATTCTTTTTGAGCTTGATTGTAGCCATCAAAATAACTTGCGCGCAGCTTCTTCAGATCGGTTGTGTTGTTATCAACCGCCATTTTGTCCGAATACACAATATAGGCTTTGCCTTCTGCGGCAAGCTGTTCGAGCTTTTCAAGCTCTGCGTTATAGCGTTCGTTACGTGTTAGCAATGCCTCGCGCACATGAGGGTATTTGCGATAACTGTTTGCAATCATACGCGCACTACGACCAATATCGGGAGTAGGCTTGCGGAAGCCCTTGGGGCGCGTAAGGATGGCAAAAATTCGCGAACAGCCCGAATCAAGTGCCATCTTAAGCGGGATACCAGCACCATCGCCCAAACCACCATCATAGTAAACGTGATCGCCGATATGAACCGCAGGCATGACAAAAGGCAAGGTGCTGCTCGCACGAACGCGAACCATTAAATCCTGCAAGGTTGCCATATCTTCCTTGTGCCACACCACGGTTTCGCCCGTATCGCGATCAAAGGCCTGAATTGCACAAGGAGTAGGATTGTTTTGAAACGCTTCAAAATCAAAAGGTAAAACTCCGCCTGGCAATCCCGTTTCTTCATAAATCCATTCAGCAGAAAACATGCCCTTACCGTGAAGAAAACTGGAAAGACCGCCAAATTCAGGCTCCATTACCAAATCAACAAAACTATTTCTGGTTCGTTGAACATCGCCCGACAAGAAATTGACCGTATTACTTGCACCAGCTGAAATGCCGCACACGTAATCAAAGGTAATACCCTGCTCCATTAAAAGTGATGCCATAGCAGACGTATAGCTCGCACGCATGCCACCGCCTTCAAATACTAAAACCGTATCTTTTGCGTGACGATTCACTTTCTTCATCTGATCAGCACCCCTCTATATCAAAATCTTTCATAAGGATTATTACGCTGGTGTTCAATGTAAAATACAACCAAAGTTCTATTAGATTCGTCTTTTTTGTAATACAACGTAAAAGGCGTGCTAGGAATCGCGATACACCAAACATCAAAAGGCGGACGAGCAGCATCATAAAGAGGATCGTATTTTCTGCCAATGTCAGGGAATAAAGACAGTATCTCTCGATATTGATTTATCTGCTCGTAAACTCGTTTGCTCGTTATTTCAGTAGTTAAAAAAGCTATAACCTCATCCGTATAGAAAACCTTCCAAGGCATTAGTTCCACCCTTTAGCCTTACGGATGGCAGCATCGGCTTCTGCGGCATCAACCGTTCTGCCCTCTACATAATCTTGATACCCACGCATTATGCCGCGATAAGTCTTCATTTCCTGCTCAAATATATCGTTTCGAAATTCCATTGCCTCATCAAACGCAGCGGCATCCATTACCACAACACACGCAGAGCCGTTCCTTGTTAGATAGAGAGGCTTTTTTGAAGCATTAAGCTCTTCAATTAAAATATTTTGATTCCGATTAAACTCAGAGAGAGACTTTATATTCGGCACGATAACCACCTTAAATACACAGTAAATTTACTGTGTATTTTATCATTGTTTCATTTCTGGAAGAAGATCTTCGCCACTGCGCTCTTGCTTAATTAATTTAACAGCAAGCACTAGTGCTAAAACAATAAACGGAATTCCCACAAGAATACCTGTTGCCATAGGGCCAATAAACGGACTTCCTCCCGTTACTGAAAAAAGCATTCCTGCCGAAACCATTCCATTAAATCCACCATGAGCCAACGCCGCAGGAATACAACTTCCAGAACGCAAGGTAAGATAGCTCAAAAACGTTCCGATGACCGTACAGAATACACACATGGCAAGGATGCCTGTTATGGGATAGCCCCAATAGCCCAATCCATAATTGTGTCCCAAAATAGTTACTGGCGCATGCCACAAGCCCCAAATCACGCCGCAAATAAGAAGCGTGGGCAGCACCTTGAAACGTTGTAACATGTGAGGCAACAAGTAACCACGCCAACCCCATTCTTCTCCAAAAGCAGTAAAAATATTCAGTAAAGGAGCAAGAAAGGTACCGACCAGTAGTTGAGCAACAATAATCATTTGCAACATGTCAGGCGACACAGCGCTACCGCCTGCCGCTTCAAGCTGTTTTGCAAGAATACCTTGGTCAACCGAAAAATCCCATGGATTGATCAAGAAGTACAATGCCGCGCCCACCATAATTAACAGCGCAGGACCAAACCATCCGATAAGCCAATACTTCCATGTTTTCTTGAACGCAACAGGAACAATGTGAACGTTTTTAAATCCTTCTCGGGTAAGCAATCGCGTAAGTACTACCCCCAATGCGGGAAATAACATAGCAGGCGCGATGGAAAGCTGCAGCATTTGCGATGAGGCGATTCCCTCTGAGGTGCCTTGGGCTAACGGATAGGAAACTAAAAGCCAATAAGCCCAGGTAAGAACAAAGGTAATGGCCGCATAGACTACAATTCGTTTAACCGCTTGATTTTTCATTGCAATCATCCCAACAGAATCAAAACACCCATAACAAATACAATGGTTAAGACCGCAAAGGCACCAACAAGTACCCACGTTGCTGGGCGCACCCAATTAAATGTCCATCCAATACCGAAACGTTCCGGAACCACAATGCTGGAATCTTCGGCGTTACAGTAAAAAATCCCCAACTTCCAGTACGCATCGTTATCGCTTGGCATTTCGGTCGAATCTTCCAAACGCCGCAGAATTCTAGAACCTGACTGTCCATACACCACCGAAAGAGCAACGGAACCAACTAACAGGAGCAGCACAACCACCACGATGCAAACTCCCGCCATGCCAAGCGACATCCACCCAAGCGCACTAAGCATGAACGTAATCCCAATCAAACCCGACACCAACAAACCAGTTACCAAAAGAAAAATACTTTGAGCCCGAGCAAACATGCCATAGGCTAGCGCGGAAGTTACCGGACGCTGTGAATCGATGGAGCGCTTTGAACGAAGAATAGTCCAGTGACAGAACACAAAGCAGGCAACCATGAAAAGCTGCACCACTATCGGAAAAGCTACCACGCCGGGCGATTTAGGCTCGTAACTGGTAACGTTGCCCGCCAAATCGGAATGCATAGGAATTAAATCGGGCATCAGGGGATATCCCGCAAGACCAATACCTGCCGTAAGAATAATAACTACTAGATAAAGTAAATTCCACTTAAGCGAAATGGCACGAGGAAAGTCTTGTTCGCTTATTACCGCGCTTGCTTCTGCACTCTGAGCAACCCATCCCTCTCTTTTTTTCAGAGAAATAACCCTCTTGCGGTAATGCAGCATGAGCAGGAAAGAAGAAAGCATGGGGACGAAAACCCCGAAATTAATACCAACAAGCATCCAAGATCCTTGCTCGTCATCAAGAAGAAAAGTTCCTGCCATTACTGCGCAAGCAAGAAAAGTTATGCCAACCATAAAAGCGGCGTAGCGATGCTGATACGCCCGTAGGCGTGCATCGCATCGAGCAAATTCTGGAATGGTTACGGTAAAGCATTCTTGTTTTTTCATAAGCCAAGGAGTAACCGCAAGAAACAGGCCCATAAGAGCAACCATTAATTCCAAGGCAAGCACAAAACCAACGAAACCGCTCATGTTATTCACCGCCCTTACCAGAATTAAGGCCAAGAACATCTGAAGGATTTTGACCTAGGATGCTACCTACATTGCCGCTTGCGTTAGCAGGCACCGATGGCACAAAATCCGCTTCGCGCAAATCACCGTTAAGATAGTTGCCTTGCGCATCAATGCCCAACACCCCTACCTTACGTTTAGGACCGACCACCCCCGGATCTTCATACACCTTTGCAATCTGTTCTTTTGCTTCTTCCAGGAATCCATCCGCACTACCCCCTGCGGCTTTATGCTCTTCGATAAGATGGTGAAGTTTTTGGGTAATTTGCTCTTGCACTAAAGCTGCTTTTGCCTTCGAAGAATCCTGTAGTGGCTCTGCCACAAATGCACCTGATCGCCCGCGCATGATGAGATAGCCTTCATCACGCAAAACCGCATAAGCTTTGTTAACCGTATGAAGGTTTATCCCAAGATCAGCCGCCAATGAACGAACACTAGGCAAGCTATCGCCTGCTCGAAGTTCCCCACGTGCAATAGCACCAATAATTTGAGAACGGATTTGTAAATAAAGCGGATCCTCCGACATTTTATCTATACGAATGATCATTATTCCCTCCCTTTTCTGGATGCTACACAGTAAGACGTTGTGCAGTTTTAGGTGCTTTATGGGCTGTAGCCCACAAACATTCTCAAACGTTCTACAAGCTTTGCAAGCACCCTTGATGAACCATGGGGCTCTGAATTTTCGTATTCTTTTTTTCTTTCTCTGTTTGTTATATTTGAAGTATAACAGATATAACAAAGATAATTACCAAAATAAACAACGGAGCGAAAAACACCTTACTTCGGGTATAATCCCTGTACAGAGGGTATTTTTATTCGCTTTATGCAACACTTTACTAAACAGATGTTCTGAATTTGTTGAACAAGGCGATAAACGTGTCGTTGGGGAACGACAGATTGAGGGGAATCATGGATGATTCAAAAACGCTAGGCGTACACGCCAATTCCAACAGCGCGTCTAAGGAATCCATCGTTCGACGCTACACACCTTTTATTCGGAAGCTGCATTCGTTTGCAGGAGTAGTTCCTCTTGGCATTTTTCTGTGCTTTCACATGCTGGTGAACTATTCTGCCAATTGGGGCACCGCACCCTACAACACAGTAGGCACTTTTTTGACGCATATGCCCTACAAAATAGTGCTAGAAACATTCATTATTTTCCTGCCACTCTTATTCCATGCACTTTATGGCGTATATTTGGCCTTCACCTCAAGTGTTACCGTAGGGCACTACACCTTCTTCCGTAATTGGCGCTATGTGTTTCAGCGCGTAACGGGCATAATCGCTTTATTGTTCGTAGCTTGGCATATCTACGGCACCAAACTTCAGGTTGAGCTCACGGGAGTAGATCCTAGTTTTGCCATGGTTGCAGGCATCGTCGACAATCCTGTAGCCCTTATAGCATTTGCCCTTGGTCTTTTGTGCTGCGTATATCACTTTGTAAATGGGTTGTGGACCTTCCTTATTACCTGGGGAATTACCCTTACTCCCAAATCGCAACAAATTTCTGAATACCTTCTTATAGTGGTGTTCTTTATTTTCGCTGCTTTTAGCATGAAGGCATTGTTCGCATTTGTTTGATAACAAGCTTTTCGAAAGGCTTTGCGGAACACTTTTAATACAGGAGCGTCTCTCGTTGTTGCCTCTTCTTACGAGTAAAAACTTTTGAAAGAGTCTGCAGTAAAAACTATCACACCAAAAAGTACCTAAACAATTCGCCTTGGAAGGAACTTATATGAGTAAAGGAACCATAGCAGTAGTCGGTGGTGGCCTTGCTGGCCTAATGGCTACGTTAAAAATTGTAGAAGCGGGGCTTTCAGTCGACTTATTTTCCCTTGTTCCAGTAAAACGATCGCATTCGGCCTGCGCTCAAGGCGGCATTAACGCAGTGCTCGATACCAAAGGTGAAGGTGATTCGCTGGATGAGCATTTTGATGACACCATTTACGGTGGCGACTTTTTGGCAAATCAACATCAAGTTCGCGGCATGATAGAAGCTGCCCCACGCATTGTGCATATGTTTGATCGCATGGGTGTTATGTTCAACCGCACCCCTGAAGGATTGCTTGATCTACGACGTTTTGGCGGAACCCAAAAACGTCGCACCGCTTTTGCAGGAGCCACTACCGGACAACAGCTCCTCTATGCACTTGATGAACAAGTACGCGCTCAAGAAGTTGAAGGCAAAGTACGTGTATTTGAAGGATGGGAATTTGTATCAGCCGTCTTGCATGAGGGCATTTGCTGCGGTATTACCGCACAGAATTTAGCTTCCATGGAAATTCGAGCCTTCCCTGCCGATGCAGTCATCATTGCAACGGGCGGATGCGGGGCTGTTTTTGGTAAATCAACTAATTCGACCATCAATACTGGATACGCCGCAGCACGCGTTTATAAGCAAGGTGCCCTGTACGCTAATGGCGAATTCGTGCAAATTCATCCCACTACAATTCCCGGCGAAGACAAAAACAGACTTATTAGCGAATCCGCTCGCGGTGAAGGTGGTCGCATATGGACTTATAAGGACGGGAAACCTTGGTATTTTCTCGAAGAAAAATACCCTGCCTACGGAAATTTGGTACCACGCGATATTGCAGCGCGCGAGATTTTTGACGTTTGTGTTAACCAACACTTAGGTATTGATGGACAAAACGTGGTGTACCTGGATGTTTCGCATATTAAGCCCGAATTACTTGACGTAAAACTGGGCGGCATTTTGGATATTTATGAAAAATTCGTAGGCGACGACCCGCGCAAAGTTCCTATGCGCGTAGCGCCAAGCGTGCATTACTCCATGGGTGGCCTATGGGTTGATATTGAACAGCATACTTCCATCCCAGGGCTTTTTGCTGCAGGCGAATGCGACTTTTCCCAGCATGGCGCTAACCGCCTTGGTGCCAATTCACTTTTGTCGGCCGTATACGCCGGATCCGTTGCGGGTCCTTCGGCAGTACGCTACGCAAAGGGCCTTTCCGAAGATGGTGTTTCGAAGGGTGTTTTAATACATGGCGCCAGCACCGCATCTTCGATATTTAACGAAGCGGTTGCGCGTGATGTGGAGGAATATGAAAAGCTGCTCGCATTAGAAGGGGCTGAAAACCCTTATGCATTGCATGAAGAGCTAGGCAACCTTATGACAAAAAATGTAACCGTTGTTCGCCACAATAAGGAACTAGCCTACACCTTAGATCAGCTTGATGCTCTTTCAGAACGTTATAAGCACATCGGCATTCAGGATAAAGCCACTTGGAGCAACACCACTATACCGTTTGTTCGTCAGCTAGGTGGCATGCTCGACTTAGCCAAAGTAATTACCAAGGGTGCGTTGCAGAGAAACGAAAGTCGCGGATCTCACTACAAGCCAGAATTCCCCGATCGCAATGATACCGATTGGCTAAAAACCACCTTGGCTTCATACAACGCCAACACCGATGCACCTGATCTTAGTTACGAAGAAGTAGACATCTCCCTCATAAAGCCACGCAAGCGCGACTACACGCATGCAAAGAAGGAGGCTTAGCATGAAGATCAATCCAACAAATACCGTTACTATTCCTTCTGCAAGCACTCCTATTAATACAGCTGGCATTGCTGCTAGTGCAGGCTCTAGTACAACTAACAGTACACAGAAAACCATTCGCTTGAAAATCAAGCGTCAAGAAGGTCCCGAAGCCAAACCTTACTTCGAAGAATTTGCCATCCCCTATCGCCCGCGCATGAATGTAGTGTCTTGCTTAATGGAAATTCGCAAACACCCCGTTACCGCGCAAGGCAAGCAAACCGCCCCCGTAGTATGGGAGAGCGTTTGCTTAGAAGAAGTTTGCGGCGCGTGTTCAATGATAATCAACGGCATTCCCCGTCAGGCGTGTTCGGCACTTGTTGACAGCTTGAAGCAACCCATTTGCCTTGAACCCCTTTCGAAATTCCCGCTGGTGCGCGATTTAAAGGTAGATCGCACTAAGCTGTTCGACGCATTAAAGCGCATTCATGGCTGGATTGATATAGACGGCCCCTTCGATTTAGGGCCAGGGCCCCGCATGGCAGAACGTAAACGTCGCTGGGCTTATGAATTATCCAAATGTATGACGTGCGGATGCTGCTATGAAGCCTGCCCGAATTGCAACACCCGCAACGAATTCATGGGACCACACGCTATTTCTCAAGTGCGCCTGTTTAACGCGCACCCCACCGGTGCCATGAACAAAGAAGTACGGCTTTCCGCCCTTATGGGCGCTGACGGTATTACTTCCTGCGGTAATGCTCAAAACTGCGTGCGGGTATGTCCGAAAGAGATACCGCTTACCACATCGATTGCTCATATGAATCGCGAAACTTTCAAACAGAGCTTAAAGAACGTCTTTGGTGGGTTTGAGGGTTAATAAGGGGAATGTTTGGGCTTCACTAGTGCGGTAAGGTATATAGGACAAGGTTGTGTCTGTTTTAGGGCGCAACACCCCCCCCAGTAATCGCAATGGCTAGAAGGAAAACCTTCTAGCCATTTTTATCCTATAGCCATTTTTACGTATTCAGTAAGGTTGGAATTATAGGTTTAATTCGATGCAGAAAAACCTAGTTCTACTTACCGAGTAAATCCTTTGCCACTTCCTTTGCACACAAAAGGCCATCAGCCAAAGAATTCACTACAAGCGTTGAACCATGACGTGCATCGCCTGCCGCATAAATAGGTGTTTCATCCGTCATGCCAGTAGAAACATCCTCCGCAGCTTCGCCTGCAGTCGCTTCGCCTACCGCCGCTTCACCCACAGCGATATCTTTTCTGCTCGCATCAGCAGCTTCACCCTTAAGCACCACACGATGAGTATCGCCCACCATAGCGGGACGAATGCGGGGGCCTTCGGATGTTTCTACTCCTAGCGCTTCATAGACTCCGCGCTCTGGCCCATTAAAGCCACAGGCCAGCACCACAAGCTGCGCAGGTACGCTATATTCCGTATCCATCATGCGCCTTGGCGAACCTTCGCTCCAGTCAAGGTTCACAATGCGCAATCCTGCAACCTTGCCGTCTTCCTTTAAAACCTCAACCGTATCGGCGGTATAAGAACGAGGATCAACCCCATATGTTTCTATAGCTTCCCGCAGGCCGTAGTCAGTCTTTTTAACGTTGGGCCATTCGGGCCACTGGTTAGAAGGTAGGCGTTGTTCAGGTGGCATAGGATTATATTCCAACTGACGAATGCTTTTTGCCCCTTGTCGAACGGCAGTTGCCACACAGTCAGTACCCGTATCGCCGCCACCAATAACTACCACGTCTAAGCCTTCCGCAGAAATACGCACAGGACGGTTTTCCAACTGCGAAAGCGTTGATTCGGTAAGATAGTCAACCGCATATACCACTCCTTGCGCATCTGCTCCCGGAGCAGCTAAACCTCGTGCATCAGTTGCTCCTACTGCTACCACCACTGCATCAAAGTCAGTCTTTAAGCGCTGAGCAACTTCAGGCAAAGAGGCATCAGTATTCAGTTCAAACACAATGCCACTTTCTTCAAGTTGCGCAATGCGTCTGGCAAGCACATCTTTAGGTAATTTCATACTGGGGATACCGTAGATAAGCAAACCACCCGCACGATCATGCCGTTCAAACACCGTCACGCGAATTCCCTGTTGCGTTAAGCTCCAAGCAACCGCCAGACCACAAGGACCGGAACCAATTACAGCAACATGGGGCGCATCGGCCGCTGGATGCGGCAGTGGTGCAGGGCCACCTGCAGCCCATTCGTGATCAGAAATTGCCCGTTCGTTATCGCGAATAGTGGTAGCTTCATCAACATAAGCCAAGTTACAAGCCGCCTCGCAAAGGGCCGGACAAATACGTCCGGTAAATTCTGGAAAGGGATTAGTGAGGGTCATACGCTTGGCTGCTTCAGCCCATAAACCGCGATACACCAAATCATTCCATTCAGGAATTAAGTTATGAAGTGGGCAGCCCGAAACACGAGCTTTCCCAAAATTCTTACCAAACTGGCAAAACGCCACACCGCACATCATGCAACGGCTTGCTTGAACCTGCTGCTCCTCTTCAGAAAGAGGAATCGTATAGTCATCAAAATCATGAATAGCTTCAGCAGTAGGACGTTCACCATGATAGTGGCGGTTATGCTGTAAATACGCTCCTGCTTTTCCCATGACTAGTTCCCCTTTCCTACCACTTCAAAGGCTTCTTCAAGTGCTTCTTCATGAGTTTTCCCTTGCGCCTTTGCCGCTGCCACGATATTCAGCACATGCTCGTATTCGACTGGTATTACCTTCTTGAAGTGCTTCGCTATAGAATCGAAGCGGTAGAGCATTTTGATACCGCGCGGGCTTGCCGTGTAGCGTACGTGTTCTTCGATAAGGCTTCGGATAAGTGCTAAATCATCTGTTGAAGGTGTTTCAATCTTGACCATTTCCCTATTGCAACGGCTCTCAAGTGTGTGATATTCGTCATACACAAACGCAATGCCACCACTCATGCCTGCTGCAAAGTTCTGGCCTACTTCACCCAAAATAACTGCAGTGCCACCCGTCATGTATTCGCACCCGTGATTTCCCACGCCTTCAACCACTAACGTTGCACCAGAATTACGAACGCCAAAACGCTGTCCTGCAAGGCCATTAATGAAACCCCGACCGCTTGTTGCACCATAGAACGCAACGTTACCTACGATGATATTTTCGTCGTACTTATACGTTGCCGCAGCGGAAGGATGAACCGAAACGATACCACCAGAAAGACCCTTGCCAAAGTAATCGTTTGCATCGCCTATTACATTCATGGTTACCCCAGCAGGCAAGAAAGCGCCGAAGCTTTGACCCGCAGAACCTTCGCAATCAATGGTGATAGACCCATCAGGCAACCCTTCGGGGTGAGCCTTTGTTACGGTTGCGCCCAAAATAGTTCCAACACAGCGATTTACATTGGCAATATCTGCATGGAAGTGTACGGGAGTCATATGCTTGCGCGCCTGTTCAGACATAGGCACAAACAAAGTTGCATCCAAGGTTTTTTCTAGCTCAACGTCGTACTTCATTTCTGGCAAGAAATGACGACCAGCAGCACCTGGAATATGGGCACCAAATTCACAAACCGCAGGCGCAAGCACCGCAGAAAGGTCGATAAGGTTGGCCTTCCAATTGCCTTCCACGGATATCTGACGCAAGCATTCAGAGTGACCCACCATTTCATCCACCGAACGGAATCCCAAAGAAGCCATAACTTCGCGCAGCTGCTCTGCTACAAAGAGCATGAAGTTTTCTACGTATTCTGGCTTGCCGTGGAAGTGTTTACGCAAACGGCAGTTTTGCGTTGCGATACCCGCAGGACAGGTGTCCTGTTGACAGTCACGCTGCATCAAGCAGCCCATAGCAATAAGCGGCATGGTGGCAAAGCCAAATTCTTCGGCACCCAGCAAACAGGCCACCGCAACATCGGTACCGTCCATCAGCTTGCCGTCAGCCTCCAGCACCACGCGTGAACGCAATCCGTTACGCACCAGTGTTTGTTGTGTTTCTGCTAAGCCAAGCTCAAGCGGCAAGCCTGCATGCCAAATAGAATCACGCGGTGCAGCGCCCGAACCACCATTATGACCAGAAATCAGAATTTTATCGGCAGCACCCTTTGCAACGCCTGTTGCAATAGTGCCAACACCTGCCTCAGATACTAACTTCACGGACACACGAGCATTCTGATTGGCGTTCTTAAGATCAAAAATAAGCTCCGCCAAGTCTTCAATGGAGTAAATATCATGATGAGGCGGTGGCGAAATAAGCCCAATGCCAGGCGTGGAACGACGCGCTTGTGCAATCCAGGGATACACCTTTTTGCCTGGCAGATGACCACCTTCACCCGGCTTTGCACCCTGCGCCATTTTAATTTGAATTTCAATTGCTGAAGCCAAATAACGGCTTGTTACCCCAAAACGGCCCGATGCTACCTGCTTAATAGCGGAATTGACCGAATCCCCATTGGGAAGAGGCATTTCACGACGAGGATCTTCGCCGCCTTCACCCGAATTCGAACGACCACCCAATCGGTTCATAGCTATTGCCATGCACTTATGAGCTTCTTCAGAAATGGAGCCGTAGCTCATAGCGCCCGTGTTAAAACGTTTCGCAATTTCGGTTGCAGGCTCTACTTCCTCTAGGGGAACAGGGGTTCTATCCGTTACAAAATCAAGCAAGTCACGCAAACGAATCGTGCGATTTTGTTGATGAATATGTGCACTGTATTCCTTGAAGGTTTCATAACTGCCCTTTTGGCACGCATGTTGCAACAAATAGATAGTTTCAGGATCAATAAGATGTTCTTCGCCGCCAAGAGGACGCCACTTGGTTAAGCCCAAAGAAGGTAACTGATCAGGAGAAGGCGATACCAAAAGAGCTACCGCATCATCATAGCGCTGGTTTTCTTCGCGCTGTACTTCTTCAACACCTAAGCCGCCTACACGAGAAACTGTGCCGGCGAAGTATTCATCAATGAACTCCTGCGTAAAGCCTACTGCCTCAAATATCTGTGCAGAATGATAGCTTTGTACCGTAGAAATGCCCATCTTGGACATAATAGCCATGATGCCAGCCATTACCGCCTTGTTGTAATGAGCTATTCCCTCTTCAGCAGAAACATCAAGCTGGCCTGTTTGCGCTAAATGTTCAATGCATTCATGTGCCATATAAGGATAAATTCCCGAAGCGGAATAACCCACCAACGCTGCAAAGTCATGCGCCGAAAGAGCATCGCCAGTTTCTACCACAATATCGGCAAACGTGCGCTTGCCCACTTTCATAAGATGATTGTGGACCGCCGCAACCGCCAGCAAGGAAGGAATAGGAACTTCACCTTCAGCTGCACGATCGGAAAGCACAATAATGCTGCATCCCTGCGCAATGGCCGCTTCCACCTGTTCAGAAAGCGCCTGAAGCGCTTGCTTTAGTGCGCCTTCTCCTGCAGTGCGCTCGTACACTGCCGAGAAACGTTGTGCCTTAAAGCCCACCCGATCAATTGCGCAAATTCTTTCGAATTGATCCTTGGTAAGAAGGGGTTGCTCTAAGCGAATAAGCTGGCATGCGTTGCGAGAATCCTCCAGCAAATTGCCATGGTTGCCCAAATAAAGCACGCTTGACGTTACCAAGCTTTCGCGTAAGGCATCAATAGGAGGATTAGTAACCTGAGCAAAAAGCTGATAGAAATAATCAAAGAAAGAACGATTTTTCTTGGACAAGCACGCAAGTGAAGCATCGATACCCATGGAAGCTAAAGGCACACTTCCTGCATTTGCCATGGCACGAATTACCTCATCCACATCGTCCCAGTGGTAACCCAGCTTTGCCATACGGACCGTGAGCGGCACCTGCGCATCCCTGTTGGGAGCTACTCCGGCGGGAGCAGCAAGATCTTCCACTTCGATTTTTTCTTCACGAACCCAATCGCCATAAGGTTTTTCCTTCGCATAGCGCATACGAAGTTCTTCGTTCCAATAAATACGATCGGCCTTAGTGTCAACTTCAACCATTTCGCCTGGACCCAAGCATCCAGCAATAAGGATATTGGCGGGATCCACTTCGATGGGACCAACTTCGCTGGATAAGATAAAGCGATCATCGCGTGTTACGTAGTAACGAGCAGGACGTAATCCGTTGCGATCAAGCGCAGCACCAAAGGTGGTGCCATCGGTATACGCAATAGCGGCAGGACCATCCCAAGGTTCCATAAGCATGGACTGATATTCGTCATAAGCACGACGGCGGTCAGACAAAGCAGTGTTTTTATCCCATGGTTCAGGCAATAGCATAGAAACGGTGCGCGTCATATCGCGCCCATTCATAACCAAAAATTCCAACACATTATCAAGAATTGCAGAGTCGGAACCTTCTTTATTGATAATAGGCAGCACTTCTTCAAGATTGCTTCCCAAAATCGGAGAATACAGGTTTGGCTCGCGCGCACGAATCCAATTTACATTACCTTTAAGGGTATTAATTTCGCCATTATGAATAATGTAACGGTTGGGATGGGCACGCTCCCACGAAGGGGTGGTGTTAGTGGAATAGCGCGAATGGACCAACGCAATCGCAGTTTTTACCGCTGCATCCGATAAGTCCAAATAGAAACGACGCATCTGTGTTGCCACCAACATACCCTTATACACAATGGTGCGCGCGGAAAACGAGCACACATAAAAGATTTTATTGGTAAGCGCGTATTCTGCATCCGCCGCCTTTTCGATGCGACGACGGCACACATATAAGCTACGCTCAAATTCAACCCCCTGCGCAACGTCATCGGGGCGTGCAACGAAAGCTTGCAAAATGGTTGGCATGCAAGCACGAGCAGTAGAGCCTAAATCATGAGGATCAATAGGTACTTCACGCCAGAACAACAGCTTTAATCCTGACTGAGCGCAGCCTTCCTCAAAAATTCGCTTAGCAACTTCCACGCCCGCTGCATCTTGCGGGAAAAACAACATCGCTACGCCATAGTCGCCTTCATCGGGCAGCAAATGACCATACTTTTGAGCTTCTTTGCGGAAGAAGTGATGAGGAACCTGGAAAAGAATTCCTGCACCATCGCCCGTATTATGCTCAAGGCCTTTACCACCACGGTGTTCCAGATTTACAAGAACTGACAAGGCGTCGTCGACCATCTGATGAGTGCGCTTACCCTTGAGGTGCGCCAAGGCACCGATGCCGCACGCATCATGTTCGAATTCTGGACGATACAAACCGCTTTGCACTTCCATACTCAACCTCTCAACATAGACTTCCTGTCACCCTATACGGTAATACCTTTTGGAAGCGCCGCTGAAGTGTTACAACAGACGTAACATTCGAGAAAAAGGAAAGTAACAAATACGAAATGTTTTAGCCCGGTGAACGGGTTCTACGTACGTGCTACCATACGGCTATGGACGATTTCGATAAAAGATGGCAGCGAATTTCGCAACTCTTATCCATGGAAGCAACGGGCAAAGAACGCCCAATGTTTTCAAGTGGACGTACCCTTTTTGGCATCAAAAGCACTGCTGAAGAAAAAATGGATCAGTTTGCCCGCGAAATTGAAGAAGAACACGCCGCCAAACGTAAGGCGGAACGTGAAGCTGAACGCGAAACTGAGCGCGAAAGCCAGCATGGAGCCAGCAGACATGGTGCTAACTGCGAAACGAACGCAAATCCAGTTTCATCTTTAACTTCAGACAACCAAGTTCAACCGTTGCCTTCGGCTTCCCCTTCGCCACGCTTTTCTGCAAGCACCGCTTTTATTCGTTCTTCCGTTGAAGAATTAACCGATCGCGCCCTTAAACAGGCTATTCGCGATGCCAACAAAAAGTTAGAAGATGACTATAAATCAGGAAAAATTACCAAACGTAAGAAGTTCAACGCCGACTAGCTGCATACGTCGTGTACCGTCCTGATTATCTATACCGTCCTACAGCTTGCAACACCCTACATCTCTACATTGTCTTGCAGCTTACGTGCCTCCCCTATGACTTAGACTCGCGTCAAACGCTAATCTACAATACCCAAGGGGTTATACACCTTGCGATACAGAAACCCAATATGGTCGTCCATAAACTGACAGATGTTACCAATAGTAAATACGCACAACACCGTACCTATGCCTACGCCAATAATATGACCAAGCATAATAAGAGCTAGTGCTACTGCAATAATTAAACGAAGACCATCGTTAAGCCATTTACCACGTCCAAAGGGCAATCCTGTAATTTTACAAAGCGCTTGAGTGAAGCCATCGGGTGGATTAGGTACAAAGTTCATACTCATAACCATGCTTACGCCCACGCCCGTAAATAGGATGCCCAAGATAAGCATTACGCTACCCATGAGCACATCAGGGCCTTGAAAGAACCAAAGAATGCCTGATGAAATGCAGTAGTCAAACATATCTACCAACATGCCCATAACGAAAGAAAAAGGAATTTGTAGTGCTATGCGCAGGGTAACTTGACGAAAAACAATAATCTGAATAATAACGTCAATGATATAGAGCAGCATGCATCCTTGACCAAGGGTAATACCCGTTGCTTCGCTAAAGACAAAAGGAATACAGTTCACGGTAGAAACGCCCATGCTACAACGGGTGTTTAGCACCACTCCAAAAGCAAGAAACAAAGCCCCTATCACATAAATAAGAAAACGAGGAGCAAGCAAGTTAACCTTTGCCTCTTCAGATGTTTCGAATTCTTGTCGTTTGCTCGGACGGATCTTTTTTACTGCCACTATTCTTCCTTGAGTAGTTTCATATACCTATGCAAAACATAACCACTTAAACATAAGCTCTTTTACAGCAGTGCTTATACAAACCGAAACACGTAAAAATTCCTCACTCGATTTTCGAAATCTGGCTGACTGGTGGCATATGCTGATCGGGATAGTCATTGGAGGGAATTGGTTCTGGTATCCATTTTTTTACATAGTCAATAAAATCTCGAACCACTTTTCTGGAAAGTGATTCTTCGCGGTAAACCAAGCCAAACGTCCGTAGCCATGGCTTATTGTCAATTTGACGAAAAACCAATCTATCGGAAACAACAAGTTTCTTATCAGGGATAATACTAATCCCCAAACCCGCAGCAACCACACCCGCAATTTCGAAAGAATAATCAAACGATGCAATAACGTTAGGTAGCGCCCCGCACTCTTGTTCAAAACGATCATTGATTAAATATCGGGCAGCAGCGTTTGCATTAAATGCAACAAAATCATAAGGAAGAATATCCTTCATAGATATTTTCTTCTTTTCTAAAAGTTCATGACGCTGTGGAAGGATTAAATAGAACTTATCAAACGCTGTTGGATAGGTTTTATATTCAGGTAAAATATTTCTTGTATTAAGATCCGTAAATGCAATATCGCAGGAACCGCTTTCTAATATCTGAAGGCATTCTTCACCTGGATGCAAGTGAATTTTAACGTTCGCACACTTGCCTTCTTCGGTTGCATAGAAATACTTTGCAAGCCAAGGAACCTGATCTTGAATTAAAGGACCTACTGCAGCAATATTAATAACCTGGTTTTCCGCTGCCAGTCGGTTTATTTCCGAAGTTCCATTATCAAGATTATTAAGTGCATTTCTGGCGTAAGGCAAAAAGAGTCTGCCGTATTCCGTAAGCACAGCCCCTTTATTAGAGGTAACAAATAAAGGAACTCCCAATTCTTTTTCAAGTGATTTAATCATATAAGAAAGCGAAGAAGAACTTATATAAAGTTCTTTTGAGGCATCCAAAAAGGAGCCCGTTTGGGCAATAGTCACAAAATCGCGCAGCGCATTGGTGTTCATATTTTGCCTCTCATTATTTATTCACTTTATTGGTTCCATTATTGTAAATAATAGGATTCACTACCCTGTAATACTATTTATCTATTTAGTTATTCTTAATCCACATCGACAAAGCCATTGCTCTTGTTCTCAAGTTTCTCTATCTACTTCAAGTTTTTCGTTTTTACAAATGAAGTTAGCTTAACGAAAATGCTGGTAGATGGGGAGTAATTTGGGGATTCACTTTTTATCATCAATGAAACAAAAGTTTATTGGCATACCTACTTAAAAGAGGATCTAGTCCCATCTAACAACTAGTTGTTCACTTTGTTGTTCACCCTAATTAAGGAAAGGTGGGATGAAAATGGAAGATCTAAAGAAAACCGATGAGCTCAAAGTGGGAAAACCATACCAGTACCTTTGGATTGTTATCTGCGGTGCTTTGTTTGGTCTGATCCCTATGGGTATTCAAGGTAGCTGCTTGGGTGTTTACTATACGGCACTTTCAGAAACCTTCAGCGTTCCGGTATCTTCAATTTCTTTGTACATCACGATAGGCGGCATTGGCTTAATTGTTGCCTATCCTTTGGTTGGCAAGCTATATGCAAAGTACGACTTAAGACATTGCCTTGCGGTTTTCATAGTACTTTATGGCGTTGTTCTATTCGTGGCATCACAAGCACCTAATCAGATTGTTTTTGTTATTTGTGGAGCATTGCTTGTTGTTGGCTCCTGCATGATCTTTAATCTTGGCATGCCAACGCTCATTAACCGTTGGTTCAAGGATTATTCAGGTACCATCATCGGTATTTGCGCTGCTATGACTGGCTTTGGCGGCACAGCTCTTATTCCTGTTGGTTCAGCAGTAATGCAGAGCGGTATTGATTTCCACACTCCTTTCATTGTGTACGGTATTATCACCATCGTAGTTCTTTTGCCTATCGTTCTTTTCGGCATTCGTTCTTATCCAGAAGAACGTGGTCTCCTTCCTTTTGTTTCTAAAAAATCTACGAGTTCAGCAAAAAGCGCTGCTGAAGCAGTTAAGGAAAAGAATTGGACCGTTGATGTAAGCAGCACTATGAAAACCTCCGCTTTTTGGACGTTTGTTATTGGCTTGGGCCTTGCGAACTTCGTAGTTCTGGTTACACGCTTCTTCGCTACTTCGGTAAACGACTTAGCCTCAGCTGGTGTAGCCGTTTTCGTAAGCGGCGCTGTTCTTGCTACCTGCCTTTCCACTGGACAAGGCATTGCAAAGTTGATCATGGGTTTCTTTACTGACCTCATTAAGGCTGGCCCTGTTGTTATCGTTGCTTCGGCTAGTGGCATTATATGTTTGTTGCTCATTTGGTTCTGCCCGACTAACTTCCTGTTGCCTGTTGGTGGATTTGGATTTGGTTTCTACTATTGTTCCGTATCTGTACTTGGACCTATCATTGCTGGCAAACTTTTTGGTACGGGCGAAAACTATTCCATTATTTTTAGCCGCGCAAACAGTATCGCTGCAATCTTTGTTCTTCCTGCTGGCGTAGCATGGCCATGGATTGCTGAAAACTTCGGCGGTTACGGTACTGCTTTCGCGCTGGCAATTGCAATGATTGTGCTGTTCGCAATTTTCTGGCTAGTGGCACTTCGCGCTGGCAACAAGATCGCACATGTTGAAGACACCACTACGGTAGTCGATGCAAAGTAATCAAAGAAATTACTTCTAGGCATCTAATGCTCAGCAGCCCCTCCTTATAAACGGTATTCTTAAAAGGAGGGGCTGTTTGTTTGATATGTTAACTATATGAACAAGGAGGTTCCGATGGCTCTGCTTGAAGCCCAAACAACCTACGGACGGGTAAAGGGATGCCCGACCACCTATCAAACAAGCACTATTTTTAAGGGAATCCCTTACGCCAAACCACCAGTAGGAGATCTTCGCTGGAAAGCTCCGGAAAAGCCAGAATCATGGGAAGGCACCTATGAAGCCTATACCTACGGGCCCATTCCCATGCAAGCACGGCCAATGGATACTAGCTTTTATCGCAAGGAATTTTATCCTATTGAATGGCCTAGCAGTGAAGACTGCCTTTATCTCAACGTTATTACTCCTGCTGAATCGCCCGACGAAAAATTGCCCGTTGCCCTTTGGATTTACGGTGGCGCCTTCGCCCAGGGCTATAGTCAAAAGCTCGAAACCGACGGTGAGGCATTTGCTCAGCGTGGCGTTGTATATGTTTCGTTCAATTATCGCGTTGGACCTTTTGGTTATCTTTCCTGCACTGCCCTTGATACCGAAACCGAAGAGGGACTTTCGGGCAATTATGGTTTGCTCGACCAAGTAGCTGCCGTTAATTGGGTTTACGAAAACATAGCTGCTTTTGGTGGAGACCCTGATCATATAACTATCTTCGGACAGTCAGCAGGTGCCATGAGCGTATACGATCTACTCTGTTGCCCTATGGTTAAAGGAAAAATTGCAGGGGCCATTATGGAAAGTGGCGGTGGCCCTTTACCTACTGAAATGGCGGACACGCAAGCAACAAGAAAACGCTCAGAAGAATTTTTCGACTATCTTGGCTGCTCCACCGCTAAAGAAGCACGAAAAATCCCTGGTGATTCCCTATTTGAAAAGTGGCAAGAATTTTTAACTGCAAATCCTGCTCAAGGCATTGCGCTTTCCCCTATGTATCAAACAACCTCCCTTCCCTACACCATGGAAGACGCTTTTCAAAACAATATGTACCTTAATATTCCCTGCATTATTGGCACAGTAGCAACCGAAGATACTGCCACCGGGATCGCACCTGTTCCTGAAGGTGTTACTACTATGCGCGATGGATTCATGAGCGGTGCGCTTGCTTTCTGCGAAAACCAGGCAGAAGAAGGCCGTATTCCGGCTTATCAGTATCACATTACCAATGTGCCCCCCGGAACTAACTACGGTGCCTTTCACTCAAGCGAGCACATGTATATCTTCCAAACCCTCCTGCGTTCTTGGCGCCCTTATACCGGCAAAGACTTTGAACTATCCAAAATCATGTGCGCTCTGTGGACCAACTTCATCAAGACTGGCAACCCTAATGGCGAAGATTTGCCTGAATGGACCGCATTCACCAAAGATTCCGAACGAGTTATGCGCTTTGACCGTGAAGGTTGCGGCATGATGGATTATCCCGAATACAACGGTAAAGCTCGAGAATTAGCCAATAAGGTTTTAGATAAGTAGTTTTCTATCACAATTGCACAATGACCCTTTAAGGCGGATAGCTTAGAGCTATTCGCTTTTTAATGCTCAAAACAAAGTGCACGCGAAATCAACGGAGCTAAACATATTTCTAGAAGTATTCCAAACAGAGCAATTTCACACTAAGTAGAGTATTTATTCTCTACTTTACCCTTTCCAAAAACAACTTCTTGTGTAGCGCGAATTGCAAAACGCATGCCTTATAGAAACATTTAAATGCTCTTTTTTGCTCTTTTTTAAAGTACCAACATAAGTAACATATTGTTATTTGCACAAAAGACACCAGTTCTTGCGTTCTTTACTTGATACTTAGCAATACATGCCCCGCTGTGATAGAGTGAGTTCGTAATAACTATGTACGCTTGTAAATCGGGGATTATTATGTCTGAATTCATCCGTGCTCGCAGTACCGAACAAAAGGCACAACGTTTAGAAGAAATAAAGCAAGTCGCTGAGCAGCAATTTTCGCAGCACCCTTACCACGAAATTACTCTTACTACTATTGCGAGTGATTTAGGTTGGTCTCGTGCAAATTTATATAAGTATGTAACCACCAAAGAAGAAATTTTCCTTTCCCTCATGGCAGATAAATTTAGGGCCTATGTTACCGCTCTGCTTTCCGCGCTACCCGAAGGTTGCGAATTTAGCCCCGCTGTTGCGGCAGAGGTATGGGCAGGAATCGCTAACGCTCATCGTGACTATTTCAAATACGGAAATATCTTAACCACTATTATTGAAACCAATGTAAGCATAGATAAGCTGGCAGATTTTAAAGCAACCTATTATGAGGGTGTAGAAAAACTTACCCAGCAGCTTTCCGGAATCCTTGGCATCAAACCTGAATTGATGGAAAAGTTTATTACTGCTATCTATTACCAAGGAGTTGGTCTTTGCGGATCATGCCTGCATAATCCCCTCATCCAGCAAGCACTGCAGCAATTGAACTTTGATCGTCCCGAGATAGACTTTAAAGCCGAAATGCGTGATTTCATTTCTATGAACATTTCCTGGTACCAACAAAAATAACAAGGAGGGCACCGTGAGCGGCATCGAATTAGTAAACTGCCATACGCATACTATTTTTTCCGATGGAGCCAGTACCCTTGAAGAAAATATGGAAGCTGCTCTTGCTGCAGGTATTACCACCATTGCTTGTACCGACCATTGGGGAAAGCCCAAGTTTGTTGATTATTCCATCAAAACAAAAGAGCTTCCCAAGTATCTATCCTCCATTGTTGAACTCCGAAGCAAGTACCCCTCACTCGAAATTGTTTCCGGGCTTGAGGCTGATTGGTACCCAGGATGCGAAGCCGACCTTCGCGCTATTCGTGCAGATCTTAATAGCAAAAAGGACTACCATCCTACCTTTTTACTAGGCTCTATTCATTTCCTTCAAGAAAAGCCCCTTGACTGGGATGAGCATATGGAAATATGGGATGAACTTGGCGCAAACGCACTGTGGTGTTTCTACGAAAAGGAATGGTGCGCTGCTGCCACAAGTGGTTTGTTCGACTCAATGGCACACCCCGATCTGCCCCACCTCATGAGTACCGAAGGATATATTCCAACCATTGATCTTTCACCTCTCTACAAGGAAATGGCTGAAGCCGCCCATGCAGGCGGAGTCCACATAGAAATTAATACGGCAGGACTTATAAAGGGTTTCAAAGATTTTTACCCATGCAAGCAACTCTTAGGAGAATTTTATGCTGCAGAGGTGCCCGTTACTGTAGGAACTGATGCACATCATCATTCCCGCATTAATGCCGATATTGAAGCAGCTTACCGCTTTGCGCGCAGCATCGGGTACACCAGTATTGACGTGCCTACACAATTTGGTGGATGGCGCAGCATTTCACTCGAAAATTTATAATTTTTCCCAAACAGCATCAATAGGGTCTAAACCTTTTGCTTCTAGCATCTTATTAGTAAAAGCAATAAAGTATTCCGGTCCTTGTCCCCATAATCCCGTCTCAAAGTTATACAGTGCGTCGTAGGCAGTTGAGTCAACTATGACTTGTCTAATTTGGTCAGCAGAACGACCTGTTTTCTTTGCGGTGTCTTGGATTGCATCAGCCAAAACCATATCAGCACATTGTGCCATCACTTCAAACTTCATAACGCTCAACCCTTAATGACTCTAAGCATGCAATTGATTTTTCCGTCAGAAAACAATACTGGTCTTTTAACCGCTCAGGGAGCAACTGGCTTATTGCAATCCTAATTGAAGATTCATCATTAACCGGACCATATAAACCATTTAAATAGGTGGTAATTACCGTATTAGTTGTGTCATTCGCGACTTTCCCAATAACCACATCAGCATCATTTAAAGTCGAGTCTATTAACGATTACAATTCCTTTGCTAAGGAAGGCCGGCGATTTATTGCAATAAACCTAAGCCAATCACCATCGGCTGCAGCAAAAGAATGAACACGTAAAGAACAAGCAGGCTAATGAAAACAAAATTCGGAAAGATATCCATATTTTTGACCTGTATCCACCACACCAATTTGTTGCGCTTTAAGAAGAGAGGTTTTAATAAAGCGAACCGCTTGGTCTTTATCGGAAGTAACATAAAATCCTCGTCCGAAATCTGTACCATTCGCACATTTGGAAAGATCTATCACAGAAATAGAAGCGTAGCTTCCGTGATAAAGAGTCATGCCTTCATTAAGAATCATATGGCTACTCCTTGAGCTTTACTTTTAGCGAAAATATCAGCTAAGTTAGCTTCATCACCCTGAAGATGCAGGTAATCATAGCATTCCTCTATAAATGTCCAAATTCCTTGTTCATTAAATATCTTATTAGCCTCAAAAGAAGATAGTCCTGTGTGTTCTCTAAACATACGAAATAATCGCACCTGCATAAAAATTATTTCGTCAATCATCACTACCTCCTTATATGCCTCTCTTAAGATATTCTAATTAATACCCGTCTCAGCCCTCAAGTTGTCCACCTGTGCTAAGTTTCCGAAGGCACGCACATAAATACGGATTGCATGATGCAGTGCTTCAATAGTAATGCCTTCATCTGCCCCGTGCATTTCCCCTACCCATTCAGGTTTAGAAATTACCTCTGGATCAGCAGGTCCAAAACTTACTGCGTTAGGGAATTCTCGTGCATAGGTTGCACCGCCCATAGTGAACGGTTTTACTTCTAGACCTGTTGTTTGGATATAGGCATCCATTAATGCTTGAACGGGGTCGGTATGAGGGTTAACCACAAAAGGCTCTTGATTGCGCGTAATAGTTAACGTAGCACCAATATGATCAGCCAGCTTTTCAAAAGCTTCGGTAAGTTGAGTTCCCGTTATTGCCTTTGGGAAACGAATATCCACCGTTGTTTCGTACCGATTATCAATTTTGCGCATAGTGCCTACCACGCTGGTAAGCGAACCAAAATCATCATCAACAGCAGCAATGCCCATGGGCGAACCATCGGTTCTACCTGCTAAGTTTGCCGCCACAAAAGAAAACCAACGATGTTCTTCAGGGCTGCACTGGTCAAGCCCCGCAAGATAATTTGACAGAACTGCCACTGCGTTAATGGTTCCTTCTGGCATAGAAGCATGCCCACTAATGCCAGTCGCGGTTATAAGCGAACCTTCTTCACAAGACTCAACCGTAATGCGATCAGATTCTGGAAGTATTTCTGGCCGAACACGTACAACTGCCCGCGCCAATGCAGGAACAGCATTAGTTGCCGTTCCTCCCTCAAATGAAACTACGAGCTGATCCGTATTTTGCTTCGTCGACTCAATAGTGCCGCCTTTCATGTTTTCGTTATCCGAGGCAGCAGCACAATCGGGCATTTCGTAGCTCAACGTCACACCAAATAAGCCTTTTTCACCATAACAAAGAGGGAAATCTGCATCGGGCGTAAACAGGAAATCGGGAGCATCATGACGTGCCAAATAATATGGCACATCCGCCATGCCAGTTTCTTCGTTACAACCAAAAATAAAGCGAATTGAATGACGAAGTGAAATTCCTTGGTCCATCCAAAACTTGCAGGCATACAGCGCGCATAAAAGCGGTAACTTGTCATCAGCAGTGCCGCGCCCCAAAAGTACACCCTCTTTTTGAGTTAACTCAAAGGCAGGAAAATGCCACCCTTCCCCTGCGGGAACCACATCAACGTGTCCAATGATGCCTAATTGCTGCCTGCTTTCGCCAGGAAGTTCGGCATATCCAGCATAGCCATCGCAATCATGCGCGTTGAACCCCATGCGACTCGCAATTGCTAGCACTTCATTAAGAGCTTGCCTTGGTCCTGGGCCAAACGGGGCACCTTCACTCGCATGATTAGGGTCAAAAGAACTATCTATTTCAATAAGCGCTTTTGCATCAGTGATAAATTCTTCCCAATTGCTGGCAATATATTCATCTATTTCTTCATTCGTTACCTGATAGTCAGTATTCATTGTTGGTCCTTTTCTCTATTAGCCCTATCATAGCAACAGCGAATTCGAAAAGGCACATCTTTAGTTGATATCGCCGAAGGGAACTAAATGGTTGACCAATTTTCACGTAGCCGCCTACTTTACGGCGAAAAAGGAATAGAAACACTTTCGCATACTCGAATTGCCGTGTTTGGTTTAGGCGGAGTTGGCGGCCATATTGCCGAATCACTTGTTCGTACCGGCGTTGGAGCAATCGATATCGTCGATCACGATACGGTAGATATCACCAATGTGAACCGACAGATTATCGCAACATACGACACGATTGGCATGAATAAGGTAGATGCAATGGAGCAAAGGCTTTTGAGCATCAACCCTCATTGCTCCATTGTTAAGCATGATTGTTTTTATCTTCCCGAAACCGCCGATGAATTCGATCTTTCGATTTACGACTACGTTATAGATGCCGTAGATACCGTTACTGCAAAGTTGGAATTAATCGTCCGCGCAAACGAAGCCAAAACGCCCATTATCAGCGCTATGGGGGCAGGCAATAAAACCGACCCTACCGCACTACGCATCGCTGATATTTACGAAACCTCGGTATGTCGCTTGGCGCGTATCATGCGCAAAGAATTGCGCAAACGCGGCATTGATCAATTGAAAGTTTGCTATTCAACCGAAGCACCCAAAGAACAAGCAGTTCACGCAGAAATAAAGCAGCCAGAATCTAACAAAATACCGCAAGAAGGAGCTGCACATACACGTCGTGCAACACCAGGGTCAAACGCTTTTGTGCCAGCCGCAATGGGATTAGCAATTGCCGCTGAAGTCGTACGCGATCTTACTCAAATTACGTTCTAGGAACAGCGAGGATGCCGACAGGAACAAAAGAGCAGCTTACTATTAAGGGTAAAACACACTCGGCGGCTCAAAGATTAACTATATAACTTTGACCGACGCAGCGATGCGCATAGCATGCGTAAGCATGCGGTAGCATCGCGGGTGTGTTGAAACCTTAATAGTAAGCTGCTCCTGATAGGCGCTTTGAGTAAATGCTAGATGTACATTATGTACAAGCTTAGTTTGCGGACGTGAAACGAATCGTTCTTACGACTTCAGAGGTTTATTAATCTTTGTGGTACTTAACGCCACACGAACCGCTTCTTCGGGATCATCAGTAAGAACTACAAGACTGGTGTCTAAATCGTCAATCATGCCTCGTTCTGCAAGAACTTCCTGCGTCCAATTCATAAGACCAGACCAGTATTCTTTGCCAAACAAAACCATAGGCATATTTGCCACTTTGTGAGTTTGCACCAAAACTAGCAACTCATACATTTCATCAAGCGTGCCAAATCCGCCAGGGAAGAAAATTGCGCCCGAAGAATACTTCACAAACATGGTCTTACGCACGAAGAAATAACGAAAGGTCATACCAAGGTTAACCCACTCATTAAGCTGCTCTTCGTGAGGAAGCTCTATTGCAAGTCCAATGGAAGTACCACCCGCAAGCGCAGCCCCGCGATTGGCTGCTTCCATAATGCCAGGACCACCACCGGTGATAACCGCCACTCCCTGATTAGCAAGAAGCGCTCCCGTTAAAACTGCCTCTTCATAATACAAGTCGGTAGGCTGCGTTCGGGCCGATCCAAACACCGCAACTGCAGGGCCCACTTCCGCAAGTGCACCAAACCCATCAACAAATTCAGCCTGAATACGCATCACGCGCCAAGGGTCAGCGTGAAGCCAGTCAGTATCATGACTGCTGTGCGAACTGGCAATCAAATTGCCCGTAGTATTATCTTGCGGAATCATAGCACCGCGCATTAAAACAGGCCCGCGGCGATACGCTGCACCAAGCGGAGAATCCTTCGTATCCGTTGCTTTATCCTGCGCAGTTTGAGCCAGAATATTGGCTAATTTTTCACGAAAGGCATCATCAATTAATTTTTGCTCTGCCTTTTTACCCGACTTTTTCTTGTTCCCCTTTTTAGCCATGCTAACCCCCCTCGGAAAGACTGCGGAAAGGGCTGCAAAGAACTACGAGATTAACTTTGCACGATCCTGCACGCAGCCAGCGCTCCTTAATTAATTCAGACTTTAAGCTTCTTCTTGTCCCTCATCAAGTGAAGGTGCTGAATGCAGCTCTTCGAATTTCGCTTTCATCGTGGGATTATTGCGCGTAAGCTTTTTGATAGTAAGCGCCTCGGCCTTATCGTTAGCCAAACGCAAGTTATTTTCCGATCCCAAAAGCGCTTCTTTGGTCTTTAAAAGATGGTCAATGGTCTTATCAATTTCATCAATGGCCTTCTTAAACTTTTCGCTTGCCAAGCGATAATTGCGTCCAAACTTCTGCTTAAAATCTTCCATTTCGTTTTCGAAGTTCGTTATATCAATATTTTGCTTTTTCACCAGCGCTAATTCCGCTTTGTATTCCAACGCACTTTGAGAAGTGTTGCGCAAAATACTGATGAGCGGAATAAAGAATTGTGGACGGATGACATACATTTTTTCGTAACGGTAAGACACATCCACAATGCCTGTGTTATACAGTTCGCTTTCAGGCTCCAAAAGCGAAACCAATACCGCATATTCACACTTCTTCTGCTTACGGTCCGCATCTAACTTCTTAAAGAAATCTTCATTCTTATGGCGATGCGTTGAATCATCCTGTTCGTTTTTCATTTCAAACATAATGGAAACCAGTTCGTTTCCTTCTTCATCGGTTTCGCGGAAAATATAATCCCCCTTTGACCCTGATGAAGCATCGTTATCCTTTTCGAAATACGCATGCTGGAATGCCGTAGCGCGTAAACGATTGAATTCAATTTCACAGTGCTGTTCTAGGGTTTCCCCTAACATTTTGGTAGAAAGACGCGCTTTCATATCGCGATAGCGTTCAATCTCTTGGTCTTTATAGGCAATCAGCTCGTCTTTGGCACGAAGTTTTTCCGCCATCTGCACTTTTAGCTCATTTTCGCGCTGACTTTTTTCTACTTCTTTCAAGGCAATCTGCGCTTTAAGCGTTTCGCGTTCGTGCTCTACCTTCGCCTGAAGCGATTCACGCTCACGAATCATCTGCGCCTTCAAAGCATCGCGTTCACGCTCAACTTCAACTTTAGCCTGCGTAACTGCAAGTTCCTTCTCAGCAGCAAAAGCATTCTGCTGGTTGGCTAATTGTTGCTCAAGTTCCGTGATGCGCACATCTTTTTCAGCAACCGTACCCTGAAGAGAAGCAGCCAACTTTTCTTGCGCAAGCGCCGCACTGCTTTCCTGCTGCTTTAACTGGGCTTGAAGATTTTCACGTTCACGTTTAATTTGCGCTTGAAGAGCATCGCGTTCTCGCTGAACTTGAACAAGGGCCACTTCGCGTTCCTGCAAAACCTTAGCCACTTCATTTTGCGCATACAGTTCTTTTTCACGCGACAGCGCATCCACTTGCGCTTTCAATTCCGAAATAGCAGCATCACGCTGTGCTACCACTTGCTGCATAGAGGCATCTTTTGCTGCAAGACTTTCCTGCAGTTTGCCTTGTGCCTGCGATGCCGCCAACGCGAGCGCTTGCTCTTTATCCGCCTGCATCATTTTTTCGCGCTGTGACAGCTCTCGCTGAAATTCCGCATCGCGCACCTGCTTAACAATGTCGGCAAAACCTGATTCATCCACCTGGAATACTTTCCCGCAATGCGGACATTTAATTTCATTCATACCTAAGCTCCTAAACGAAAAGTGCCCTTTTGCAACCTCTTCGCACTTGATTAAGCGCTATCTTCATTGCTCCTGCTATACCAAAAGCCAGCCGCCTTCAGCATAAATAACTTGTCCGGTAAGGTAGCTGGATTCTTCACTCGCTAAGAACAACACGCAGTTAGCAATATCATCTTTAGTTCCCCGACGACCCAAGGGAATTTTGTTGCATAAATCTATTTCCTTTTGAGGATCGGCATACAAAGCCGCGTTCAAATCGGTTGGTATACTGCCTGGACCTACCGCATTAACACGAATGCCATGTTTACCCATGTCGCGTGCAAAGGTTTTGGTAAGCGTTACCACGCCTGCCTTGCTTACGTTATACAGTGCGTTGTCGGGCACATAGGTAACGGAGCTAACCGAAGCGATATTTACTACGTTGCCAGTAGTTCCCGCTGCAATATGATGTTTAAAAAACCATTGGCAGGCAAAAAATACTGATTTTAAGTTAGCGTCGAGTACTTTGTCATACCGAGCTTCCGTTACCTCACACGTATCTTCTTTCGAATAAATACCCGCATTGTTGACCAAAATATCAATGGTGCCAAACTTGTCTACCACCGCTTGCAAAAAGCTTGCTATTTCTTCAGGGTGCGAAACATCTACCGACAACGCCATAATACGACTACGATCGTTACCAGCAATTTCCTGCATCAATTCTTCTTTGCCTGTTTTCGAAATACTGCAAAGAGCAACGCTTGCTCCTGCCCCATAAAAACGTTCCGCGATGCGGCGTCCAATACCACGAGCAGAACCGGTAACAACAACAACTTTGCCAGAAAAATCGTAGGTAATCATAGGAAGTTCCTTCCAGTAGTAGCGCCTCTCTTTCTATCATAACAAGCAATGCGCTTTAGCCCTGTCCTTATTCCTGGACAAGGAAAAGAAACAAGAAGGACTGAAAACGTTTGTTTTCAGTCCTTCTCTTACAGTTCGGGTCATGTTCCACGCGAGCCTTTAAGTTTTTTCGCGCACGCCGGATAATGCATCGAGTCACATGCCGAGCAATGCATCGAATCACGTGCCAAACTTTTTAACTTCTTGCTCGCTTTAACAGTTATTTTTTACTTGCTTCGTTTCCCACATCACGAGCTGCCACCTTTTGATCGTCGTTAAACTTATCGGCACGCAACTGTTCACGTATGGTTGCTTTCTTATATTCCGAAGGCTGATGCACAACTACCTGAGAATAAGGAATCTTAATTTCGTGCTCGTCGAAGATAAGCTTCATTTCGCGTAACAAATCGCGACCAAGTTGCACACGGTCACCTTCATCGCATTTAGCAACAACACGAATGGTAACGCTGTTATCTTCAAGCGAAACAACACCTTTGTAGAAAGGACCATCTTCGATGGAAGGCAAACGACGACGAATTGTAGGGAATTCATTTTTCAGGATATTTTCAACGCGCTCAAGCGATTCACCGTATTCAAACCGATGCATACGAAGATTCCTTGGTCATATTGGTAACGTTGCTTACTTCACTGTTGCGAATGATAATCACATTGCCCGAGCCATCGTTAATCTTGGTGGTACGCACACCAATTTCCATTACGGTACCGGAATGTGATCCAACCTGAATTACGTCACCAACGCGGAATTCACCTTCAAAGATGATGAACAACCCGCTCAAAATATCGGATACCAATTCTTTTGCACCAAACGTAATGGCGATAGACAAAATACCAGCTGAAGCCAAAAGCGTGGTGGTGTCGATACCAATAAGCATCAAGCAGTAATACACCATACAAATGATGGTTGCATATTTAATAAAGCTGCTCAGCAAACGACACATGGTTTCGCCGCGAGCACCAAACACTCCCGCTAACATATGAAGCAACTTTTGGATGATTACCGTAATAGTGGAAACCACGCAAATAATCATAATTGCAGCTGTCAGTGCGAAAACATTTAAGCCATATTCCCAACCACCGTTAAGAACATACGCAAACGCAGAATCATCCGGGAATACGGCATCCTTAAATACTACGCCCAAGCATACAACCACCGCAAAGATAGCCATAAGCGCTTTAATAACAACAAGCACACGCTGTTCTGGTGTTTTATCTTCCCATTCAAGTGACTGATATAACCAACGACTGGTTGCCGATTCGGTTTTCGTAACTCGACCATCAGGCAACACGGTATCAAACGTACGCGAATCGGGATCGCCATCATCCTCGGGCGCAGTAGGAATATCTTCCCTACCTTCACGCGTGCGCTTGAGTTCAAAGGCAACCAACATAAAGATAACGATCTGACAAAGCAAGCCGCACAGTGCCATAGTAACCGTTATAGGTACTCGCTCGGTCATCAGCTCGTTTTCTGGCTGCGCCACATAAATATAGTTGCCATTCGATTCAAACGAGGAGGCGTAATAGCTTACCCCATCAATGGTAATAAAGTCGTTGAAACCAGGCTGCAGCTGCTTGTCAGTCATGCCATGCGAAAGCGCAGAACTGCCAATCAGCTGATCATCAGGATAATAAGAGAACGTTTTGTCGTTGGCATTCACCGCAAATGCAAAGCCATTCTGTCCAATTTTTACGCCATCCAAAATGCTGTCAAGCTGAACACTTGCAAGCAGGGTTTCCAGACGATCAGACCTAATACCCAATTGCGCAAAACCATCTGCATTGCCTTGTGCATCATGAAGCGTAACACCAATGTATTGACGCAATTCTCCAGAAATATCATCGGGCATAGGATCCTGGATAACATATTCCACACCCTGAAGAAGTTTTCTGAATTCATAACTTTGATCTTCAGGATTATCGCTTAAAACAAAATTCGTATAGGTGGAATTGGTTACCGTCAAGTTACCAGAACCATCAAATACATAGAGATACTGAACCTGCAGCGTATCGGCAAGTTTCTGCAGATCTTCCTTGGTTTTCAGATCAGGATTCTTATCCAAGATATAAGCAGCAACTTCAGCCTTGTTTAAATAACGCTCGTTGTATTGATCGGTAAGCTGCTTTGCCTGTTCGTTGGTGTCGTTAATGGTCTGCTGAATATCGGATGAACGTTCGGTACTGCTTACCGATTCCGCAGACAAAGAGAACAGGGTTTGCATATAAAACGTTACTACAGCAACCAGCAAAAAGCCTGCAAACGAAAGAATGATGGCTTTACGGCCAACTGCCTTGTTGTAGCGCAAGGGGCCTATTGTCTTGAAGTTTTCAGGATTGTAGCCACGTTTTTCGTCTTCACGCATAACAAAAATGCCATACAGCGCAACTATCGCTGCTACCGAGAAGAAAATGAAAAGAATTACCCCTACGGTAAGGTTGCGAAAAGCAATTAATTCGCTTTCGGGAACTGCAGAAGCATAGTACGTCCCCTCAATTTCGGAAACGCCGCAATACAAACGTTCCCCATTAAAGGTAAGCCAGGTAAACGTACCGTTTTCAAGATTAGAAACGTTCATGCCATCGCTCAGCGCATCACTACCAATAAGTTCCGCGTTGGGATGATAGCTAACAACATAATCTTTACCCGAAATAGCAAATACATAGCCTGTTTGACCAACACTGACGCTGCTCAAAACCGCCGAAATAGAAGAAGTATTATCGTAGAGTTCTGTCAACTCAGCAGGATTCTGTTCAATTACTACCATGGTATTGTCGTCAATGCGGGCAGAATAATAGCGCCATGTTTGATTTTGTTCAGCGAAGGTTACTTCGACCGCTGCCGAAGGTTCACCCGTGTCGAATACGCTACGAAGCTCGTTATAGCGCGCATAGCTGAAATCTGCTGGAGTGTCTTGCGCTTTTGCTAAAACCTTGCCATCGCGAGAAACAATCATGACGTTATCAACCAAAAGCATATCTTTGTATTCACGCATTTTGGCATCAGTTGCTTTGTAGCCCGTGTTGTTGTTTGCCATAAAAGCAACGCTTGCAGCCTTGGATTGATAAATCGCGTCAAACGTTTCCTCGTTTTGAATTGCTTCATCATGAGCCGTTTCCAGCAGCACTGGCAATTCATCCATTTCACGCTGAATATCAGCGCGATAGTTATTTAAAGAGATGTCATCCTGCACGGTAGACAAAATGACACCCATAATAATCAAGCTTAGTACCACTACTCCAGCAAGCAGAGCGGATTTCACTTTTAGCTTTTTAGACATAAAAGACATATTCGCTCCTTTCCTAGTCCCACTTATCGATAAAGGTCGCTATGGTGCCGTCATCAAGCATGGCTTGAATGGTGTCGGCAACAGGCTGAGAAAGGCTGGAGCCTTTTTGAGTAGCTACCGCATAATCCTGGTTAGAGACGCTAAAACCTTCCAAAAGACTACGATCGTCATTGATGTAGGTATCAACAAAAGCACCGTCCAAAACAGCAGCATCGATAGTTCCCTCTTCAAGCGCTACCGACAGTTCGTCGTAGGAGGGAAATTTGACTACCGTAACATGGTCATATTAGGTTTCAGTATCGGTGTTAGAAATAACTTCTTCTCCGATAATGCCCATATCAAACAGTTTGATCGCCAAAAGAGGGCCCGCATTAGATCCGGACATAATGCCAAAAGTACCGTCTTTAAGCTGATTGATATCGGTAATTTTGGAACTGTTTTCAACCATTACGGGAGTTTCATCCGTGTAATAAACAGGCGAAAAGTCGAAGTTTTCCAGGCGGGTATCGGTTTTGGAATAGCAGGCCACCAAACAATCAACTTCACCATTAAGAAGCATTTCTTTGCGATTATCAGGCAAAACCGTAACAAATTCCACTTTGGAATAGCCCAGCCTGTTTGCCATTTCATTGGCAAGGTCAATTTCCATTCCGTAATACTTGCCTGTTTGTTCGTTTAAGTAGCCAAAATTAACAATATCTGCGCGAACTCCTACCCGAAGAGTGTCGCTTCCGGTTGGCGAAGATGCACTACTGCACCCCGATAGTCCTATCAGAGCACAAGCACTTAGTGCCACAGCAAGCAGCAGAGCAATAAAGCCTCTTGCGCGTCCTTTCGTCATACGTATCCCTTCATACTTATTTTTCGGACATTTCACCAGAAAATGCCCTTCTATACCCAAATAGCGCAATAATGCGCAACGAAATAGAATAGTGTTTACCTCTTTGTTTCCTGCCAGCTAGCTGGCGCCTCAGTTAAAAGTTAAAGCGCTAGACACGCCTTGGTTTTCGAGATTGAACCTCCGAAAACCACATGAACCCTACGCACGACCAAACACAACGCTCGTCCGCTCTGTATTTCGAGTTCACTATCGTATGGGTATAATTTTGTTGGTATTTTCGCGAACCAGTATTTACCTATTGGTTTTCGCCTACTAAGAAAGATGGTGACTTTTTATGACAGACACGACCATGCAGCTCGTACTCATTCGTCATGGGGAAAGCGAATGGAACAAGCTCAACCTCTTCACCGGCTGGATGGATGTTGACCTTACTGACACTGGTCGCAAAGAAGCAGCAGAAGGTGGCCGCGCGCTTTCCGAAGCTGGATTCGACTTCGACGTATGCTATACGTCCTATCTTAAGCGCGCCATTCATACCCTTAACTTGGTTTTGGAATCCATGGATCGCGAATGGCTTCCCGTTATTAAAACCTGGCGTTTAAACGAACGTCATTATGGTGCCTTGCAGGGTCTTAACAAAGCTGACACCGCTGCAAAGTATGGCGAAGACCAAGTTAAAATTTGGCGTCGTAGCTTTGATGTTCAGCCCCCTGCCCTTGCTGAAGACGACGAGCGTAATCCTCGTTTGTTGGCTCCTTATCGTGATGCTCCCGCCGATGAAATGCCTTTGACTGAATGTCTGAAAGATACTATCGCACGCGCATGGCCCTACTTTAAAGAAACTATCGAGCCGCAGATGCGTGATGGCAAGCGCGTTTTGATTGTGGCGCACGGCAATTCCTTGCGTGCTTTGGTAAAGCAATTCGACAAGCTTTCCGACGATGAAATTGTAGGCGTAAACATTCCTACCGGTGTGCCGCTGGTCTACACCTTCGACCAGGACTTCAATGTATTGGATAAGCGCTATGTAGGTGACGAAGCCACCATTGCAGCGAAGATTAATGCGGTGGCAAATCAGGGAAAGGCAAAGTAGCCACTTCTTCTGGATTCTTTAGATTGACGCATTGGCAAGTAATTAAATCCTGTCTGCAAAGCTCTGGTGTTTCTGTACGCCAGAGCTTTTTCGATGTCAGATACCGCCTCGGCAGAATGATTCTTAATGGTAATTCTTGATCGCAATTTCTGATAAAAACTCTTAATAGTTTATGACTTTGTTTTCTGATCAAGCCATATGAGCGCTGCACATCAAGAAAGCATAAGGTGAGCGCGGCCCCAGGTTTTCGAGTAAAGATTTTGGGATTTGATTAATCATCCGTCGAATTTGCCTTGCCGCGCTAGTTGCTTTCTTGCGTGCAGAAAAAAGCGAATCTGGCTTGGGAGGAACATAAAGTCATAAACTTAATAAGCAGCATCTTTCAGCCTGCTAGTTGTTGTACCAAGCCAATATACCGCATGCCCTATTCCGCAAATTGCGAATTATACAAATCCGCATAGGCTCCGCCACGTGCCAGCAGCTCTTCGTGAGTACCCTGTTCCACAATATCGCCTTCATGCAACACCAAGATAAGATCTGCGTTGCGAATAGTGGACAAGCGATGCGCAATAACAAACGAAGTGCGGCCCTTCATAAGATTATCCATTGCCATCTGAATACGCTCTTCCGTACGCGTGTCTACCGAGCTAGTAGCTTCGTCCAAGATAAGCATCTTGCGGTTAGCCAGCACGGCACGCGCAATAGTAAGCAACTGACGCTGGCCTTGACTGATATTGCTTGCATCTTCGTTTATTTCCATATCGTAGCCACCCGGAAGGGTGCGAATAAAAGTATCTGCAAAGGCTGCTTTTGCTGCTGCTTCCACCTCTTCATCACTTGCATCAAGGCGACCGTAACGAATGTTTTCGCGAACTGAACCCTTAAATAACCACGTATCCTGCAGCACCATGCCAAAAAGCGAACGTAAATCATCACGATCGAAATCGCGCACGTCATGCCCACCAATACGAATAGCACCACTATTCACGTCATAAAAACGCATAAGAAGCTTCACCATGGTGGTTTTACCCGCGCCTGTTGGTCCCACGAGCGCAATAGTCTGACCAGCAGATACCTTGGCAGAAAAATCTTTAATAATAGGCTTTTCAGAATCATAGCCAAAGCGAACGTGGTCGAATTCAACATCGCTGGTTATGTCCTTTGCCTGTACCTTAGCCTGTTCGATAGGTTCTTCTTCGGCATCCAAAAATTCAAAAACACGTTCTGCAGCTGCTGCCATTTGTTGCAGCACATTAGATACCTGCGCCAACTGAGTAATAGGCTGAGTAAAGTTTTTCACATACTGAATAAACGCCTGAATATCACCTACGGTAATGCGTCCATTGATAGCAAACAGTGCGCCCGCAACGGCAACCGCAACATACCCTAAGTTGCTGACAAAATTCATTACCGGCATCATTAAGCCTGATAAAAACTGGGATTTCCAAGCCGATTCGTATAATTCCGCATTTGTTTTACGGAATTTTTCCAGCGTTTCTTCTTCCTTACCAAAGGCACGTACCACCGCCTGACCGGAAAAGGTTTCTTCCACCTGGCCATTAATAGCACCGAGGCGGTTTTGCTGCATGCGGAAATACTTTTGACTGCGACTTACTACCACTTTTACTAAAACGGCAGAAAGCGGAATGACTAAAAGAGCAATAAGTGTCATGAAAACATTCATGCTCAGCATCATTACCAACACACCAATAATGGTAGTAATAGAAGTAATAAGCGTTATGATTCCTTGGTTTAAGTTCATGCCAAGCGTGTCAACGTCGTTGGTGATGCGCGACAAGATATCGCCCGTGCTCGTACGCTCAAAATAACCCATAGGAAGTGCATCCATTTTTTGGGAAATCTTCTGACGCAAAAGATAGGTGGTTTTTTGTGTCACATGCGTCATTAACCAGCCTTGTACAAAAGAACATACCGAAGAAAAGGCATAGAGTCCCAACGTAATAAGCAAGATGGTACCCACCGCATTAAAATCGATATCGCCCGTACCTGCAATTTTGGCACCAATACCTTCAAACAATTCCGTTGTCGCCATTGAAAGAACACGGGGTCCCACAATATTGAAGGCAGTAGAAGCAATTGCGAAAACAAACACCACACCAATAGCGATTTTGAAACGCCCCATGAATTGAATAAGCTTTTTCATAGAGCCTTTGAAATCATTGGCTTTTTCGCCTGGCATCATGCCGTGATGATGACCGCCAGGCCCATGACCACGCCGCCTGCCAGCTCCTGCGCGAGCTGCAATAGGAGAATCATCGTGTGCTTCGGTATGAGCAGAGGGTTGGACGGTAGATTGGTCTACAAGCTGAGCTGCGGGTTGAGCTTCAGACTGAACAGCAGACTGAGCTGCAGATGTTTGCGTATTATTATTCTTCTCGGCCATTATGCAGCACCCCCTTCCAGCTCTTCTTCCGATAGTTGCGACTGAGCAATTTCTTTATAGGTAGGACAGGTAGACAGCAATTCTTTATGCGTACCCATACCAACTAATTCGCCATCTTCCAAAACCAAAATCTTATCCGCAGTAAGCACGGTAGCAATACGCTGCGCCACCACTATAACGGTTTTACCTGCTGCTTCGGTGGCAAGCGCATGGCGCAGACGCGCATCGGTTGCATAGTCAAGCGCAGAAAAGCTATCGTCAAACAACAGCACACGGGCATTGCTCGCTAAAGCACGCGCAATAGACAAACGTTGCCGCTGCCCACCAGAAACATTGGTACCACCCTGACTAATTTCTGAAGCAAAACCCTTATCTTTTGTATCGATAAATTCGCTTGCCTGAGCAATATCCGCCGCTTTGCGTACGCGCTCTTTGTCCATTTCTGCATCTGAATACGCAATAGTTGATTCGATAGTCCCTGAAAACAGAAATGCCTTCTGAGGCACATAGCCTAATTCACGACGTAATTCATGCTGCTTCAGATCGCGAATATCCACTCCCCCAACGCGGATTGATCCTTGCGTTACATCATAAAAACGTTCAATGAGTTTCATGATGGTTGATTTTCCTGAACCGGTAGAGCCAATAATGGCGGTTGTCTTACCGGGTTCTGCCACAAAGGAAATATCTTTAAGTACCGGATCGCTTCCTTCGTTATAGGCAAACGTTACGTGGTCAAATTCAACTGACAAACCTTTTGCATGCGTATCAAGTTTTTCGACCTGGGATTGCTGAGGATCGTGAATGCTATTTTCCGTACCGAGTACTTCATTAACGCGTTGTGCCGCCACATCGGCACGAGGAAGCATAATAGCTATCATGCTGATCATCAAAAACGACATAACAATAACCATTGAATAGGTGATAAACGCAATCATATCGCCCGTCTGAATTACACCCGCATCAATATAGGAACCGCCAACCCAAACAATCAAAACAGAAACACCATTCATGACCAACATCATGGTAGGCATCATGAAAGTCATAACACGATTGGTAAACAACTGGGTTTTATACAGCGCCGTGCTTGCTTTATCAAAACGCGCTTCTTCATATTCCTGTCTGTCAAACGCACGAATAACCGACATACCCGTAAGCATTTCACGCGACACCAAATTAACGCGGTCGATAAGCTTCTGCATAATTTTGAACTTAGGAAGTGCTAACGCCATTAAAAGGGCAATTACTATACCAATAATGACGATTGCCAGCACGATAATCCAGCTCATCGCAAGGTTTGTCTGTGAAACCATGATGATGCCGCCAATTGCCAAAATAGGCGCGTACAAAACCATACGCAAAAACATTACCAGCACCATTTGAATTTGCTGGATGTCGTTGGTACCACGCGTAATAAGAGAAGCTGCTGAAAACGATTGCACTTCAGCATCGGAAAAAGATACGACCTTTTCGAAAAGACGTTCACGCAAATTTCGCGCAATTTTAGCTGCGGTACGCGATGCCACAAAACCAACCGATATGGAAGCCGCCATCATTAAAGCCGCTACCGCTAACATTTGCGCACCAAGCCAGGCAAGGTAGCGCAACTGAATAGCACCAAGATCCATGCCAAGTGCTTCATATTCGGCTTTTACTGCTTCAATTGCTTGCTGTTGAATAAGCGAATCGTCAATGCCACCAAAAGCCTGGCGCGCTTGATCGATAAACGATTGAATATCCGCTTTGCTAATAGCGCCCGATTCATAGGCGGCATACAGCTGCGCCCAATCGAACGAGCCTGGTTGCAAGAGAGCCTGCATTTGCGCCGAAACATCACCTGAAGTACCGTTGCCCGAAGCACCATTCAGAGTACCGGCTTTTGTGCCGTTGTCTGAAGTGATATTTGAAGCACTGGCGTCCATATCGCCAGTGGAAGTATTCGCATCTGATTCACTGTTTGAGCTATTTGAATCATTGCTTGAAGTCGTCGTGTTTTCTCCACCCATGATATCGGACATATGCACCAACACAATAGGAAGCGCAATTACCGCATTTAGCTCACTGCGATTTTCCTTTCCTTGATCGGTAAGAACATAATGCGTCGTGTCATTTTGGACAGCATCGCCCTGACCTGCGCTATCCTTAGTGGAATCCTTGGTTGAGTCGCCTTGATCGGAGCTACTCCTGGTGGAATCCTTGGTTGAATTCCCCTGGTCAGACATATCATTTGCAGCGTCTTGCTCGTAAGAAGCACGAATAAGATCTTCCGCTTCGTCATCGGCAAGCATACAAACATAGTTGAACGTTGTTGTGCTCATTTCATCAGGAGAAGCGTGTTCAATACCGCCTTGCTGAATACCTACATCAACCAAATCGGAGGTATAACGCGGCAGCGACAAATCTGCAAAAGCCTGCACGATTAGCAACAGGGCAATAAGCACTACTGCCACTTTTGAACTTTTAAGATACTGAATTATTCGCACGGCAAAACCTCCCCGGCAGATTGCTTCGAAGGCATATCTGACATTTCTTCATTCGCTGCATTATCGATCATTATCTTGCTTCCATACGCGTCATGCTTGGACTCGCAAAAATCAAGCACTCGACGCGTGATGCGAATAAGCGCCCGCATATCATCAACACCTATAACTTCAAACATTTCATTGAAATAACGTGACCGGATTTCTTGTATTTCATTAACAAACGTGCGGCCTTTTTCGGTTAGCGCGATTACCACCGACCGTGAGTCTTTTTCTGAACGAACCCGCTTTACCAGTTCTTTTTCCTCTAAGGTTTTGAGTGTTTGAGAAATTGCACTAGGAGAAACCTGCGAATATTTTGCAAGCGCACTAGGGCGAGCTTCTTTTTGATGACTTTGCGCTGCCCATACGCACATCAGCGTATGCATTTCAGGCTTCGACACTTTGCCCGATGTCCAAATAGGATGAAATTGCTCACGATGGAGTAACCTCATCATGTGGATGAATTCCTCTTTAAGATTTTCAATATCTTGCAAGGCAGCCTCCGTTGATAACGTTCACTTTTAGTTTTGCAAACCAAGGTGAAAGTTATTTTAGTTACTTAATTATTTAGCGACTAAAATAATTTACTCTTTTCACTAAACTGTCACTTTGCGGGTTATAGAAAAAGTGAACCAACAAACTCGTTCTCCGATAAAAAAAGCACCCGTAATCAATACGAGTGCTTTAAAAATCAAATGTATGGAACTAAATCACGTTTACCCGCAGGACATTTATCCGCAAGCAATACAAGTGACGCGCCGCCTGACGTACTACCAAAATGCTTCTTTACAGAATCACTCCTTTGATAGCCGTCATAAGTTCCTCATAGGTTTCAAAAGCAGGAACATCGGGATTGTCCGCCTTAATAGAATCGGTACTCTTAAACAAAAAGCCTGCTTTGCTTGCTTTAATCATGCCAAGATCATTGAAGCTATCTCCCGCTGCAATGGTTTCCAAACCGGCACTTTGCAACGCACGAACCGTCGTCAACTTCGACTGATCGCAACGCATCTTAAAGCCAGTCACCTCGCCTGTTTCGGCTACTACGAGCTCATTGCAGAATAACGTAGGCCAACCGAGCTTTTCCATTAAGGGCTTAGCAAATTGAGTAAAGGTATCACTGATGATGATTACCTGACACAGCGTACGCAATTCATCCAAGAATTCCTTAGCACCGGGCATAGGATCAATCGTTGCAATTACGTCCTGAATTTCTTTCAGACCCAAATTGTGCTCTTTTAAAATATCCAAGCGAAACTTCATAAGCTTGTCGTAATCGGGTTCGTCACGCGTAGTGCGCTTTAATTCTGGAATTCCACTTGCTTCAGCAAAGGCAATCCAAATCTCCGGAACAAGAACTCCTTCAAGATCTAAGCACGTTACATACATGACATTCCTCTTTTCTAGGCTTACCCGTTTCTAACCTGACTTTAACTTAGTGCGCCTTGTATGCCTCGTAAGTATCAAAATGCTTGCTTGCATATAAATACCCCAACGCACCAACACTTTTGCGCGCAATCAACCCATACAAGCCTATGCCTTTTGCACGCGAAGCTAGCATACCTGAAAATAACCTTGCCTATTCATCAGAACATCCACCTTTTCGGCGGCAGTACCGCCAATGCCAGGCACTTCTTATTTTGGCTACCTGCGTAGTAAACACTCGCTGATCAGACCTTCTAATTGACAGCAGCACCACTAACATAAGAGCAATCCCAATTCCTGCTCCCTACCCCACTTACTTACGTAGCGAAACTAAATTCCCTTATCACCTGGCAGTGTTAGCCACAGATAATTTCTCTTGAGGCTATTTTGCGACCCGCAAAGGAGCAAATTTGTCCCCTCATAGCTCACAATTAACCGCCAGCCGACCAAGACAAGACAAATCTTTTCGTCTCATTAGTATGAATACGTTAAAAAATTGTGAGTCATTTCTTTGGTTAGCTTCAAGGAGCACCTCTTAAACCCTTGAAAAACCGAATCGGAAATGCCTTATCAAGTATTTGTTCCCGATTTGAAAGAGAGGCTTTATGTTTCAAGCCGTGGTTGATCCCGTTGCAGGCAACCTTGCTCTCTCGGCGTTAGTAGCATGTATTCCGCTTGCCGCATTCTTCATTATGCTGGTTGGCGTGAAGGCAAAGGCACATGTGTCTGCAGCTATCGCTTTGTTTGTTGCATTTTTGGTCGCAGTACTCGCGTTCCATATGCCTGCCCATCTTGCATTCCTTTCCGGCTTGCAAGGCGCTTGTTATGGTGCTTTCCCTATCGTGTTCATCATTATCATGGCAGTATGGTTCTACGAGGTAACCTCTGTTTCGGGTCGCTCGGAAGACTTTAAGAGCCTTTTTGATATTGTTGGCGGCGGCGATATTCGCGTTCAGGCCGTACTGATTGCCTTCTGCTTTGGCGGTTTGCTTGAAGCGCTTGCTGGTTTTGGTGCCCCTATCGCCATTACTGCAACTATGCTTCTGGCTTTAGGTGTAAAGCCTATGAAGGCAGCTCTCGCAGTTCTTATTGCCAACACCGCACCTGTTGCATACGGTGCTGCTGGTACTCCTATCACCACCGCAGGTAACATGGTTGCTGCAGGTGATGCTTCTGCTGCCCTGGAAACCGCCCAGCACGTAGCTGCTCTTGTTGGTTATCAGGCTCCTTTATTTGCGCTGGTAGTTCCTTTGTTGGTACTGCTTATTCTTGACGGTCGCAAGGGCTTGCGCGACTGCTGGCTGCACGCTTTGGTTATTGGCGCATCGTTTGCTATTGTTCAGTGGTGGTGCTCCAACCACTTCGCTTACGAATTGACCGACGTTTGTGCCGCATTGGTTTCCTTGGGCGTAAGCGTTATTTTCTTAAAGTTCGTAAAGCCAAGGAATGTTAACGAAGCTCGTGAACGTTTCGGTATGGCTCCTCTTCATGAAGCTGAAGCAACCGAACTTCCTGCTGTACGCGCATGGATGGCTTTAGTTCCCTACATTATTGTTGTTGCCGTATTTGCTGTTTGTAAGCTTGGTATTCCCACGCTTCTGGCAAGTACTGACATCAAGATTCCTTTCCCGGGCCTTGCAGGCAATGTATTAAATGCCGCGGGTGCCGACCCTGGAACCACCTACACGCTTAACCTTCTTTCCAACCCTGGTACGATGCTCTTTATTGCTGCAGTACTAACCACCATTGTGTATGCGCTGTTTACCAATAAGGGTATGTTTAAGATTACGTTAGGATCTTCTTTCAAGCAGCTTGGTCACACCTTTGTAGCTATGCGCTTTTCTTCCTTGACCATCGTGCTTGTTTTGGGTCTTGCCTACATCATGAACTTCTCTGGCCAGACCATTTCCATTGGTCAATTCTTGGCAAGCACTGGTGCAATATTTGCCCTGCTTTCTCCTATGCTTGGTTGGGTTGGCACTGCCGTTACCGGTTCGGACACGTCTGCAAATGCTTTGTTCTCCAGCTTGCAGTACGAAGCAGCTCAGTCCAATGCTTCACTGGCCCATGTAACGCCCGATTTGTTCTTGGCTTCTAACACCATGGGTGGCGTTATTGGCAAGATGATTTCGCCTCAGTCCTTGGCAATTGCTGCGGTTACGACGGGCGAAACTGAATCTAACCTGTTCAAGAAGGTTATTCCTTGGAGTATTGGCATGTTGGTAGTGCTGTGCTTGCTGGTATTCTTGCAGTCCCACGCATTGTCTTTCATTCTTCCTTAAAGACAAAGGGTTCGAACACTTCAAGGGTTTCAGAATTTCTTATTGAAATCCTTTCTCGAAGCTCCCTTCAGAAGTTTCGAGGACCACAAAATCTTAGAAGTTATTTTGCTTCTACAAGAACTGCCTCCCGAATAGGGAGGCAGTTCTTTTTGCACAGGGTCATCTCAAAAAAAAACGCAAAGGAAGTAATAGGTAGCCCTGCGGACATCTTCCAATAATGGGGTTCTTATCCGCCAATCATCCCTGCCCTTTTCGCGTCTTAAAATTAAACCTGTTGTTTTCGCGCCTTCAAAAACTCAGCACCTTGCGAAACGAACAGTCCCGCAATGGTAAGTGCAACACCAAACCATGCAATCCCAGTAAGTTGTTCGCCCAAAACAATCCACGACGCAAGAGCCGTAATAACCGGAACTAAATAGATATAAACGCTCGTAACTACTGCCCCTAAACGCTTGACCGAAAAATTCCAGGTTACAAAGCACGCAGCAGAAGCACCTAGTCCCAAGAAAAGCAAATTACCTAGATTAACTGGCTCCGTCAAAGCAGTCGCATCGAGAGAAAAGCCCAACAACGGTAACGCCGGAATCATAAACAAAACACCGTATTCAAACACGCGCCGCGTTGCTCGTACCGTCGGTAAACCTAACTTGCTAATACGTGTCATACAAACCGAATAGCATGCCCACACCAACGCAGCACAAAGTGCTAAAACGTCCCCTGAAAAACTAAACGTAAAGCCCGATTCAGAAAAACTAATTAAGCAAATTCCCGCCATTGCCAGAACAAAGCCCAAAATAAACTGAGCAGATAAAGAATTCCCTTTATTTACCAGCCGTTCTAGCATTGCCGTAAAGAAAGGTGAAACAGAAACAATAACCCCTACGTTAGTGGCAAGCGTTCCGATAAGCGCAATATTTTCTAGTAGATAGTACAGCGTTACGCCAAATAAACCTGCCAGCATAAAAAGACGTTCATGCCTCCAGCCCATCCAGCGCGTTAGCTTTGGTGCAATAAGAAACAACGCTAAGAGTCCCATAACAAAACGAATGAAGAGAATCTCTATAGGAGAAAAATCAACCAGCAGAACTTTTGTCGAAACAAAGGTGGTGCCCCACACCAAAATAGTGAACAGTGCAGCTACATGACCAACTACATTTTCGTTTTTTGCACGATATTTCAGTTGATTCACTTCAATCCCTTCAAAAAACCGCACTAATGAATTCGGAATAACAGGCTTACCTTAGATATTCAGTACGCAGCTAGCTAAGTCTACAAATATTCCAGTATATCTACTGCAGCACACTGATCACTGGCAGTACCCATAATAGTGAAACTACAAACACCCCAGTTATAAAATGGGTTTCGCGCGTATCCTTTCGCACGTTCTTGCTCCGAAGCCTTTTATACTACCACCAGTTTTACGATAATAAAGATTACTAACAACTAGCAAAGCAACGCACAATCAATCCCAAAAGGCATCTTATGACACACTCTAAAATGGTAACTGGCTCATTTACTCAATCCTTACGCCATGCAACACCCGTCTTTCTGGGCCTTGGTGCACTTGCAGGAATTGCAGCTGGTTTGATTTATGCACATCACAACAGTATTCACTTAGCTAAAACCTCAGCTGGCATTGTTAAAATCCATACAATAGAAGACGAAAATGGAAATCCTGTTCGTGTACTTGAGCAAAACGGTGCCTATGAATCTGCAACCTATTTAGACGAAAAGCGCTACACTCCTGTTTTCGCCTACCAACGTGCTTTTGACCACGTTTTCGAAGCTAACCTGCCAAGCCCTAAAGCAAGTCTATCGAACATTCCTGTTCTTATGATTGGTGGCGGCGGTTATGCGTGGCCAAAGCATACAATTGCCACCAAACCAGAAATATCGCTTGAGGTAGTAGAGCTCGATCAAAAGATAACCGCTATCGCCCAAAAATGGTTCTATCTCAATCAGCTTCTTGAAGAAATCCCACACGCCGCAGACCGTCTTATGTTAATCACGGCAGACGGGCGTCGTTTTTTAGAAACCACCGATAAACATTATGCCGCAATCATAAACGACACGTTTTCCGGTAAAAGCCCCGTGCTTTCACTCGCAACCATTGAAGCAGCACAGATTGTCAAAGAGCGTCTTTTGGCCGGTGGCGTATATGCCACCAATGTGGTGTCTGAGTGCGAAGGTGAAGATATTACCTTTCTACGACAGGTGGTTACTACGCTCAAAGAAGTATTCGCCTTCGTTGATATTATTCCTTGCGAAGATAGCGATTTCGGCTTGGAGGATAACTATCTGGTGCTTGCAAGCGATACACAACACCCCTTTACCAACACTATGCCCTATGATGAAGATTTCCTGGGCAGCTCAATTAGAGATTCAGATATATAAATTGCAACAGATTATTCCTCGCAAGTTTTGTTGTGACTTTTCAAAGATGCACATATTTCTTAAACATGCGACAATAAGCCCGCAATTCATGAACTAGAAAGGCTCGAACCAATGGCAGAATTTATCTATCAAATGTACCAGGCCCGTAAGGCTGTTGGCGACAAGGTAATCTTAGATGACGTTACCCTTTCATTTTACCCTGGTGCCAAAATTGGCGTTGTTGGCCCTAACGGCATGGGTAAATCTACCCTTCTGAAAGTTATGGCAGGACTTGAAGAAGTATCCGCAGGTGATGCACGTTTAACTCCAGGTTACACCGTAGGTATTCTTCAGCAAGAGCCACCTCTGGACGAAGAAGCTACCGTTATTGAAAACATTCGCCAAGCCTTCGGCGATATCCTTGCAAAAATCGACCGCTTCAATGCCATTGGTGCCGAAATGGCCGATCCCGATGCGGACTTTGATGCCCTTATGGAAGAAATGGGCACCCTGCAAGTTGAAATTGATGCGGCAAATGGCTGGGATTTAGATTCGCAGCTATCCCAAGCAATGGACGCTTTGCAATGCCCCGACCCCGATGCTCCTGTTAAGGTACTTTCCGGAGGCGAACGTCGCCGAGTTGCACTGTGTAAGCTACTGCTGGAAGCGCCCGATTTGCTTCTTTTAGACGAGCCTACCAATCACTTAGATGCCGAATCGGTATTATGGCTCGAACAATTCTTGAAACGCTACCCCGGTGCAGTGCTCGCAGTAACGCACGACCGTTACTTCTTGGATAACGTTGCTGAATGGATTTGCGAAGTTGACCGCGGCCAGCTCTATCCCTACAAGGGCAATTATTCTACCTATTTGGAAACCAAGGCTGCCCGCTTAGAAGCACAGGGCCAGCAGCAGGCAAAACTTGCCAAGCGCATGAAATCTGAATTGGAATGGGTGCGCTCAAGCCCGAAAGCTCGCCAAGCAAAGAACAAGGCACGCTTGGAACGTTATGAACAGATGGAAGCAGAAGCGCGCAGCATTAAAACAGTAGATGCCAACGAGATCCGCATTCCTGTAGGACCCCGTCTTGGTTCTAAAGTTTTGATTGCTGAGCATCTGCATAAAGCATTTGGTGATCGAGTGCTTATTGATGATCTTTCCTTCACCTTGCCTCGCAATGGCATTGTGGGTGTTATTGGCCCGAATGGCGTTGGTAAATCAACCTTGTTCAAGATGATCGTTGGTCAAGAAGAACTTACCAGCGGCAGCCTTGAACTGGGCGAAACTGTTCAGATTTCTTACGTTGACCAAAACCGTGAAGGATTAGACCCTAAGAAAACCCTTTGGGAAGTAGTATCTGACGGCCTTGACTATATTAAAGTAGGCGAAGCAGAAATTCCCAGCCGTGCCTATGTAGCTAACTTTGGCTTTAAGGGATCTGACCAGCAAAAACCTGCTGGCGTATTATCCGGCGGCGAACGCAATCGTCTGAACCTGGCACTTACTTTAAAGCAGGGTGGTAATCTGCTTCTTCTGGACGAGCCCACTAACGACTTAGATGTTGAAACCTTAGAAAGCTTAGAAGAAGCACTGCTTGCTTTCCCGGGATGCGCCGTAATTACCAGCCATGACCGTATGTTTTTAGACCGCATTGCTACCCACATTTTGGCATGGGAAGGCACCGACGAAAATCCTGGCAACTGGTATTGGTTCGAAGGCAACTTTGAAGCATACCGAAAGAATAAGGTAGAGCGCTTAGGTGAAGAAGCCGCAAAACCTCATCGTATTCATCGCAAGTTAACGCGCGACTAAGAGCAGCAGTACAATACTCACTAAGAGCGTAAGAGCGGCTGCCACGTTATTCACTAACAGGAGCAGCCACAATAATGGACAACATCCAACAGTTGCCTCAAAAAGCAGTAAGCGAGACTAGCCTTACCGTTCATCCTCTTTACCCAAGGTTAGTCTCGTTCTAGTTTCGTTCATTTTGGCTGCGTACATACTCCAAGAATTTCTGTGCAGCACTTGCATGAACCTGATTACGTTTCCAAGCAAAATCAATTACTGAAACCACCGGCGGATACAACAAACGAAATTCCAAACCCGTTTCCCCACCGGTGGCCACCAACTTATCAAGCCCTAACACATAACCCGCTCCTTCACGAGCAAAGTGAACTGCGTTAGAAATCAAATTATAGGTAGCAATCACTTCTAAATTTTCAGTATATTCCCCAAACCAATGCGTAAGAACGCTTGTTTTTAATGCCTGTTCAGACGCTATAAGTGAAACATTTGCCAAATCCTTAGGACCCACAACTTCCTTTTTAGCAAGAGGATCATCACTTTTCATAAGAACGCCCCACGCATCGGTAGGCGCAAGCCGAATGTGGGCATAACGATTAATTTCTGGATACGACATAAGAATGGCAAAGTCGTCCAGCCCACGCTCCAAACGCTCCAAAACATCAACGCTATTTCCACTATGCAAATGAAAGTGTACGTTGGGATAACGCTCGCGAAATTCACGTATATAGCGCACAACCACACTCATACCGTCGCTTTCACCAGCGCCAATATGCACATCGCCTTCCACTATTTCATCGTTATTGCAAAAATCCGATGTTGTCTGATCCGCCAAAGACACAATTTCTTGGGCACGGCGGTGCAAATACAAACCCTGATCAGTCGGAACAACCCCACGACTTTCGCGCATGAGCAGCTTGCATCCAAGTTCCCGTTCAAGATCGGAAATCTGTCGGGACAAAGCCGGCTGCGTTACATGGAGCTTCTTCGCAGCGCTTGACATAGATCCTTCTTCACAGACGGATAAAAAATACCGAAGAACACGAATTTCCATTGATACACCACCCAGCCCATAGAGGCAGCCAACAAATTGGCTTATGCGCAAATCATAATTGTTTCTTATATCGCATTATTAGATATAAGAAATTGTACTAATTACGCCTGCACACCACAATAGAAAAGGAAAAGGGATAAGGACTGTACCCTGGAAAATAATTTCTTTAGGAGGACAAGATGGAGCAACGAATTATTATGCACTTTGGTAATACCGATGTTTATGGCGAACTTAACGATACCGAAACCGCCAAAGCTTTTGCTGAGCACCTACCTACCACTGTTCACGTTAATGGCACTGGGATCGATTTCTGCGGACAGATGCCTTTCGAATTGCCTTACGACGAAAAACAGGTGCATCACGGGTGGACCAATGGTGACATCAACTACAACCCTGGTGGCGGCTGGTTTGCGGTACTTTTTGATGACGAAGAAAATTCCATGCGCTATGGCGATCAGGTAATTATGGGTCACGTTGATGGATCACTTGAAGTATTCCATAGGCTGAGCGGTCCCTATGACGTAACTATCGAACTTGCAAAATAAGGCAAAGGTGATCTCCTATGAATATTCTTGTTCTTAATGGTAGTCCCCGATCACAAGGTGGTACCGCTGCAATGGTGCATGCTTTTGTAGAAGGCGCAAAAAGCGCAGGACATCAAGTAGATATTCTTAATATTGCGCGTATGAACATTCATGGGTGCCACGGATGTGAACATTGCCACACTAAAGGAAACGGAACATGTATCCAGCGCGATGATATGGATTTGGTATATCCCCTTTGGGACAATGCGGACATGATTGCAATAGCAAGCCCAATTTACTATGGATCATTTTCGGGTCAAATGCATTGTCTGATTCACCGCACTTACGCTGGAGGAATTCCTCGTTCCTGCAAGCAAATGGCACTCCTTCTGTGCTCTGGTGCAAATAATGTCTATACCTATGCCGAAGGAATTTACCACGATTACCTTCACGGTTACTTCCGCGTCAAAGATTGCGGCATATTCGAAGCAACCACCTCCCGCGCTAAGTCTCCCGAAATGGCAGAACAATTAAGAGCCTTTGGAGCTTCACTATGAAACTAGAACGCAACACTCGCGCACAAAGATGCCTGCTCTGCATTCTACTAGCAAGCGCTTTCTTTGCAATGTGCATAAGCCTTTGCGCCTGTTCGGAGCCCACTGAGGCGAACAACAACCAACAATCAACGTCCGTTGGAACAAACGAGGCAACAGAGAGCGAACAACCTACTTCTTCAACAAATAAGCATTCAGATCAACAGGAAGGAACATCTGCTATGTCTAGTGAAATAACCGATACCATCATTCTGTCCGTGAATGGATCTGAACTAACCGCAACCTTAGAGGATAATTCTTCAGCTGAAGCTCTGGTGAAACTACTTGAACAAGGTCCTTTGACTATCAATATGGAAGACTATGCCAACATGGAAAAAGTTGGACCAATTGGACAAAGCTTGCCTCGTAATGACACTCCTATCAACACCGAAGCGGGAGATATTATCCTTTACCAAGGTAATCAGCTTGTAGTGTATTACGGCACCAATTCATGGAACTTTACCCCTATTGGAAAAATCCAGGGAGTAAGCGCTAATGAACTGCGCAGCATTCTAGGAAGAGGAAACGCTACCATAACGTTTTCCCTTGCATAGACCAAAAAGGAAGGAGCCCCGCGAGGCTCCTTCTTGTCTTAGTTGGTTTTTCCAAGCACGTTTTTCGCGTGTGCGGTTATATTTCGCGTCACCGTGAGCACCATGCCCGCAAGCATAACCATTAAAATGCGGTTTCTGTGCCAAGGTAGCTTCTTCGGCAGACTGGTGCCATACCACTCCTGATTTAGGAGCGCATGCACGCTTGCGCTGTGCTTTTGGCTTACCACTGCGCTTGTGTTTACCTTTCGACATTTGCCTCACCTCCTTCTAAAGACATTTGCAAACAATGTAATGTATCATTTGAGCCCTATCTTATCAGCCGTAAACGTCACGAAGTTTTTCAGCAATATATTGTCGCTTCACTAGGGTCTTGTTAGTGTAACAAGAGAAAAACGACTAGCACCAAATAACCTACTTTTCGTTACTATAATTTTGGAATTTACGGAATGGATAGCACGGTAGCATGGAAGAACGTCGGTACAAAACAGAATTAGGCACTATTGTTTACTGGGTATCCTACGCCCAAAACTGCGATGATGCTTTCTATAACGAAGGATATCTAAACACTCAATCCGAAGAAAAGCTCGCAGAAAAACTTTCGGTTTCACCCGACGCGGCTGCTTCGGTAATGTTTTCGCGCCTGAAGCAGAATACCTCAGTATCGGCTCCCGATTTCCCATTGCGTCAAAAAGCACCTAAAGCTCCCTGGTTGGTATTTTTACCAGGACTTACCGCCGATCATCGCCTTTTCAATAGGCAACTAAGCTACTTTGCCGAAACCATGAACTGTCTAGTATGGGACCCACCAGCCCATGGCAAATCGCGTCCTTTTAAGCTGGACTTCTCCATGGATGACCTCGCCATTATGCTACATGACATCCTTCTTTCAGAACATATTGAAAACCCCATTTTGATAGGGCAGTCTATGGGTGGTTATGTTTCCCAAGCGTTCTTGTCGCTATTTCCCGGTTATGCAAAGGGATTCGTAAGTATAGATTCGGCACCCTTAGCTTGCTCCTACTATCACAAATGGGAAATTGCCGCGCTTAAGCACACTAAAGGTATGTATAGCAGTATCCCCTGGGGAATGCTGCAGCGTATGACCGCTAAAAATTGCTCGACCACCCTCTACGGGCAAAGCCTTATGCGGAAAATAATTAGTCACTACAACAAAAAAGAATTCTGCGAACTTGCAGCTCATGGCTACAAAATCCTCGCCGAAGCTATCAAGAAAACCGAAAGCGAATCGGGAGCAAACCCCTTTGGCAGACCGAATTGTCCTACGCTGCTTCTTTGGGGAGAAAACGATCAAGCCGCCATGGCTAAGAAATACAACCAGCAATGGGCGCTTAAAACAGGTCTGTCTTTTGTAGAAATTCCTCGCGCTGGGCATAATTCCAATACCGATGCACCTGATGAAGTGAATAGGGATATTGAAATATTCGTGTCCGAGCTTGGGCGATAAAGCACAAGGAGTTTAGCCTCCCTAGCAGGTGACAAGCGGACAGGGCGCTTGTCACAATTTCTGCCTGATGCGCTTTACTACATCACGCACTATCGAACCTGCAACACAAGATATTCATTCAAATTCCCCGTGCGACCATCGGCGCGAAAGCGAGCAACGCATTTAGCTTTGTCGGCAACCGAAGCAACCAAAGAATCTGTTTCTTCATCTGAAAAGCTATGGCAATAACGATAGGCACCTGGCGTGTTTCGCCATCCTAACAGGTAGTCGCCTTCGTTGAATTGTTGCGAAATATCTGATTTGCGAAGCTCAAAAGCAGCAACGTTTCGAACCTCGTTGTCAGATTCGCAGGGCTTGGAAACGGTGGCATTCCAGGATTTGTCATTACTTACACCTTGAGACTCCCCTGTCTCTAGTTGCTCAGAAGTCCAGGTGCTTTGTACTCCCATTCCCTCAGAGCAATCGTCAAAATACCCGCCTTTAGCCAAGTAATTTATTGCCCGACTGTGGGTCTTACGCGCCTTGGCTGCCATAGCTTCATTGTCCATAAAACGCCAAAACGATATACAGACAAATCCACCCGGCACCGTTGCAGAAATCATGTTATTTAACAGCTGTAAGCGCCATTCAGGCAGCGGAACATGATGCATAAAACCGAAAGCTACCGTTAGATCCGCAGATTTTCCGTTAAAGCTTTTAGACTTCAGAACATCCTTGAGTGCGTTATTTGCAAGAGTCTGCATTATGTCGCAATAAGTAAAGGTAACCGCTATATTGTAAGCAGTGCACTTAACCGATTTGCCTAAATCGCCAGACAATACGACATCTTTTGCCTTGCCTTCTTTTTTGACTTTGTTGACCCCATTAGCCTCGCCACTATTCTTCTGAGCATCCCTTATTACCTGCTTACCAGCGCACGTTTCAGGAATTAAATCGTCACACGCATCCAATGCATTCACAATGATTTGCCAGTTCATTAACCATTCTTCGCAATATTTAGCCAAATATTCTTCGAAGCGCAAATTACCACAGGCAATATCAAGAACACGCAAAGCTTGTTCGTCCTGAAAAGCAGCACGTACTTCATCAAGACAGTGTTCCCAACCAGGCCATTTTGCATGACGGGTATCAGAAAACGAAACTGCTTGGTTACGATAGAAATCGTTATTCAGTTCACTCAGTTTTTCAGCGAATGCCACATCCATGTTTATTCCTGCAAACTTAACCGTTATCCCCGCAAATGCACTGCGACAGTGCATTTTATCGTAAATTATGCACTGCAACGGTGCATTTTCTTCCTATTCTGCACTACTACAGTGCATTTTGACTACAGAACTCAGGGGCACACCATCATGACTGCCAGTTTTGTTTTTTGCAGTACTAAATCTTGACGAATAGGAAAAAAAGGAAAAAATAGGAAAAAAAGGAAAACTGAACTAAAAGACTCATAAAAGCAATAATGTCGCACTAAACGAAATCTTTACTAACAATTTTCCTATCACTTTAGTTTCAAGTGCGATCGCTTATTCGTCATTGGTTTAGACAGGAATAACTATGCGTAACGATACTATTTTTTCTCCCGCTTTCGGAAATAGACCTAGCTATCTAGTTGGAAGGCAGGAAATAATACGCGAGTTTTTAGAAGGGCTTAATAAGAAACCCGGAAATAGAGATCGAGCCATTATGTTACTAGGACAACGTGGTTCCGGAAAAACCGTTCTATTATGGGAGCTTGCTGATAGAGCTCGTGAACAGGGTTTCATCGTCGCGAATCCAACGGTAGTAACCGAAGATATGCTTGATCGCATTATAGAAAAAATCCAAGATGACGGAGAGCGCTACTTAAGCGAAAAAGAAACCCATCTTACTGGTGGCAATATTGGCGTACTAGGTTTTTCTGTTGGCTTGCAATTCACTAAAGAAGTTCAAGAATCGAAAAGCTTCCAATATAAGCTCTCTCACCTTTGCCGCAAGTTAAACAACAAAAATCGAGGCATTCTTATTCTTGTTGATGAAGTTCAGGGTAATAGCCCAGAAATTCGCCAACTGGTAGCCGCATACCAGGAACTGATTGGTGAACAAGCAAATATTGCTCTTGTTATGGCGGGACTTCCAGCTGCTATTTCCGCCACCCTGAACGATCACGTACTTACATTCCTTAATAGAGCCCGAAAAATTACTTTAGACCCTTTACCCGAAAAAGAAATTGATGCTTTCTTTGCTAAAGCTTTTAACGAATTAGGAGTTCAAATATCTCCCGAAGAAAGAGCCACCCTCACAAAAGCTACCTTTGGATCACCCTACATGCTACAGCTTGTTGGGTACAACGTTTGTCTTTACGCGAACGATGATGGAAGCATAGACGGATTTCTAATTCAAAGCGCTTTACAAGCTTCTAAAAACGATTTCGAAAACGATGTCTGCAAAACAACCTTAGCGGCATTATCCGATCAAGACATAGCATTTCTTGAAGCAATGGTTCTCGACGAAGACATGAGCAAAATGGCGGATATTTCTAAACGGATGAAAGTAACACCTGATTATGCTCAGAAGTATCGCAAACGCTTAATAGATGCGGGTGTTATTGAAGCGCCGCGTCGTGGGTATGTTTCTTTTGCTGTTCCTTATCTGGCGGATTATTTGAGGAAAGAAAGGTAAATAAAGGGCGAAAATCCCTCAATTTTCAACCGCCCACCAACACATTTATGCAGGTTGCAGCTGAAACTCGATAGACAGTTCTTCTTCGCGCACGTGCGCCGAAACACTGCCACCCATACGCTCTACGAGGCTTGCCACAATGGCAAGACCCAAACCCGATCCATCACTGGTGCGCGCCGATTCCGCTTGATAAAAGCGGTCAAACAAATGACAAGCGTCAATAACAGAAGGATCCTCAACGGCATTGCTAATAATTACGGCAGATCCTTTCTGCTTAATGTGGGGAGCATCCACCCCATAGCGAAGCGCATTCGTGAGCAGGTTAGAGAACACTCGTTGCAATGCTTCCACATCCGCTAACACTACGACATCTTCATCTTCAAATTCAATTCGCGGTTTCCAGTTGCGTTCGACGAATTGTGGATACATTCCTGCCAACACGTCAGCCAGAACCGCAAATACCTTGACTGACTCAAGCGTAAGCGGGCTATCTATATCAATTGCTTTTGCATATTCAAAAAGCTTGTCCGTTAAATCACGCATAACACCCAAACGCGCAGCGGCTTCTTCAAGGCAACGTTGCTGTTCACTGGAGTCGTTTGAGCGCTCATACAACTGCAAATAACCCTGAGCACCCGTCAAGGGAGTGCGAATATCGTGAGATAAAGAAGCTAGATCCTGTTTAAAAGCAGCTTGATGCTTCTCCTGTTCAATGCGCGCATCCCGCAAGGCATCTAATTCTTTATTCATAGCGTTTGCTACTTCGCGAATTCCCCGCGTAGCAAACTCTACCGAAATTCGTTCATTACTACCCTGTTCGCGCTGGTGAAGAAAGTGCGCCATATGGCGAAGCTCGCGTTCGTATAACCCCACAACAATAGCTACAACCGCTATCGCCGCAACAAGAACCGCAATTAAAAGTACATCCATTAGCGCACCTCCTTTCTATTTAGCAACAAACGGAACAGGTTCTTTGTCGCACTACGCAAGACTCCTTCGGCGTGCAATAAGCATACCAACAGCAATTGCTGCAGCGATAGTTACCAATACAGGCAGCAATGCATTTATTGACAACACATTGCCATAACCAAGCTCTGATACCGTAACCGCTAGATAGCCATCAAAAATTGCTCGCACCTCGTTTGGATGACCCGTGATTAGTCCAATTGCGGAATACAGCAGATTCTCCACTGCTGCACCACCCAAAAGAAAACCTACGACCGCAACAAGGACCGTGCTTTTTGACAGCAACGCAACCGCTACAGCCAGCACTGCATATGCCGCAACAGAAAGCCACACCTCACCAATCCAATAGACGAATTGTACAGGGTCAGGCGCAGCAACGACAAAGCCCGAAGCCACCAACGCCAGAAGCGATGCCACCACTTCTACCAAGACTGCAAAGGCAGTTATCGTAAGCGTGCACGCGCCTGCTGCAAACGCATAAGCAAATCGCCCCGTATGTCCTAGAATCACATTCTTAACCGCACCACTTCTTAAATCGGATGCGAAGAATATGCCACAAAATACCGCCACCACCATAGCGATAAAACTGCCGCGCACAAACAACATTCCACACGCACGAATAAAGTCAATGCCGTTTGCGCCAGCGGCAAGTACCGATAACCCCAACGTGATACCAGAGCTCGTCGCCGATACATCAGCAGAAAGCGTCGTATTAGCACCAATAACTTTAAGGCCAACAATTACATACACAATCGAGATAACCAGCACAACCACAAACACCAACGTCATACGACTTTTAAACAGCCGGTAGAGCATCGCCTTAAGAACATCTGCGAATGTTTTCACAAAATTCATAGCGGAACCCCTCCTTGTTTGATACGTCAAAGTCACAACACAACAAAAGCACTGAGCCCTTATCGCGCTACAGCCACCTACCCAAGGTTTCTACGACGCATGATTAACACACATGCCGCACCAGCAACAAAGATCGTGATGACAGCCTGCGCATACGTGAGTGGATCGCAGATGATGCCCTGACTGAGCATCGCTAAATCAGTAGCAAGATAGCCATCAAGGCAGTCGCGCAGCACAATGGGAATTCCCGGCACATTCGCAAGGATAAGCTTCAATACAGATTCCACAGCCCCGCCGGCAATCAAAATACCGCCGATAGTTGCAACTGTCTCCGATCCAGTGATAACTGTCAAAAATACTGCAACGGTTGCATATGCCACCATACATAACACCAGTTGAGCAAACCACTGCAGGGCATCGCTTGCAGAAGGCGGCACGGAAACATAGCCCTGGGCGCGTAAAGCTATTTCATCAACAAGCATGCCTATAATCACTGCAACAGCTGCAATTACAATCGAACACAGAGTCATAGCAACCACATACGACACGCGCCCACCGCGTGCCTGCACGAGATTCTTTAAAAACCCCGATTTGAAATCTTCAGCAACGTAGTACACCGTAGCAACACTTACACCCATCGCCAGAAATGACCCCGCCACAAACGACACGCCATAAAGTTGAAGTGTTGGCAACGGTTCGTCAGGAATATCCACGAACCCTGTGGCAGCGAAAGCTGGCCATACGTTATGCAGCCACAAAGCAAAGGGCGTCGCAAAAGCAAATAGAATAACGATTAGCGCGAAAAAGATAATAAAGCGTGATTTTACTATGCGGAACAATTGCGCTCGCATCATGCTAAGCATGATGACCACCCCTCTTTACCGTCCCACTGTTTGGTACGTTTGCTACGCCATCCACGGACTCAGCACCCATAAGTCCCACGAACAATTCTTCGATATCGCGCTCGTGAACATAGAGTTCGCTCACCGCAATACCCGCTTCCGACAACACATATCCAACCTGGTTAGGGTCAAGATTTAGAGCAGACCGAGTTGAACCGTCGGTGTGACAAGTGCCCTGTCCACTTGTCACAATATCGGCACGAATTGAGTTATCTGGCAAAATCGCAAACTTTGCCTGCGGAAATACGTCTTGCAATTTCACGAGAGCAACTTGAGGTTCCACAACACGAATACTCAAGTAATCCGCACATTCGACATCCACTTCTTCAGCAGTTAATTCGCGCACAAGCACGCCATCGCGAATTACCCCATAGCGCGTAACCATACGTTCAAGCTGATCAAGAACATGAGAGCTAATAAACACGGTAAGGTTTCTCAGCTGCGCCAGCTCCACAATGGTCGTGCGTAATTCCCGAACCCCTTGAGGATCAAGGCCGTTAAACGGTTCATCAAGCAGCAACAAATCAGGTGAACCCACTAACGCCAACGCCAAACCAAGACGCTGTTTCATACCAAGCGAATAGGTTTTTGCACGCTTCTTCGCCACTTCCTCCAGCCCCACTATACGAAGGGCATCAAGAGACATTGCCTTAGCATTGGGTACACCTAACGCTAGTGCCCGCACCATTACGTTATCTAGACCAGTGAGGCCTGAATGAATACCAGGATTTTCAATGAGCGCGCCCAATCTGCGACTGGTGCAGCCTGGTTTCATTTGTTCACCTAAAATTTCTATATCACCTGCAGTGGGCAAAATAAGACCTGCAAGCATTTTCATAACGGTAGATTTACCAGCACCGTTACGTCCTACAAAGCCATAAATTTCGCCTTGTTTAATGGTGAAACTCAAATTGTCTACTGCGCGTTTTTTGCCGTACGTCTTCGAAAGACCTACGGTTTTGATCGCATCCATTTCGCTCCCCTTTCGCAGTTTTAACACCCTAAACATTTAGATTTTTTGGCTTTATGCGCTTAAAATCTCTTCCTGTTTCGTGTGCTTCGTTCTTCTTTTGACAATTTGAGTATCCAAAATTGAGTTTTAGAAACCTTCTTTAAAGTTTTAAGAAAGTTATAAGATTACGTTTTTCGCACGTAAAGCGTAATTAGCAAATAGTCACACGCATTCAAGTCTGCGCGGTTAAGATTGCTTCTCACATACATAAAGCAAGATAAAGCAAAGCGATCCCGCGCGTTCATGTCTTCGTGGTTAAGACTCGCCTCTCACGAAACTACGATTCCAAGTCCGTCAGTTTAAAACCAATCCCCCACACTGTTTCAATATAGGTATCAGTACCCGTTTCTTTGAGCTTTGAACGAATATTAGAAATATGGGTGTTGATGGCCTTTTCCTCCACCAACGCTTCTTCATGCCAGGCAGCCTCGTATAATTCGCGCTTCGTAAACACCTTCTGCGGGTGATGCATAAGCGCAACAAGAATGTCGAATTCAGTACGGGTTAGACGAACGGGGTTTCCATTCACTTCGAGCGTGCGACGCGTTTCCGAAAGCTCCCATTCACCAAAGGTTAGAACTGTATCTACATTAGAGGCACCTTGGACCTGACTCTGATCCCGATCAAAAGATTGAGCCTGGGTCTGGTTTAGTGTCCGTACTTGTCCTTGGCCTTGAGCTTGTCCTTCAGCCATCTTTGTTCCGCCATTGTTCTGATTGATTAGCGAAACTGCCTGAGACAAACCGGCCCTGCGCAGCAAAACTTCAACGCGCGCCACCAGTTCATCCAAATCAAACGGCTTCACCAAATAATCGTCAACGCCTTGTCGCAACAACGTAACGCGATCGTTCACTTTCGCCTTAGCCGACATCACCAAAATGGGCACAGCACTTGTCTGGCGAATTGCCGAAATAATTTCCTCGCCTGAAAGCCCCGGCAACATAAGATCACAAATTACCAGATCAAAGGGGAATGGACTGGTGGAAGCCTGAGCAAATAACTTTCCCGAAGACCTATCAAGTGACTTTGTCGTCACAGCACCTACGCTTTCTACCATTTGCTCCGATGATGCCTTCAGCGGTTCATCTGCCTGCACTTCTTCTTGATCTTTTAGAGCCGACAACAAAAGCCTGGCTTCACTGCCTGAATAGGCAGGCGTACATTCATACCCAACACCGGAAAGCGCCGAACAAACCACATCGCTTATTGCTGCGTCGTCTTCAATGACTAATATCTTTGCCACCATACCAGGACTCATTGCTTTTCCGATCGTTTCCAAATTCGAATTCTGCATAACCGATCTACTTGCCACAATCAAATTCCCAAAGTATCAAACGGAATGACCGCTACACCATCTGGCCTCATATGAGCCACACCACCAACACCAACAATCACCGCTTTAGCGGAAGCGGGACATTCGCCTCGCTCAGTCATTTTTTTATCAAGTGCCAGTACATTTGCAGCGCCATCGTCTTCTTGTACTGCGCCCATTTTTACCTCAAAGGCACCCCAATCACCGCTATTTTTCTGGATAATGAGGTCTACTTCTAGATTCGAATCATCTCTATAGTGGTACACCTTTGCATCCATATTTCGAGCATAAATAATCAGGTCATGAGCAACAAGCGACTCGAATAAAAAGCCCATTGTTTTCTGATCAGCCACAAGAGTATCCGGAGTAGCTCCTAGAGCAGCCGCCGCAAGAGAAACATCAGAAAGATGATGTTTTGCCGCAGAGCGAATTCTTACCGGAGAACGTAAAGCGGGATTCCAAGCTGGAATATCATCAACAAAGAAGATCTTTTGCAGTGATGTTAAGTATTCACTTACCGTACTTTCTGCTAACCTTCCCCCTGTTAAACCGCCATCTATATTTGAGGTGTCCGCAACGATAGTCTTTTTGCTTGCAAGAGTAGCTTCATTGCGTGCAAGCGACACAATGAGGCGCTTTATTTTTTTGGGATCACGAGCCACTCCATCGATCTTTTCAAGATCTTCACTAGCTACCGCATCAATATAAGCACGAGAAATTCGAATTGCTTGTTCAACATTAAAATGAATCGCCGCGGGCCATCCTCCCCGACAAATTTGCTCAGCTAGTTTTTGAAGCGTCATCGCAGAAACTCCTGCTGGTGATTCTCCACTAAATATTTTCTCCAGGGAGCTTTTTCCTGAAGACAGTCCCATTTCATAGAGTGTCATGGTATCCATGCGCAATTTGCCGATTCGGCCAGCTCCGCTATGTATAGGCTTCTTTTCTTCCCGAGGAGTCGCGGAACCGGTAAGCAAAAACTGCCCTGGTTGCCCTGCGACTTGGTCACAGCTATAACGCACTGCGTCCCAGGTCGATGGTACTTCTTGCCATTCGTCAATTAGACGAGGACGCGCGCCTTCCAAGGCAGTTGCAACATCTATTTCTGCCAAACGTTTATTTTGATAATTATTTGATGGATCTGCTATTCGCAACTCAGAAGCTGCTTGACGCGAAGCGGTTGTTGTTTTTCCGCACCATTTCGGTCCTTCTACTAATACCGCACCAAAAGTTTTCAGGTATTCTTCAAGTTCTCTATCGCAAATACGAGAAATATATTCCATCGAAATCCCTCTTTTATAAGGATGATTTGTGTAAAAATTGCTTTTCTTAATTATTTACTTTATCAGGCGATACTTGTTTTTTCAAATGATTTATCAGTTGATTTTCAAATGATTTATCGGTTGATTTTCAAATGACAGTATGAAAATAGGCAGGGTGTTTAGTATGTTCGTAGGCGCCAAATAGATGACAAGCGACCTCTCTATTTACCACGTAGGATGTTTTACGTCTCGAACAGACCGACATCTCGAAGTAAAAAGGGCACCTCTATCGAAGTGCCCAAATAAACGTGACAAGTGCCGTGACAAGTGGTGCAATGACCACCTGACACCACCCCGTCCACTTGTCACACTTACGCGAAGTAGTTCACACCGCCCTCAAAGATGGGCTGATACAAGTTACCAGGAACATTCTTGTACAAACCGTTACCACTGCGTTCACTGTGGCCCATCTTGCCGAATACACGACCATCGGGGCTTGTGGCGCCTTCGATTGCCAAAATCGAAGCACTGGGATTCACTGCCCAGTCCATTGAAGGATTACCCGCCTCATCAACATACTGCGTTGCAATTTGACCAGAAGCTTTCATCTGAGCAAGCACTTCATCGCTTGCTACAAAGCGGCCCTCACCGTTACTGATAGCAACGGTATGAATATCGCCCACCTTGCAGTTTGAAAGCCACGGCGACAAGCTGGATGCCACGCGCGTACGAACAAGCCTGCTTTGATGGCGACCGATTTCGTTGAAAGTAAGCGTTGGTGCTTCAGCTGTTGCCGGAACAATATCGCCATATGGCACCAGGCCAAGCTTTACAAGCGCCTGGAAACCATTGCAGATACCCAGCATTAAACCATCACGCTTCTGTAACAAGGTACGTACTGCTTCGGTTACCTCAGGTGCACGGAAGAATGCGGTAATAAACTTCGCAGATCCATCTGGTTCGTCACCACCAGAAAAGCCGCCAGGCAGCATAATAATCTGGCTATTGTTAATAGCCTCAACCAAAGCCTTGGTGCTTTCGATAACCGCGTTGGGCGAAAGGTTGTTAATAACCATCACTTGCAGCACGGCACCTACGCACTCAAAAGCACGAGCAGTATCGTATTCGCAGTTAGTTCCCGGGAACACCGGAATAATAACGCGTGGTTTTGCGAACTTTTCGCCGCAAACCAAAGGCAAACGATCAGACCAACTAATCTGTTCTACCTGTTCGTCTTCATGACGATACGGGAATACCGATTCAATGCCAGCCTCCCAAGCTTCCTGCAACTTAGCTAAATCAAGGGTTTCGCCAAATGCTTCAAGCATGTATTCAGCAGTGGTTTCGCCCAATTCAATGATGCTTACCAAATCGGTTGCATCTGCAAGAATAGCCTGAGCATCAACACCATCAGTCAGTTCAACCACGAAGCTGCCATAAGCAAGCGTAAAGAGATCATCTAGCTCAACATTACTTGCTGCAGCGTCCGTTGCTCCTGCATCGGTAAGTTTCAAGCCAATACCGTTGCCGACACACATCTTAAACAGAGTCTCCGCCGTGCAACCATACCCAGGCGTTGCTGCAGCAGCAACTTTGCCTTCGCCAATTAAGCGTTCCATCAAATCGAAGGTTGCATTCATTCCTTCAACGTCAGGCACTAGAGAATCTTCGTCATAGAAACGAGGTGCAATACGAACCACCTTGCTGCCAGCACGCTTAAATTCAGGAGAAACCACACGATCGATTGAACCCGTAGATACAGCAAAGCTGATCAGTGTTGGAGGAACATCCAAATCCTCAAAGCTGCCCGACATGGAATCCTTACCGCCAATAGCACCAATCTTTAAATCCACCTGAGCCATCAAGGCACCCAGCACTGAAGCGGTAGGCTTGCCCCAACGCGCAGGCTCGTTACGCAAACGTTCGAAGTATTCCTGCAAAGAAAGGTAGGCTGCATCACGCGTAAAGCCTGTTGCTACCAGGCGGGCAACACTTTCCACGACCGCCAAATAAGCGCCCTTGAACTGGTTCTTTTCTGACAGATAGGGGTTGAACCCCCAAGCCATTGCGCTTGCGGTTGTGGTTTCGCCATCAACAGGGAACTTAGAAACCATAGCCTGCGCAGGCGTAAGCTGATGCTTGCCGCCATAAGGCATCAATACAGTTGCCGCTCCAATGGTGGAGTCAAAACGCTCACCCAAGCCCTTGTTGGAAGATACATTCAAATCGGTTACGAGCGAAGTCATACGATCCGCAAGTGTGTCGCCTGCCCAAGAAGGCTCATAGGTTTCACCTTGCTCAACGCGAACATCCTGATGCTTAGGTGCACCATTTGAAGCTAAGAATTCACGGCTTACATCTACAATAGCATCGCCATTCCATTCCATGCGAAGGCGCGCTTCGGCTGTTACGGTGGCAACTACCGTAGCTTCCAAGTTTTCTTCATGGGCATAACCAATGAATTCGTCTACATCTTCAGCAGCAAGCGCAACCGACATACGCTCCTGGCTTTCAGAAATGGCAAGTTCGGTACCATCTAGACCTTCGTATTTCTTAGGTACCTGATTCAAGTCAATAAGCAAGCCATCGCACAGCTCGCCAATAGAAACTGAAACGCCGCCAGCACCAAAGTCGTTACAACGCTTAATCAAACGGCACGCCTCGCCACGACGGAACAAACGCTGAATCTTGCGCTCTACCGGAGGATTACCTTTTTGAACTTCAGCACCTGATGTTTCCAAGCTTTCCACGTTTTGTGTTTTGGAAGAGCCCGTTGCTCCACCAATACCGTCGCGACCCGTACGTCCACCTAATAAGATAATTTTATCGCCTGGTGCTGGTTCTTCGCGACGAACATGATCGGCCGGGGTTGCGCCAACGACCGCACCAACCTCCATGCGCTTTGCCACGTATCCCGGATGATACAGCTCATAAACCTGACCGGTTGCCAAGCCAATTTGGTTGCCATACGACGAATAACCCGCAGCGGCAGTGGTTACCAACTTACGCTGAGGCAATTTACCTTCCAGGGTTTCCGAAACAGGAACCGTTGGATCGCCCGCGCCTGTTACACGCATTGCCTGATACACATAGCTACGACCAGACAAGGGGTCGCGAATAGCACCACCCAAACACGTTGCTGCGCCACCAAAGGGTTCAATTTCAGTAGGATGGTTATGGGTTTCGTTCTTGAACAGGAACAACCAGTCCTGTTCTTCCCCATTTACATCTACCTTGCACTTTACCGTACAGGCATTAACCTCTTCGGATTCATCCAAGCCCTGCAAACCACCATGAGCACGCAGGTACTTCGCACCAATCGTACCCATATCCATCAAGCACACCGGCTTATGTTCGCGGCCTAATTCGGAACGCATGGCAAGATACTTATCAAAGGCAAGTTTTACCACGTCATCGTCAATTTGCACATTGGTAAGCTCCGTGCCAAACGTGGTATGACGGCAGTGATCAGACCAATAGGTATCAACTACTTTAATTTCAGTAATGGTAGGATTGCGCTTTTCAGTTTCGCGGAAATACTTCTGGAAGAACGTAATATCCGCCAAGTCCATAGCAAGTCCGCGGTCAGCCAAGAATTGTGCCAAGCCCGCTTCATCCAGATCAATAAAACCTTCAACCACTTCAACGGGCTGAGGTTCGGGAATTTGCATAGCAAGCGTATCGCGCAGAGCAAGAGATGCTTCACGTGATTCAATGGGATTAATAACGTAGTGTTTAATGGCGGAAAGCGTTTCTTCGGAAAGATCGCCTTCGAGCACATACACCTTAACCGAACGGACTGTTGGACGTTCGCCCTGAGAAATAAGCTGAATACATTCGCTTGCAGAATCAGCACGCTGGTCGAACTGACCAGGCAGAGGTTCTACTGCAAAAACAGCAGTGCCGGCAGGTACCGAAATAACTCCTTCCCCGCTGCCCGCTGCACCCATCACCACGCCTTCAACAGGAAGTTCCATCGAAGCGTTGTCTACCTGGGGCTCACTAAAAACGGTAGGCACACACTGAGTAAACAGTTCATCGGTAATGCCTTCCACGTCATACATATTAATAATGCGAAGTTTTGTTGTTTGCGGCAGTCCTTCTGTAATTACGGTATGCAATTCTTGCAGAAGCTGCTGCGCCTCAACATCGAAACCGGGTTTCTTCTCTACATAGATGCGAGAGACCATGAATCCTACCCTTCGTAGTAAAAGTAACAGCGACATACGCTCACACATACTGTTTGTGGCGTATGCGAAAAACAGACGTCTCTATGATACGACACCCGAAGCCTTTTCGGGCAGGCGTTCTTCCTTTTTCGAACATGCATACTTTCTTTTTCAGTACTCATTTTTTCAGCACTCGTTCTAAGCGTTTTGTGTTATGCCCACACTTCACCGTGCCCCTTCTTTTTGTGTAACAAAACTACCTCTATAATCGCTGACATGGAAAAAGCACTTTTAGACATAGCAGAACAGTTAAAAGCCGTTGAATATTTAGATGATCGCGCCTTGACTAAGGTTATCAATCGACACAATAAGCGCATCTTGGAAGAGGCGAAGGCAAATGCCACAAACGTGGCAAAAGCTAACATCGACGCAGCGGGAGCCACACCCCCGAGCGGCACCGATGCAGTAGCCACCATATCTTCAAGCAAAACCGGCACAGCCGCTGCCACATCGCCAAAGATCACCACACCAACTACCGCAAACGCTCCTTCCCTTGATGCAACGGGTGCCAAGATAAACCCCGTACGACCATTGTCAAAGCGCCACTTAATTGCCTATTACTTAGACGTAAAGCGCAATGACCCCAAGCATTGGGCACAGTGGAATTTCACTGAAGAACAGCAACGCCGCATTGAACGCACGCTTCAAATGAAACCGCGCCGCACCGCATCGGGCGTGGCAACCATTACGGTACTTACTAAACCTTGGAAATGTTCCAGTAATTGCCTCTATTGCCCCAATGACTTACGCATGCCTAAAAGCTACTTATCAGACGAACCCGCCTGCCAACGAGCAGAACGGACCTTTTTCGATCCCTATTTGCAGGTAGCAGCTCGCCTCAAGGCGCTCACAGAAATGGGGCATGTTACCGACAAAGTGGAGCTTATTATTCTTGGTGGCACCTGGAGCGACTATCCCCTTGCCTACCAAATCTGGTTTGTGCGTGAACTGTTCCGCGCCTTAAACGATGGAGCCCATGCGCAAAATAAAGTTCCCGCGCAGCGCGCCCAATACAAGCAAGCAGGCCTTTCAAGCGATGTGGGAACGCTTAAAAAGCAGATTGCCCCCTTGCAGCAACGCATATTCAACCAAGAGTTGACCTATAACCAGGCATTTGATTTACGCTACACCACCGATAAAGGTTGGCGGGACATTGCCCTCTGGCAAACAGCCACCTGGGAAGAGCTCGAAGCAGAGCACCACATTAATGAAGAGGCTCAGCATCGAGTTGTAGGGCTAGTTATAGAAACGCGCCCCGAGCGCATTACCCCTCAGCACGCTTACATTCTTCGACGTCTTGGCTGTACCAAGGTCCAAATGGGCATTCAAAGTCTTAATGAGCAGATACGCGAACAAAACGATCGTCATACCGCCACAGCGCAAATCCAAAGCGCGTTTGAAACGTTGCGTTTGTTCGGCTTCAAAACGCATATTCATGCCATGGTGAATCTTTTGGGGGCAACCCCTGAATTAGACAAACAAGACTACCTGCGCCTCGTAAACGATAAGCCTTTCCAGCCCGACGAAATCAAACTGTACCCATGCGTTTTAGTAGATGGCACCGGGCTGTGCGCACATTACAACGATGGCGCCTGGCAACCTTATTCAGAAGAAGAGCTTATCGACGTACTAGTGGCCGACACCTGCGCCACCCCTGCCTTTACCCGTATATCGCGCATGATTCGCGATATTTCTGCACCCGATATTGTGGCAGGTAATAAGAAAGTAAACTTGCGTCAACTAGTAGAAAACCGAATTGATACACAAGGACTTATTACAAAAGAAATTCGCCACCGCGAAGTAAGTTTGGCAGATATCGACCCCGCCACGTTGCGGCTTGAAATTGTTCCTTACGAAACTACTGCCACAAGTGAACGCTTCCTGCAGTGGGTTACTCCCGAAGGAAAAATCGCAGGGTTTTTGCGTCTTTCGCTTCCCCGCAAAGAGGCAATTGAACAGCTAATCAGCACACTCGAAACGAGTAACACAGACAAAGCACCCGCAAAGCGAAACACTTCGGTTTCGCCCGTTGCCCCTGTTCCGCCTGCCAGCCAAAGCGCTTTTATTTCCCCTATTAAACTTCATGAAGCCATGATTCGCGAAGTACATGTATACGGTCGTGTTGCTAAATTAACTAAACAAGGAACAGGAGCCCAGCATCATGGTTTAGGCACGCAGCTGGTTGAGAAGGCCTGCGAACTTGCTCGCTCAGCTGGCTACACCTCTATCAACGTCATTAGCGCTATTGGCACCCGTGGCTATTATCGAAAACTCCATTTTTATGACAATGGCCTGTATCAGCAACGCAAGTTGTAGAGTTTGACGTACCATGTTTTCTGAAAACTAACAGGGGCACAGTAACCAGCGCAACATTGCGGCAGCATTTTGATGGCACCCCTTAACGCATAAAGAACGGCTCAGGCTATTCGCAAAAGGCTGCCTACTGCCCATGAAGCGTACTGCGCCACCCTACACCAAGGAGAAACACATGACTACCTATTCCTCTCGCGACGAAATTAGCGAACAGTATCGCTGGGACCTTACCAGCATCTTTGAAAACGATGAAGCTTTTTTGGCAGCACTCGAGCAAGCGAAAGCTTATCCTGAACGCTGCCTTGCCTTCCAGGGAAAAATTTCCCAATCCCCTGAAACCCTTCTTGAATACCTACGCTTTGATGATGAAATGAGCATCGAATTAAGTAAGCTAGTAAATTACGCAAATCGCAAGGCCGATGAAGATACCCGTGCAAGTCTTTATCAGGATTACTCCAGCCAGGTTATGTCGGTTTACGTTGCTATATCAAGCGCGTGTTCGTGGTTTGCTTCCGAGCTTTTATCTATTGACGAAACCACAATGGAACAGTTCTATCAGCAGTGCCCCGACCTCGAACTTTATCGCCGAGCTCTTGAGGTAATATTCCGTCGCCGCGCGCACGTATTAAGCCCCGCAGAAGAGCATCTGCTTGCAAGCGCAGGCGATATGGCAAGCCAACCAGAAAATGTATTTTCGCTACTCAATGATGCTGACCTTACCTTCAAAGATGCGCTTGATTCAGAAGGCGTTGTCCATCCGGTTACACACGGCAGCTACATTCCTTTAATGATGTCAACCGACCGAACCTTACGCGAAAACGCTTACCATTCGCTCTATTCAACCTATAAACAGTTCCGCAATACCTTCGCCGCAACCCTTGGCGCGCAGAACAAGCAGCTAAAGTTTTATGCGGATGCCCGCAACTACCCCTCCCTGCTTGCCAGCGCCCTCGATGGCAACGAAGTACCTACCGAGGTATACACTAATCTTATTGAAGCGGTTCATAAAAATCTTCCCGCGCTTCATAAATACGTAGCACTGCGCAAGGAATTGCTCGGATACGATGAACTGCGTTTTTCAGATTTGTATGTACCCATCGTTGATGACATTGATCTTACGTTTACCTACGAAGAAGCCTGCGAAATAATTCTTGAGGCTTTAAAGCCCATGGGCGAAGATTATCTGGCTCTTGTTCGTAAAGGGCTGACGGAACGCTGGGTTGATGTATACGAAACGCCCGGTAAGCGTAGCGGTGCCTATTCGGCAGGTGGCTACGGTATGCATCCTGTTATCCTTATGAACTTCCAGGGTAAGCTTGACGATGTGTTCACCCTTATTCACGAAATGGGTCATTCCATCCACACGTATTTGTCGTGCGAAAACCAACCAAGCTGCTATTCCGACTACGTAATTTTCGTTGCCGAAGTTGCCTCCACCTGCAACGAAGCACTGCTTACTCATTACTTCTTAGAGCATGCAAAAAATGAACGTGAACGTGCTTATTTCTTGAACCATTTCTTAGAGCAATTCCGCGCCACTCTTTATCGCCAAACCATGTTTGCCGAATTTGAACTCAAGGTAAGCGAACTTGCCGCCCAAGGTGCTGGTATTACCGCCGATGCCCTATGCGATATATATCGCAAACTCAACGAAGATTACTTTGGCAGCGCCATCGTAGTAGATGACGAAATCGCCTTGGAATGGGCCCGTATTCCCCATTTCTACTACTGCTTCTACGTATACCAATATGCAACAGGATTCGCTGCCGCTATTGCTCTTTCGCAGCGTATTTTGCAAGGCGGCATTCAGGAGCGCGATGATTACCTGAACTTCCTGAAGGGCGGCAGTTCCAAACCGCCTATTGAATTGCTGCGCGGTGCAGGGGTAGACATGATGGATGCCCTCCCTATCGAAAGCGCTCTTACCCAATTTGACGAAATGATTAATGAAATGGCACAAACGTGTCGTGCCCTTAAAGCAGAGAGTGCCACTTCTTCTACGGGCATGGATTCCTCGGATATAGACAGCACTAATACCAGTGTAAACAAGGTACCCGCCAACGAAACCACAGCCAGCGATGCAAACGCTTCAGGCTCACATAGCGCAGAACCTTCTTCCGTTCCTGACGCTTCCACCAATCGTTTTACCAACTTTAACGCCCAAGAGCTTAGCGAATCGCTTAACAAAATGGAGGGTGTTTTTGTTTTAGCTACCACCAACGAAGATGGCAGTCCCGATGCTGCTATTTTCGTACCGCGTATGCTTGATGAAAGCCACCTTATTATGTTCTTGGCTCCCAACCGTTCTCGTGTAAACCTCGAACGCACTGGCCAAGCGTGGGGCGTATACGAAGTACTTAACCCTGAAGCTACCGAAAAACAACAGCGTTATGCTGGTGCGCGCATGAAGCTTTCCCTAGTAAAACCCGAAGGAGAAACCGCCAAAGAATTTGCACACGTTACCGCTAACTTCCCTGCCATGAATCCTGCTGCTTTGGTGCTGCGCATTGAGCAGCTTATCGCTTTAGGCTAGCTATGAACGAAGCAACTCTTGGTATCGCAGTAGCGCTCACCTTACCCCTACTGGGTACCACTTTAGGTTCATCGTTTGTGTTCTTTTTGAAAAAGGATATGAACGATTTGGTACAGAAGATTCTTCTTGGCTTTGCAGCGGGTGTCATGATTGCAGCTTCTATTTGGAGCTTACTTATACCCGCTATTGAAATGGCCGAAGAACAGCAGGTTGCTGGTTGGCTTCCTACTGCCATAGGTTTTCTTCTTGGCATGGGTTTCCTGCTGGCGTTTGACCATTTCCTACCCCATCAACATCTTGATAGCGCAGAACCCGAAGGCATGAAAAGTTCCATGAAGCGTCCCACTATGCTTATCTTTGCGGTGGCGCTTCATAATTTGCCTGAAGGTATGGCCGTTGGCGTAGTGCTTGCAGGTTTTCTTACTGGAGAAGCAAGCATAGCCCTGGCAGGTGTTATTGCCTTAGCTGTTGGTATTGCGATACAAAATGTTCCTGAAGGGGCAATTATTTCTGCACCACTTCGGTCGTGTGGACTTTCGCGCAAAAAGTCTTTCTTATATGGGTTTCTCTCTGGTGTAGTTGAGCCTCTAGGTGCTCTTTTAATGCTTGCGTTTGTAGGGGCTATGACACCTGCACTTCCCTATATTTTAGCCTTTGCTGCAGGAGCTATGATGTATGTCGTAGTGGAAGAGCTAATTCCAGAAACGCAAAGCGGAAAGCACACCAATGTGGGTGCCATTGCTCTTGCTTTTGGATTTGTGCTCATGATGGTATTGGATACTGCCCTAGGATAATCGGACGACTATCGAGCAATTCACAAAAGAGATTCCCTTTGAAAAGGAGATTCGAGTTCTTGAGTAGGCTGCCTTGTCTTTTTATTCAAGCAGCAGCTTCGCTTTATCTCGCTTTTCAAAACACAAACGAGCGAAGCGGATATAGCGCACTAAAGTCTTTGCCATCCCCTTCTTTCCCAAAGCTAATCAGGGGCTTCGCTTTCTTTCCTGTGTTTTTCAAAGCGAAGCTCAGAATGCTACTTTCATAAAAGACAAGGCAGCCATACCGAAAAAGAATTATCGTTCATGTCTCAATGGTTTTCACCAAAACTGCCAGTCCAGGTAGCTAGCATCCTTAGCAGACACTTCGTCCTCACAAGGACTCGGCAAAGCAACCGTTGCGATTACAAAAAGCGTACGTGCATACTCTTATCTTTGTAGTGCGGGTGATGCTTCACAAAACGCCAGCGACAAATTCGCGTGATAATAAGCGACAGCACTCCCACTATTAAGAAGGGTACGGTAATTTCAAGCACCGGGACATTCCATTCAAGAAACGCATAGGCACTTGCCAAAAGAAAGAATCCAGAAATGACAAGGGAAATTACTGTGAAGAACTGGATAAGTACCTCTTTGGCTTTCGTAGGAGAATGCATCCAAGACACCACAAAGTAAATGACGATTGCCAATATAACAAGGACAATCACCAAAGGTAACGATTGCAGCATCCTAATTAAAAGACCCATACCTAATCCCTTACTATCTTTTACTCTTCTATCATACCGTTTTTAGCGGTTTTTATTCATTACAAGAAGGCAACTAGATGGCACTTTTCGTCCAAAGTAAGGCTCTTACTTTACGTCTCGTGAAGAACGAAATCATCAACCAAGTTTCAGCTGCAAAGATTATTCATCAATGAGGTAAATCTAATGCATAAAACGCATGATATATCACCTAAAGAATGACGTACCATCAATACCGTATTATCAAATAATTATGCCCATGCAGGAGTTGCCTTATGCAAGGAAATCGTCGTTATAGCTACCTTATGATGATCGCCCACCTGTGTGACGACCTTAATCAAGGTGCTTTAGTTGCGGTAATACCTTTTCTGGTTTTACATAACGGCTATTCCTATGCTGAAGTTACCGCATTACTGCTAGCTTCAAATGCTGCATCGGCTATTATTCAACCCTTATTCGGATGGCTTGGCGACAAAAAACCTCGTCCTTGGCTGATGGCCTTAGGCATTTTCCTTGCTGGCATCGGCATGGCAGGAGTGGGTGTTCTGCCAAATTATCCTTTAATTATGGCATCAGCCATGATAAGTGGTATTGGTGTTGCCATGTTCCATCCCGAAGGGGGACGTCTGGGCAATTTAACCGCTGGCGAACAAAAAGGTAAAGGTATGAGCATCTTTGCAGTAGGAGGCAAACTTGGCTTCACCTTTGGGCCTTTAGTTGCCACTGCCGCCATTACGCTTTGGGGCTTGCCGGGAACCCTTATTTTTATTGTTCCTTCGACGTTGTGTGCCGCAGTACTTCTTTCGCAAAATAAAGCGTTACTTAGCTACAGCAGTCCCGATAAAAAATCTGCCGATGAAAACCTATATAAGGACAATTGGCTCGGCTTTGGTTTTGTAATGGGTGCCATTTCTTGCCGCTCCATTATGTACTATGCCTTCCTGTCGTTTATTCCTTTGTTCTTGGTTTACAACTTAGGCCAAGAAGAAGCCTTTGCTTCATCGGTTATTTCACTGTTTGCTCTGGTATGCGCCGTAGGAACCATTGCTTCAGGCTGGGCAGGACAAGCACTGGGTGCGAAAAAACTTATTATTGTCTCTTACGCCTGTGTTGCGGTTGAAGTAATTATCTTCGCTTTCAATGGATCGCTTGTTGTAGCCCTCATCCTTATTGCGGTACTAGCACTTACCTGCGATATTTCATATCCTTCAGCCGTTGCAATGGGACAAAGCTTTGTACCTCATCACTTAGGAATGGCATCGGGTCTTTCATTTGGCGTTATGGTGTGCATCGGCGGATTAATGACCCCCGTATTTGGGCTTATCGGCGACTACTTTGGGCTTCAAGTAGTTATGCTGTGCGTTACCGCAATTGCTATTTTGGGCATCATCATCACACTGTTTATCCCAAAGAACAGGCCCATGAAATAGTTCGAAATCCCCGCGTCTTTGGTTACTACCATCTGCAGAAAACCATGCATTATCGCCTGGATGGTGCTCACTTATTCTCTTCATGCGCAGGCTCAGCTAATCAGATGCGAATAAAGCTAGGAGCGAAGCGAACATAACGCACAACAGGTTTTCGCATCCCAAAAATATATGGAGCTAATCCGAGGCTTCGCTTTTTTACGCTTTATTCTTCATCTGGCTTCGCAATGCGCATTCAGAGAATAAGTGACCACCACTATGGGATTAATAAGGGAGTTTTATACCAACGATTCTCTGCAGCACCTTATTACCCATTTGTCGAGGTTCCTGATCCTGTTGAAGAACCAGAGCCATCGTTTCCATTGGAGCTTGATCCTGAACCCGATCCTGAATTGGATGACCCAGAACTCGTACCTGAACCATCGCCCGTTGATCCGTCGCTCGTATTCCCCGATCCGCTACTCGATCCAGAATTGTTCGTGCTATCAGATCCGCCCGAGTTTCCCGAACTTCCTGTGTCACCTGAAGTATTCGAACCCTGAGAAGTGCCCTGATTATTGGTAGTACCCGAACCTTCCGCTGTTCCGTCCTCAGCTGGAGCATTGTCCGTAAAGGAAGTGTTGCCAGAAGAAGCATTGTCTTCCGCATTTTGATCAGAAGTTGCATTTGGGGTAGCGCCCGTGTGCGTCGGATGAGCCTGATTGGTAATTACAGGCAAAATAGGATCGGTCTTAGTACCAATACCCTGTCCCTGCGTAGCAAATGAAATCACAAAGGCACTAATAACAATAGCGATTAAAGAAGACACTACTGATACCACTAATACCTGACGTTGAACCTTTGCCTTGCGACCACGTCGCTCGTGCGCACGCCTTAAGGCGGGATCTTCCCCTTTGCCATGAGAAGCGCGATAGCGGATATCATTGGCATTCATCACCCGCGTTGCATCAGACATTACCGCAGCTTTGCGGGTGCCCGCTTCGGATTCATGGATGCGATCTTCAGAACTGCCAGATTCACTTCCAGCCCCCAGCGAGCTCCCTGAATATTCAGTGCCTTCGCTATTGAGCAAGGTGGTAGAACTTGCATCGCGCAGTTTATCCGCCGAAGCAGAAAGCGCCTTTTTATACACCTGAGAAGAAACTGCAGAAATCACCGAACCAATAGCCGCACCAATGAGTGATCCCGCTACACCAATAACAGAAGAAAGTAAAAATACGGTAGCCGCCGCCAAAGCACCAGCAATAACCTGCGCTATGGACAAGTCATCAAACAGATTGCGTAAAAACCCCTTGGACTTTGGCGAAGCTGCCGTTTCAGAAGCACTCTGACCGAGAACAGAATGAGTAGTAGCGTTTATAGTCTGATTTGAGTGCGATTCCTGCATGGTATGTTGTTTAATTTCCGTCACCTACGTGCCTCCTTCGCCTTACCAAGCTAGCAAGCACCCGGAAATTCTTAAAGAGCATCCACTTACTCTTCATTCATTCTTAACCGCTTCGACACGGAAATACAACTAAAAAAGCATGACTGCTAAAACACTCATAGCAATAATGCCCGCAACAACCGTTACCACATTTGCCAGTCCCGCCAAACCTTCATCGCCTTTAAGCCACATAGTGAAAACAGGACCTAAGCCTGCGGCAGGAGCCCACAACATAGCAGCAACAACCAGGCGCGTTTCATAATCAAAGGGCAAAAGCATAAACACCGCAACACACAACACGCCAGAGAGAATAAAACGACATAGAACAATACGAACCAGCTGGCCAATCTTGCTATGATCAATGGAGAAGTTAACCATCAGTCCTAAAAGTAGCATAGCCAAGAACGAATTTGCTTCTGCAACAGGGTGAATAAACGTAGCAACTTGCTGCGGAATTTGCACTCCTGCTACCGCAAGAATAATTAATAAAGCATACAAATCGAAGGGAACTGATTTAATTAATCGCTGCAACGCCAACAGTATACGCCCCGCAAGCGAAGTGCCTTTTTCTACCAATGCGCTGGTGAATGGATAAATTCCACCGTTAGTCATGAGCGCATTCCCCGCATCAAACAAGCAAATTGCAATAATGGTATGCGAAGGAAACATGGTCATAGCAAACGGCAACACAAAGTTTCCGATGTTGTAACCAGAAATATTGCACATCATAAAGACTTTATGATCGCGATCTTCACGCCACGTAATAAGCATGGCAACAAACCAAGGTATAAAACAACAGATAAACCCAACCGCTACTATGATGATAAGTGACGGATTAAATTCCGATGTCACAAAGGCATAAAAGATAGCACAGGGAACTGTAATGTTGAACACAACTTTAGACAGCACATCAACAAACACATGGGGAACATTGATAACACGAGGCATCACCACCCCTAAAACGATGATGGCCGTCAAAGAAGCTACTGTTATAAGCGCATTTTCCATGTTAATGATGATAGCGCTTTATGAACCTGTTCAAATACTCCAATTTAATGCATGAACTCTTTCAAATTAAACAACTGTTTTACGTTTTTCTTAATAACGCCAGCTAAATGGCTAGGATCTTGCCCGCGCGCGTTTGCCAATAGCTGTAAAGCCTCCTGAAGTTCGGCTTGAACTTGCGCAAACGTATAAGAAACTGTTGGAATTTCGTTGCTTTGAATTGCAACCGAAGGGGCATCGGTTTCAAGAAGTAAACGATCTTCTGGAATAGCTTTTGCATATTCCCTGCCCCGCTTTGAAGCAAGCATTCGCTTACTGATCGAAAAGAAACAACCTTGCCGTATTGCCCACGTAAGCTGCTGCGAAGACCCCGAAAACCAATGAAAAATGCACGTGCAGGTGTGCACTACACCACTTTCCTCCAGAAGAGAAAGCATTTCGGGGTACGCCTGAACACAATGAAGAGAAAGCAGCGAACCACCACGCCGAGAGCATCTGTTGACTATATGTTTGAAAGCCTTTTCTTGATACTCTTTCGTCACTCTATGCCGTTGAGAAAAATCGAGCCCTACTTCCCCAATGTAGTTTGCCGCAGGGAAGTAAGCATCAAATTCTGCAAGCACCTTCGCCAGTGATTCATCATCATCGGGAACCCACCATGGATGGAGGCCAAGCGCAACATGGAGGGTGGAACCAACACAGGAAGAATCAGAATTATCAAGAACAGTACAAGACAAACCTTCAGTAAAACCACCTAAAGAATTGCCGTCTAGCTTTTCTGCCGAAGCTTCGCATAAACGCTCAGCATCGTATCCAACCGGACTTTCGGATGAGCGTTTTAGCTTAAGGAGTAAATGTTGATAGTCTTCAGGGGTAACACTTACCGCCAGTATGTTTGATCCTTGCGCTGTTGCATTTTTTTCAAACTGATCAGGATCTGTCATGAATCCCACATGGCAGTGTAAATCATCAAATGCGCCAGAAAGCACCCCTTCATTCAATGACATTTCCAACCCTTTCGTCAATTCATCTTTATCATCGTAGCGCAACCATTAGCTAATTTGTTAGGCTTATATACACACGCAGAATCGTGCTGTTAGGGGGAGCTCGTGGCTGCAAAATACCTTGATCAATACAACTATGGCAAAATGGAACAGCTTTTCCCGGGAATCTATCGCGTACCTGTTCCTTTGCCCGACAATCCGCTGGAATTTTTGAACTCTTACTTCATTTTAAGTGACGATAAAACCACCATAATTGACGTAGGCTTTGATCATCCTGACTGTGAAGCTGCCCTTGAAAACGCTCTCCATGCTCTGGGGCGCGACTGGGAATCGGTAGAAATTGTACTCACCCATTCCCATCCCGACCATACCAGTAATCTTGATCGTATTTGGCGCCGCTGGATGCGGATCTATGCTAACATGCATTCCTTTCAGGAAGTGCAAAATTTGATGAATATACAGTCGCCCGTGTTTAATCCTCTTATTGGGCACTTGCTGCAGCCAGATAAAATTTATGGCCGAAGCATGCAAAAGCGCGATGCAAACACCTATCGGGTAAGTGCAGAACTGCTTCCACTTAAAAATCAGCCTGATTTGTTTTATCTCGCCGATGGCGATGTGTACCGCAATGGGTCGTATCGTTTTCAGGTAATTACTACCCCTGGTCATGACGATTGGCATATTTGTCTCTATGAACCCACGCTGAAAGTGCTTATTGCAGGCGATCACGTATTGGAGCGCATCACGCCAAGCATTATGAGTTGGATTACTTCCTATGATGCCTTAAAAGAGTTCTTCAACAGTTTAGATAAGGTACGCGACCTTGATGTGGATCTTATTTTACCGGGACACGGCAAGCCTTTTACGGGTGTCGCAGAGCGCGTTGACTTCCTGAAAGCTTTCCATAAAAACCGCCTTGAAGAACTGTATACCCTTGTGGCAAACGGACATGCAAGCTTAATTGATATTGCACGTAGCGCTTCCTGGAAGCACCCTAATTGGGACGACTGGACTATCGACCAAAAGTTCTACTCGTTAGGAGAAACCCTTGCGCACCTTATCTATCTGGTAAATGAGGGGCGCATTACGTTAACGGTTTGCGAAAACAAACGCCGCTTCTACGTGGCAGATCAATGGGAAGTACGGCGCGCGGGTTCCTAAGCGTGCTTTTCCGATACTAAACTTTTCTCGAAACTTTGCACTACTTTACTTCTAGCAATTCTCGCCTTACCTGTTCCTTATACAAAGAGCTGCGCCAAACTGACGCAGCTCCCAACAATTCTCTTGCTTTGTACCTACATTGTCATTGCATTCTACCAATAACTGCAATAACGCAGGTCATTTACGTAAGATCTATTCAGCATTCTTTTCTGGCACCACAATGGTAGGCACCTCAAGACGAGAAAGCACACCAAACGTTACCGAACCAAATAACGCACGGCTTACACGAGAACGAGCATGGGTTCCTAGCAAGAGCATGCGCTTACCTGCGCTGCATTCCATTATTACCTGGGTAGGGGAAGAACCCTCAACAGAACGACCGGTAACTTCAATTCCAGGGTGAGCTTCTTTGATTTGAGCAATAAGCGTATCAAGTTTGCGCTGGAACATTTCGCCTACAGGCTGCAAACCGCCGCCCATTGCTTCAGATGCACGAGATATGAGCGTTGGAATACCCCAAGCAGAAACAAGTTCAAGAGGCTCATTGAAGGCAAGAGCCATATTTACGCCCAAAACAACCGCATCGTTGCTGGTATCGTCAGGGCCAACGCCTACTACAATACCCTTGGCGCTTCGATCGACAGAATAGTCGGAAGGAATTACCGCCGTTGCAACATTTGCCGCAGAAGCAACACGTAAGCCTTTTGCGCCAAATACGCGCTCCCCTACAGTTTTATTGTGATGAGAGCCAAGAACTACAATGTCGTAATTATCGGAAGCCGCAATAAGCGCCTCAACAACATCGCCCTTGCCAACCGTCGTATTGACCGTAAGTTCTGGATGTTCTTTGGCTAAACTTTCCTGAGCATTTCCTAAAACATTGTCTACCGCAGTTTGTAGAATTTTTTCATCAGACCCAGCTAAACGAGCCGATCCCGGATCGATAATAGCGAGCAGCGTTAATTCAGCGCCCTCTTCCCTGTCTGCTAAAGCAGCAGCCCATTCCAGTGCGCGCTGGCTGCGTTCGCTACCGTCAATACCAACAAGAATGTTTTTCATGGTATTCAGTCAACCTTTCTTAGCGCTTAGTGGAAAATGGGAATCATGAGCCAAAGTGCAAAGAGCACAATTAATATGCAAGCCGCAAAGCAAGCTACCGAAGCAAAACGGGAACCCATAAAACCATGGCCTTCCTGTTCAGCCGCAGCACTGCGTGCCCAGAAACGTAAACCGGTCGCATAAAGCGTGCCAATTCCACCAGCGATAACTACGGCAACAATCAAAACCGTAAGAAAACTAATTACTTCTTCCACAGTATTCTCCTTCCTTACGCTGCTGCTGCCTGAGTTTTGTCAAGATTAAGCTTAACTTCAGTACCTTCATTAACGTTCGTGGAGTTAACAGGATTACGACGAGCCAAGCGGAAGATAACAATTGCGATGATTGCCGCTGCAACTACAACAGCTGCGGTGCCGAAAACATTAATCTTTGCTACCGCGCAAGCTGCTGCTGCAATAATACCTGCAGCCGGGAAGGTAACCAGCCAAGCAATTAACATGCGACCTGCTACAGCCCAGTTAACTTCGTTGCCCTTTTTGCCAAGGCCAACACCAATGATAGAACCAGAGCAAACCTGCGTAGTGGAAAGAGCAAAGCCTAAATGAGAAGAAACCAGAATGGTAGTTGCAGAGCTTGCTTCAGCTGCAAAACCCTGAGGAGTGTTGATTTCAGTCAAGCCCTTGCCAAGGGTTCGAATAACACGCCAGCCACCCATGTAGGTACCCAGAGCGATTGCCAAACCGCAAGCAGCAATTACCCACAATTGCGGATCGGAACCAGAAGGCTGAATGCCTACCGCAATAAGCGTCAAGGTAATGATACCCATGGTCTTCTGAGCGTCGTTAGTACCGTGAGACAATGCCACCAAGCAAGCCGTTACGGTCTGACCATGGCGGAAGCTGTTTTCAACATATTTTTCATCAAGCTTTTTAACAATAACCGTAATCAACTTAATAGCGCAGAAAGCTGCAAGGCCTGCTACAACAGGAGAAATAAGTGCAGGCAACAATACCTTAGTGATTACCGCAAAGAAGTTAACACCCTGGGTGCCTGCACCCACAATAACAGCGCCAACCAAACCACCAAATAAAGCGTGGGAAGAACTAGAAGGAAGACCAACCAGCCACGTTAACAAGTTCCAAATAATTGCACCTAACAAGCCTGCCAAAATAAATTCAGGCGCAATAGTTACTGCCTGTTCATTAATCAAGCCACCTGAAATGGTGTTTGCAACTTCTGTTGAAAGAAATGCACCAATCAAATTCAACGTACCTGCTGCAATAACAGCAGTTTTTGGCTTCAGGGCGCCTGTGGCAATTGAGGTAGCCATGGCGTTGGCCGTATCATGGAAGCCATTCGTGAAGTCGAACGTAAGAGCAACTACGATTACTAACCCTACGACGACAAGAGTAGCGATGTCCATGCTATTCTTTTTCCTCCTTCTCATGGATGTGCCTTTTTGCTTAGGCAAGAATAGCAAGGTAAATGTTAAATAGATGTAAGATGAAGTTAAGTATTGTTAAGACTTGTTAAGCCTTGTGCCACTGAGCGTAACTCTGGTTAAGAACATGTTCACATTGCGCTAAACTATCATGGTTTTTCATGCTTTATTCTTACTTCAATAATTTTCATAAATGGTTTTATTCTTATTGAGCGCCCGTAATCTTTAAAACGGTGCTTTATTGGTTGGATCTACATTTCCGTTATGCCTTTTATACAATGCCTTACTTAACTTTATGGGAAGCCTGTTTGTTAAATGCCTGAGCAGCGCGCTTATCCAACACCACATAAAGACCCACAATAATACCCGCCGCCAAAACGACCATAACAAGCAAGGTTATATATGACACTAGATATGTACCGGTTGCTTCCATAAGGAAGCCAGGCAAAAAGGTAAAAATGAATCCACCAAGTGCGTAGGCAATCTGAAAGTTTTTGATAGTTTTTACCTGCTGTCCACGGGGTGCTAGCTCAATTGACCAGATGGAAATTCCTACCGTACCCAACGCAAGTCCCGCGCCATAGAACAACACCCCAAATAACGCCAAATTATGATTGCCCATATCAGACAAACACAGCAGCACTATACCGATAATGAATACCATGAAAAATGCCAGCGAACCTTTTGCGGTACCAATCTTGTCAAATACCACCCCAGTAAAAAGCTTCGAAACCATAAGGCAGGCACCACTTACTGAAACCAACAGCGCCGCATATTCAGTAGTGAAACCTTCAGAGGTAAACAGTACCGCTAAATAGTTAGAACCACCAACGGAAACACAACCCACAAACACCATTGCTAATAAAACAAGGGGCACCATACGGGAAGGCAGGTTCCTGTTGATACGTGCACCGCGCTGTTTTTTGCCTTTCAAGGAATCAGTTCGATCACTTGCTAGATTGTAAAGCTTCGGATCAACATAGGCCGTAAGTCCCATTTCTTCAGGCCTATTACGCAACAACACATAGAGTACTACCGCATCAAATAAGGCAAGCGCACCTTCAACTACGAATGCCGAAGATAGCGAAAGTGCACTTTCAAGTGCCACCACCGCAGGCGGCACCACTACCGCTGCAACACCCGAACCCACAGCTGCTATACCCGCCGCAGTAGCCACATGATCTTTAAACCAACGGCCGATAAGCATCGTGGAAGCCACCATACCGCCTAACCCATAACCTAAGCCGGTAAAAATGGAGCCTACGCACAATCCCACAAAATTTGACGTACTAAGCGCATAGATAACAAAGCCTGCACCTATACAAAACGAAGCAAGGGCAATACCTTTTCGACAATCAAGTTTTTCGTAATAACGCGCAACGAAAAACATTGCCACAACCGAAATGAACGTACGGATAGAAATAACAATCGAACCTCCCGAATGCCCTACACCAGGAAGTTCAACAAGATAGGGCTGGTATACCGAAAACGAAGTAGAAGCTAAACCAACGTTGGTAAACAAGAGCAAAAAGCAACAAGCACATATTACTTTCTCGTAATGTTGTTTTAGCTTTGCAATCATAGTTACCACATCACCGCACGTATCGTTATCTTTCGATCAAGCAGAAAGACCCGCAATTTTTTACCTGCCGCCCTTTACGCCAAAAAAAATGCGACAGGATACGAGGTCCTGTCGCATAAAACTGCGTAAAAAGTTTTGTTTCACTCTGGGCCTTATTACTCCTACGTGAGTATAGCGCCTTTAGTACCCATTTCGTCTACGAAACGATGTTCTTTGGCGATCCTGCCACATAAGAGGCAATGTTGTCAGCAACAATAACGGCACGCTTTTGCATAGCTTCGTTTGAAGCAAACGCAACATGAGGGGTCACGATGGTGTTTTTAGCATTCAGCAAAGGATGATCGGAAGGGAAAGGGGGCTCCATTTCCAAAACATCAATACCCGCTCCCGCAATACGACCTTCGTTAAGCGCATCTGCTAAAGCTCGAGAATCCACAATGGGGCCGCGTGCGCAGTTAATCAAAACGCTTGTGGGTTTCATCTTGGCAATTTGATCAGCCCCAATCAGACCAGTCGTTTCTGGTGTCTGTGGAACATGTAAACTTACCACATCACAGGTTTCAAGCAGTTCGTCCAGTTCAACAAACGTAACACCTTCGATTTCTTTACGCGTGCGGGAATATGCCACTACCTCGCAGCCAAATGCCGCCGCAATGCGCATCACACGCGTACCGATAGCTCCAGCACCAATAACACCAAAACGTTTGCCTTCCAGTTCGGGACCTACCAGTCCATCCTTGGTGCCGCCGTTGCGCACTTCGGAATTGAGTCGAGAAATATTGCGATACACATCAAGCAAAAGGCCGAATACCAAATCGGCTACTGCAACGGTTGAATATCCCGCACAGTTAGAAACCTGAATACCCTTTTCGCGGCAATAAGCCATATCAACATGGTCATAACCCGTAAAAGCAACACATACGTATTTCAGGTTAGGGTTTTCCTGCATAACCGAAGCAGGATAGGCAATGTTAGAGAGCACAACAATATCCGCATCTCCACTGCGTTCTATAAGCGTTGCCTCATCAACCTTACGGTCCGGATACGTAATAAGCTCTATATCGGCAGTACCGAGCACATCCGTAATAAGGTTGCGAAGATCGGCATCAGGAATTCCAAGTGGTTCTAAAACGGAAATTTTCATACTGCTCCTTCCATATATGCGGCTCCTTAGGTATGACCTAGATATAACCGCCTTTAAGCATAGTAAAGGAGCACCCCTCCGAATTGCTTTAGGCTTCGGCGAGCGTGCTCCTTAATACAACTGGCAGTTATAGGTAATGAAAGCAGCTAACTGCGATAGTTTCTTCGGACTTTTACTTATTTTTCCGTTTTCGCTTCGTTGGAAGAATCAGCAGATTGTCCAGATTGTTCCACAGGTTGTTGTGCCACAGGCGCAGATTGTGCGGGCTGCTGCTCTGTCGGCTGCTGCACCGATTGTGATTGCGCTGCGGGCGCAGGCATTTGCTGCTGCGGTTGCGCAGGCTGTTCCGCTGGCGCAGGTGGTTGTCCTGCTGGCTGCTGCGGCTGCACTGGCTGCTGCGGCTGCACTGGTTGCTGAGGCATAGGCTGACCAGGCACCGGCTGCTGAGGGGGCACTACACCTTGACCATAGGGTGCACCCTGTTTATAAGTTCCCTGATTATATCCGGCACCCTGACCAGGCTGAACAGGCATTCCACCCTGATACATAGCCCCAGGATAGGTGTTCTTATAGGCTGCAAAGTTTTTACGTACACGGCTATTCATCCAAGCCGCGATAATAAAGCATACGCACGTGATGATAGAAAATACCACCGCAGAGCAAACCGCAGCTGCTACCGTCCAACCAAAAGCACGACCCAATTTTTCGGGAGTATCAATGGCACGCATGGTCATAATGCTGGACACAATACCTACCGCATGCAAAACCATGTAGCCTGCTGCAAGCCCGATGACAATGTTCATGCCTAAGGTAGCTGCATCACGAAGTTCTTGGTCGCTCATTGAAGAATAATCGTACGTTGTCGCAGGAGAACTTCCATCAAAAGCAGCCGATCCCGAAGATGTCGATTGCAATTCTTGGGCAAACAGATCAAAGAAGGCAGGATCGGAAAGCATCGAAGAAGCCGATATCATCAATGCTAAAAACGCACCGCCTGCCAACACACCCAAAATACAAAAAATGAGCGTTGCGATAGAAAGTCCTCGTAATACTCGTGTATCTGAATTCATAAAACCCCTTTCAAGGCCAACCCACACAGGAAGACCATCGAAGTTTGCGCGCCATCAAGCCTAATGACGCCTTGATTTTCTTAGCATATCCCATGCCATCCACATAAACAGCAAGAATGCTGATACGTACTCGATAAAAGAAAGAACCGGAAGTCCAAACACACGCGGCATATCAACCGAAATAATAAGACTACCACTTACCAACAGGCCTGCAATTACCAAACTCATAGCAAGGCGGTTTGCAATGCGACTAACCTTGCGCAAAGGTTCGGTCGATCCCAACATTTCCATATTTACCTTCAGCTGGCCACGCGAAAGCATTCGAAACATTTCTCCTGAATATTCTGCTGCTTTCATTAAGCTTTTTATGGAAGTATCCATTGAAATAACCGCAGCTTTTAATCGCTGCTCCAGTTCTTCTTGAGCATTTTTCGAGCGAATAATATGGCCATTAATGATGTCGATCATATTGGTGTTAGCCAAGTATTCTGCCAACGACCCTTCCATGGTTACAATGCCGCGCGAAACCGCTGTAACCGACGCCGGAAGCGTAACCCGACATTGACGGGTGATCGCCATAATGTCACTTAACAAAGCACCAATATCAATATCAGCAACATTGGTGGAGCAATAGCTTTTCAACACATTATCAAGTTCCGCTAACAAGCGCGCATGATCTATCGCTGCCAAGTCGTGTTCAACCGAAAAGGAAATAAGGGCATCTTTCAAATCGCTTGCGTTCTGAGCGCCAACCGCTTCTATGATCTTACTGAAGCCTAACCGCTCTCGCACGGAAAGCCTGCCCATAATACCCAGGTCTAAATAGACCACTTTACCTTCATGGACAAACAAATTGCCCGGATGCGGATCGGCATGGAAAAAACCGTGCTCAAGAATTTGTGTGGCATAGTTATCCATTACCTTTAAGCCTATTTCATCTAGGTCATAGCCATATTCTTTAAGCTTTTTGGTATCGCGGATAGAAATACCCTCAACGTATTCCATAACCAAAACAGATTCCGTGCAGTATTCCAAATAGGGCTTGGGGCACGAAATGAATACCACGTCTTTATTAAGCTCAGCAAATTCCTTGAGGTTGTTCGCTTCCTTCATGAAGTCAGTTTCTTCAAGAAAAGTAGCCCACAATTCTTCGACCACATCGCGCAAGTCAAGCATCTGGGTATCTTTCATGAAACGCGAAACATGCTTTGCCACCGAACGCATAACATCAATGTCCTGCGCCATCACAGCACGAACACCGGGCCGCTGCACCTTTACCGCAACCACATCGCCCGTTACCAGTTCAGCCTTGTGAACCTGAGCAAGAGAGGCACTGCCTAAAGGCTTTGGGTCGATAGAACGAAATATTTCGTCAAACCTGCTGCCATACACATCTTTCAGCGCCGCAAGGGTATCTTCAAACGGCATAGGATCACAATCCATTTGAAGATCCGCTAACGCATCACAATATGCTGCAGGAAGAATTTCTGACCGCAAGGAAAGCATCTGACCAATTTTGATAAAACTGGGACCCAAATCAATCAAAAAACTGCGCAGCTGACTAGGGCTTAAGCCTTCATGAACGCGATGTTTACGCATAAGAGCAATTATTTCGCGCAAACGATGCATGCGCGCTTTGCGGCTTAACCCAAATTTTTGATCGGGGTCAACATCCACCCCGTCTCTAAACATATATTTCAGAAGCGAATTTTCAGCCATGCGTATATATTCCTACGTACGGTTTTGTCATTCGACTTTACTCAGCTGCCTTGTTTTCGTCCGAATTTTCTTTGTCTGATTCGTCTACCACTTCCGCATCAGAAGCAACCTTCGATTCCGCAACCAGACGTGCAACCGTAGCTGCAAATTCATCACGCTCTTCAGGAGACATGGTTTTCAGCGTTTGTGCAACCGCTTCTTCGCGCACCTTTGAAATAGTCTGCGTTGCTTTATGCTGCAGTTCCTGATTGATATCTTTTCCTTGTTCGACCGTAATGCTTCCCTTTTCAATAAGGGTATCAACAACTTCTTTAGCTTTTTCTCCCGTAATAGCAAGAGCCCCTACCCCTGCAAGAAAAATGTCCTTGAAGCCATCTTCAATAGATTTTGCCATGACGTCCCCTCCGTTCTGACAGAGTAATACCTGGTTTCATTATACGAGTTTCTACCCATATCTAAGCTTACTGCTAATTAACTGTTTAAATTAAACACGGTGTTTAGTAAAATGGTGCTCGTTAATTGAACAGACCGTCTAATTAAAAATAGAAAGCCAGTGTATACGAGTGACGCAAACGACCAATTCGACCACCCAAACTAATAACACAACCCTTCTCGTAGGTATCGATGTCGGTTCAACCACGGGCAAAATTGCCGTATTTGATCCCGCTATCCAAAAAGTAGTATTTCGTCGCTATTTACGCCACCATGCACGCCAAGTTGAATGCGTAAAAAACCTTCTTCTTGAAGTGCAAGAAGCATTTCCTCGCACGCCCCTGCGAGCAGCCTTTTGTGGATCGGGCGGTGCGGCTCTTGCTGCCGCGCTTGATTTGCCCTATGTGCAAGAAGTGGTGGCGAACGCGCTTGCGGTAAGCGCCTTTTATCCCACTGCGCGTACCGCTATTGAGCTGGGTGGCCAAGATGCCAAAATGGTGTTTTTCGAATATGACACCACTCAGGAACGCCTGACTGTTGCCGATATGCGTATGAACGGAAGCTGCGCAGGAGGCACTGGTGCTTTTATTGATGAAATTGCCACCTTACTTAAAGTTCCAACCGAAAAATTCAACGACCTTGCCGCTAAAGGCACGTCGGTCCATAACATTTCAGGCCGTTGTGGGGTATATGCCAAAACCGACATTCAACCCCTGCTTAACCAAGGCGTATCACGCGAAGAAATTGCGCTTTCTTCGTTCCACGCCATTGCAAAGCAAACTATTGGCGGCCTTGCACAAGGATTAGACATTGTGGCACCCGTTGTATTTGAAGGTGGCCCGCTTACCTTTAACCCTCGCTTAATTAAAGTGTTTGCCGAACGCCTTAATTTGGGCCGAGAAGATATTATTATTCCCGAACATCCCGAAACCATTGTTGCCGTTGGTGCAGCACTTTCTTTAACCGATCTTTTCCGCGACACCCCGGCAGTTCTTAACCTTGATGAAGCACTCCATACCCTTGAAACCAAACAGATTATTGTAGTGGATGGCGCAAGCGCCCTTTGTTCACTTGATGATTCAGATGAACAGGATACTCACGCTTCCGAATTAAGCTTGCCTCTCTTCGCAAACGAAGAGGAGATGCGGGCCTTTAAACGACGCCATGCCCTGAAAGCAGAAACTGTATTCTTTTCCGATGAAGCCCTTACCTCTTCAAGCCAAAAGGCACTACCGGCAACCCTGCCTGTTTATTTGGGCATCGATTCAGGATCAACTACCACCAAGTTGGTATTGCTTGATGAAGAAGGAAACCTTGTCGATTCGTTCTATGCACCTAACGAAGGTGAGCCCCTGAAAGTGGCGCAAAAGGCACTCATTGAACTGCACGACCGCTACACACAAGCAGGTTGCGCGCTCGAAATTCTTGGCGTAGGCACCACGGGCTATGGTGAGCTTATGTTCGCACAAGCCCTTAATGCCGACAGTCACACCGTAGAAACGGTTGCGCACGCCCATGCTGCCCAGCGCTATGTTCCCGACGTAACCTTCATTCTTGATATTGGCGGACAGGATATGAAGGCCCTTTGGATTGATGAAGGCATTATTACCAATGTAGTAGTGAATGAAGCATGCTCAAGCGGATGTGGGTCCTTCTTGGAAAACTTTGCTTCCACTCTTGGTATTGCCACCAAAGATATTGCGGAAGCCGCATTTCGCTCCGAATCTCCTGCAGCACTGGGAAGCCGCTGCACGGTATTTATGAATTCCAGCATTGTAACGGAACAGAAAAACGGTAAAACGCCTGATGACATTATGGCTGGCCTCTGTAGGTCCATCATAGAAAACGTGTTTACGAAGGTCATCCGCGTTTCCAATTTAGACAGCTTAGGAAACCGCATTGTGGCTCAGGGCGGCACGTTCTTAAACGATGCGGTATTACGTGCCTTTGAACAGTATGTTGGTCGCGACGTGGTACGTGCCCCCTACCCGGGACTAATGGGCGCCATTGGAGCCGCACTTATTGCCCAAGAGCAACTTCACGGGCAACCCAGCACTTTTATTGGTTGGGAAGCACTTCGCGACTTTGAATACACCCAGGAAACCAATCTTATTTGCCCCTTCTGCGCAAATCGCTGCAACCGAACCCGCATTACCTTTTCGAACGGATCTTCTTGGATTACGGGAAACCGTTGTCCTCGCGGTGAAGTAGTGGGCGATCCTAAGGATGCTTCGGTACGTGATGCGGTTCGTGCCGCAAAGCAAGCCATGGATAGCGTTCCTAACCTGTATGCCGAACGCGAAGAACTACTCTTCAAAGATTATCCTCATAGCGCAGTAGTACCCGCCCAAAATATAACCATTGGTCTTCCGCGCGTATTGTTCTATTGGGACACCATGCCATTTTGGAAAACGCTGCTCCAAGCGCTTGGCTTTACCGTTAAGCTTTCCCATTTAAGCACCCGCGCGATATACGAAGATGGCCTTCAGTCGGTAGCTTCTGATACGGTATGCTTCCCCGCGAAATTAGTTCATGGCCACCTGCGCGATTTACACAAACAAGGGGTAGACCGTATCTTTATGCCCATCGTAACAACGGTTCCATCGGAAAACACGGCCGATACCAGCCAGTCCATGTGCGCCGTAGTAAAAGGCTACCCTCTGGTTATTAAGAATTCCGACAACCCAGAACGTCGCTGGAATATTCCGTTCGATAGCCCATTGTTCCACTGGTTTACCGAAAAAGACCGAACACACCAGCTGGTAACGTATTTCCACGACACCTTTGCTATTCCAGAAAAAGCAACCGAAGAAGCCCTAAAGCAGGCTGTTGCTGCAGAAATTTCTTTCCATGAAACCCTGCAAAAACGTGGTGCCGAAGTTCTTGCCCAGGTGCGCGAAGAAGGACGTTATGCCATTGTTTTAGCAGGACGTCCCTACCACAACGACACCTTAGTTAACCATGAACTTCCCAGCTTCTTTACCGATTTGGGGATTCCTGTTATCACTGCCGATTCGGTGCCCGGCATTACCGAAGTGTCTCTTGATAACAGCCTGATTGACATCGTTAACAACTTCCATGCCCGTATGCTTTCATCTGCGGTTATTGCCGCGCAAAGCCCCCATATGGAATACGTGCAAATCGTAAGCTTTGGCTGCGGCCATGACGCATATCTTTCGGATGAAATTATTCGTCTTATGAAAGAAGTGGGTCCCAAAACACCTTTAGTCCTCAAGGTGGATGAAAGCGATATACGAGGCCCCTTAGGTATTCGCACGCGTTCGTTTGTTGAAACCATCGAACGACGACGCGCTCAAGAGAGCGAAAGCAACAATATCGCAGCGTGCGCGCAAGAAAATGCGGATAAATCCGCTGAAGAACAAGCACGCGACAGGCAGATTGCCCGAGAAACAGGATCAAAACTTGCCGATCCTTATCCGCAGAAGTTTGACAAAACCGCTGTTCATGAACGAGTTGTTTTAGTTCCCAACACCTCTCACGCCTTCAGCCGCATAATGTCTGCCGTCTTTTCAAAACAAGGATTGCGCACTGTATCGCTTCCCATTGGGCGCGAACGAGCCATTTACCTTGGCAAGAAATACGTTCATAACGACATTTGCTTCCCCGCACAAATTGTTATTGGCGAGGCACTGGAAGCGCTTGAATCGGGCAAGTACGACCTAGACCATGTAGCTGTTGCTACGGGCAAATATATTGGAGACTGTCGTCTAACCCATTATGCTGCACTTTTACGCAAAGCACTTGATGATGCTGGATATGAACAAGTACCCATCGTTACCAATGACGATGTAGATTTCCACAACATTCATCCTGGGTTTAAGCTCAGTCTAACGTCTGCTATTCGCGTTGCCTTCACCCTACCTATGATAGATGCCCTTGAAGAGCTTCTTCGTAAAATGCGTCCCTATGAACTGGAAGAAGGAAGTGCTAATGCCGCTTTTGACCAGGCACTTGATTGTTTGGTAGAAGGTCTTGAAGCAGGAGGAGTGCGTGGCGCGAAGAAAGCGTTTGCTCGCGGCATAGAAATAATGAAGCAGGTTCCCTACGATAGGTCTAATCCTCGTCCGACCGTACTTATTGTGGGCGAATACCTTCTGAATTTCCATCCAGGTGCAAATCATGACATCGAAGACTACTTAGAAAAAAATGGTCTTGAAGTTATTGAAGCTCGTATGACTGATGTAATTCGCAAAACCTATTTCTATCAGGACTCGCAGGTAAAAGAGTTCAAGGTGGATCGGCCCTTTGCAAATAAAGCCACCTACGCCATTGACAACCGTGTGTTTGATTTGGCACACGACGTAACCGACCGCATTGCCAAGGCGCATCCCCTTTATACTCCGCCTTGCCGTATGCCTGAATTGGTACAAGCAAGCGACACCATAATTCACCACACCTTCGATGCAGGTGAAGGTGTGTTAATTCCTGCCGAAATTTTGCACCACGCAGAACACGGCTGCCGTGCATTTGTTATCTTGCAACCATTTGGGTGCTTACCAAATCACGTGGTAGGCCGCGGTATTGCTAAGCGTTTAAAGGAGATGTACCCCGATGCGCAAATCCTGCCCTTAGACTTTGACCCCGACGTAAGTTTCGCGAACATTGAGAATCGGTTACAGATGCTCATTATGAACGCTCGCGCGGCGCATTCGGAATAACATTACGAAAACCCCTATTGTGCAGGAGAACCCCCATGGCACGACCAAGAAAAGATCAAGGCGATTGCGCAGAGCAACGTATTAAAAATGCGTTTTGGACCCTGCTAGAACAGCACGATCTAAAAGACATTACGGTAAGCATGATTACATCGAAGGCAAACTGCAATCGCGGCACGTTTTATTATCACTACAATTCGCTTGAAGAACTTATTGATGCGGTTATTACCGACGAGTTGTTCATTAATAGTAGCGTGCCGCGCGCTTTGTTCTATCTCCTTTGTAAAAAGTCCAATCCCTTCGAGCAAGAAAACTTTGCCCTTCATATTAAGCGCTTTGGCTTAATGATGAATCGTGGTGGTCAGGAAGGTATTGACACTAAGGTTAAAGCAGCGGTTGTTGAAATGTGGGAAAAGCTTCTGTGTGCCAAAAACGAAAAACTTGCCATAGAAACTCGTCTTATCATTGAATACACCGTAAGCGGGCTTATTGGGCTTATTTCTTACTTACACCGAGAAGGACTTCTTGAACAACCCGACATGCCCGAAGAAATGATGTTTAGTTTCAAAACTAATTCCCAGTACTTGGTAACCAGCATAAGTAAAGCACAAAATATTCCCTTACCCCAGTTAGAAAAGCTCATCTGTGATCAGATGCGCAACGCCCAAAGCACCACATGCCAAACCTGTCCACGTGTGTTCTTAGGATAAAGTAAACCTGACCGTGCGTATTCCTAGGAAAAGACAAACCTAACCGTCCGTGCCCCCAAGACAAAGGAAAGCCACTGAATTTCTGGCTGACTAGGAAGCTAAAAGCGACTCACAATAAGCACGTTATCAAACTATTGCAACACACTTTTCTGTTCTACCCATTGCTCAAAAGCTTCAAGGTAGGCACACTCTTCTTGTGCAAGTGCCTTTTTCGCCTGATCAAAAAGAAACGCCTTCCATTCTAAAAACGACATGCCCGCAATAATTGCCTTTTTCCCTTGCGCACGAAGAGTCGCAGCGGCTTCATCGGTATAGGTATCGGTTAATGACCAGGTGCCATCGGCAACACCGAAAGCGTGTTCCACAGAACTCAACGCCTCTTCCGAATAAAAGATTCCTTTGATAAGGGCCGCATAACCAGGCATAGCTTCAAGCGGCAACGCATCGGCCGGGCGAATTTCAACAAACTGTTTAAGGCGTACATCGGGCCAAAACATAGAAAGAAGATGTTCTATATCGGCTTTCGACATAGGAGCATCTGCATAGGCATCGGCTGCGGTAATTCCCGAAACACTGCGAAGCGCTGGCCCATCAGGGTCGTTCGCAGATGACCGCGTTACAAAAATGGGACACGTACTCAAAAGCCATTGAGTATACGCTTCAAACCCAAATCCCTTTTCAAATAATCCTGGAATTTGTCCGCATCGATCGTTATCAACATCTCGCCACATAGCAAGACGCGACAGCGGTTTGGGCGCTTCCCCTTCAAAACGCTCCACGTTATCGGTAAGAGCTGCAATCATAGGAACAAGCGCTTGTGCAACACGCATTTTTCGCACCGCATCGGCCTCATTGCGGTAATCAATCGAAACTTGCGTTGATGCCGAAGCGCGCATCATGCGTTCGCCATGCGTACCGCGAGATTGAAAATATTCATCCATAAAGTGATAACGCTTTTTGGGGATAAGCGAAAGATTTAAGGCTTTTTCTGTGGGGTGATAGCCCAAGGTTACCAGCTTGGCATAATGCTGTTGCGCATACGCATCAACTCGATCTCTGAACCGGGTATATACCCGAACAATATCGGAAATGGAACAAAAAGGGGCAATACTTATTTCCAGTTGAGCCGCTGGTTCAAGCGTTAAAGATGCCTCTTCGCTAGCTAGCCCAATAAGATCCCCTTCGAGCCCTTTTATTTCTTGAGGATAAAATGTCCGCAAGTAGAAGAGGATATCGCGCACGCCAAAAGATCCATTTTCTCCAACATAAGGAATAGCCTTGTTAGTGGCAGCATCCACAACGAAATGCTCAACTTCTACCCCAAGCTTTTCGCAGGGTTGATTTCCTTTTGAACCGTGCGCGAAATAGGCGCAAATCGCTTTGCGATTTTCCTCTTCAAATGACATTAATACCTACTCCGTTTCGATTTACTCCGCTTCACCAAGGTGTGAAAAAAGATCCGACGAAAGATAACGCTCTCCTGTATCGGGTAGCACTACCACAATCATCTTCTCTTCGTTTTCAGGACGCTGCGCAACCACTTTTGCCGCCGAAAGCGCTGCCCCAGAAGAAATACCTACAAGCACTCCCTCTTTTGCAGCAAGTTCTCGGGCAAACTCGAAGGCATCTTCTGTACGCACCGTTAGCACTTCATCATAGATGGTGGTATCTAAAGTATCGGGCACAAATCCTGCGCCAATGCCCTGAATTCCGTGAGGACCACTTTCCCCCTTGGAAAGAACCGGAGATTCAACAGGTTCAACCGCAACTACCTGAATGTGGGGATTTTTACTCTTAAGATACTTTCCAGCACCCGACAACGTGCCGCCAGTTCCCACACCTGCTACCAAAATATCCACTTTGCCTTCGGTAGCCTCCCAAATCTCAGGTCCCGTTGTTGCTTCATGGGCAGCAGGATTGGCCGGATTAGTAAACTGACCCGCGATAAGGGAATTGGGATATTCCCGAGCAAGCTCTTCGGCCTTTGCGATGGCACCCGCCATGCCTTTCGAGCCTTCCGTAAGAACCACTTCTGCTCCATAAGCGCGCATTAGAATGCGGCGTTCAATACTCATGGTTTCAGGCATAACGATAATAGCCTTGTTACCGCGCGCTGCCGCCAAAGCCGCAAGCGCAATACCGGTGTTGCCGGAGGTGGGTTCAATCAGTACCGTTTCGCTGTCGAGTTTGCCTTCTTTTTCAGCGGTCTCCAGCATCGCCTTGGCAATACGATCCTTGGCAGACCCTGCAGGATTGAAGAATTCTATTTTTGCAACTACCTTAGCTTTAAGCTGATTGTTCTTTTCAAAATTAACCAATTCCAGCAAGGGAGTATTTCCAATAAGTTCAGCAATAGATGAATGAATCATAGAATGCTCCTTTAAGTGCATTGTAAAGTTAGATTATTTTAACTCACTATAACACGCTCATTATTCCCTGCAAAACGCTGTTACTTTCCTGCAAAAGAAGATTATTTACAAACCACAACCGCCTCATGTGGGAATTATCGTTTCCTTTTGCAAGGTTCCTTTTCGTTTTGTGTGAGTTTTCTTGTTGCTTTTTGTGCAATTCTTTTCCGCTTTATGTGTGCTGCCTAGTTGGTTTTTATGCAATCAACAAGTCCTAGCTTTCACGATTATGTGAATTTTCCTATTCAAAATTATTTTAAAGAGCCTTTCCTTACGTAGAGCGTTTTTCCATAGAACGCCTTCCTTACGCGATAGGAGTAATTCATGGTTAATAAAAAATCCCTTACTAATTCCCCGGAATCCAAGCATCTTCGGCCAAGGTTCAAATATGCCCTAGCACTCCTTACGTTTACGCTTGCAAGCTTGGGCATTTGGTTATTTGCCTGTCCGCAAACCACCTACGCCGATACCGAAAACGACCTTATAACCATCACTATTTCCGTTGAGGGTTTCCAAGGAAGTGTGCCAACCCTTGTTGAAGGATCCGACTTTACGGCAGGTCAACCTGTGAAGGCCGACCCTCGTTTCATGGTGGATGGCGAAGGCAATCAAATACTTGCAAGCCTTATTGAAGAAAAGGAATCTGAAGGCTATAAACTCGTTTGGGAAACAACCGACGGTGCCCCTTTCGACTGGTTTGCTACCCCCATCACGCAAAGCATCACCGTAGTGGGAGGTTTTGAAAAAGCTGATTATTCAGTACGCGTCAGCTTCAACGACGAAAAAACTCAAGATATTGAAGTTTCTGTTCCTAAAGGATCTTCTTTTGAAGATGCCTATGGAGGCGTCCCAGAAACTCCCACGAAACAAGGACATACCTTTATCCGATGGGTTAACTCCAACGACAATTCCACCTTCGATTTTTCTGCGCCCGTTGAAGCATCTACTACTATTTATGCGCTTTTCTCTATCAGTGAACCTGACCAGGTGGTAACCGTCGATGCTGATGTGGATGTGCCGGAAACCGCCACAGGAAGATGTTATATTGGCGCCACCTGGAGTGTGCATCCTGCCAAATTTAGCGTTTCGGGCTTTACCGGAGAATTAGAGGGATGTTCGGGCACAGGAAAGTGCTCCCTGCCCAGCGCCGCTGCCCCTTCCTATACCTGGGCGGATTATAAAGCTACCCTTGCAGATGTAGATATAAGTGCTGGTATTGTTACCTACGATGTCACCATCACCCCACCAGGGGCGGCAAGCCCCGATGGGCCGCGCAACAGCTTAGGCTTAATTGGTTATCAAACCGTGTATTTCGAAGCAAAGGTTCAAAAGAACTTTGGTGGCTATATTGAACTGAGTAAAGTATCGGAAAACGCATCGCTTAGCGAAGAAAACGCCACCTATTCATTAAAAGACGCAGTGTTTGGCGTATACGATAAACATGGCAATCGCGTAGCACAACTAAAAACCGATGAGCATGGCAACACGGGCCGAAGCCCTCTTTTACCCGTAGGAACGTATACCATTAAAGAAGAACAGGCACCTGCAGGTTTTGCAAGCACTACCAATAAGTCGGTTCCTGTTCATTCTGGTTCAGTTACTCAGTCAACCATTTCCAATATCCCTCAAAGCTCTTTAGTTGATCTTGTTCTACAAAAGCTCGACACCGAAACTAATGCCGCATACCCTCTAGGATCAGCCACGCTCGGAGAAGCCCAGTTCCAAGTTTCTTATTACGATCACTATTTAACCGTTCCTGCCATGGTAAAAAGTGCACTTAATGCCTTTGCTCAGAACAAAGAGGGTCAATCCACCCTTTCTTCAATACCGCAATCATGGGGCAGCCCACAACGAAGTTGGATTTTTAAGACGGATGCAAATGGCAAACTTCATTTTTCAAAAGACTATCTTGTTGAGGGCGATGCCTTTTACTATGACCATGAAGGTTCTATTGTCCTGCCTTTAGGAACCGTAGAAATCAAGGAAATAAAAGCACCACAAGGCTACCTTCTCAATGAACAATCTTTCGTTGTTTCGCTCAACGAAAACGGAAATGAACCTCATATTGAATCATGGCAAACCTTGTCCGTTTCTGAACAGGTAAAACGAGGAGATGTATCCTTTACCAAGGTAAGAGAAGGATCTATGGATCGCCTTGCTAATATTCCTTTCTGTATCACTTCAAAAACCACTGGGGAATCACATGTTTTGGTTACCGACGAAAACGGAATGGCCAGTACCGAATCTTCGTGGGCGCCTCATTCTCAAAACACCAACAAAGGAAGCTCAGCCGACGACGGCATTTGGTTTGGAGCCGACACTTCTGGCAACACCACGCCGGTAAACGATAGCCTAGGTGCCCTACCCTACGACACCTACACCATAGAAGAACTGCCCTGCAGCGCAAACGAAGGCATGCTCCCAGTAGCATTTGAGGTAACTATTTCACGTGACAAGGTAGCTCTTGACATGGGAACGCTAGACAACAAGCCCTACACACCTGAAATCAGCGGAGAAGTAGACAAACGGCAAACACTCTTTGAATCAAACGGACTATTCACCTACACCATTGATTATCGATCCACATCCCCCACCTGGGCAGATGAATTTACCACCGCCGATATGCTAACCTGTTCGAAAGAAAATCAGGCTCATCTGAGAGCGCTTGCAACTCCAGTAAGTGTTGGTGACTACGACGAAAAAATGAATGTGTGGTATCAGACCAACAAAGACACCGAGCCTGCCAGCGAACCCTCAAGTGAATCGAATCCAGAAACCTATCAGGAAGGCGAAAATAGCCAAAACACCACCGAAGACTCGCATAACTCTGAATCGGTGCAGGAATCTGACGCGCAAAGCGCAAATGCCTGCTCTACCAATCCTTACAATCCCGACAATCCTCATAATGAACGAAAGTACGATTTCGAAGGTTGGCATCTTTGGGAACAAAACCTTTCCACTACGAAGTCCAGCTTGCTTTTTGTTGATGACTTACATCTTGCAGAAGGCGAGTATATAACCGCCGTTGCCTTTGAACACGGGCGGGTCGAAGAAGGATTCGGAACGCTATCGCAAAGTGATGAACAATGGGATCGTCGCGATCGTTACGAAAACGGCGACACGATAGAAAATGCTTTCGATTCAAGCCAAATGAGCTCTTGGGATTCTCAGTCCTGCGCAAAAGTACTGAATGAACTCAATGGAGAAGAATCAAACCGTGCTACTACCGGCACCCAAACATTCGGCAACGATCACCTTTCTGCTGCCGACCAAACTGCCGATACCAATCACGCATCCACTACTAGCGACGCATCCACTACCGACTCCGTTTCCACCACCAATTATGCTCCTGCTGTACTTTTCATGCAGGCATCCAAAGAAATACTTGAAAGCGAGAATATTGAATTATGGAACGATGCACGCATTGACATCTATCGAAACTTAGAATTACACGACGAGGATAAGGATTCGGTTGTACAAACAACCGTTCAACACCCCATTGATTCGCCCAACAACCCCGTAGAAAAATTGTTGGCAAAACTTCCCAAAACAGGAGATGCTGCGTTTGGCCTTACCGCGTTGCTAACAGCAGTCGGAGCGGTAGCAGCAGCATTGCTCATCTTCCTTCGCAAAAGACACAAACAATGAAGTAAGCGTTATAAAAAATCAAATGTTCATCGTTCAGATTGGCACGTTAACTAACCCGCAATGCCTCTTTTAACGCTACGACGCTTTCTTTTGGGAGGTTCAACAGGTTCGCGAAAATCAAGCATAAGTTGCTCTGTTGCACCTCCCTTTTCGCTTTCCGTAACCTTTTCTATATCTTTGATATTCCAAGAAAGCGCTTCCGACCCGTGGAGTTCAAGCATTCTATAGCGAGCATCCTGTAAATTCTGTTTAGAACCAGCTCTGTGATCACTTTCGAATTCGATAACACTAGATTTAGGTGCTGCGCCCTTAGGAGAAACAATTGTTGCGCGATAACGAGTCATACATCTTCCTTGAAACAATCAGCTAAAACTCAAAGCATTCTACCTAGTAAGGTTACCGTAAAACAGGCAGGTGGCAGCTGCCTCATGAAAAAATTTGGAAGAATACTATAGCAAACAAAACTCTCAAATTCTGTTAACCCTGTGCAGGCAAAATGGTTTCCCTGTGGATGATTGCCACATCCCGATGCGAACATAAGACAATAGAATTTATTGTTTTTAAGCACTATGGTTACGGTTGCCTTCCACGCCGTAGCTTTATAAGAGGTTTTCTTCTTATCAAAAGTGCATACATCTACGTAACGTTACGTACAGGAGTTTTATGAGCCCACTAGAATTACTTCCTAAACAGGATTTTGGCGACATTCGAACCGTCGGCATACCTCAAGCATTGCTTTATTATCGCTATCACGTTTTATGGCAAACCTTTTTTGAATCCTTAGGTTGTACCGTCGTTATAAGCAATCCCTCCGACCGCGCATTGCTCGAACGGGGAGAAGCACTTTCAATTGACGAATGCTGTCTTGCTTCAAAACTGTATTTGGGACACGCAGAAAGTCTTTTAGATTCCTGCGATGCCCTTTTTGTACCAAGCATCGACAACCTTGGCCTTCATAAAGGCTTCTGCACCAAATTTCAAGCACTGCCCGATTTGGTAACGAACACCTTCGCCTCAAAGAAGGTTCGCATCATCTCCTGCGAAATAGACAAAGAAGATACCGGCATTAGCGCTGAAGAAGCGTATGTTTCTATAGCAAATCGCTTTGGGTTAACTAAAAAACAAGGAAAGGCCGCTTATCTTGATGCCTTGCATGCCCAAAAAAAGCACGATGAACAGCTTGCACAAGCACAAGCAAAATTACTTAAGGCCGCAGAAAAACTTTCCGCTGAACAGCGCCCCTTACGTATATTAGTAGCAGCTCATCCTTACGTCATTCATGACCCCTACATTGGCGGTCCTATTACCAGCATGCTTGAAAATCTAGAAGTATGCACTCTTTATTCCGATAGGTTCGATCGTAAGCTTGCCCTCGAAAAAAGCTACGACTTTTCTGAAACTATGCCCTGGATTGTTAATCGTGAAATTATCGGAACCATTCTGCATTTATACAACCACATAGACGGCCTTATTCTGGTAAGTGCCTTCCCTTGCGGACCCGACTCTATGACAAACGATGCTCTAATCCGCTGCATTAAAGGAAAGCCTATTTTGTCTTTAACGGTCGATGCACAAAGTGGCACGGCAGGCCTTGAGACCAGGATTGAAAGCTTTATTGATATTTTGCGTTACCAAAAAAGAGGAGGATACCTTCGTGATGAGTGATAAAAACCCTTCCAACCGCATTGCCGAAGTAACCACCCCTTTAAAGCAGCGTGTTACCGAAATTAAAACCCCCATCAACCGCGTCGCAGACACGCTCAAACGCCGCTATTCGGAAGATGCCCCTTCGGGTATTTTTATGAACCCCGGCAAACCTGAAGCCTTGCGTCCTAAGAAGAAAAAGAAGCGCAAGAAAGACCGTCATGCTCGTACTAAGGTTGCCTTCATGCGTTATACCTACTACGACATTGCCTTTCGCTTCTTTGTCGAAGAAGTGCTTAATGCCGATTTTATTGCCCTGCCCGAAGCTACTCGTAAAACACTTGAATTAGGCACCCTTAACAGCACCGACTATGTGTGCGCTCCCTTCAAACATATTCTTGGTGACTATATTGAAGCCCTCGATATGGGTGCCGACGTTTTAGTACAACTTACGGGCCCCTGCCGTTTGGGATACTATGGCGAACTGCAAGAATCCATTTTGCGCGATATGGGTTACGAATTTGAAATGCTCAACTTCGCTACCGTAAGCGGCAAACCCTTACAGGAATATCTTTCTATCTGCCAAAAGAAAGTAAACCCCGACCTTTCCATATCAAAGGGAGTTAAAAACTTTTTGGTGGTATTGAAAATGATCGAAGCGCTTGATAGCTATAACGATCGCTATCTTGAGCTTGCAGGTTTTGAAAAAGAACCTGGATCGTTCAAGCGCGCTCAAAAAGATTTCTTCGCCGAAATGAATACCGTAAGCGGCGCTGCCCAACTTGCTCAAGTATATCGTCGTCATCTTCGAATCCTGGAAGATCTTCCTATCGAAAAACCTGTTGATCCAATTCGCGTAGGGCTTATTGGCGAATTCTTTACCGGAGTAGATCCTCGTTCTAACCTGTTTATTGAAGATAAGCTCAGTGCTATGGGTGTTTCTCTTGCCCGTACCGTAAATCTTACGAATCGCATCCTTCGCTATAACGAAGAAAATCTTCGCCGCAGCGTTTCGGATTACGTATCGTTTGACATGGGCCCAACCTCCACCCTGTCAATTGCCGCTGCCAAACAATATGCCGAAGAAGGATTCGATGGCATTATTCACCTAAAATCATCAGGCTGCACCCCTGAAATTGACTGCATGCCTGTTCTTCAGCGGCTCAGCAGTGACTACCACATTCCTATTCTGTATTTAAGCTACGATTCACAAACAAGCGACACGGGTCTGGACACCCGTCTTGAAGCGTTTTACGACATGATTGCAATGAGAAAGGCTCGCTAATGATCCCTGCATTTCTTGGAATAGACACTGGATCCATTTCAACCAAAGGTGTCATCATCAATGAAGAAGGCACTATTATCGCTCGGTCCTATCTTTGGACCGAAGGTAATCCTACCGATGCCGCAAAACGCGTGGTTGATGATTTATCCAGCCAGATTAATCACGACGAAATTGAAGTGGTCGCAGTTGGCACCACGGGAAGTGCCCGCCGTTTGGTCGGCGCTATTTTAAATGCCACGGTGGTTAAAAACGAAATTACCGCCCATGCGGTAGGCACCACTCATCTTCATCCCGATGTGCGCACCATTTTAGAAATTGGTGGACAGGATTCAAAAATTATCTGCGTAGAAAATGGCATCGCCACCGACTATGCCATGAATACCTTGTGCGCCGCCGGAACGGGATCATTTCTTTCTAGTCAGGCACATCGCTTAGGTGTTGAAGTGGAAGATTTTGGCCCTATTGCCCTTACCTCAAAACATCCCGCCAACATCGCCGCACGTTGCACAGTATTTGCCGAAAGTGACTTGGTACACAAAATCCAGGTTGGCTATGCCCGCGAAGATGTAATAGCCGGACTTTGCAAAGCGGTTGCTACCAACTATCTCAATAATGTCGGAAAAGGAAAGCGCATCATAGCGCCTATTGTGTTCCAGGGCGGCGTAAGCAAAAACGTAGGCGTAGTGCACTTCTTCGAAGAAACCCTGGGTCAGAAAGTTCTGGTAGACCCTGATGGACACTTAATGGGAGCCTTTGGTGCAGCACTTCTTGCTGCTGATGCACCTCAAGCAAAGCGCAAACCGTTTTCCTTTGACATCGACGACATTGATTTCACTACTCGTGAAGTGGTATGCCAAAAGTGCGCCAATCACTGCGAAATTGTATGCGTCTATCGCGATGATGAACTTATTGATGCATGGGGCAACCGTTGTGATAAGGGAGCCATTCGTCCACATAAATAAACATGAACGCGTTAGGTTGTTGCAATTATGTGAAGTTACAATCTAGGCATTTGAATCTGAATTTATTGCTCTTTATTATTACTAATGAAACAGACAGGGCATCTCACCTATGAGATGCCCTCTTTTTGCGCTGAAATTATTTTACACACAGTGTAAATTTAAACACCAATCGGAAGGAGTACCTTTATGGGGTTAACCCGCAAACAGGTAATTATTGTAGTCATCTTGCTTGCTGGCACCTTACTTGCCGTGTTAAACCAAACGTTGCTTTCTCCTGCGCTGCCTGCCATTATGGCCGACACTCACGTAGACGCAACAACGGTTCAATGGCTAACCTCTGCCTATTCGCTTGTTGAAGCAGTGGTTATTCCACTTTCTGCCTACCTTATTGGCCGCTTCCCCACCAAAAAGCTGTTCATTTTCGGAATGACCATTTTTGGCATAGGCTCTTTGCTGGCCGCTATTGCGCCGTTCTTCGCCGTTTTACTTATTGGTCGTATGTGCCAGGCAGTAGCAACGGGTATTGCCATGCCTATGGTATTCACGGTTATTCTGCTTATTTTCCCTCGCGAAAAACGCGGTTCAGCTATGGGCATTGTTTCTTTGGCAATTGGTTTTGCTCCTGCTGTTGGTCCTTCAGTTTCAGGTCTTTTGGTTGATAGCGTTGGTTGGCGCGCCTTGTTCTTGCTGGTGTGTGCTCTCGCGGTTGTTATTGTGCTGTGCGCCGTATTTTTCCTTGAAAGCTATGGCGAATTCGAGCCAACATCTTTCGACAAGCCTTCAGTTGCACTGTGCTCTTTAGGCCTTTTGAGCTTGCTCTATGGTCTTTCCTCTATTACCTCAGCTGAAGCAGTTGCCCTGCCGATTGCCCTTATTATCCTGGGTGCTATTCTTCTTACCTTCTTTATACGCAGACAGCTTAAGCTTGATATTCCCTTGCTTAAGGTAAGCATTTTACGCACGCGCAATTATGCCATTACCGTAGCAGTAGTTGCCGGCCTTCAGGCAGCGCTGGTTGGCACTGGCGTACTATTGCCTATTTACCTACAAAACCTGCTTGGCATTTCCGCTCTTGAAACTGGTATTGTCATGCTTCCTGGTGCCGTAATTGGCGCAATATTAGGTTACTTTGCAGGTCGTTGGTTTGATAAATTTGGCCCTCGTAAGGTAATTATCCCCTGCGCTTTTATTCTTCTTTTAGGTGGTTGCGGCTTAATTGCCTTTTCGCTCGACACCCCCATCCCCTTCATTGTTGCAGTGTACACCTGCCTTTCCGTAGGCATTACGGGCACCATCACTCCTATCAATACGTGGGGTATCAATTCGCTCGACAATTCCGTAATCCAGCACGCAAACGCTCTTTCCAACACGTTAAACCAGGTAGGTGCCTCATTAGGTACCGCTATTTTGGTATCGCTTTCTGCCACCTCAACCTTTTTGTTCCCTGAAATGCCAAGCATGGAACAGACCATGATGGGCGACAGAATTGCCTTCTGCTTTACCGCGGCACTTATGATCATTATTTTCTTGGTAATTGCTGTTGCGGTGCGCGATAATCGCAAGCCTGTTTTTGCAAGCTCGGTAGAAGCAGTGCGTATGCCAACCAAGGCGAACGATCATATTGCCGTTGATCTTGCCATGAATAAGGAACCTTACTTCGTCCACGACACGGACACTATCCGCGAAGTTGCCCAAATTTTAGCGGCAAACAAAACATCTGGCGTTCCCGTGGTAGACGCCAATAAAAAAGTCGTCGGATTCATTTCCGATGGCGACATTATGAAATACATCGGCCGAAGCGATGGAAGTGTTCTGGATGCAACTCGTATGCTCTATCGAATTCCTGACACGGAAAACTTCATGCAGCGTGTAGCCGATTTGATTGACTTAAATGTTATGCGCATTGCAACCAAGGGCGCCATCTCTGTTCCGAGTGGGTCTTCCCTAGACGATGCCTGTCGTCTTTTAGCTGAAAAACGCATCAAGAAAATACCTGTTGTTGATGCGCAGGGTTGTCTGGTGGGATCACTTTCGCGATCCGATATTATTCGCTCCACTATGGCAAACTTAGCTTCTATCGAATCACTTGTTGCAGCAGATAAGGAAGAGAAGGAGAAAGCCAAGATGAAGGCCTAGGTCAGTGGACCCCCGCCTTCTTTCCTATAATCTGACAGTCAACTTATGCAGGCCGCTTATGCGCCCACTTCACGCAACTCACTTTGTAGCCCGCCCACGCAGGCCACTCCACCTATACAGCTCACTTATGCAGCCTGCCTACGCGCAGCCCGCTTATTCGACCCATTTATGTCATCCAGACTCCCTTCTAGAAACCGAATTCGGTTTCTAGAAGGGAGATTTTGGCAAATTCGGCCCTTATCGGGCAACAAAACAGAACCTCAACACCAAAAGCAAAAGCTGTTACCGGTGCACTATGACACCAGTAACAGCTTTTTTGACACCATCCAGTAAAACTCTTAATCGATCAACGTGCCTGCAGATTATCTGGCCCTTATCGGGCTACACAAACCGCCCGATAAGGGCCGTTTTTGCCAAAAATGAGCCGTTGAACGTACACTTTTGTTTTTTGCTGCTTAAAACCTCCTATACGCCCCCTTTTTACAACTTTTTCCTTTGCCTGTTCTTACCCTATTCGACAACCTTTACCGCTACCGCCCCTTTGTCGAAAACAGACACCGCACTTTATTACCTATCCGAACGGATAACACCTCGCGCAGCTACGTAAGTCAAAATGAAATACAATCCATACACCGCCAAGAACGCACCTGATACTACCGCACTTGTTTGTCCAATATCCAAATGCCCAAACATCTGCACTAGGGTAACCACCTCCTGTAAAGCGCATACCGAATGTGCAATAGCCAATACAAGAGGGAACAAGAATGCAATCAAAATCTGCTTAAACAACGCACCGTTCACCATAGAACGCGGAGCCCCTAATTTATCAAGAAGCTGGTAGCGTTTACGATTATCGCTTGCGCTCGTCAACTGCTGAATAGCTAAAATCGCTGCACAGGCTACTACCAAAACAAAACCAATATAAATTGCTAAATAAGCAACGATGGTAGTCAGACCAATGTTTTGGCTAAACACTTCCTCTTTGGTCATTCCCATATTCAAAGGCCACGTTTCTGGATCTTCCGAAGAAGCAATGCCGTCGTAAAGCTCAACCCACTGCTTTTCAGCATCAGGGTTGTTAGTGAACTGAACATTCAAAATGGAAGTCACTGGAACAGCATCGGAAGGAATAACTTCATCTGGAACAATAAGAATACCCATTTGTCCAGGAATAGAAGTAGTTTGCAAAGATTCAGTATTCAGATCGGTATCTACCTTGAGATCATGCCCAAACACAGAAAGAGTAATTCCCGACTTAGCCACATCACGCGCGTAATCCATCACAATATCGGTATCGCAGTTCAAAACTGCTTCATCGCGCGCAAGCGAAATACCCTCGCGCCCACTTATTTCCATGGCGTGATTGTATTGAGAAACCGGAACAATACTAAGGGTTTGATCGACGTAATCCGGGTTAAGCATTTCAGAACCCACATAATCGCTCATAGGCTTACCAAGCTGTTCATCCAACTGGCCAAAGGTAGTATCGCAATCATACATATCCACCTGAGCACTTTCACGCACGATGCTATTGAAATCAGGCAAGCCTAATTTCTTCGCATCATCTGCCATACCTGATGCCATGTTGTAGTCATGGTCCTCAAGATAGCCCCGAACAGCCTCATAACGCTGCTTTACCTCATTGGAATAATCGGTGCCTTCCATGCTCGAAGCCAGGCTGTAATACGACGTCACGCTTGCATCATAATGGGTAATAGATGCCATGCTGTTTTGCATAGAAAGCGAAATGCCCACACCACCAGCAACGCTGGTTATAGCCAAAAACAGCGTCATACAAATAATAGCCATCGACACAAACGACGAATTGATACGCGATGCCACCTGACGCAAAGTGAACATATTAAGACCGCGATAATACAGAGGCTTAATCGTTTGAATCAAACGAAGCAAGAAACCTGAAAGCGAATAGAAAAACAGCAAGGTACCCACACAAACCAGAGCAGTTGCTGCACCAAACGTAGGATTAACTACGATGCCATTTTCCGAAAGCAAATAATACGAAATACCAATGATGACGCACGATACCAAGAACAAGCAAAACGATACCGGTATGCTACGTAGTTTCAAATCGTCATTTTTGCGTTCAGACTGAATTAAGTCGATAAGCTTCGCCTTCGCAACGTAGCCTACATTAAAAAACAGGGCCAATGCAAAAATAATCAGGAACACTACGATAGTTTTTATCAGTTCGTCCTGTGCTACGAAGAAGGTAAACCCAGGAATGTCAACTACGAACAATACAGCAGTAGCATACAAAAGTCCCTGAGAAATAAGAAGGCCAAGACCAAGGCCGCATGCCAAAGAAATAGCACCCACAATAAGCGTTTCTGCTAGTGTCAAACGCAACAAAGTTCCTTTTGGCATACCTAAAAGTAGGTAAATTGCAAACTCATTGTTGCGTCGCTTAATCAAATATCGGCTGGCATACACCACCAAAAACGCCAGAATGACACAAATAAACACCGAAACGCCATTGATCATCATGCCCAAAAGCTCAATCATATTGCCTTGTGCTTTATCAAAGGCCAGAACCGCATCCTGAGCAGTGATGGAATTAAACGCGTAAAATACGGCAACGCCGATCATTAAGGTGAAGAAGTAAATGGCAAAATCCTTATACGATCGTCGCACATTTGCCAACGAGAGCTTAGCAAGCATCTACATCACCTTCTTCAAGTTGAGAAGTCGCTGCGATAATGCGAGCCAAAAATGTTTTACGATCATTGTTTCCGCGACTCATTTGGCCCCACAAGCGACCATCACGAATAAACACGATGCGATCGCTATGACTCGCAACACTCGAATCGTGGGTAACCATCAGAATGGTGGCGCCCATAGCATGAAGAAATTCCAGCGTATCAAGCAACTCTCGCGCGGACTTCGTATCGAGAGCTCCTGTTGGTTCATCAGCCAAAATGAGATGCGGTTTAGTTATAAAAGCTCGTGCAGCTGCCGCGCGTTGTTTTTGCCCGCCAGAAACTTCATAAGGATAACGATCAAGTGTTTGCGCGATAGAAAGCTGACGCGCAAGTGATTCAACCTGCTCGTTAATAGTGCGCGCTGGTACTCGGGAAATAGTTAACGCAAGTGCAATGTTTTCGCGAATAGTTAACGTATCAAGCAAATTGGAATCCTGAAAAACAAACCCCAATTCCTCCCTACGAAACCGCGCAAGTTCTTTCGAAGAAAGTCCTACTACGTCTTTGCCGCCAATAATAATATGCCCATTCGTTGGGCTATCGATGGTAGCTAAACAATTAAGCAAAGTAGATTTACCTGACCCGGAAGGACCCATAATTGCCACAAATTCGCCTTGATCGACCGTAAAATTCACGTGATCAAGAGCGCGCGTCATGTTTTCGTTATGGCCATGCTTTCCCATTTTCCCGCCATAACATTTAGAAACATCCCGCACTTCCACAATTGCGTTTATGCCTGCATTTCCCGTCATCGGAATTCCTTTCTTTAAACGCCATCTTTCGAACCGAAACTTGTCCGTTTTAAGAACCAACAGCTATTCGTTTAAGCGTCAGCTCTATTTGCTTGGATTTCGGCATCCATTTCTTTTGGAAGCTGAAACCTGTCCGGACACTTATCCGTCTCGAATTTCTGTCTAAAGAAAGCCTAGAAAGTACTCCTTACAGCCCTTTGGCGGGTACCTAACATTTACCTGACTTTTAGGAAATGCCCTCGCAGCGACGCAAAGTTACCCCTACAATGCAGCTATGGCAAAAGATTCTCTACATACCAAAACAATTCTTCTAGTTGATGACGAGCCCGAACTGCTGCACTTGCTAGAAACTGTGCTTCGCGCAGATGGCTTTGAGCACATAGTAACGGCAAGCGATGTAACCAGTGGGCTTGCCGCTTACGAGCAGCACCACCCCGACCTGGCAATTTTGGACGTTATGCTGCCTGATGGAGACGGATTTACCCTCTGTACTTATTTGCGCTCTCTCTCGTCAGGGAAGCCCTTGCCCGTAATTTTCCTAACTGCAAAAGACGAAACAGCCGATCGTCTTACCGGACTGCGTTCAGGCGCAGACGATTACCTGACCAAACCGTTTTCTGCCCAGGAATTAATACTGCGCATATATGCAGTGTTGCGGCGTTGTTATCCCGACGATGAACCAATTTTGAAGCTTGCGCACTGTACCATCGACCTTGACAATGTTGAAGTTCATAAAGAAGGTAGCGAACCTACCTTTTTAACCGCAAAAGAAAGTGAACTCTTACGTATTCTTGCCAACAACGCTAACCGCATTGTTACCACCGATCATTTATGTGAAGAATGCTGGGGTTCCTCGTTCGGCTACGAACAAAGCCTTATGACGCACATTCGCCGCATTCGCGAAAAGATAGAACTTAACCCTTCCAAACCAGAATCACTTATCACCATGAAAGGATTGGGCTATAAGCTCCTGGTAGAAAAAGCTTAAGCGAATTTGGCATTGCCTTCAAAGAAGTTGATCTTTTTTTGACTGAGAAAAGCTTAAAGGACATTCTATGACACGCAGCAAGAACAAAGTTCAAGGTAGTTTTTTTATCGCAAAACAGGTAGGGCTTTTTGCGGGCATGGCTCTTTTAATTCTGGCAGTTGACCTTATTCTGTTTTTCGCAATTGCCATGTTTGAAGCAACCGCTTCCTACTTTGATGGCACCGATCCCAACTCAACCCAAAGCGAAGGCCGCGTTCATGTATCCAATGTTGCTGATGCGCTTTCGCAAGACAAATCGGGCGCTTGGATTTTTAATGATGCCGAAATTGAGCAGGAACTCACTGCCAAAAACGCGTGGGCTGTTCTGGTCAATAGCAAAGGAAATGTTGAATGGAGCTACAACACTCCCAAAGATTTTCCTACTTCCTTCACGCAAAACGAAATTGCAGTCTTATCGCATGACCGCGCCTATTCAACCTACGTTACCTTTATATGGACCAAAGATTCCAACTTAGTCATAATGGGCTACCCCGATACGCAGTATCTCTTTTTTGGGTTTACCCTCTCTAGCCAAGCATTTTTGCGCTTGCCCTTATATTTCCTGCTTATTTTTACCATTGACTTGCTTATTATCTTTTTACTGTATGTATTCTCGCAGCGATCCCTTCTTAAAAGCACCGGTCCTATGCTTGACGCCCTTGACAACTTGGCTCAAGGAAAACCTGCGAAAGTTCGCTTTGGTGGCATGTTGCGCGTAGTAGGCAATCGCATTAATGCGGTATCCGATACTCTTTTACGCAAAGAAACCGCGCGAAAGAATTGGGTCGCTGGCGTATCTCACGATGTTCGCACACCCCTTGCTATTGCAATGGGCCACGCCGAACAGCTTGAACACAACCCCGATCTTCCTCAAAATGCAAAAGATTCCGCCGCTATTATTACCCGACAGGGTGTACGCATTCGCGACTTAATTGAAGACTTGAATATTGCAACGCAGCTTGAATACGACATGCAACCTCTTAAGATTGACACCATTGTTATGGCAAAGCTACTTCGCAGTGTAGTGGTGGACTATCTTAATCAGGGTATTGATGATCATGCAGAATTTGACTTAGATATTGCAGAATCAGCCGCTCAAGCATCCATAACAGGAGACGAACGTCTGATTAAACGAGCTCTGCGCAATGCGATAGATAATTCCCTTAAGCATAATCCCCGTCATTGCTGCATAACCATTTCACTTAACGTAAACGACAAGGGAATCGCCCTCTGCGTTGCAGACGATGGGCGCGGCATGAGTACCGAACAACTACATGGTTTGGCTTCTCTGCTCGAACATGACTATTTAGGTATAGGATCACTTATTGCTTATACCGACACCAGCATTACCTTCTCTAAGGATAATTCCTTTATGCCAGTACAAAAAAAGGAAGGAAGCCCCGAATTACCGCCCGACAATTCTTCAAACGTTTATGGCTCAGGAGCGCCTATTATTTCTTCCCAAAAGCCCCCTATCGGATGCCCACCACCGCTACCAGCAAAGAAGCGTCCGCCGAAACCTCCTGTTTCGAGCATTTCTTCTATGGCAAGTCCTTCTTTCTCTGCGCCTAGTTCTTTTGTTGGCAATGCCCCCATCCCTCACGGAGGATCAATTGGCAAGCATGGTCTAGGGCTTCCCCTTATTGCGCGCATCGTATTGGTTCATGGTGGAACCTTAACTATTGCAAGTGCCGAAGGCGAAGGATTCAGCATAATCATGACCTTCCCCATAAAGAAAGAAGATTCTTTGCCCGAACAATAAACCCTTGGTATGCTAACAAGCGCATAAATGAAAACAATTAACTGTCCTTGGTGTGTTCATAGAACATTGCCAAGAGGCAGGCATTTTACTAGAGGTTTTTATGTCAGAAGTGGTAACTTGTTCGGTCCAAAATAAGTGCGGTGCCTGTCAGTTATTAAGCGTTCCCTACGAGCAGCAACTTGCCCGCAAACAAAAAGAAATGGCTCAACTATTCGAGCCTCTTGCCAACACTGATACCACTTTTAGCGAAATCGCAGGCATGGATGAGCCGTATTACTACCGCAACAAAGTAACGTCTCCTTACGTTCCTGGTAAAAAGATTTCTTCCAAACAAAGCAACTCAACCGCACAAAATGCAGCAAAAACTTCCAAAAAAAGAAATTCTTCACGTCGCAACACTGCCAAGCGAGAAATTCTCTACGGTATGTATGCTGCAGGCACTCATCGTGTAATTCCCACCGACACGTGTCTTTTGGAAAACAAAATTGCCAAGCGCATCATTCTTGCAATAAAACAGCTTATGCAGCGCTACCATATGGAACCCTACAACGAAGATACCGGCAAAGGGTTTGTACGTCATGCAGTAGTGCGCGTGGGACATCAATCAGATGAAGTACTGGTTACGCTGGTAACCAACGAATCTGCCTTTCCTGGTTCTAAAAACTTCTGCCGAGAACTGGTTAAACGTGTTCCAGAAATTACCACCATCGTACAAAACATAAACACTAGGCAAACGAACGTCATCTTGGGGCAAGACGAAAAAACACTGTATGGACCTGGCTTTATTTTGGATGAATTATGCGGATTGAGTTTCCGTATTTCTTCGCATTCGTTTTACCAGGTTAATGCTACACAAACCGAGGTGCTGTACCGCAAAGCAATACAAATGGCACAGCTATCCGGAGCTGAAACAGTAATGGATGCCTACTGCGGTACGGGAACCATTGGCCTGGTAGCAGCACAAGGGCTTCCTGAGGCACCTAGGGCTCATGCGGCACGCGTGATTGGAGTAGACAATATTGGTTCTGCCATTAAGGATGCTCATAACAACGCTCGTCATAACGGTATCGAAAATGCCGCGTTTGTAACCGATGATGCAGGTAATTATATGAAGCGGCTTGCACAAGAAAAGCAAGCGATTGATGTGTTACTTATGGATCCGCCACGTGCAGGCGCAAGTGAAGCGTTTTTAGAGGCTACCTGCACCCTTAAACCTAGGCGCATAGTCTACATTTCATGCAATCCCAAAACCCAGCAGCGAGACGTAGCGTATTTACTCAAGCATCAGTATCGCCTAATGCGAGTTCAGCCTGTGGATATGTTCCCTCATACCAAGCATACGGAAAATATTTGTTTGCTTGAGCTTTAAGTGTCACCCCCCCCCTTTTTTTTTGACACGGCAAAGAATAGGCCAATGAAGCAGCTTACTTGAATGATAGTTGTTGCCGCACCTAGACCGAACCAACAACACTCCGCCCAAGCGAGCTAGCAACAATCCCCCTTGATTCAAATCTTTTGACAAAACTTGATAATTTATTTCGCCCTGGCTCTTGACCCAGTGTATTTCCTGCCCTATATTAGAATTATTCTAATTCAAGAAAACTAGACCAGAATTAAGATTAGCGATGAGGGAAAACGCTCGACAGATTTTAGAGATTATCAACAGTTCGGATGAACATTTAACTGCCGAACAAATATATCTTCGCCTTAAAGAGAACAATTCAAAGGCGGTACTTGCAACGGTATACAACAATCTTGCCAGTTTGTACCAGAAAGGCTTAATTCGTAAAGTTGCGGTTGCCGGTTTTCCTGATCGTTATGACAAAATGGTAATGCGCCATGATCATCTTGTATGCAAACAATGCGGAACGCTTTCCGATGTTGTGCTGGAAGATCTAACCGCAAAGCTGGAGCAAGAAACGGGAGTCCATGTGCTTTCTTACGATTTGAACATTGACTACCTTTGCCCCGCCTGCACTACAAAACTTGAGGAAACTAACGAAGAACTAGAAACATTCGTCAAAGAGTGACGCTACAAAGGAAGCAAGCGTCTCGGAGCCATTAGATTGCAACAGAGATGCTCTTCATAAAGAGGGACGGACAAACAAGCGAGGCCGAAAGCCTCATGGAAGGAGCCTAACATGGCTAACAAGTACGAGGGAACTCAGACCGAGAAGAATCTTGAAACCGCTTTTGCGGGCGAATCTCAGGCTCGCAACAAGTACACCTACTTTGCTTCTGTTGCAAAGAAGGAAGGCTATGAGCAGATTGCGGCTCTGTTCCAGAAAACTGCCGACAACGAGAAAGAACATGCAAAGCTTTGGTTTAAGGAGCTTGGCGGATTGGGCGACACAGCAGCAAACCTGGAAGCAGCTGCCGATGGCGAAAACTACGAATGGACCGACATGTATGACGGTTTCGCTAAGACCGCCGACGAAGAAGGCTTCCCAGAGTTGGCAGCTAAATTCCGCATGGTTGCTGAAATTGAAAAGCATCATGAAGAGCGCTACCGCGCATTGCTGAAGAATGTAGAAACCAAGCAGGTATTCGAAAAGTCTGAAGTTAAGGTATGGGAATGCCGCAACTGTGGTCACATCGTTGTGGGCACCAAGGCTCCTGGTGTATGCCCAGTATGCCTGCATCCTCAGAGCTTCTTCGAAGTACATGCAGAAAATTACTAAGCCTTTAAAAGCTGCTATCCATTAGCGAGATTGAAAAAACCATTCGCTCAATAAGCGCTGATGTATAAGCACTTCACTTTGCGAGTGAACGCAGATCTCATTAGTCAGCAAATGCACGAAGCGGTCGGAATACTCCGACCGCTTTTCTTATCTAGACATCTTTCATAGGCGCCTTTTAGCAATCAATCCACCCTTCAATCTGCCACTACCATGCAAACCAGCAAGTTAAGAAAGTGCTTGCTACCTATCTGCTACCTGCTCTTTTATTACCTGTAGGTAATAAGTGATTTACCTGTTCAACAACTGCCCCATGACAACTTCATCGTTTTCAGAAAGCGGAGTTACCAGTGGTTTGCCTTCCGCGTCTACTAAAACCGTTATGCCGCAACCGCTAGTCATATTTGAAGATGCTAAAAAATAATTTACTCCCGTTTCAGCATCCACAATGATCTTGCGTACATTCGTAACACCCTGAGAATACACTTCGATAAATCGTTCTTTAGCCATGTTTGGTCCTCTTCTACTAATACAGAGCTTCCCTTTACATATTTCTTTGTAGATATGATCGCTTTATTCAGACTATCTTTAATATTTAGCCTAACAGCGTTGAAAGAATGCTAATAGCACCCCAGCCGCAACAAAATCCAATAGGAAGAGCGATCAAGCACCGTAGCGCCATCTTTCCCCACCACATTTTTCCAGCCTTTTGGTTAACTTCAGAAGTTACTTGCGGATCCTCGCCCCGCATAAAAGCCTCTACGGAACGATAAGTAAACAGTTGGTTGTTGTGCTTTATTTTGTCCGCCAAAATGGCACTCACCATTGCAGGAATCCACAACGCCACAAACGGTACGAAAATAACTAGTAAATCCAAATCCATTAAAGCTGTTACCAGAACCCACGCCACAGCAAGTCCACCACAGATAGCCATAATATATCCAAGCTTATTCAGCCTCTGGGCTTCTGCGCTTAACGTTGCCTTCATTTCTTCCACATCTCCTTTAATAAGCGAGTCAACACTTACGTCGAAGAGATTGCTTAAAAGCAACAGGCTTTGCACATCAGGATAGGTACGATCAGTTTCCCAGTTTGAAATAGTTTGACGCGAAACGAAAATTGCCTCCGCCAATTCTTCCTGGGACATACCTAAACGAGCGCG